>Ga0209542_10002502_pt1 | contig 41021 bp, 35 predicted proteins | sample RifCSPhighO2_01_FD_184028 | JGI IMG/M metagenome (GOLD analysis project Ga0209542, IMG submission 184028) | Soil microbial communities from Rifle, Colorado - Rifle CSP2_plank highO2_0.1 (SPAdes) (version 2) | ecosystem: Environmental > Terrestrial > Deep subsurface > Rock core/Sediment ... | reverse complement strand
GATCCTAATTTGATATATTTTCATAAATTTTATACGGGCTTTGCATTGGATAATAGGACCATAGCTACGTTTTTATATGTATTTCTTGTCTCAATTCTTTTTATTTTCTATATAGTTTTTCTCAAAAATCATAAAAATGTTGATATTAAGAAATTAGTCTTTATAAGCTGCATAATTTTGTTTTTTTCATATCCTGCAATCTTGTCCTACGACATATTTAATTATCTGACAACAGCCAAAGTCCTCTCCTTTTACAAAGAAAGTCCCTACATAATTATGCCCATCGAATTTGCGGGGGACCCATTTTTATTGTTTACGCGGGCTGCAAATAAGATTGCTTTATATGGTCCTGCCTGGCTTGCTATCTCGGGAGTAAGCTTTCTACTTGGCTTTGGTAACTTCATTCTTGCTCTTTTTAACCTCAAGTTGTTAATCGTCTTATTTTATCTAGGATCTCTACGTATGATTTACAAAATTTCAAAAAGCAAAGAATCTGTTTTATTTTTTGCGTTGTGTCCTCTTGTTATGGTTGAGAGTTTGGTTAGTTCGCATAACGATATCGTCATGATGTTTTTTGCCCTACTTTCTGTTTCCTTTTTAAGGAGTAAAAGAATTTTACCGGCTATATTATTCTTACTAATGTCAATACTTATTAAATATGCAACAATCTTTTTACTACCTGTTTTTATATATACAGCAATTAGAACTGTTACTAACAAGAAGATTGATTGGGAGAAGGTTTATTTTTACAGTTTTATATCAATGCTTGCTATTTTCCTCCTATCAATACTAAGAGAGGAGATCTATCCATGGTATGCAATTTGGCTATTATCTTTTTTAGTATTAATGTCAAGAAATAAGCTTATTGATTATTCTTTCATCGCACTAACATTTGGGCTTATGTTAAGTTACGCTCCCTACATGTATTCAGGAAGTTATTTCGGTGTTTCTCATGTAGTAAGAATTCTGTTTATATTTCTTCCCTCTTTTATTACACTTTCTTACTTAATATTTAAAAATCTGTCAAGAGCATTGCAATAATGTTGGGAATTTTATTTTTATTTTTTGTTTTTTCTAATGGATTTTTTATTAATAACTATTTTTTACCAAGCAAAGATAGTAAGATTTCTTTGATAAGTTTTTTTGTTCTTGGTTCTTTGCTGTCGGTTACTTCAATTCAGGTTCTTCAAATATTTTTTCATAATTTTCCCTTGAGTATTGCCGTTTATTTTTTAATGTCTCTCTTAGCTTTGCTACATATATCAACCAAGCTAAAGGAAAAGCTAGCTGAATTCAGTTTCAAAAAAGAGTATATACTGCAAGCCTTATTGTTTATTTTTGTGTTTGTTTTATTTCAAAGATCTTTTTCATATGATAATTTTACAAAAACATTTCTGATAAGTTCCAACTTGTTCCATGATTTTGGTGCCCACATACCTTTTGCCCGATTTTTCCCAAATGCAGATAATTATATTCCCGAGATCCCGTTTTTTTCAAATAGCGGGCTTACGTATCATTATTTTTTTGACTTTTATGCAGGTGTACTTGAGTTACTGGGAATAAGACTAGATATAGCAGTCAATCTTATAAGCGCTTTGTCTTTGTATTTTTTATTTAATCTGATATTTCAGTTTTCGGATAAGTTATTTAAAAAAAGAATTGTGGGAGTTATGGCCTCAATACTTCTCCTCTTTAATAGTGATCTTTCCTTCTTGCAAGTCATAGGAAAACATGGATTATCAATACAAGCAATCTATAATCATAACCAATATATTTTAGGAAATTTTTTAGGGCTGGGCTTAAAAGGAAATTTCCTGAATGTAAATGTTTATCTGAATCAAAGACATTTAATATTGGCACTTCTGTGGTTTTTCTCTATTATATATATTTTCCTATTTTTAAAAGATAAATTATCAAGTAGGACAATTATTTTATTAGGAATAGTAATTGGAGTTTTTCCATATTGGCACTCATCTGCATTAATTTCTTTATATATCGTTTTATTTTCTTTGGCTATTTTTTTTGAGAACCTCAGAAAGCGTATTCTATCAGCAGTCCTTATTTCTCTAATTTTTGCCTTACCTCAGCTTGTTTATGTTAAACTGCATTCCTTTAATCAGATTGAATTTATTCCTGGATTTATTGTGCATGATGCATTATCTATTAAAAACTTTTTACTCTTTTGGATATGGAATTTAGGAGTTGCAATACCTTTTATATTCTTTGGTTTTCTGAAATCAAATAGTACGCAAAGAAAGATTTTTCTATCTTTCATGACCCTTTTTATATTGGGAAATTTATTTAAATTTTCTAGAGACATTTTTGATAATCATAAATTTTTCAATATTTGGATAATAGCTGTTAATATGTATATCGGCTGGGGATTTCTACAAGTTTATAAAAAAAATAATGCAGGAAAGATAGTTGTCGTTGTTGCAATCCTTCTTATGACGATTTCTGGCATTTTACACTTATTGGTAGTGAAAAATGACGTATATGCAAGAATACCTGATTATAAACACAGTAAGCTTGTCGAATGGATCGATCACAATTTACCCAGAAAATCTATTTTTCTAACAAATGGAGACATATATGATCCCATTTCTATTGATGGAAGAAGAACATTTCTGGGAAGACCGCAATTTGTTTTTCTCTATGGTGGAGACCCAAGTCATAGGATAAAACAAAGAGAGAAGTTGCTGTCGGGCGGGAATTTAAAAGATATTAAGAATACGTTTGCATCTGAGAAGATTGATTATGTAATCATATACAAAAAAGAGTTTATAATTAATGCATACAGTGCGAATTATTCTTTCTTTGAAAATAACTTTAAAAAAATATATGAAGATAAAACTGGCGCCATTTATGAAATATAGCTTCCCACTAATTGCAATAATTGCTACTCTTTTCGCTTCTGCTTCGCTATTCTCTTATGGCATTCATCCTACGCATGACGGAGAGTATCATGTTTTAAGGTTTGCGCAATTTAATAAAGTATTAAGTGAGGGAAATCTATACCCACGCTGGGCACCAGATTTTAATAATGGTTATGGCATCCCACTTTTTAATTACGTGTATCCGTTACCAAATTATGTCGCGTCGGTTTTCCATTTATTGGGATTTAGTTTTATCGATGCTTTTAAGCTTAGTATGATTCTGGCGACTTTAACAGGCGCAATGTTTTTTTATCTCTGGGCAAAAAGTTATTGGGGAAAAGCAGGAGGATTAGTTTCGTCAATTTTCTATACCTTTTCACCTTATCGCCTGGTGGATATATACGTTAGGGGTTCAGTTGGAGAGGTATGGAGCTTGGGAATTTTCCCCGCACTTCTATGGTCTTATCTTCGTTTTCATGAAACCGGAAAAAGTATATTTTTTATTATCTCCTGTTTTTCCCTTGCCTTGGTTATTTTCTCACACAATATTTTAGCTGTTATGTTTTTTCTATTCTTTATGTGCTATGCTTTTTTACTTATAGCCTCTGCTAAAAATTTAAAAAAAGAATTCATAAATCTTTTTTTAATAATTTTTATCGGTTTTGGTATTGCTTCCCCTTTTTGGCTACCCGCATTACTTGAGATAAACTTCGTTAGGGGACTTCAAGTCTTTAATCCCACTGATCATTTTCCGGATATTTATCAATTAATTATACCCTCATGGGGATATGGTCTTTCGCCATCGGACTTATTAAACCCCATGTCTGTTCAAATTGGGATAGCTAACATTATAGCATTTCTCTTATCGGCTGTAACCTTGTTCTTCTCGAAAAATAAAAAAATATTAACCTTCTTTATAATTAGTTTTCTGGTAGTTTTTTTTCTAATGACCTCTTGGTCTATCCCTATATGGAAAAATATTCCTTTGTTTTCTTATTTCCAATTTCCATGGAGGTTTTTAAGTTTAGAAATATTGATAAGCTCATTTCTCGCCGGGGCAATAGTCTTCCATATAAAGAGGAGGAGGGTAAAAACAATTGCTGCGATAATTTTAATTATTATGGCGGTAGGGCTAAGCATTAACTATGCAAGGGGAGCAACTTACTATAGTAGAGATGATAACTATTATCTAAAAAGATCTAATTTCACTGATGGAACCAACAGTCCGGGCAATTTATTTAATACAAAATGGTTATTAAATGTACCACAAAAAACAAAATCAAAATTCGAATTTATAAGAGGGCTTGGGAAAATAAAAGTAATTAGCAACAATTCCTCTAGGTATGAATTAAAAGTTGTAGCTAAGGCAGATAGTAAGATATTAGTCAATATTGCATTTTTCCCCGGATGGACGTATCTCCTAGACGGTAAAAAATATAATGTAGAGAACTTTAATGGAAGAATGGCGATTGAGGTTCCTAAAGGAAGTCATAGGGTAAATATTTTTCTTTCCAATACCACCTTTCAAAATATATCGTATCTTTATTTTTTATTATCCCTTCTCTTAATGTTTCTCCTATCAGCAAAGATTGATATAATTAAAAAATGAACATAGCATTAGATTTGTCTCCCATTGAGAGTAAAGACTCTGTTAACCATAGAGTAAGAGGTACGGGGTTTTACACGAAGAATCTAAAAGAGGCGTTGCTTAAATATTTTCCTGAGAATAAATACACTTTTTTTACTCGAGGAAATAAATTACCCAAAAATACAGATTTAGTTCATTATCCTTATTTTGAGCCATTTTTTTTAACATTGCCGATATTTCCATCATTCCCGTTTGTCGTAACCGTACACGATTTAACTCCTCTTGTTTTTCCTAAAAACTTTCCAAAGGGAATTAAAGGTGATATAAAATGGCAACTGCAGAAAGGGAGGCTTAAAAAAGCTAGGAGAGTCATTGCGGATTCATTATCTTCAGGAAAAGATATAGCCAGATACGCGGGCATTGAGGAAGATAAAATTGATGTTGTATATCTTGCTTCAGATGAAAAATTCAAGAAGAAAGAGCTCTCGAAGGAGGAAGTTTATAAGCTACGTAAGAAATATAATCTGCCTGAAAACTTTGCACTTTATGTCGGTGATGTGACATGGAATAAGAATTTACCCAGATTGGTAGAAGCATCGGTGAAAGCAAAAATCCCCTTGGCTATGGTAGGTAAGGCTTTGGTAGATAAAGATTTCGATGTATTAAATCCCTGGAATCAGGATTTGCTAAAAGTCCAAAATCTTTGTGAAAAAAATAAAAATATAATAAGAATAGGGTTTGTTGAGGAGGATGATTTGGTGGGCTTATACAATATTGCAAGTGTCTTCATAATGCCAAGTCTTTATGAAGGGTTTGGCCTTCCTGTTCTTGAAGCAATGTCATGTGGTTGTCCTGTAATCACTTCAAAAGAAGGGTCACTCTCTGAAGTAGCCGGGGATGCTGTTTGTTATATTGATGCCACGAATTTAAAAGATATAGAAAACAGCTTGAGAAAAGTTTTTTACGAAAAGAATCTTCAGGAAGAACTATCACGAAAAGGTCTTTTGCAATCGAAAAAATTTTCGTGGAAAAAGACTACTGATTTTACAGTAGAAACCTATAGAAAAGCATTGGAATGAAAAATAAAGTAAAGTCTTTAGGTAGAAGATTTATAAGTCATGAGTTGATTACGGGGAGTTTTTTTGTTTTTCTTGGATCTATGACCAATAATGTCTTCTCTTTTCTTTTTAATTTATTTTTGGTTCGTACTTTTTCTACCTCGGATTACGGCATATACGCAAGTCTTCTATCTTTGATTACATTATCTTCTTTTCTTTCTCAGTCCTTCGTAACTATTATTGTGAAATTTGCAGCAGATTACTTTGCGGAAAATAAGATAAATGAAGCAGCACTTTTATATAAAAAATTATTTAGATATATATTTATTCTTTCGTGTATTCTCTTTTTCTTTTTTTTAATTCTCCTTCCATCTGTCAAAAATTTTCTTCATATCAATAGCAGTTCTTATATATTGATAGCAGGAACCATAACCTTCATTTCTTATCTTGCTATAGTAAACGAGGCTTTCTTAAGAAGTATTCTGAAGTTTAAGTACCTTTCTTTTCTTGCATCTTTTGGGAGCTTTCTAAAGCTAGCTTGGGGTTTTGCGTTAGTCACCTTGGGTTTTGGAATCTATGGAGCACTAAACGCAATTCTTTTAAATAGTATTGTGCCTTTTGCTTTAGCTTTCTTACCATTGATTTTTTTATGGAAGGAAAAAACTCATGAGCAGACACTTCCTTTTAAGCAGATGGCGAGCTACGCTATTCCTGCTTCCATAACGGTTCTTGCTCTTACCTCTTTTGTAACAACTGATATTATTCTGGTCAAGCACTTTTTCTCTTCTTCTCTTGCAGGTCTCTACGGAGGACTTTCTTTAATTGGTAAGGTGATTTTCTATTTTACTTTTCCTATTCCTTTTGTTATGTTCCCGCTTATCATAAAAAGGTATAACGCAAAATTACAATTCCATAGATTATTTTACTTCTCTTTATTATTGGTGCTCATTCCTTCTGTTTCAATAACATTAGTTTATTTTATTTTTCCTCAATTTATGGTTTCCTTATTCCTGGGAGGAAGAAATTACACCGAAATCGCTTCACTGGTTGGATTCTTTGGAATTTTTATTTCTATTTATAGTCTTGCAAATGTTTGCGTCAATTTTTTTCTTTCTATTGGTAAAGCAGGTATATACAAATTAGTGTTCCCAGTATCTATGCTTCAAATTCTATTAATTTATCTATTTCACCATAATTTTCTTCAAATAATATTTGTATCAATTTTTTCTTCGATTTTACTTTTGATTATTCTGTTATTATATTATTATCAGGAGTTCTATGGACTTTATCACTCTAAAGAATAAAAAGAATAAAAAATTAATCGAAGGAATTATTTTACATCCACTTAAAATTAACCCGGATGAGTCAGGAGGAATTTTAGTTGAGACTCTAAGAACAGATTGGAAAGATATTTACGGTCCTGGAAGAGAATTCTTTATGCAATACTATTCCGTAACACCCACAGGAATAGCACGAGACGAAAACGTATGGCATATGCACCCAAACTATCAGGAAGATAGATTTTTAGTAACTCAAGGTGCTATAGTCACTGCTGTTGCAGATATAAGAGAGGGGTCGCCTACGAATGGGCTTTTAAATTTATTTCACATGAGCGCTTTAGATGATCCCTATATTCTTTTAATTCCTAAGGCAACACTTCATGGTTTTATCGTAGTGTCGAAAGAACCGACAATTCTCTTAAATTATCCAACAGGCTTATATAATCCCCAAGAGGAGGGAAGAGTCTCATACGAAAAAGCAAATGTGAAAACCGATGATGGTCAAGTGTTCTCATGGGATATGGTACGCAGACAATTTACAGGTTCTCCTTCATGAAAAAAAGAGGCTTGTTGTCTCTTGTTGTCCCTGCCTACAAACAAGAAAAGACAATAGAAGAAGACATTAAACGTTTATCAAAATTTTTACCTTTGCTGCCTTTAGATTATGAAATAATAGTTGTGGTGGATGGTTTTGAAGATAAAACATTCGCATTAGCAAAAAGATGTGAAAATAAAAGAATTAAAGTTTTCGGATACAAAAATAATCAAGGAAAAGGTTACGCTGTCAAGTACGGAATCCTAAAAGCCAGAGGCGATCTAATTGGGTTTATCGATGCAGGGGGGGATATCGATCCATCAAGCATAAGGATACTGGTAGATGCATTTTCAAAAAATACTATAGATATAGCAGTGGGTAGTAAGCTCCATCCGCAGTCAAACATTAACTATCCGTTAATTAGAAAAATTTTGTCCTTGGGATACAGAAATATATCTAGAGTTCTTTTTGGTTTTAATGTTCAAGATACTCAGGTAGGTCTTAAAATATTCAGAAAGAAAGTGGCAAGAGATATATTCAAGCGCGTTACTATAAAAAAATTTGCCTTTGATATTGAAGTTCTTGCGATTGCTAACTCTTTGGGTTATAGGAATATTATTGAGTCGCCTGTCAAGCTTAGTCTTTCCGGAGAAAGTAGCTTAAATTCAAAAAGTTTTTGGAAGCTAGTACCGAGAATATTTCTTGATACCCTTATTGTATTTTATAGACTCAGACTAGTCCGCTATTATGATAGAATAAATCATTAATTTTATGAATATCTTGGTTCTTAATTGGAGAGATGTTAAGCATAGCTGGGCTGGAGGGAGTGAAATATATATACTTGAACTAGCTAAAAGATGGGTTAGTAGAGGACATAGCGTTACGCTTTTTTGCGGACAAGATCAGGAGAAAATCCTTAAGCCATTTGAGAAAATTAGCGGTGTGAATGTATACAGAAAAGGTAGCAGGTTTACGGTATATTTTTGGGCCGCTTATTATTATTTCGTAAAATTTAGAAAGCAAACGGATACAATAGTGGACACCGAAAATGGTATTCCTTTCTTCACTCCACTATATAGCTTAAAGCCAAAAGCTTGTATTGTATTTCATGTTCACAAAAATCAGTGGTTCTACGAATTTAAATTTCCCTACAATATCATTGGTTACCTAATTGAAAGAGTATTGTTTCCCGTTGTCTATTCCAGAACGAGAATTGTTGCCATATCAAAAACTACAATGGAAGACCTTGTTAAAATAGGTTTCAAACCAAAGAGAATAAGTATAATTTACAGCGGGGTAGAAAAAAAAGTTGCTAGATTTCCACTTCTTAAGAAATTCTCCAAACCTACCATAATATATCTAGGAAGAATTAAAAAGTATAAACGTATTAATCTTTTAATCAAAATAATGCCTCAAATTTTAAAACATACACCTAAAGCACGCCTTGTTATTGCAGGTTGGGGTACTGAGGCGCCTTTTATAATTGATAGTGTTATGAAGGGTAATACACATAGGCACATTGATATACTTGGTCCTGTCTCTGAAGCCGAAAAAAGGAAGTTGTTGTCCAAGTCTTGGCTTTTCGTAAACCCGTCAATAGGTGAGGGATGGAGCATTGCGGTTATTGAGGCAAATTTACATGGTACGCCTGCAGTTTCATTTAGAGTGTCAGGGCTATCGGAGTCCATACAAAACGAGAAGACAGGATTCCTAGTGCAAAATGAAAAAGAACTCGTTGAGAAAATTAATCTTATACTTAGCGATCACAAGAAGAGAGAGGATATGAGCATCTTAGCAAAAAAATGGGCTGAAAGTTTTAGTTGGGATTTTGCAGCAGACAAAACTTTACAACTGTTAAAAAAATTGAAATAGAAAGCTATGTTCGGTTCTGTATATTCTAAATATCCTGAAATACTCCTTGATTCATTCGGTGAAATGAAGAAAGACTATGAAAAGAAAATAAAAGTGTCTTCATCAAGCTCACTGATTATTCTTATGCAAAAGATTTACATTGGCATATTTGGTATACCCGAGATAGGTTTTCAGGTCAGGAGTATGCACTTTAAGGACCTGCAGAAAAATATTAAGAAAAAAAATATTAACAAAATATTAGATGCGGGAAGTGGTATAGGAGCATATACATTTTGGCTTAGTAAAATATATCCGAAAGCAAAAGTGGATGGATTTGATATAGATAAAGGTAAGCTGGAATTTAGCAAGTCATTTGCCAAAGAATTAGGTTTTAAGAATGCAAAATTTTATTATGCAGATATTTCAAAAGGTAAAGGGAGAAATAAATACGATCTGATAGTAAATGTAGATGTACTTGAACATATTAATAACTATAAAAAAACACTAAGCAATTTCTACAACCTTCTTAACAATTCAGGCTATTTATATATTCATACTCCTCAATTAAACCAGATACGAATTTTTAAACAGCTTAATAAATGGTATCATGAAGACCATGCTAGGGAAGGTTTTGATCCGGAAAAACTGAAGAAAGAACTTGAGAGCTTAGGATTTAAAACTATCAAAAGCAGAAATACTTTTGGGTCTTTCGGAAGTCTTGCGTGGGAGCTGAACCATTTGCTCCTGTCAAAGAGTCTCTTTTTAGCAGGGATAGTGTATCCTTTACTTTTGCTCATAGCTCAGGTAGATATTTTTTGGAAAAATAAGAAAGGACTTGGCATAGCGATACTCGCTAAAAAATAATTTTATGTCCCAAAATTCCTCAATCACTTTTGTTGTCCCCGTTCTAAATAATCAGGAAATTCTAGAGGATTGTTTAAAGTCAATTAGATATCAAAATTACGATAGCAATAAAGTTGAAATAATAATATCAGACGGGGGCTCAAAAGATAAAAGTTTGGCCATTGCAAGATTCTACGGGTGCAGAATTATTAAAAATCCCAAGATTCTTGCTGAGCCGGGATTTATGCTGGGAGCAGAAAATGCCAGAGGAGAATTGGTTGCTTATATGGGGGCTGATAATAGACTCTCAGATAAAGATTGGATAAGAAATATGGTAACGCCGTTTGAAGACCCCAAGATCATAGGAGCCTTTCCTTGGCATAAAAACCACCCGAAAAACACATGGCTTACTAAGTACTTTAATACGTTCACAGATCCAGTAAACCATTTCATTTTAGGACCCTCTTGCAACCCTTTATATTTCTATAAAGCCTACGAGATATTAAAAAAGAAGAAAGACTACGTTGTTTACTCTTTTAATATTTCAAACTTTCCAATGATTGCTTTTGATCAGGGATTCGTAGTAAGAAAATCATATAATAGATCTCCAGAGACTGAGTATGACGATATCCTGCCTGTACTAGTCCTTATAAAACAGAATATGAGACTTGCTTTTGTTCCCAAGGCTTCCAATTATCACTACACGCTTGAAAAAGGGATTTTCCAGTATGCTAGAAAAATGAGGTGGATTATAGATAACAATATTTCTCCAGATGCCACCTTTGGTCTTCCTACAAGAATGCAGTATTTAAGTCTTGGAAGAAGAATAAGATTCTATATATGGCCAGTGTATGCAATTACTTTAATAGGACCAATGATCCATAGTTTTATAGGTTTAGTACTGGATAAAAAAAAAGAATGGTTGTATCATGTGCCCATTACATTTTTTACGGTAATACTCATCTTGTATGAGCTAATAAGAATTAAGGTTCTTAAACAAAAATCTTTGGCTTCCAGGCAATAATATGAATATCAGTCTAGATTTAATCAAAGGTTATTCCGATAAGAGAGGTAGAATCGCGGAAATTTTTACCCTATCTGATTTGGTAAGGCATAATAGTAAATTTGGGCATCTTTTTTTGGTAACATTTGATGAGGAAAAAGCCTTAAGAGGAAATCATTATCATGCCAAAAAACATGAATACTACATAGTTATAGAAGGAAAAATAAAAGTAGTGCTTCTTGATGTAAAAACTAAGGAAAGAAAAGTTCTCATTCTAAAGCCTCAAAAAGATAAATATCAGAAGCTAAGAATCGGCCCAAACATTGCTCACGCATGCTACAATTTAACCCCTAAGGCAATAATGATTGGGTATTTTAGTCACCCCTATCATAAGAATAAAGATACGATAAGCTATAAGATAATCAAAAGGAGAACATGAAGGTGCCATTTATAGATTTAAGAAGAGAATATAAATTTTTTAAAAAGGAAATAGACAGTGCAATAAAAAGAGTTATAGAAAACGGAAATTTTATCTTAGGAGATGAAGTCAAGGCCTTTGAAAAAGAATGGAGCAACTATCTAGGAATAAAACACACAATTACCGTAGCAAGCGGGACAGACGCCTTATTCCTTGCCTTAAAAGCACTTGATATAGGAAAGGGAGATGAGGTAATTCTTCCTTCTTATACCTTTATTTCCACTGCGTTTACGGTCACAAACACAGGTGCAAAACCGATTTTTGTAGATTCACAAGAGGATAGTCCTTTAATTGATGTCAATAAAATTTTAGGAAAAATTACAAAAAGGACAAAAGCAATTATCCCTGTTCATATGTTCGGACAACCGGCTTACATAGAAGACATAATGAAAATTTCAAAGGAGAACAAAATACACGTAATAGAAGATGCATCTCAGGCTCATGGAGCGGAATACAAAAACAAGAAGGTTGGAACTTTTGGTGATATTGGTTGTTTTAGTTTTTATCCCACAAAAAACTTAGGGGCATATGGAGACTGCGGGGCAATTGTTACCAGAAGCGATAAAATTGCGGAAAAACTCTTCTCTCTAAGGAATTATGGACAACTTCGGAAATATTTTTTTTCAAGATTTGGTTATAACAGCAGAATGGATGAAATCCAGGCGGCGATCTTAAGAGCTAAGCTTAAGCATTTGGATGCCTTAAACAATGGCAGAAGAAAAGTGGCCGATCGATACGACGAGGAATTTGAAGGTAAATTAAAAATACTTAAAAAAAATAATCAAGCTAAATCAGTCTATCACATTTATCCCATTTTTAATAAAAAAAGGAATGATCTCAGGAACTATCTAGAAAATAATGGAATTCCGACGCTAATTCATTACCCCTTTCCTATTCATCTGCAGGAGGCATATGGAAATTTGCTTATTAACAGAAAGCATTTATATAACAGCGAGGCTTTTGCAAGTAAAGAGCTTTCTCTTCCGATAGGACCTTTCATGAAAGATTCTGAAATCGAGTTTGTAATAAAAAATGTTAACAATTTTTTCTTGAGAAAAGAATATAGTCAAGTTATAATTGAACAATGAAATTTAATCCTAAAGATGAGAAGTTTTATCCAACTCCTCGATTAGTAAAGCTTGTTAGACAATACAGCAGGGGAAAAGTGCTTGATGTTGGTTGCGGGACAGGGGAATATTTTAAGTTCTTTAAGGGTAGTGCTATTTATGGCACCGATATAAACACCTCATATTTAAAATCCATAGATAAAAATAAATTTCAAAAAAAGAGAATTATTTTAAAGAAAGCAGATATACGAAAGCTGCCTTTTAAAGATCGAGAATTTGATTTTATTCTATCTTCGCTTGTGCTTGAATATATGAAAACGCCGGAGGAATTAAAGAAAGCGATATCGGAGCTTAAGAGAGTTTTAAAAAAAAATGGTTTGCTAATAATAACGACGCCACACAAAAACAGCTTTACTACTTTCGTCAGAGAATATATTATTTCTCAGGTTTTGCCTAAAGAAAGGATCGATCCAAATTTTATTATGGGAGTCGCCCGTTCGCAAAAAGATCTCAAGCAGCACGGATTTACAACCAAAGGATGTTTGGGATGGGTTACCTATAGGGCAATAAACAATGAATTTCTTGCGCAATTTCTTGATTTAATTCTTTGGAATATTCCATTTTTCTCTGGCACACTTATAGGCATCTATAAAAAATCAACGTCATGAAAGTAGTAAAAAATAAAATTGCCTCAAGTAAAGAGTGGGATAGCAGAGCAAAAAGTGGATATGTAAATCTAGAGTGGGTAAACAGCGGCGATCTCCTAAATGAATTTCTGAAATTTATTAATCCCCAAAAAAAGGATATAGCCATTGACTTAGGTACAGGAACAGGTAAAGTTGCTGGAGAACTTGCCAAAAGAGTTAGGAAAGTATATGGAATAGATTACTCACGGAAAATGTTGAATCTTGCTCCTAAAAGTAAGAATATTAATTATATCTGTGCGGACGCAAAAGATTTGGGTGCCATGGGACTAGGCAAGGCAGACAAATTAGTAGCTAGAATGGTATTTCATCATCTAAGAGCGTCTTTAGATAAGGTAATTGATTATTGCAGACAGATTCTATTGCCCGATGGCTCACTTTTTCTTTGTGAAGGTATTTCTCCGACTAAGCGGGCCTACGATAACTGGAAAAAAATCAATGGTATTCTTGAAAAAGATAGAGTGTTTAATACTAAAAACATGTGGATAGAAATTTTTAAAAAACATAAATTCAAAATTTCAGCAATGAAAACAGTAGCTATTAAAAACTTAAGCACGAGGAATTGGCTGGAGAGCAGGGGTGAATCGGATGCAACAATTAAGAAAATTATATCTATTAGGACAGATATGAGCGAAAACCTTAAGAAGGACTGGAATGCGAGAATAACAAGCGATGATGTTTTTGTAGATACATACTGGTTTTTTCTCAAGGCAGATGCTTAATGGTTACGAAATTAATTTTAAGATTCTTTTTTTTCCCTATTGAGGCAATGTGCAGCATTGTTCCAGAAAGAATGAACATATGGGTTTTTGGTTCATGGAGCGGCAGGAACTACAACGACAACACAAAGCATTTATTTAATTATATCTTGGATCACGAAAAAGGGATCAGGCCAATTTGGCTAACCAAGAGTAGTAGCATATACGACCTTCTTAAAAGTCAGGGAAAAGAATGTTATTATTTCTATTCAATTAAAGGAATATATTACAGCTTAGCCTCCCGTGTTGTTTGTGTATCCGATTCATGGGTTGATCTTCCCTTGACTGCTTTTCTTCCTCAAAAAAGAAAATTGATAGTTCAATTATGGCATGGGACTCTTTTGAGAAAAGTCGACTTTTCAATAGGGAGTTTATTCAAAAAGACGATCCGATATATATTCCTATTGTATCTTGGAAGAGATTATGATCTGGTTACATCTGCTACCTACAAGAATATCGAAATTTTTAAAAATCTTTTTAATGTGCCGAGGGAAAAAATAAAGATAATTGGTCAGCCTCGCAATGATATAATTTTTAGCAAAGACAAAGAATCCTGGACGTCCTCGGTAATTGACTCTTCTTTAGTGCGTTTCAATAAGAAAGATTCCTACGAAGAGTCGCACGAGTACGCGTTAAAGCGAAGCTCAAAATATTCCAAAATAGACTTTGTTATCCTCTTGTCTTTGCTTCTTGAAATAATAAAGCCTAGGCAAACCAAACGTCTGAGAAAATTATATCGAAGGGTTGATAAAATCTTCTTGTATATGCCTACTTGGAGAGATAATACTTTTAATCTTTTAGGCAAAGAAGCAAAATTTGATCAGAAAAAAATAAGTAAATTTCTTGAGGATAATAAATCAATACTGCTTATTAAACACCACTACTATGATTATGACAAATATCAAAACCTTCCCACCGACAACAGACTCATTTTCATAAATAAAGTGGAAGATATATATCCAATGATTTCCTGGGCAGATGTGTTATTGACAGATTACTCAAGTATATATTTCGATTTTTTATTATTGGATAGACCAATTATTTTTACACCTTTTGACATGCAAACATACGGTTCTCAAAAGGGATTCTATTACGATTATGATGCTGTTACTCCGGGACCAAAGGGGAAAAATTGGGACGAGGTGATGGAGCATATGGCAAGGCTTTTGAAAGGAGAAGATAAATATAAAAATAGGAGAAGAAAGATGAATAAAATGTTCAATCACTACAACGATCAAGAAAGCTCTAGGAGAGCTTACGAAGAGATAAAAGGACGGCGATTGAATGATTAGAAAAATAAAAAATAAATCTAAGTTGTTTCCGGCGGTTTCAATTGTTATTGCAACTTTTAACTCTGAAAGAACATTGCCTGAGTGTCTTAAAAGCGTTAAGAAACAAGTTTATCCGGGTAGTGTAGATATTATTATTGCTGACGGAGGTTCTATCGACAAAACCTTGAGTCTAGCAAGAGAGTTTAATATACAAGTTATATCAATTGATAAAGAAAAGCAAAATGCCGAATACAATAAGGCAGTTGGTCTTTCAAAGGCAAAGGGGGATATTGTTCTTTTTCTCGATCATGACAATATAATGCCTCACAAAAATTGGATAAAAGCTCTTGTTCGCCCATTCTTAGAACATAAAGAGATTGTAATAGTAGAGCCGTTAAGATTTCATTATGATCCGAATATGACTCTCTTAGATCGATACTTTGCATTATATGGAGGATCAGATCCCGTTGTTTACTATCTTGGTAAAAATTCACATCTTTCATGGGCTTATGATTCATACAATCTTCTAGGAAAAGCAATAGATTGCGGAAGTTATTATAAAGTGCAATTCTCTAAAGATAAAATACCTGCATTGGGAGGTAATGGTGCTGCTTTTCGCAGGGAGATATTGTTAAGAAATGCTGACACGGAGCCGCAGAACTTTATTCACACGGATGTAGCCGCAGATCTTATCCGTAACGGCTTTAACAGTGTTGCTTTTACCAAGGATTCAATTGCTCATCTTACCAACAATAAAATAGCTCATTTCCTTTTGCGAAGGCGACATTTTCTTCAAGAGTACTATTTCCGAAAATCTAGGAAGAGAAGATTTCTTATTTATGATCCCAAAAAAGATACAGGAATGCTAATCTTCTATATATTGTTAACCCTAACTTTTGTAGTCCCATTTTTGGGAGCCCTGCGGGGTTTTAGGAAAATACATGATTACGCCTGGTTTATTCAGCCTTTTATGTGTTATGCTTTTTTAGTTGTTTATGGATTTGCCGTGGTCAAGGAAAGAATATATGGATTTTTGGAAAAATAAGAAGGTTCTAATTACGGGATCAACAGGATTTATTGGCTCCGCACTCTTTTCAAAACTGTCTTCTATGGGCGCTAATGTTGTCGGAATATCAAAGTCTGGTAAATACTCAGACAATGTGGATGTATTAAATTTCAGTGACTTAAATAGTTGTATTAAAAAAAATAAAATAAGCATATGCTACCATCTTGCCGCAGAATCTATAGTTGAAGCAGGTCAAATTAACCCTTTCAACACATTTAAAACAAATATAGAAGGCGCTTTAAACGTTCTTGAGAGTGCCAGAATAAACAGACTTGCAAAAATTATTATTGCTTCAACTTCTCACGTTTACGGAGACAGCAAACCCCCTCATTTTGAAGAAGATACTCCAAAGCCTTCACGGCCCTATGAAACGTCAAAGACTTGCGCCGATTTGATTGCTCAGTCTTACGCCAATACATTTTCCCTGCCTGTTTTGATTCCTAGATTTGTAAATGTTTATGGGCCGGGAGATTTAAATTTTAATAGGTTAATTCCCAAAACCATAAAAAGTGTCTTGAATGGTAAAAACCCTAAGATGTGGGGAGGAGTTGCTAAGAGGGATTATCTATATGTGTCAGATGTTATAACTGCATATATAATGTTGGGTCAAGTGAGTATTCCTTCGATCGGGAGTGACAGAATTTTTAATTTTGGTAGCAATAACGTATTTTCTGTAAAAGAAATAATTGAGAAAATTATCCTTCTTTCAGGAAAAAATTTGAAGATAAAGAAAATAAAAAACGAAAGAGATTTTGAGATAAACACCCAATATTCGTCTTGGGAAAAAGCAAATAGAATACTCAAATGGCAACCCAAATATGGAATAGACAAGGGTCTTCGTGAGACAATAGGCTGGTATAAAAGCTACTTCTCGATTTAATGTCGGTAAAAAGCTAATATGAGATATAAGAGCGTTATATTTGCTGTGCATGAATCAATTAAAAACATGGGCAATTTCCGTGAATATCTTATTGATAATACGGATTATTTAATGACCTTTCACTTTCCTCACGGATACTTGCCCAAACCAAGCTATATAGAGATATATAAAAAAAGTAATTTAATAAAAAGAAAAGAATTTTCTCGTTACAAAGGCAAGAGTAATATTATTAAACTCTTACTTTACTATTGCTACTTTTATTATGCCGTTCTTAGATTCGGGAAAAATGGAAGCTTCGTTATTGTGGAGAATCCCGTTTTTTGTGTCCTTAACGGCTGTATCACTTTTTTTAAAAAAACGAAGTTTGTTTTTTGGGTAGGAGATTATTTTCCGCAAAACTCAGGCTTTATGTGGTTTTATAATAAACTGGCTGATTTTTACAACAAAACACTTAAGTACGTTATCTACGTAAGCCCAACCACATTTGAAGTTTATAGAAAAAGAGCTCCTCAGGGAAAAAACCAATTCAGAAAGGTAATTTCTTTAGGAATGAAGAAAAATTTTAGCGCAATTAAGCTAAAAAAAAATAAAATTATATTAGGATTTATAGGAGTTATAAGAGAGCATCAGGGATTGGATCTGGTTTTTAAGCTTTTAGAAAAAGAAAATTACACATTAGAGATAATTGGTAGCGGATATAGTCTTAATCATTACAAGAAACTCGCTGGGAAATTAAAGATAACGAAAAAAATAAGATTTTATGGATTTGTTAAAGATCCATCACAAATTCTTAGAAAATGGGCTATCGGTTTAGCACTTTACGAGGACAGGGCAGATAATGTTTCGAAATACTGCGAACCTGTAAAAATTAAAGACTATCTTGCATATGGACTGCCCGTAATTACCACAAGGACAACTTATATGTATAAAGAATTAGAAAAATATAAAGCGGGAGAAATTGTAGATGAAAATACTCAAGGTCTTGGCAGAGCAATTAGGAAGATAGAAAATAATTACAAGGCATATGAACTGGGTATTAAAGAAATGCTTAAGGATTATGAATATCAAAAATGGTACAAAAATCATCTTAGTTTTTTGGAGAGTAAACGCTGAGGGCATATGTGTAGTATAATTTAAAAAATTTGATATGAAAAAAATAATAGTGACTACAACCATTAATCCAGTGACTGAGGCAATAAAAAAGTTTCAGGAAATTAAAGACTGGGACTTGATTGTCGTTGGAGACAGAAAAACACCCGAAAATTACAAATTAAAGAGCGGTATATATCTGGATATTAGAAAACAAGAGAAATATAATAAGAAACTCTCCGATCTAATTGGTTGGAACTGTATACAGCGTAGGAATTTCGGTTTTCTGATGGCTCTTGAAATGGGCGCTGATATCATTGCTATCGTAGATGACGATAATATTCCATACAAGCATTGGGGAGAAGGTCTTATGTTGGGTAAGAGTACGGAAACGAATTACTATGACATACAATTTCCAGCTTTTGACCCCGTAGGAGCCACCAACGCTAAGCATTTGTGGCACAGGGGTTTCCCGATTCAGCTTTTGTCAAAAAGAGACTATAGCAAAAAAACAAAGAAAAAAATTATACCTGATATTCAGGCAGACTTCTGGAATGGAGACCCCGATGTAGATGCAATCTGCAGGATGGAACACGCTCCCGATTGCAAATTTGATTCTAAATATTTTCCAATTGCAAGCAATAAGATTTCTCCATTTAACTCGCAAAATACCTTTGTTACCAGAAAAGTTTTAGAAAATTATTTCCTTTTCCCCGGTATCGGCAGGATGGATGACATATGGATTTCATATTATGTTCAGGCTTTAGGTTTTAAAGTAGTTTACGGGAAGGCCTCGGTATATCAATCAAGGAATAAGCACGATTTGACAAAAGATATGAAGGAAGAGTTTCTAGGATATGAAAATAATATTAAAATTGTTGAGAAAATAGTTTATAATCCTGAAGAGATAAGGAACTTTGTCTCAGAAAAAGCCTGGAGAGCTTTTGATATATACAGGGACCATCTGAGGAAAATATCTTAATTTAAATCATGCAGCTGAAAGATAAGAAAATTTTAGTCACTGGAGGAAAAGGATTTTTAGGCTCATATGTTGTAAAAGAATTGCTAAAAAGAGGTATTCCCTCAAGGCAAATATTTGCTCCGTCATCAAAAACAGCAGATTTAAGAAAACGGGATGTCTGCAGTAAAGTAGTTAAGCATATGGATATAGTAATACATGCTGCCGGAAAAATCGGAGGAATAGGTCTTAATAAAGAAAAGCCGGGAGAGTTGTTTTACGACAACATAATAATGGGAGTCCAGCTAATGGAAGCTGCAAGGAGAGCTGGGGTCAAAAAATTTGTTTCTATCGGTACGGTTTGCGCTTACCCCAATATAACACCTATTCCTTTCAAGGAAGAGGAGCTTTGGAATGGTTATCCCGAAGAAACAAACGCTCCGTATGGACTAGCAAAGAAAATGCTTCTCGTACAAGGACAGGCATATAAAAAACAATATAACTTCAATGCTATTTTTCTTCTTCCCGTTAATCTATATGGTCCTGGAGATGACTTTAATCCTGAAAGGTCACACGTCATGCCGGCAATGATAAAAAGAGTTCTTGATGCAAAAAGAGGAAACAAAAAATTTATTAATGTATGGGGAACTGGGCGAGCGACGCGTGAATTTTTATATGTTGAAGATGCAGCTAGGGCAATTGTTCTAGCAACAGAAAAATATCAATCCCCCAATCCTGTAAATATCGGATCCGGAATGGAAATATCCATAAAAGATTTAAATGAACTTATCTGTAGACTCCTGGCATATAAAGGAAAGATACGATGGGATAATACAAAACCTGATGGTCAGCCGAGGAGATGTCTTGATGTATCTAAGGCAAAGAAAGAATTTGGTTTTGAAGCAACAGTGAATTTCCATAAAGGAGTTAAGAAAACCATAGAGTGGTATCTTCAAACACAAAAAAATTAACCAAATAATATGAAAACAGTTATTCTCTGCGGAGGACTTGGATATAGATTAAAAGAGGAAACTGAGTTTAAGCCAAAACCCATGGTTCAGGTAGGGGGTAAACCAATTCTTTGGCATATCATGAAAATTTACGCTCATTATGGTTATAACGATTTTATTATCGCTCTTGGGTATAAGGGGGAAATGATTAAGCAATATTTTTTAAATCAAAAACATTATTCTCATGATTTTACAATTAATACAAAATCCGGTCTTGCAAAAATCCATAAGAATAATTATTCAAAGGCTTCAGATGATTTTAAAATTACGTTCGTTGATACTGGACAAGAAACATTGCCCGGGGAAAGAATATTGCACATTAAGGACTATATCCCTGAAGAAGACGAGGCTTTCATGGTGACTTACGGGGACGGAGTGGGCAATGTAAATTTAGATGATTTGCTGAAATTTCATAAGAAACAGAGAACCATAGGAACAATAACGGGCGTTCATCCCAGAAGTAAATACGGTCTCTTAGCTATAGGTGAGAATTCTAAGGTTAAAAAATTCACAGAGAAGCCAGTTCTAAAAGAGAGAGTAAACGGGGGATTCATGGTTTTTAAGAGAGAATTTTTTAACTATCTTAGAGAAGGAGAAATGGAACATGAAGCTTTAAAAAGATTGATTAAGAAAAATCAGCTTTCATTGTTCCTTCACGATACTTTTTGGCATTCAATGGATACATACAATGATGTAGATGATTTAAACAAATTGTGGAATACAAATCCTGAATGGAAAATATGGCAAGATTAAAAAGAGCGGTCGTTACCGGTGGAGCCGGTTTTATCGGAAGCCACCTGGTGGAGAATTTAATTAAAAATAGAAACTTTGAAGTATTCGTCGTAGACATCAAGATAAATCCCCTTTCTTATTTTTCAAAACAAGATCTTAAAAGTAAGTCAAAATTTAAAATTGTAGACATACGTGATAGAAAAAAAATAGACACCTTCTTAAAATCTACAAGACCAAACTATATTTTTCATCTGGCTGCTGAGCCTATTGTAGAGAAAAGCTATAAAGATCCCCATAGCGCTTTTGAGACAAATATTATGGGAACTGTTAATATTCTGGAGAGCAGCAGGAGAATCAGATCAATAGAAAGTATTATAGTTGCATCATCAGATAAAGCATACGGGAAAACTAAAACAGCATATACAGAAGAGAGCCCTTTAAAGGGAGATCATCCTTATGATGTTTCAAAATCTTGCGCAGATTTAATTACACAAACATATGTTAGAACTTATGATTTGCCGGTAATAATTACACGTTTTGGAAACGTGTATGGAGAAGGAGATTTTCATTTTGAAAGAATTATTCCCGGAATATGTAGAGCCATAAAAAATAGAACAACTCTCAGAATAAGAAGTGATGGAACATACGTAAGGGATTACCTATATGTAAAAGATGTGGTAGATGGATATCTATTTTTGCTTAAAAATTTCAAAAGGCATAGAGGTGAAGCATTCAATTTTTCTTCATCGGATACACTTTCCGTAACTGAGTTAATTAAAGAGGCAGAGAAAATTTTAAATGTTCGGATCCCTTATCAGATATTGAATATTGCAAGAAATGAAATTCCTTTTCAGCATCTTGATGATCAGAAAATCAGAAAATTAGGGTGGAGGAATGGTTATTCGCTTAAATCAAGCTTACCCCCCGTTCTTAAATGGTACAAAAAAAGAGTATGAAATCGAAGCTTTTCCCCAAATCAGACATAGTCAAGGAGGATATAGAGAGAATAATAGATCTTGTTCCCGAATGTTCTCTTTTTGAAAACAAAAAAATCTTAATTACCGGCGCAGACGGTATGATACCCAGTTATTTTGTGTACTTATATAGTTACCTAAACGAGTTTATGTTTAAAAAAAAATGCGAGATACATGTAGTGGTCAGAAATAAGAAATTTTGCAAAAGAATAGCTGCTTTTCTTAATAAACCATATGTGAAAACTATAGTTCAGGATGTATCTAAGAGACTTAATGTGGAAGAGCCTTTTGCTTATATTATCCATGCGGCTTCCACCGCTTCTCCTGAAAAGTATACGCAGGAACCTGTTCAAACAATAAATACTAACGTACTTGGTCTATATAGCTTACTAGCTCTTCCACAAGTAAAGCTTGAAAGCTTGCTTTTTTTTAGTACAGCTGAGCTTTACGGGAGTCCGCAAGGGAAAGATATTCCAATTCGAGAAGACTATGTCGGCTCAACAAACTTTCATGATATTAGATCTTGTTACGTTGAATCCAAGCGTTTTGGAGAGGTAATTTGCATGAATTATTTCAGAGAATATAAGACACCAATAAAAATTATTCGCCCATTCCATGTTTACAGTCCGGAAATTGACCTGAGAGATAAAAGAATTTTCGCAGCATTTGTGAAGTCGGCATTAGAAGGAAAAGATATTGAGATAAATGGGGACGGAAAACCCACTAGGTCTCTGTGTTACATAACAGATGCAATAGTCATGATATTAAAAACGCTATTATCGGATCACAACGGCCAGGTCTTTAATATCGGCAATCAAAAAAATGAGATATCAGTTAAAGACTTGGCTATTCTTATAACAAAGATTTCAGGAAACAAAATAAACGTTAAAATTCATGGAATGAAAAACAAGTTTGGTAGTGCTCCTATCAGATCCTGTCCGGATATGAGTAAAGTCAAAAAATTTTTAAAAATAGAGCCTACAGTTGATTTGGAAAGCGGATTCTCTAGAGTTTTTTCCTATCAGAGAGAACTAAATCCATGAAAATATACAAAAAGGTAACTATGTGTCGTGCATGTTCATCGAAAAGATTAAAAAAAATTTTAGCATTTCCAGACAGCGCAATTGACGGAATATATAGTAAATCCTACAAGGCTCCATTGACTTTAGTTTTTTGCAAAGATTGCGGACAGGCTCAGCTAAAGGAAATAATAAATCCTGACCTTTATAAAGATTATAATTTCACTTCGGAGAATATTTCGGTTGTTAAAGCTTGGTGCAATTTGCTTTCGGCTATGATTTTCTCTGAATATAAAAGAAGGAAGGATATTCTTGAGATAGGATCAGGCGATGGATATTTTGCGAAATTATTGTCGAAGAAATTCAGCATTTTATGTATTGAGCCGTCCGACAAATTGGTAAAGACGGCACGCCAAAACTTTAAATTAAAAATTATTCATGATTACTTCGATGAAAATTTAATTCTAAATAAAAAGTTTGACATTATCATCGCAAGGCATGTAATGGAGCATATAGAAAAATTGAATGAATTTGTCCGCAAGATAATTGAAAATATACGAGCAGACGGTACTATCATCATTGAGGTTCCAGACTTGCGAGAGATACTCTTGACAAATAATTACGCAAATTTGTTCCATGAGCATATAAATTATTTTTCTCCAACTAACTTGTCCAAATTATTTGAGCCATATGGCTTCTATCCTACAAAATTTTTAACTAATCAGGTTCATGGGGGAGCAATATGTATTTTTTTCAGCCGTAGTCTTAAGAATAAATTAATTATCGAAGATAATGTTTCCGAAAAAAATTTAGATAAATTCTCAAAAGAATTCCTAGGTTATAAGAATAAAATGAAAAATGCTGCTCTAATAATAAATAGATATAAAAATGTATGCGGGTATGGAGCCGCCAACAAAACTTTCAAGCTTTTGAGTCTTATGAACCTTAGAAAAAATCGGATAAGATATATTTTTGACAGAAATAAAAATCTTCATGGCCAAACGATTCCACAATTCGGTGTAAAAATTGTCGACCCCTCAAAGATAAAGAAGATATCTCCCGAGCTATTGGTCATCTTTGCCACTTCTTATGAAGATGAAATCCTTAAAGAATTGCGCTTAAAATATAAATACGGTAATAAATTTCTATCTATCTCCGGTACGCCAAAGATTATTAAAGCAAATTAATATGGATAAAGTTTACTTAGTAACAGGAGCAACGGGGTTCGTAGGGGCAAACATAGTCAGGAGACTAATTTCTGAAAAGAAAAATGTCCATGTTATCGCAAGAAATAAGAAATTAAATTGGAGACTCCGGGATGTTGCTGGGGCAATTAAAGCGCACGAGGTGGATCTTCTAAGCCCAAAGCTTTCGAAGACCGTATCATATATTATGCCTGATTATATTTTTCACCTGGCTGCGTATGGTTCTCTTCCTCATGAAGACAATATAGATAAGCTAATAGATATTAATCTGAGGGGCACAATAAATTTAATTAATGCGTTAAAAAAAATTCCATTTAAATTATTTATAAATACGGGCAGTTCCTCCGAATATGGAGTTAAGACTGAGTCGATGAGAGAAGAGGATTTACCATTCCCTATAAATGATTATGGAGTTATTAAGACTGCCGCTACTTTATATACCTACAAAGAGGCTATAAGAAATAATTTACCCATTATAACTTTTAGACTATTCTCAGCTTATGGTCCATATGAACACAAACCACGCCTTATTCCTACAGTTATCCGCGCAGCATTAAAAAACAAAAGTATTAAAGCGGGTAATAGGAAAAACGTCAGAGATTTTATTTATATAGAAGATATGGTTGATGCATATCTTAACGCATGCAGTGTAAAAATTAATCCCGGGGAGATTCTAAACATAGGGACCGGTCAGCAGCATACAATAGGAGAAACAGTAGATCTTATTATAAAACTGTCTCATTCCAGTTCGAAAGTAAAATGGGGAGCAATCCCTCAGCAAGAAAGGCAGATAGAATCAGGCAAATGGGAAGCAGATGTATCAAAATGTGCTAAAATAATGAACTGGAAAGCAAAGCATGATCTGATACAAGGTTTAACTAAAACCATAGATTGGTTTAGACAAAACAATAATCTTTATGAATAAAATACGCATCGATAACAAATCAATTCTTGAAAAACATGCAGATGAGATAAGAAAGCAGGTAATTACCATGGCATATAATGCGCGAAGCGCACATACAGGGGGAGCACTCTCATGTGTCGATCTTCTTACAGCGTTATACTTTTCTGTAATGGAAATAGACCCCGAAAAGCCCCTTTCCCACAATCAAGACCGGTTTATCTTCAGTAAGGCACACGACTGTAAAGCATTATATGCAGTTCTTGCACAGCGCGGTTATTTTGATAAAAAAATACTGCTGACGTATGAGCAGAACGGTGGATTACCGGGGCATTCTACAAAACAGGTCGTGCCGGGCGTTGAAGTTTCAGCAGGTTCTCTGGGTCATGGATTATCTATTGCTGCCGGACTGGCATACGCTCTAAAGCTAGATAGTTCAAGACACAAAGTATTTGTTATGATTTCAGATGGGGAGTGCGACGAAGGTTCGACCTGGGAAGCAATACTTTTTGCGGGACACCATGGACTTTCAAATTTGGTTGCGATCGTTGACTACAATAAGCTTCAGGGATTTGGAAGAACCGATGAGGTCTTGACCCTCGAGCCATTTGAGAAAAAATGGAAAGATTTTGGATGGGGGGTAGCTCAGGTTGATGGACACAATATAAAAAAAATTATAAAAACACTTACAAAACTTCCATTTGTTAATGACAAGCCATCTGTATTAATTGCTCATACTATAAAGGGCTATCGTGGTGTCCCTAAGCACATAGATCAAGTATCGTCTCAGTATAAACCACCAACTGAGGAGGAATATAAAGAAATTTTAAAGGGTTTTAAATGAGAATAGCATTCGTAAATACGTTATTCGAAGCAGCAAAAAAAGATAAAAGAATAATTCTTCTTACTGCAGATTTGGGATTTTCAGTTTTTGAGGAATTTATGGAAAAACTTCCCAGGCAGTATCTTAATGTCGGAGTTGCCGAGCAGAATATGACAGGAGTAGCAGCAGGAATGGCTATGCAAGGCAAGGTTCCCGTTATTTATTCAATTGTTCCGTTTGTGACTATGAGGAATTTTGAGCAGCTCAGAGATGATATATGCTACCAAGGCTTAAATGTAAAAGTAGTAGGGGTAGGATCGGGATTTTCCTATGGTCCGTATGGCCATACACATCATGGGCTTGAGGACATTGGGATTGTGAGAACAATTCCCGGAATCACTGTTTTTGCACCCGGTGATCCCGTTGAGACAAAACTGGTAACCCGTGCTGCATTATCTATTAAAGGACCAGTCTATATCCGGTTGGGTAAAGCGGGTGAGCCAAAAATTCATTCAAAATTACCCAAGTTTTCTATGGGAAAGGGAATTGTTATAAGACAAGGAGGAGATGTTATTCTTTTTTCATGCGGAACTATGTTGCCCACAGCTATGCAGGTTTCCGACATTTTAAAGAGGAAATACTCAGTAGGCGTTGTAAGTATTCATACCATAAAACCATTAGATGAGTCCCTAATAATTAAATTATCCAAAAGGGCAAGAGCAATATTTACCATAGAAGAGCATGCAAAGATTGGGGGATTGGGAAGTGCAACTGCTGAGGTTCTTGCAGAACAGAGTATCAGTACTATTTTCAAAAGATTTGGGACTCCCGATCGTTTTACCAAAGTGTCGGGTCTTCAGGAATACATGAGGGAAGCCAATGGATTATTGCCCGATCAGATTGCATCGGAGATTGATAAAGTTATAAAAAGTGGAAATGAAAAAAGTTAAAAAAACCTCTTATTACACGAAAACCTATTCTGATATTACAGAAATATCTATTGCTCTTAACGAAATAGGAGTGGGTCTGACAAGGGCGCGAATTAAGGAAATCCCTTTTTCAAATAAGAAAAAAGTACTTGATGTTGCTTGCGGGGTAAGTACTCTTAGCAAGACCTTCAGCGATGAAGTCTATGGTTTTGACATAAATCACGAAGCAATTGAGATTTGTCGCAAGAATGGAATTAAGGCAAAATTTGGAGATGCTGAGAAGAAATGGGACTATCCCGATGGATACTTTGACATAGTGATTATGTCTCATATCATAGAGCACGTTGTAAATCCCGACCATCTTCTAAGTGAAGCCAGGCGTGTACTCAAGAGGAAAGGGCTTGTCATAATTAATACTCCAAATCTTGCAGCTTGGTTCAACAGAATCCTTTTACTATTCGGTTTTCAACCATTTTTTACAGAAGTAAGCTCTTTGGATAAAACGCTTGGGCTGAAATTTACAAGAAAATTGACTCCATACACAAATCCTCTTGGTCATCTGCGTGTCTTTACAGGAGGAGCTCTAAAAGATATAATGGAAATGCACGGTTTTAAACTTATAAAAAAATCAGGCCTCGAGTTTTTTGTTCTCCCCAGACATTTGCTGATCCTTGATCGAATTTTTTCTCATAGTTTCTCACTTGCCTCAAATTTGATTGCAGTAGGGAAGAAAATTTAAGGAGAGCAATTTCTTTTAGTACTTCTTTAAGAATTTTTTAAAAACGTCTTCAATCAGCTTAAGATGTGCTCTTTTTAATCCCTGATGGCACCCTATGAGAAACCCGCGTTCCATGATTTCATTAGCCGCAGTAAATTTACCGGGATTATCCAAGTTTAGGAAACTTTTAAATCCCGGCTGTTTTAATATGTTCCCTGTAAAAATCGGCCTTGTTTGGATATTTTCGCCTTCCAAATATTTAACTAGTTCGATTCTTGAGAAAGGGGCAGTCTTTTTAATTGTAAGAGGAAATGCTAACCATTGCGTTGATACATGTTTCTCTTCGCCTGGAAGAATGAAAAAAGATTCAAATTTTTCAAAAAAATTCCTTAAATGACGGAAATTATCCTCTCTGATTTTTTTGAATTCTAACAGTTTTTTTAATTGCTCATTAGCGAACGCAGCCCCTAGTTCACTGGGAAGAAAATTATATCCGACTTCTTCAAAAATAAATTTAGCATCATACGTAATTCCATCAATTTTTTTTTGAAACCTCTGCTCTATTTTTTCCGATTCTTTAAAGATAGAAGAACTTCTTCCCCATCCCCTGAGAACTTTCGCTTTGTTTCTCCATCTTAGATTGTTAACAAGAATCATTCCTCCGTTTCCTCCGGCTGTAATCACATGAGAACCGAAAAAACTTGTGGTTGTTATATCGGAGAAGGTTCCGGTTGGTTTACCTTTAAATGTTGCACCTAATGTATCACAAGAATCTTCGATGAGAACTAAATTGTTTTTTCTGGCAATTACTTGAAGTCTTTCCATGTCTGGTATATTTCCTAAAAGCAGTGGAACAAAAATAGCTCTTGTCCTAGGAGTTATGAGACCTTCGATCTGGTCTATGTCTATGATGTATCTGCCTGGCAAAACGTCTGTAAAAACAGGAACTATATCATGCTGAAGAAGCGGAGCAATGGTTGTTGAGAAAGTAAGAACAGGAGTAATTATTTCAGCTTTTGGCGGAAGGTTTAAAATTTCAATGGCAAGAAGATTAGCGGATGAACCGGAGTTAACCATTACCCCATACTTCTTGCCAAAAAGCTTTGCAATACCTTCCTCAAACTTTCTGGTTTCTTCCCCCATGTTAGTTCTGCGTTCTTTAAGAACCCGCACAACGGCTCGGATTTCATTATCATCATATACAGACAGCGCATATGGAACTCTTAGCATAATAAATAGATTAACTCTTTGTTTTTTGCCCTATAAACATGACTGATGGACTAAAAAAGCTCGTTTCAAATCCACGATCCCCAAATAGAAGTCTTAACGTAGGGTTTATAATATAGTCCAGAGTGCAGATTGCTTTTAGTAAGTAATATTTATAACTCTTATCGTACATAGGAATTCTGAGCTTGAGTGTTCCATAATTTCCGCAAAATATTTTCCTAACACCTTTTATGTTGCACAGCTTTTCCAGTTTGTCCTCATTCATTATCTTAAGATTATGGTTTTTCTCAAGATCGGGTCTAAAAAAGCGCATTCTTAGAAGATTAAAACCCTTAAAGCGTGGAATTTGGATAATAAAATATCCGCCGGGTTTTATTAAATCTAAGTGTAGTTTTATTGCTTTATCCGGAGGTATTATGTGCTCTACAAAGCCATACGAGAAAATTGCGTCAAAATAATTTTTATATTTTGAAATAATTTTTTTATCAAAAACGTCCCCAACAATTGTCTCAATTCCATTTTTTTCTGCTAATTTGGCTGCTTCTTTTGAATACTCGATACCCAACGGTCTGTATCTAATCATTTTTGAAAATTTTTTCAGAAGCTTGCCATCCCCGCTTCCGAGTTCACACAGTGTTAGTTGACTTTTTTTGGGACCTTGGTATTTAGGAATATATCTGTTAATAAGAGAATCGCAAATAAATATATCGTAAGAGGTGAATATTCCGGCTTTGTTTTTTACCTCAAGCGGAAAGTTTCTGATATAATAATTATCCCAATCCTGTTTTTTGTGTAAATTTTTTACATTCATTTGGAAAGTATATTATAAAGGTATAATTTTAACAATATGAAAAGACCGTTTTTTTCAATTGTAGTTCCAACATATAATAGAGCGACAGAATTAAAGTTTGCACTTTACTCACTTCTCCGTCAAACTTTTTCGGATTTTGAAGTCGTTGTTTCCGATAATTGTTCTTCGGATAACACAAAAGAAATCGTAAAAAGTTTCAGAGACAAGCGTATTAGATATTTTAAAAGCAGAAAAAATGTAAGTTTTCTCCTAAATGTTAAAAAATCGGTTCAATATGCAAAGGGTATGTTTATTTTTCTTCATGGAGACGATGATTTTATTTTTGACAATACATCGCTTAATGAAATTTTCCAGAAAATTAAAAAGAATAATCCCGGATATGTTAGGGTTAACTATCTCTGTCTTACGCCTGATAAGAAATTCCTTTTTGATTTTAACGTTGGTAAATCCCTTAAGAAAGATAAGCTTATCAAGCCGGACTTAAATAATGAAGAAATTATTTCATTTATTTTTGATACTGATGCTTCTTTTATGTCAGGTGTTATTTTTCGAAATGAATTGACTAGATCAGTCAATATAATTAATTCTGGACTGCTTCCATGGATTGATATTTTATTTTCCAATATTAAAAATTATGGTGGATATTTTATCTCAAAGCCTCATGTTATCGCTTCATGGTCACAATGGGTTATGAGAAACAATGAGCCTCACCATCTCTATTCACTGGAAGACGGAAAATTGGCATACGAGAGTTATTTTAGTTTCATTGAGAAAAAACTAAGTCCAGAGTCTTACAGAAAGTTCTTAAATAAACGTGTAATGATAAGTTTTGTTAGTGTGCTCCCGGCAATAAAAGTTTATATAGGAAATAAAAAAATGATCGAGCTGATTAAGAGACTGCGAATTATCGATTCCCAATTGAATAAAAGTATTACCTTCTGGATTTATTTTATTTTTGCATACGTTCTGCCGAGAAAAATTTTGGAATTGTTGAAGAATGTCTATTTTCAATGGTACATAAAATCCTCAAGAGTAGAAGACAGGAAGATCTTAAATGGAATTAAGAATCTTAAACAAGAGTATCTTCCTAAGATAGAGAAGTGATGTTTATATTCCGGCGTAAGCCATTGCATTGAACGTTTTAAACCTGCTAAACTCACTGAAAGTATATGAAGACAGGACTTTTTTTTTCAATTGTAATTCCTACGTATAACCGAGCAAGCAATCTTAAAATCGCACTTAAGCATATATTAAAACAGAATTTCAAAAATTTTGAAGTTGTTGTTTCCGATAATGCCTCTACGGATAAAACTGAAGAAATTGTTAGATCTCTCAGTGATAAAAGGATTAAGTATTTTCGTAACAAGACGAATATCGATGTTATGCCAAATGTAAGAAAATCTATTACCCTTGCTAAGGGTAAATATGTTTTTCTTCATGGAGACGATGATCTCCTGATTAACGAATCTGCTTTGAGCATGTTGCATAAGATTATTTCCGAAACAAAAGTTGGCTATCTTAGAGTTAATTATTTAAGTTTGTCTCCTGATGGAAAGCATATCTTTGATTTCCGAGCGAGCAAAAATTACATTAAAGATATTATGTTGAAAAAAACAGAAGACAATCTGAAAATAATCGAATTCCTGCTAAAATCTGATCCTTCATTTATTACTGGAGTGATTTTTAAGAATGATTTGCCCTCGACAGTCAAAGTTTTAGATTCTCAACTTTACTCATGGTTTCCCATCATTTTTTACAGTTCCAAGAAATACGGCGCTTATTATGTTAACACCCCTTACATTTTGGCAGGCTGGTCACAGTGGAGGATGCGGGAAGATGATTTTAATCCCTTGTATTCTATTCGTAATGGAAAATTAACGTCAGAGAATTATTTCCACTTTGTAGAAAAACATTTAAAAAGAAATGAGTATAAAAAATTTCTAAGGGAACAGCTACAGTCAGTATATGTAAATCGATTCCTGATTATAAAATTGTTTACCGGTAATAAAAATTTAAAATTATTAACTGAAAGACTACGAACTTTAGAGCCTACTGTAAACCGTAATTTATTTTTCAATCTCCATTTGATTCTTGCATTAATTATTCCGAGGTTTGTACTTGTCCATATAAAAAATGTTTACTTGGCAATTTACATTAAGCGCGCAAACAAAGATAGTAAGTATAATGTAAAATATTTATTAAGTAATAATTTTTAAAATTAATGATTAAAAAAATATTGGATAATAAATTTTATTTAATAGTAATTTTTACATCGATTACATTGTCTTTATGGACTGTTTATCCATGGTTATTCAGTAACAAGATTTTGTACTTTTGGGATGCTTATATTCCCTTTGACCCGATAAATTCATTTGAGCATTTATTCTACCACTGGAGTGATGGATTATTCCCCGGTTATCCAACAACCGGATGGAGCTGGTTAATATATTGGGGATTGTTCTTTCTGCCTTTTCCGCTTACAAACTCGCTGCCCATAAGCGAAGCATTTGTCTACGTCTTTTTACTTGTTTTTTCAGTTTTAAATTTTTATCTTTTATGCAGTTATGTATTAGAAAAGCTTGTTTTGTTTAAGGAAAACAAGATTCTTATAAGATCCACAGCTTTAATAACGGCCATTTTGTATACATTCAATACCTATACTTTCTCTAATTTCTATTTTATGTTCAATCCTGGAACATTTATCCTTGCTTTTTTACCATTGAACATATTGGCTTTAGCAAAGATATACCCGCTTGATAAAAAAGTAGGTAAAGATAAAAAGAAGATTCTATGGATTTTTATTTTTTTCATCTCACTTCTTTCAATGTCCCCAGGCTTTGGCGTTTACGTTTTTCTGCTTCAATATTTTGTATGGGTATTCATATACCTCTTTCTCTATTGGTTTTTAGCTATAAAGAAAATTTGGAGCAGAGTTACTCTTGAACTCTTGCTTTTCTTTACATTGATTATTTTCGGAAATTTATGGTGGTTAGCGCCTGCAATTTTGGGTATTGAAAACGCATACAGCGGCCAAAGCAGTTTTGGTACATCGGTCTGGTTTGACAATGGATTTAAGCCAAGTCAATTGTTAAACGCCATAAGGCTTTTAGGAAGCGGTTTGATGATAAACAATAAGTTTTCCTGGAGCATACTGTATGAAGAAAATTCTTTATTTACCTTTCCGCTTTTTATTTTTCCTTTTCTGTTTGTTTGGGCATTGGCATTTCTTAAAAAAAAGCTAAGCGTTATTCTGATATTTTTCTTGGGGATGACTCTAGTGTCATTATTTATTGTCAAGTTTAGCAATCCTCCCTTTGCATGGATCTTAGGTTTTGCATATCACTATATACCCTTTTTTGGAGGGTTTCGCGATGCTTTTCAAAAAGCGGGTGTATATTTTATACAAGGTTACTTCATCTTTATTGCCATAGGTCTATCTTCGGTAATCCAAATTTTAATTAAAAAAAAGCTCAAGTTTTTTTTATATTTTTTTATAATTTTTTTCTTTGCAGCATCTATAATAATTACGGGGCCGTTTTTCTTCTTTACAGGTAATAATGTTAGAGAAATTTCCTTCATCTTTAATAACAAGGCTCACATATTCAGCGCAAGGACCCAAATTCCTCCGGAATACTATTCTTTGAAAAGATTCATTGAGGATAAGTGTCAAGGAGAAACTATTGCCTCTGTGCCAAGGAGCGGATTTGTAACAGATGCTGTATGGAGTAAATATAGTTCATCATATGTAGGACAGGACATGCTTGAAGGTTTGATAAACTGTAATTTTTTGTCAACAGCAATGTTTAATAGCTATGCTGAATCAAATATTCAAGCTCCTTATCTTCAATTACAACAGGGAGATTTTAATACTTTTAAGTACTTTCTAAAACAAAACGGAATTCGTTATGTTTTGGTTCGCCACGATTACGTACCCCAGGGATTTGTCACCTGGGCATATGTAGATCCAAATAAAATAGAGAAATTTTTGGCAAACGACCGTCAGTTCTCAAAGATATTTGGAAATGAATTCCTGTCTTTGTATGAAACGAAAGATCAACCCGGGAGCCGGTATGGATTTAACGCTACCGACAATGTTGTCCATCTGGGATCGGATATTAAAAGCCCTACTGATTTTGCGATAGCATCAGAAATGATAGGCGATTCTTATTTACCTGTGATTCCCAACTCAACTGAAGATCGGGAAAAATATAGAGGAGCGACGAAAACATTCATCTCTATTGCTAATTGTATTGGATGCGAGCTCAATCCGGAGGCAAAATATAAAATTTCTCCTAACTTTATACAGGATTTCAAAGAGTTTATCAAATCAATCATTCCTCGCAGAGATCGGCTTATATCGTCTGATATCCAAATCAGCTCACGGACGATTGAAGCAGATAATATTTTTAAAAAATTAATACAGTCGGCAGAGGAAAAAAATCAAAAAGCATTCGATTCAAGCCTCAGTAAATACAAATCCAAATGGGAGGAAGTAGAAAGGCTTATCTCAGGTTTTCACTCTGACAAATTTACAGTTAATGGCAAGTATATCGAGGTTACCAATTTTCTTACTTTGCAAAAAAATACATTATATCATTACTTCGCTCCTCAATTTTTAGTAAGTAACAGTTTTTTAAACAAACCTAATAATAAGCAGTCAACCCTCTCTCTTCTTTCATTCCAGAATAAACTTCTTGAACAGTTCTCGCGCAATATATTGCGGACAGATTTTGATAAAAGAATTTACAGATTGCGTCTTGATATTCCGCAGGACGCAGAGTATTTATGTCAATTGCATAATTTAAAAAATAATCTTAAGATAAGCTCTGTTTCCGTTAATGATAAGAACTTGGCTAACCCTACTCTCGAAAGTAAGATGCAGCTTAAGCTAAATAAGGGTAGCTATTCTGTAGACATCTCCTATCAACCATTGGAAATTTCATCCCAATCCAGCAGAAGAGTAGATGAATCAGATGAAATTTTAATTGGGAAACTGGACCCCGGAGCATATCGGGTTAATTTAAGACTTAATAAAGAGTCTGATGGAAGAATTGTTATTGCGGTTACTAAAGGTAAAAAATCAAATGAAATATTAAAATATATCGAATCGATTGATAAGCCAGGAGAGAGTATTCTCTTTACGGATCAGATCAATAAAGACACAGGTACCGTTTTCGATTATTCAAAGTCTTTTCAAGTTGAGCTACCCAACTTCGATGATTATTATCTTTACTTGTTTTACCTAGACTCTTTAAATCATCAGCTTGAAGTATCCGATATTAGAATCATAAGCGAGGTTGGTAGAGAGGATATTAAATTTGCATGTGGAAAAAAAATAGAAAAAGAGGATTCCGGATCGAGTATATTATCTGTTGAGAAAAAGAGCCCTACTTATTATGTCCTGACGCTTCCTAAGGAATATAATAAATTCCTCGTCTTTAATCAGACATTTGACCCTGAATGGATAGCTTATGAAAAAGGAACCAATAAAGAATTTACTCACTTCATTAGCGGACACGGAAATGCTTGGTATATAGACAATCTTAAAAATCGTGAGATAATAGTAGAGTACAAAAAACAAAGCTTTAGTGAGAAAAACGCTATAGCAACACTTACTGTTTTCGCTTTGTTGGTAATTATTTATTTTGGAATAAAAAGATGGGATTAGATAGACTTGTCGCTTTCAGAAATGATCATAGACTCTTGCTATCTTTACCGTTATTGGTAGGATTTTTTTTAGTAATTCGTATTTTTACCGGAACAAATTATGGAATAATCTATGGATTCATTGCTGCCTTGCTGCTTCTTAGAATTTCTCTAGAGGAGATAGCCCTGACGTTCTTTTTTATAAGTATTCTAACTTACATTACAGGCAGAGACGTGGAGGCAAATCACTATCTTTCTTTTGTATACGGTTTTTTATTCCTAGCTTTATTGAAATATTTATATGGGATACTTCGGGGAAAGTATTCTAATTAGCCTCAATATACATTTTAAATGTTTAAAAAAAAATATAAGCACGTCCTTCTAATTCTATCAGTCTCCCTTATCTTAGCTTTCGTAAGTGTTAATCATTGGTTTACCGATGATTCGATGTTATATTTTTGGGATTCTTTTATAATGCTGGATATTCAAAAGACATGGGGATATGTTTTTTACAGCTGGTCCAGCAGTATTTTCCCTGGCAGCGCCCCAGAGGGAGGATGGAGTCTAATTCCTTATTGGTTATTATTTTCCTTAGGTCACAAGATATCATCCAGTATCTCTGTTGCACAGGAAGCTTTATATATAGGATTGATTTTTACATCATTGGTTTCATTTTACGCGCTACTTACTCATTTGATAAATCTTGTTATCGAGCCGGGATCAAAAAATCCTCTGCTTAGAATCGGCAGCTTTATATTTGCAATGCTTTATACATTTAATCTGTATACGTTTTATTATGCCTATTTCATGTTTAATCCCGGCGTTTTTATCCTTGCTTTCCTTCCATTAAATATTCTCGCTTTGTTGAGAATATACCCATTAAAAAAAGCGGGAAGTCAGAAGATCGATAGGAAATGGATTCTAGTTTTCATAGCAACTTTATTTGCTATGACATCTGGATTTGCGACTTACGTATTTCTTGCTCAGTATTTTATTTGGATTTTTGTATATTTGCTTTTCTATTTTCTAATATCACGAACCAAATTAATTAGTGTCAAAGCTCTGTCTCTTGTATTATTCCTTGCTCTTATTATCCTTTCTCAATGGTGGTGGTTTTTCTCTGCTCTTCTGACATTTGAGAAAAGATATTTGGTCGAGGCCCAGGTGGGGACTACAGTCTGGTTTGATGCGGGTCTTCTCGCCAGCCGTCTTCTTAATTCCATAAGAATTCTTGGCGTTACTCTTGCATCAACAAATATTTTTAGTTGGAGCAAGTATTATGACAATCTATGGTTTACCACACCGCTTTTCGTTTTTCCGTTTCTTATAATTTATCTTTTGACAAAACTAAGTAAATTAAAGAACAAGCCTCTAATAATATTCATGCTTGCCATTTTTTTATTTTCACTTTTTTTTGTTAAATTTAGTAACCCTCCTCTTTCTTCGATAATGAAATTTGCTTTTTACAATATCCCTTTTTTTGGAGCTTTCAGGGGTGCGTATCATAAAGCGGGATTGTTTTATATTTTCTCCTATTTTATTCTATCAGGCATCGGATTTTATTACATACATAAATTAGTAATAGAAAAATATAAACGCCCTTTATCCTATATACCTCTTTTGATAATAGTAATAGTCGGCATCGTCGTTACGGGGCCGTTTTTTTTATTTTACAAAGATAATATAAGAAAATTGGATGTTTTTTTTAATCATAAGAATTATGCAATTAGCGCTAAGACAAAAGTTCCTCCAGAATACTATCAATTAAAATCTTTTTTTTCACCAATATGTCCGGGGAAAGCCACCGTAATAATTCCAAGGAGCGGTTGGATATCAAATGCTCATTGGCTAAAATATAATACATCTTATGCAGGAATAGACATAATTGCTCAAATTATTAGGTGTGAATTTCTGACAACCGTAGTTTTTATACCCAAGCCTGAGGTAAGTAACCAAAGCTTGTTCTTTATGCTTGATCAGAGGGATTATAAGGGGGTAAAAAACTTTCTACTCCAGCAGCAGATTGGATTTGTGCTTATTCGCAAGGATCATATTCCATATAGTCCAACAACCTGGGTGTATGTAGATCCGCAAAAGATTTCCGAGGATATAAATAAAGACTCTGATTTTAATAAAATATTCGAGAATGATTTGGTTATGCTATACGAATTTAAACCACTAGATAAAATTTATAAAAAAAATGGATTTGCTCTTTCACATAATGCGGTATATACAGATTCGACTTTAACTAAAAATGTGGGACACGCTATTCTTGCAAAACATTCCATGGGCTCGATAGGGAAAATGATTGTTAATACTAAGGACGGTTTCAGTAAATTCAAATCTTATATCAACGCTTATGTTTCGGAATCTATCTGCAGTAACTGTGGTAAGCTCAAGCCCAACGTTGAGGAAAAAAGCGCAGAAAGACTTCTTACTGTCTATAAAGATGGAGAACATGAATGCCGTACCGACACTTTTGATGTAGAGACGAAAGTGGATAAGGTTACCATAAAATATAAAGATGGAAGTGTTCAGGACGTAACACCATCAACGAGATTATATCTTTCAGAGGGAAAGTATCCAATAAGTATTGATTACAAGGTAAAGCACGTTTTTGACTTGCCCTCCCTGGAGATTAAAGCCGGAGCCTTGACAGAAGTTCCTCTTGGCAGGATTTCTCAGGGCAACTACAGGATGACATATACGGTAGAAAATAAGGAATTCGGAATCGAAGCATTCATGACGGCAGGTCAACTGAGCGAGGAAGCACTAGAAAAAAGGGAATTTGGAAAAGAAGGTAACGGGGTATTGTTTACAAATCCTGTGCCTTTATCTGGCAAAAAGAGCGATGTGGAAAGATTATTCAATGCTCCGGAATTCTCCAATGATGCATATACACTTTATTTCAATTCAGAAAAAATAATATCCAGACCGGCAAAAGACATAGCTAGAATAACTAATTTAACAATTAATAAGGTGGTTGATGAAGAAAGCGTAGCTTTCTCATGCAGTACGAGTATGGGTATGGATAGTGACGTAGATACGTTAAATATAAAAGTTAAGCAGAATAGTCCTGTTTCCTACAGCGTCACACTTCCTGAAGAATTCACGAAAGGTTTTTTAACTTTTAACAAAAGTTTTGATAACAATTGGATAGCATATACCACTGTCAATGGGAAAAAATATGAGCTTGATCATCAAATAAGCGGTTATGCAAACGCCTGGCATATTGAGTCACCAATTAGCAGAAGTATAACGGTTGAATATAAAAGACAAAGTATGATAGAGAAGAATGCTCTAGTATGGATAGCTGCTTTTCCCTTACTTGTCTTGTTATATCTAAAGCTAATTGATAGAAAAACTTCAAATAAATAATGAAGATTCAGGATTTATTGTTGACCTCACTACTGATTGCACTCATTATTCTTATCTTCAAGCAATGGTTTTCTCTTGATCTGATAGCTGGAGGAGATTTTCAAGTCTATTATTCCGAGATGTTTAGGGACTTTTCAAATTTTCCTCTGCCTGCATGGAACTTATTCCTTAATGGAGGAATGGGTGGAAACAGTTCCTCTCTTTTATGGAATTTGGTTGCCGTACAAATACCAATAACTTTTTTTGGTTTGATACTAAAACTTGACTGGAATCTAATACAGAGACTAGGATACTTTTACCCTTTTCTTTTTCTGATTTTTTTTCCCATCTTTTTTACATTTAGAAAAATACTTAAATTTCCTTTTCTCGTTCTGGCTTGCCTGATTTACGCAACAAATACTTACATTTTAATGATTGCAGGCGGAGGACAAATTTTTATTGCCGGATCCTATGCTATAGCACCCCTTGTTCTATACACGTTCTATCAAGTTATAAACAGCAATAGCCAAAGCCGCAAGGAAAACATTAAGAAAATTTTACATACAGTTGTCTTTTTTTCCCTTCAGCTACTTTTAGATATAAGAATTGCATACGTTACTCTTGTTTGCGTAATACTCTTTATTTTGGTTAGGGCAATAAAAGAGAAAAGAGTGAAAATAATTTATAAAGTTATTCCGGTAGCTGTAATTTTGATTTTGAGCTTTTCTATTCACGCATTTTGGTTCATCCCTACAGTATTGATTGGAAGAAATCCTCTTGAGCAATTTGGGACAGCATTTACCTCCCTAGGTGCGGTCAAGTTTTTTAGCTTCGCAGATTTTCCCGCCTCTATTGCGCTTCTTCATCCCAATTGGCCGGAAAACATATTTGGAAAAACTTATTTTATGAAACCTGAGTTTATTATTATTCCTATTATTGCTTTTTCTTCAATCTTACTATTGAGCAAAGGCAAAAAAGATGAAAGCAGACTCATTGCAATTTTCTTTTCCTTACTGGCTATACTAGGTTCGTTTCTTTCAAAAGGAGCGAATGATCCATTTGGAAACATTTATATTTTTTTATTCGAAAACGTACCTGGTTTTGTAATGTTTAGAGACCCAACAAAGTGGTATATTATGACAGTCTTATCATTCTCTTTTCTTATCCCCTTTACTGTTCAAAAACTATCAGATAGATATCTTAAAAAAGAAATTTTAAGAACCACTACGCTTATTTGTTTTTTTATTTTTTGGGTATTCTTAATTAGAGATGGGGTTTTTGGTAGTTTAGGGGGAAATTTAAGCTCAAGTAAAGTTCCGGAAGAGTACCTAAGGCTAAAAGAATTTATTCTAAGCGAAAAAAAATTTTCTAGGACTCTATGGTTACCCAAAACGCAAAGATATATATACTATAGCAGCAATCATCCAGCAGGAGATGTGAGCTCTCTTTTTAGAAACAGTTCTTTGTCCGCAAATTTTAAATTATTAAAACAAGATAAAACAGAGGAGCTGTTAAGTAATCACTCTATAAAATATTTAGTAGTTCCATTTGATTCCGAGAAGGAGATCTTCTTAGAAGATAGAGAATATAGTGAAAAGAAATATATGGATATTTTACGAGAAGTACGAAGCATAGATTACCTAAGTGAAATTTACGGATTAGGTAAGATCGCAGTCTTTGAAATATCAAATCCGAAAGACCATTTCTGGAGCCCGTCGGAAACTTTAAGCATTGATTATAAATATGTAAATCCTTCAAAGTACGTCGTGAATGTTAAAAGTGCAAAAAAAGGCGACACTCTTGTTTTCTCCGAAAGCTTCGACAATCTTTGGCAAGCGCAAATAAATGATTCCAGAGTTGGCAGTGAGATGTTCAACGGAAGACTCAACAGCTTCAAATTGCCCCGGGGCGGCGATTACTCTCTTACTATTTACTTTGCTCCTCAGGACTGGGTTAATTTGGGCGCTGTGATAAGCATAATCTCGATTTTGGTTGTTATGGTTACACTAATTGGATTTAAGCTTAGGAAATGGTAGAATTGTGCTTATGCTAAGTATTATCGTTCCTGTCTTTAATGAGGAAGAGGGGCTTGAAAATTTTTATAAAGAACTTATCAAGTATATTCCGGGGATTGAGAAAAATTACGAGGTAATTTTCGTAGATGATGGCTCTTTGGATGATACTCTTGAAATCTTAAAAAAGATTGCTCTAAAAAATTCTTTGGTCAAAATCTTTTCTCTTAGAAAGCATAAGGGAAAAGCCGAGGCATTAACATTAGGTTTTAGTCAAGCTTCAGGTGACTATATCCTCACGATAGATGCTGATCTTCAGGACAAACCTGACCAGATTGAAAAATTAATAAAA
>Ga0209542_10002501_pt1 | contig 41029 bp, 40 predicted proteins | sample RifCSPhighO2_01_FD_184028 | JGI IMG/M metagenome (GOLD analysis project Ga0209542, IMG submission 184028) | Soil microbial communities from Rifle, Colorado - Rifle CSP2_plank highO2_0.1 (SPAdes) (version 2) | ecosystem: Environmental > Terrestrial > Deep subsurface > Rock core/Sediment ... | reverse complement strand
TATACTGGACCCAATAATTTAGACAGTGTATAAAGAACATATAATTGATGGAAAACAAAAGTCTAAAAAGGGTCCATCCTCCGGCTTTTAAAGCAAAAGTGGCTATTGAAGCCATTAAGGGAGAAAAGACTCTAGCTGAGTTAACAAGTATCTATGGGATTCATCATTCCATGATAATTAAATGGAAACAGGCAGTTTTAGCAGGATTGGATGGTATATTCTCAGATAAAAGAAAGCTTAAGGAAACTGATGACCGGGAGCTGATATCTGAGTTATACAGACAGATAGGCAGACTTAAGGTTGAGGTAGATTTTCTTAAAAAAAAGATGGGAATATTTGAGGGCAGAGAATAATTTAAAGCCTAGGGATTTGAGTTTGCACATTGACAAAAGCATAGATTTACCAATAGCTGTCCAGGCTGAGTTGTTAGGCATATCCAGAGCCAGTATTTACTACCAGAGAGTTGGTGTAGATCAGAAAGAGATAGATCTGATGAATGAAATTGACAGGATCTATACAGATTGTCCCTTCTATGGCTCAAGGAAGATAGCCAAACAACTAACCAAAGATTTAAAAGTTCCGGTAAACAGAAAAAGGGTTAAAAGGCTGATGAGGATAATGGGTATTGAGGCAATATATCCTAAGCCCAATTTGAGCTTAAATAATACACCCCACCCCATTTATCCTTACCTGTTAAAGGGTTTGGATATTAACAGACCTAATCAGGTATGGGGAGCAGATATTACCTACATCAGGATGGAAAAGGGATTTTTGTACCTGGTAGCCTTTATGGATTGGTTTTCAAGGTATGTTGTTTCCTGGAGGTTATCAAATACTCTGGAGGCAGATTTTTGCCTTGAGGCAGCTGAAGAAGCTCTAATACTGGCCATACCTGAGATAGTTAACTTTGACCAGGGAGTACAGTTTACATCCCTGGAAAACATTAACCTATGGGAGCAAAGAGAAGTTAAGATCAGTATGGATTCAAGAGGCAGAGCTTTTGACAATATCTTTAATGAAAGGTTATGGAGAAGCTTAAAATATGAGGAGGTTTACCTTAAAAGTTACTCCTCAGGCTATGAAACAAGATTAAGTATTGGTAAATATTTTGACTTTTACAACTTTAAAAGGTTACACCAAAGTTTGGGATATTTAACCCCGGCTGAAGTGTACTTTAAAAGTAATAATTTAAATCTAACAAAGAAAGGGGGTGAAAATGTTCTAGGAATCGTTAATTTACTGTCTTGACAATGGGGTCCACCTTATTAACCGGAGATAAATAACTTGAAAATAGTTGACGTTTTTGTTCTATCCAATCACTATGTTCTTCCTGAAGCTGTGATAAAACTAAATCTGATCTATCAAGGATACCATCCAATCTCTGGCCTTTTACTCCACGAAGAGCAATATCTTCTTCATGAGACAACTCTTTAATGAAACGGCGTAATTTAACCGCTTCTTTAACTCTAGTAAATCCTTGACGCTCTGGAGTCTCTATCATAGTATCAGAGTTTACCATAATTGTATGCTTAATTCAATGATTATAGGACAATTCTAGCTTTGACTTTATTCGACCTTGATAATCCTTCTACTATTGTACTATGCTACAACGCTAATACGAAAATTTTAATTGCAAAGAATGACAAAACCTGATACAAATTAAGGCATGAAAGAAACTACCAAAATTGCAGTCTTCAAAGGCAAGGAAATTAGGAAAACCATTTATAAAAATGAGTGGTGGTTTTCAGTAATTGATGTAGTAGCTGTACTGACAGATAGTAATATACCTCGAAGATACTGGAGTGATCTTAAAATTAAACTGAAAAAAGAGGGGTTTGTTGAAGTGTACGAAAAAATCGTACAATTGAAATTAGAAGCTCCTGACGGGAAATTACGGGAAACAGACTGTGGTAACACCGAAACTATGTTTCGGATTATCCAAACTATTCCCTCTCCTAAAGCAGAACCATTTAAAAGATGGTTAGCCAAAGTAGGCTATGAAAGAATACAAGAGATAGAAGATCCAGAACTTGCAACAAAAAGAACCAGAGCTTTGTATGAGGCTAAAGGCTATTCTGATGACTGGATTGAAAAAAGAATGCGGGGTATTCAAGTTCGTGAGCAACTAACCAACGAATGGAAAAATAGAGAGGTAGGGGGAGATAAAGAATATGCTATTTTAACTGCTGAAATATCCAAAGCTACCTTCGGGATGACTCCAAGCCAATATAGAAAATTCAAAAGTCTAAAAAGAGAAAACTTACGGGATCATATGACTGATCTGGAGCTAATCTTTTCCATGCTCGGTGAAGCCTCAACCACCGAAATTGCCAGAAACAGAAATACAAAAGGATTTGTAGAAAATAAAGCTGCCGCTCAAAAAGGAGGCAGAATTGCAGGAGGAGCAAGACAAAAACTTGAGAATGAATCTGGTAAGAAAGTCTCAACAAGACAAAACTATCTCACTGAACCACAAGATAAAAAACTGATCGGGAAATAGATATGATTGGCCAAAATGGTGGAAATTGGCCGATTGGCTCAAGAACTTCGGAAGGAAGCGGCTCCGCCCGCCCCCGCCCCCTTTGGGATAATTTCCCAAAAAGGAGGGCAGCACCATTAAAAGAAAATTCAGGAATTTGTAAAAAATATATCGGGTGCTGCCCGACAAACGCGAGCCCCCCAAGATATACTTTGGAATTTTGGAAACGCGGGGCGAGCCATCGGAATTAGTTGCGTAGCGAGCTCTCGAGAGCGAGCAAGCGGTGGGACACGAGACAGGGGTATGAATAATAAAGGCGGGGGCGGTAAAGGAACACCCCGCCGATGGCAGGCGGAACATATACAGATAAAAGTTTACCAGAGACTGTACCAACTCAATCGAAGACGAAGATATCGGCGAGGCTCCCCCTAGGGAGTCCACTCGCCGGGAGGCGGGGTCGCCGCTTCCTTTTATTGGGTGGGTGGGTTGTATGAAATGTAGATAGACTCATCTGCATGTTTTAAAATTTGTCTTGTCCGCGTCAGCGGACTATAATAAATAAAAATCGCGCGCATTTGTTTTCTGTCTTTGCAAAAAATACGAGAGCGAGGCCGCAAAGCGGCCGAGCGGAGAACGACGCGATGCGTCGATTAGCGACGTTGAAAAGCAGTCCGAATTTTTCGATATACGTCTGCATTAAAATTTAAAAGTTAACCTTAATCCTGGCATAATCAATAAACACCAAGCTGCCATCCTTGCTTTTAACCTGCAGCAGATAATTTTTTGAGCCAGACGGCAGAGTAAAGGTGGCGGAGGTGGCCACTGATGAGGTGGTTGAGGTAGATGATACCTCGGAAGATACAGCTACACCTGAGGAGCTATTATAAAGCCGGGCAAAAACCTCTCCTCCCGGCTGGTTGAGCCTCATCGTCACCTCAAGCTGCATGGCAGTGTATCCGGAGTAGGAGGCAGGATCCAATGAAATTTGAAAGCTATTCAAGGAAGTCCAATTGGTATCTTGTGTTTGTCCGGCTGACCCTAAAGGGATATAAATAGTTGGCTTAGACGAACTTGTTTGAGTAGAGGAGGATTTTTCCAAATTGGAGACTTTAATTCTCAGATCATTAACTACAGTTTCTAAAGCCGCTACTTTGGCATCCAGTGAGCTGTTAGGTTGCACCGGAACAACTGTGGGCGCGGGAGTTTGTTGTGATGATTTAGTAGGAGTGGTAGTAGTTTCCGCTATATCCTGATCAACCTCCGGGCTCTTAGGTAAACTCTTAGGTACCTCAATCGGTTCGTCAATATTTCTGGATCCTTCGGCAGGATTTTGCAGATTTTGAGAAGCAGTAAAATTAATATAAAAATACCCGCCACCCAAAAGCAGAACAGGAAGTAAAAAGATGAGCAGTGTCTTGATCACCTAATTATCATACAACAGTTGCAGAAGAAAACTAAAGCAAAAACTTTACACTTGCCTAACTTCTGGCTTATGATGAGAATATGCCCTTACATCCAAGAGAAAAGCATGACCATGCCACCTTAAAATTTCCGGATGGTTTTTTGTGGGGAACTGCCACCTCGGCCCACCAGGTTGAGGGAGGAAATATTCATTCTGACTGGTGGGAGTGGGAACAAACCAAACCACCTTCTCTAAGATCCGGAAAAGCCTGTGATCAATACCACTTGTATGAAGAGGATTTTGATTTGGCCAAAAGCTTAAATCAAAATGCCCACCGGCTATCAATCGAGTGGTCCAGAATTGAACCGGTGATGGGAGAGTATGATTACCATGCCATCGAGCACTATAAAGGGGTCTTGAAAGCTTTAAAGGATCGTCACTTTCAGGTGATGCTGACACTTTGGCATTTTACTCTGCCTAAATGGGTGGCTGATTTGGGAGGCTGGGAAAACAGCAAGACTGTCGAGTACTTCCTCAGGTTTGTTAAAAAAATTGTCCCCCAAATTGGTGAGTATGTGGATTTTTGGATTACTCTTAATGAGCCTAGTGTCTATGTTTATCAAAGTTATACAGTTGGTGAATGGCCACCTCAAAAAAAAAGCAAATGGGCCAGCATAAAAGTCACCTGGAATCTAGCTCAGGCTCACAAAAAAGCTTACCGGCTTTTGCATCAGTTGACGAGAGGAAAACCGGTCGGTTTTTCCCAAAACATTCAGTCTTTTGAAACTCCTCATAAGCATTCTTTTTTAGAACAATTTTCAGTCATTATCTCGGACATTTTGGAAAATCATTCTTTCTATTTCCTGACCAAAAAAAGTAATGATTTTTTGGGTATTAACTACTATTTCCACCATCGTTTTAACCATTTGACACTTGAAGATATTTCGGAAGTAACCAAATTGAGTGTGGATACAACCCATGATGTATCGGATTTGGGTTGGGAGATTTATCCGGAGGGGATGTTTGATGTTTTAACAGATTTTGCCGATGGCCTACCCACCTATATCACCGAGTGCGGCATAGCATCTACCAATGATGATCGAAGAGTCAGATTTTTGGTGCATTATCTGCAGGAAGTATACCGGGCCATCAAAACAGGAGCCGATGTCAAAGGTTTTTTCTACTGGTCTTTAATAGATAATTTTGAATGGCATCATGGTTTTGAGCCCAGATTTGGCTTGGTGGAGGTTGATTACCAAACTCAAAAAAGGATCATCAGACCTTCCGCCAAAGTTTATGCAGAAATTATTGAGCACAACGGTATTCCCCATAAATTGATGAAATTTATCGGCCACCGGGTTTCAGCTGAAGAAGTGTTGGAGCAAAAATGAGTTATTTGCCTTTTGCCGTAGCGTCAAATCTATTAAACTCAGTTGCTTTAACTGTTGATAAGTTTTTGTTGACTAAAACCATCAAAGATCCTCTCACCTATATTTTTTATTTTAGTCTGGTGTCTTTAGTAACGGCTTTATTAATTCCCTTTGTCAAGCTACCCACAGAGCAGGTGTTGTTTTTGGCTTCACTATCAACCCTTGTTTGGACCGGCGGAGCATATGCCATGTTTAAAGCCTTACAGATTGGAGCGGTCCAAAGAGTCATCCCGATGATCGGTACACTAACCCCGCTTTTTATTTTAGCTTTTAATCAAACGGGCGATCAAATCTCCATTAATGAAGCATGGGCTGTTTTTTTTCTTTTAACAGGCCTGATTTTTTTGAACTTAACGTATTTAAAAGGCGGCATCAAATTGTCGGAAATTTTGCTGGAGGTGGGCTCCTCTTTATTTTTTGCCCTGGCATATATTCTGTTAAGAAATGCCTTTTTAGGCGGGGATTTTTTAAGTGTGTTTGTCTGGTCAAAACCGGTGTTAATACCGCTGGGAGGAATTATCCTGATAAATCCCAACTTAAGAAAAAGGGTCTTTCAATTTAAAAGTGGTCAGAGTCACTTTCCCAAAAAATCTTTAATGCTGTTTGCTTTTGGCCAAATATCAGCAGGTTTGTCTGAGTTGCTGCTAATTTTTTCCATATCTTTGGCAAACCCGGCCATTGTCAACTCCCTTCAGGGCACCAAATACATATTTTTGACTGTCTTTGCCGTTATTTTAGGCAAAAAATTTCCCACCATTTTTAGAGAAAAATCCTCCAAATTCTTCAATTTTTTTAAGTTTTTAGGGATAATTTTGATCTTTTTAGGCCTTTACTTGCTGTCTTTAGACGGAGGAGTAAAAAGTAAGGATTCTCAGATGGAGTTGGGGGTGACTTTTTCCACCAAATATGCCAGACAGTTGGGGCTTGACCCTCAGCAAACTTTTGCTAAAATCCTGACTGATTTAAAAGTGAAACAGGTCAGACTACCCGTTTATTGGGATGAGGTAGAATATTTTCCCAATCAGTTTAACTTCCACAAGATGGATTATTATTTGAATCTGGCCAACCAGCATGATGTGAAGATCATCCTGGTTTTAGGCCATAAGGTGCCCAGGTGGCCGGAGTGCTTTGCACCTCCTTGGGTTAGCGAATTAACCAGGGCAGGTCGTCGGGACAAGATTTTAAAACTAATCAAAGCAGAGGTAGAATACTTTAAAAAATTTCCCCAAATTTCGGCCTGGCAGGTGGAGAATGAACCGCTTTTAAGGTACGGTGTTTGTGATCCGGTGGATGAGGAAACTCTCGATTTAGTGAAGAAAGAAATTGACATTGTCAAAAGTTTAGACAGCCGTCCGGTCATAGTGACTGACTCAGGCGAGTTGTCTTTTTGGTTTAATAGCATGAGTCTATCTGATCAGTTTGGTATCACTTTATACAGACAGGTCTGGGATAAAAACTTAGGCTTTATTGATTTCCCCCTCCCACCTGCTTTTTATACACTAAAAGATCAACTGGCCAGAATTTTTTTAAACAAAAAAGGCACTACTTTAATCTTGGAGCTTCAGGCTGAACCATGGTTACCAAACAGAAAAAGGCCTGAGCAGATATCGCTTCAGGAACAAACGAGAGCAGCTCCTGTTGCAAAGCTTAATAAGTATATTCTGTATGCAAAAGAGACAAATTTTTCTCAAGCCTACCTTTGGGGAGTGGAATGGTGGTATTACATGGCCCAAAATGGTTATCCCCAGTATTTGGAATATGCCAAGACAATTTTTTAAGTATAAAATTATCTAGTCCAAATTTGTCCGGGTGTAAAAAGCTCTGAACCTGCAAAATATTCTCCGGTTTCATTACCTTGAGCTCTATAGTTTAAAGAAAAACTATCTCCAGCAATACCTCCGTCTAAATCATTAATGAACCTATATTCTAATCGAGAAGTTTCGGGATTAACCTCAGAAGATACTGCCCAAATACTATTTCGTCCGCTTGCATCGGGTTTTGTCACAAAATACCTAATCGTTCCCTGATACTCTTGCCCATAATCAATTGTACCTACTTTAAACAAAAGATCTCTGTCAGGAAGATTATAAACATTGTGTCCGAGAGGCTCTCCGGAAAGTTCACCCGCTTTACGAAGCAGGGCAGCTGATTTGGCAATCAAAGGTTCCTCCACCACCAATATTTGAAAATCTCCTCCAATGATTGGTTTAAGGAAATCTGCCAATGCCTGCGCCTCAACATCAAGATATCTCCTTTCTGTTGGTGCGGAAGAAATCATTGTAGTTTGGTCGCTGACAAATCTAACTTCGGCAGGCGGTTGATTATTTAAATAATTACAAGATAAGGGCACTATACCCAAAACAGCGGTTGCCGCTCTGGCCCAAGGTGATTTGGTAACTCTATCAACAAATGACTGAGGTTCTAATTTTTCCATAAATCTTGCTGTATTCTACACTATGGGATTTAGTTTGTCAACTACGTTCAGTTCACATGAACGTAGTCAACTTCCCTCTTGTTATCCCTTAGTCTAATACTTTAAAATGGCCGCAACCTATATCTATCCTAAGTTTTTAGTATATGCCAACAAAGCGGGAAAAGTCCAATTTAAGACCTGCTCCCCTTCAGGCTATCCCCCTTTTGATTAAATTTACTCTCTTCAAAATTGGCCAACTGCCGCTTTTGCCATTTTTCATAGTGAGGCTGCTGATGCGGAAACGGGGTCGTCTCCCAAAATTCCCATCTCCCTTACTTGTCCTCATCAGTTTAACACTGGTTTATTTTTACACCATATTTATCCTGTCTGCAGCTTATCAGCTACCATCCCCAGACAGGTTAAATTCTTCACGAACGCCACTGACCACGGAAATTTATGACAGAAAGGGTCAGTTGTTGTATCGTCTTTATGAAGGCAGAAACCGTACTTTGGTAAGCTTAGAAGAGTTACCGCCATATCTGATAGCGGCCACCATTGCCATAGAAGATAAGAATTTTTACAAGCATGGTGGGGTGGATTTTGTGGCCATGGCCCGTGCTCTCTATAATAATTTAATCCACCAAGATAAGTTGGAAGGAGCTTCTACCATTACTCAGCAGCTGATCAAAAACAACCTGCTGACTCCCGAAAAAACCTACAGCCGAAAAATTAAGGAGATCATCCTGGCTCTTTGGGCAGAACAAATCTATAGCAAAAATCAAATTCTAAAGATGTATTTGAACGAGGCTCCTTATGGTGGTCCCACCTGGGGTATCGGGGCAGCCGCCCAAGTTTATTTTGGCAAAATCCCCCAAGATTTAACTCTGGCGCAGTCAACTTTTCTGGCAGGTCTACCGGCCTCTCCCACTGAACTTAGCCCCTACGGTACCCGTCCTGAGTTGGGTAAGATCCGGCAAAAAGAGGTCTTAAAACGAATGGTGGAGGAAAAATATATCACCCCCAAACAAGCTGAGGAGGCTGAAGGCGAGGTGTTGACTTTCCGCCCTCCTCAAAATGAGATTCTGGCTCCCCATTTTGTGTTTTATGTCAAAGACTTATTGTCGCAAAAATATGGCCCGGCAGTGGTATCCCAGGGAGGATTAAAAATTTACACTTCTTTGGATTTGGACTTGCAGAAAGAAGTGGAAAAAATTATCTCTTCCGAGATTAGCTCTTTATCTTCTTTGAATGTCCAAAACGGAGCAGCCATGGTCACGGATGGTAAGACCGGCCAAATTCTGAGTATGGTTGGTTCCAGAGATTATCATTACCCGGGCTTTGGTAATTTTAATGTCACTTTGTCCTTACGTCAGCCCGGCTCATCCATTAAAGTAGTCACCTATGCGGCAGCTTTTAAAGCCGGATACTCTCCCGGCAATACTATTTTAGACACACCGATCAGCTTCAAAGATCCCTGGGGTAAGTCCTATACACCTGTCAACTATGACGGTACCTTTCGCGGCCCGGTCTCCATCCGTCAGGCTTTAGGTTCATCTCTAAATATTCCGGCAGTGAAAATGCTCTACACCATTGGGCTAGACTCAATGATCCAAACTGCCAAAGATATGGGGATTACCACCTTTAATAAGCCGCAAAATTACGGTTTATCCATCACCTTGGGTGGAGCAGACATCAGAATGATTGATATGATGACAGTTTATGGGACGCTGTCAAATGTTGGCCAACTGCAAAGGGTTACTCCAATTTTGAAAGTAACAGATTCAACCGGAGAGGTGCTGGAAGAATACAAAAGTGATACCAAGACAGCAATCAAGCCGGGAATAGCATATCTTGTAACTAGTATTTTGACAGATAATAATGCCAGATCATTAGCTTTCGGCCCAAATTCTTTGCTGAATTTGGGCCCGGCGGTGGCTGTCAAAACCGGCACTTCTGATAATAAAAGGGATAATTGGACTTTTGGCTATACCTCCGATTTCGTAGTAGGGGTTTGGGTGGGCAATAATGATAATTCCCCCATGAATCCTACTTTGACTTCGGGAGTGACCGGGGCTGCCCCCATTTGGAGAAAAATCATGCAACTGCTGTTGGCAAAGTATCCGGCTTTGGCCTTCACCAGACCCGAGGGAGTAGTCAGTGCCGTCATTGATGGCAGAAGGGATTTTGCTGTTGCCGAAGTTGTACCTAAGGGACTGGTCAAAGTCAAAACCGAGGCTGACAAAATAGTCTTTTCTGATTCATTCTCCTCCTATGCCACCACCTCTGGCCAGGCAGGCGTAAAAAAATGAGGTTGCAAATTAGCTGAGGCTAAGATGAATCTGCTAATTAGTTTTTAAGTGTCTATCCTGTAATGTAGCCTGCTTTATTTATTCTTTCCAAAACTGTACTCCATCCCCTTATAAGCTTTAAGGTTTCAGCTATATTCAGGCTCCTGGCAATCTGCTCCCCTAAATGATTATCGGAAGCTGTAATAATTTCAGGGTCAGTTTTCGAATAAATCAAATAATAGGTAGCATACTTTAAGAAATCACGATATGTCATGACTAATTCATCTGAGACAGAACCAGTCCCCCTTAAGGCTCGCTCTGTAACCAAACCCATATTCCTAATTTTATTGAATAACCCAACTGGCATACTTACTCCGGGGACTTGTAGTTTTCTTCTGCTTGCTTCATCAGATAACATAACTTGTCTTTTCTGTAAAAATTTATGATATCTGCGCAACATTAGAGCAATATAGCGTGGGTTTGCCCATCTGCGGGAACCGATTTGATGAAAATCTGTTTTCTCCATCCAGTCTACCAACCACATCTTTAATCCTTCCACCTGTTCTACCGGAAGCCATCTGGCGTGGTGATTGAAGAAATTAACCTTCTCTCCATCACCAATTAACAAGTCTTCTTGTGACTGCATGAGATTTACTAAACCTATCCACTCAAGCCTGCTTTTAGGCATAGGGAGATCCTGTGCTTTGGCTGTTCGAAAAACATTCACCCATAATCTCACCCGTCCTTTTATCTGTTCTTCCGTGGGATGGAGCATTGTGCTTCTGATATTTTGTTGGTCTTCTTCACTTCTTTGATCAAGTTGATCGGTTTTTCTTGCTTTGAACATTCTTTGTGTAATAACATGGGGGTTTATATCTACTCCTTTTTCAAAAAGCAGGGCATGACGAATTTCTCTGGGAGCCATCCCAATCACGGCATATTCCGCAATCCGATCCCATTCTTCTTCCAATCGCGGATTAAAAGATTTTGATTTACTTAATATCTCTCTGGTTTCTTCACGGCTGGCCGGGCGAGGGAGCAAGCCAATGCCGCGAAAATGTGTTGTTGCAGCTTTTACTACGCTAATTTTCACTTCAGCATCATAAGCAATTTGTGGATTTATTGGCACTTCACTTACAGGACCCTTAAAAGGAAGTGGGCCTAACTCTTTTTCTAGATATGCTTTAACTATTTGCAAACCGCTTTCTGGATTTACTCTAGCCATTCTGAATGGATAGTATACTATATTGCTAGTTATTTAACACCACCCAGCCTCTTAAATCCTTTTTGGAGATTTTGATGGGGGCGGTGATAAAAGGATCAACTTCCCCTATGAAAATTAGGGTGCCATATTTTGAGCCAATTTTGCTTTCCCAATATTCATTTGGTTGTGCGATCGCATCACCAAATGATTTTTTGATCTGTTCTACATCCTCATCTGTTAACCCGTCATAAAAGATCACTTTTTTTACTCGAAATTGGCCAATTATATCTTTACCGGAAGGTTTTATATAAACTAAATCTCCTGCAGAAATTTGTAAAAACGGTACGTTTTTCCTTTTAGAAAACCTGCTTTCCACAGTCTTTTTACCATTTAAAATTAACCCCACCCCCTCCCCCTTAAAAATAGCCAGATGCTTCATGGTGAAATCTTACCTGTTAATCAAAGGTAAAGCAACTTGCTATTCTCCCCGCCCTTTTGTTATACTTGACAAAGTGGGGTCTTAAGATAGACCCTTTTTTTATGCCCAATATTATTGGATTTTTTAAGGAAGTTCGGGAGGAATTAAATAAAGTGGTCTGGCCCAACCGGGAAGAAACTATCAGATACACTGTTTTAGTCATCATAATAGCTGTAGTGGTAGGGTTGCTTTTGGGAGGGCTGGATTATTTATTGACTCTTTTGACAGCTTTGATAATTAATCGTTTTGGAGGCTAAAATATGGATAAAAACCAGAAAAATCAGATAGATCAGAATGAACAGAAATCCGATCTATCTGAAACACCACCATCTGACGTTTCCAAAGGAAAGGAAAGCTCTGCTTATTCTGCTGATACCCCAAGTAAATGGTATGTGGTCCATACCTATTCCGGCCATGAAAACAAAGTGGCCGCCACTTTGAAACAAAGAATTGAGTCAGAACATCTGGAAAAGAAAATTCTGGATATTTTGGTGCCGATGCAAGATAAGATTGAGATTAAATCAGGCAAGAAGATAACTATCAAGGAAAAAATCTTTCCCGGCTATATTTTAGTCAAAATGATTTTAGATGATGCTTCTTGGCTGGCTGTCAGAACCACTCAGGGAGTGACTGCTTTTGTGGGCATGGGCAACAAACCCACCCCCATTTCCGAGGCTGAAGTGCAAACAATTATCAGATTTACCCAGGAGGAAGCTCCTGTTTACAAACAAGTCTTTGCTACCGATGATACTGTCAAGATCGTTGACGGACCTTTTGCCGAGTTTATTGGGAAGATAGATTCGGTTGATGAGGAAAAAGGGAAGGTGAGAGTGCTGGTGTCTATTTTTGGCAGGGAAACACCAGTCGAGTTAGATTTTCTGCAAGTCCAGAAAATCTAACCTAACTATTATGGCTAAAAAAGTTAAAACTTATATCAAGCTTACTATTCCGGCAGGATCAGCCACGGCTGCTCCCCCGGTGGGGCCGGCTTTAGGACAACATGGATTACCCATTATGGAGTTTGTCAAGGCTTTTAATGAGAAGACTCAAGATAAGCAGGGTAATATCCTACCTGTGGTAATCACAGTTTATGAAGACAGGACATTTTCCTTTATCACCAAAGAACCGCCGGTGGCAGAAATGATTAAAAAAGCTCTCAATTTGGAAAAAGGTTCCGGAAAAGCCCTAAAAGAACCTGTGGGTACCCTAACCTTATCCCAAATTAAGCAAATTGCCGAGGCCAAACTGCCGGATTTAAATACCAAAAATGTAGAGGCTGCCGTCAAAATTGTGGAAGGAACAGCCAGAAGCATGGGGGTTAAAATCGGTGGGTAAGACAAAAATTAAAGTTATTGATGAGTCTCAAGTAGAGGTTGAGGGAAAGAAAAAACCCTCACCTGTCATTCCGAGCGAGGTCGATTCATCGACCGAGCGTGGGAATCTTGATTCAAGAAAGATTGCCACGGACTCTTCGAGTCCTCGCAATAACAAAGAGAGAAAATCCGCAAAACCCGGTAAAACCAAACCCCGTTCCAAAAAATACCAGGAGGTTATAAAGGACCTAGACAGATCCAAATCATACCCCATAGCTGAAGCAGTTGACATGGTCAAAAAATTGAGCTACGCTAAATTTAATGCCACCATAGAAGCACACATTAATACTGCTGCATTGGGAATTCGTGGTTTGGTCTCCCTGCCCTATGCATCCGGTAAAAAAATTCGCATTCTTGCCTTCGGAAAAGGCTCTGAACAATCGGGAGCAGATGTTTTTGGTAGTGATGAGGTTATTGAAGAGATTAATAAAGGAAAAGTTAACTTTGATTTAGTTGTGACAACCTCTGATTGGATGTCAAAGCTGGCTAAAGTTGCCAGAATTTTAGGACCCAGAGGTTTAATACCCAATCCTAAAAATGGCACTATCACAGATGATTTGAAAAAAGCAGTCGAGTCTTTTCAAGCCGGGAAAACAGAATATAAAACAGAATCTAAAGCTCCCGTGATTCATCTTGCCGTGGGTAAGATAGACCAACCCACAGAGCAACTCCAGGCTAATGTTAAAACTTTGATGCAGACTCTGGGTAAAACCAGAGTAAAAAAGCTCACCCTTTCCCCCACCATGGGACCTTCAGTTAAAGTAGACCTTAGTAGCCTCTAAACTTTTTCCTGGCTGAATAAAGTTTTTCTGAAAGTCCACCTTCTTTCATATGCTTTTCCTTTAATGATTTCATCAGTTTATCTATTTCTTAGGGCTTTTTTCAGAATCACTCCCAAATTCATTTTGAGATTATAGACTGATATCAATCCTAATATCAAGACAAATAAAGCAGATAAGATATGGAAAAGCACAATCATAGCAGAGGATAAATTAGTATCAATGCCAAAAACCCCTGATAAAATTAAGGTGCCTGATGCTTCAGCAGAGCCTACATATCCGGGAGCTGCCGGAATCAGATATGTCAGGGCAGATAATAGCTGCCCCAAATACATTTTGAAAAAATCCTGACTAAATCCTAATGATTTAAAGGTAAAATACCAAATAGCTGCATCTGCCCCGTAAGCAAGTATTGTTACTCCCGCCATTAAAATTAGATCTTTAGGATGTCTTCTTAAAATTGAGAAGGAATCTAAAATAAAGTGGCTAAACCTAGCAAAATATATCTTAATATGCTTTTCTATTAACAGATGGCTCAGAAAATTGATTAATTTATTTGTAAAATTTGATTTATAAATAATTAGCCAGGTTAATATTAAGGCTAAAGTTAATATAATTGTTATAATGGTTATAATATTTATACTAAGAGATGTCGGAGTTAAACTCAAAAGAATCGTTGCTAGAAACAGAACCACTAAAAAATCAACAAACCTATCCAGGAAAACCCAGATAACTGCTTTGCCCATATTCAGCTGGTAATTTGTATTAAGATATACCCCCTTAGCAATCTCCCCTGCCCGAATGGGAATAAAGAAATTAAGCATTATGGCCACCCCATTTAGAAAAAATAAATTCAAAAGTTTAATTTTTTTAATCTCTGACAGGAAAATTTTTAGCCTGACTGCCCGTAAAAATGGGGATGCCAACATAAAAAAGATGACCGGAATTAAATATAGCAGATTAACTTTGGATAGGTTTTGAAAAATCTCTTTTAAATTAACGAATCTGGACCAAAGAAATATTAAGATTATCCCTAAAAGAGTGTTGAGAATAATTTTTAAAAACGTAGATCTTGTCATATTGATACTTACAATATACTATATTTATATGATCCAGAAAGTTACCAATAAGATTCAGCGGATAACTGAGCTTTATCACGCCAAGCTACGCTTTTACACTTTCAGAGAGAAACTTCTGATCGGATTTTATATTTTATTAATCTTATCAATCCCCTTAGGATCATATCTTTGGGCCCAACAGACCAAAAAAGCCTATCTTTCTCCTCCTGCGCCAAAAACTAAATTATCAGAAGTTCAACCTGTCACCAAAGAAATTGAGCCTTTACCTCCACAAAAAGGGGTCAAGGGAATATCATTATCTAATGTCTTAAGTGATGAGGAGGTTACCTCTACCCCTCAGCCTTCAACTTCAGTCACTGCTCTGTTTGGTCCCACCTTATCTTTTAAAATTAAAATCGAAGGCAGACCGGATAATGATCAGTCAACCAAGTTGTTTGTAGGCATTGCAGAAGGCTCTGTTAGCACCAATCCCAGCTTTTTGTTGAGTTTTTCCATTGATATGCCTCCCTCAGGAGAGTTTGGTGGTTTGTCTTTGGCCGGACTGCAAACAGGCAGATTATACACGGCCATCCTGAAAGGCCCTGCCCAAATTGCCTCATCATCCGCTTTTGTGGCCTCTCCAATTAAGGCTACTTTAAATTCCGGCTCGCCACTGCTTTTAACCAGCGGGGATTTAAATGAGGATAATCTGATTAATAAACAGGATTACTCTTTAGCTCAGCAGAGTTTGGGTTCAACTAAGGACTCAAACGATTGGAATGAAAATGCGGATTTTAATAAAGATGGAGTCATCAATACACTGGATTTAGGTATAATCATTAAGAATTTGGGTAAAGAAGGTGCTTCGGGATCATGGGCACCATAAACTGTTGACAGATTAGTTGAGGATAGGTTAAAATAACTAAGCTTAAGACAGTAGGCGTAAACTTAAGTCCTACCGAGGCGAAAATTAACTGAATGTTAAACGCCTCAAGAAAGGCGTTTTTTAATGGCTAAAACAAGAGCTCAAAAAGAAGAACTGGTACAAAAATTGCAGGAAAAACTCGGTAAAGCCAAGGCTATGGTTTTTACAGACTACCGAGGTTTAACCATGAAACAGCTATCGGATTTACGCGATAAACTGCGTGAGCAACAAGCCGAATTTACCATTACTAAAAACACTCTGCTGGAGCGTGCTATGCCTACCACCTACCACCTACCACCTACCGCCTACCAAAACCCCACCGCCACTCTTTTTGCCTATGATGATGAAATCTCCCCCATTAAGTTACTGGTAAAAACTTTAAAAGATGCCACCTTGGGTAAAATTAAAATGGGCTTTTTAGGAACTGAGGCACTGGATGAGGCCAGAATTTTACAACTTTCAACTTTGCCCACCAAAGATGAGCTGAGAGGACAAACAGTGGGAATTTTAGTTGCTCCCCTGCAGGGAATAGTTTCCGTTTTGCAGGGTAACTTAAGAAACTTGGTATATGCATTAAGTGAAATTCAAAAAGCGAAAGGAGGTGTTTAAATTGGCAGACGATCAACAAAAACAAGATCAAGCACAAGCTGAGGAAAAAGTAGAAGAAGCTGTAGAAAAGGCAGTGGGGGCTGCTGAAGAGGCAACCGAAGCTGTTGAAGAAGCTAAAGAGGCGGTGGAAGAAGTTAAACAAACTCCGCAGCCTGAACCGGCAAAAGAAGAAGCCAAGGCCGAGGAAACTAAAGAGAAGCCTAAAGCTGCTCCAAAGCCTGTGAGCGCTAATCTGGAGAAAATCATTGAACAGATTGAGAAATTATCAGTTCTTGAGCTAGCAGATTTGGTTCATGCTCTGGAAGACAGATTCGGTGTTTCAGCATCAGCACCAGTGGCAGTAGCAGCTGCAGGAGCAACTCCAGCAGCAGGTGGAGAGCCGGCTGAAGAAAAAACCACCTTTAATGTAATTTTAACTCAAGCAGGAGCCAATAAAATTGCAGTTATTAAAGCAGTCAGAGAGTTAGTTCAAACTTTAGGACTTAAAGAAGCTAAAGATTTGGTGGAAGCTGCTCCAAAACCGGTACTGGAAAGTGTTAACAAGGCCACAGCTGAAGAGGCAAAAACCAAATTAACAGCAGCGGGTGCAACAGTAGAGCTTCAATAATAGAAGTAGCAGTAATCAAACAGTCTTAGAATACTTCCGCTCTAAAATCTGGAATAGTTAAGTGTTGTGGCTGTTGTTCGACTAATGATTGCTCACTCATATATTTATTATACTATCTGCCGCCCATAATATAAATCAAGTATTGACATCATCTGTTTTGTTATGATATACAAAGAAATAGAATGGCAGATAAATTATCACTTGAAAATCTCCCTGATTTATTAACTGTTAAAGAAGTAGCTGAAATATTGAGAGTTTCTCCTTTAACCATCAAAAGATGGGGGAAAAGAGGCAAGCTGCCGGCCATCAGAATTAATTCCAGAGGAGATAGAAGATACAAGAAGGAAGCTGTCCTTTGGCTTTTGGGCATTACTCAAAAAACACCATCCACCGAAGTTCCATCAGCACCTTCATATTGAGTCTGCTAATTGTCGTGGATTATGTTGTCGCAAAACCCTAACTATTCAGTTGTTATCTGCGGATGGACTTTATAGTTGGGATTTGGTTCAAAACCAACATCCCCCTTTTTCTCCACCACATAATAAGCAAATCCCCGCTTTTGCTTAACAGTCTTATAATTTTGCGCCTGAGGGGAAGATGAAGTATTATCCGAAACCACTAAAAATGTCCTACCTATGTTAACTAAACCGTGTCCAAAACCAGCAGGAATAGCCACTTGCTTACCGGGATGAAGTGTAATCACCTTAAATTCTTTGGCCTCCCCCACCTCATCGTTTCTCTGCAGAATCATCAGTCCCTGACCTGAAAGACAGTTAAATATCTCCACAGTCTGGCCCTTATGAAAATGGCCATGGGTTTTATTAAACTCCATACCGTTTTTACCAGGAGATAAAATGGTGATACTTTGCTCTAGTTCAGGAATAATAGAATAAGCATCTTTCACCCCCGGAGCTTTTGGCTCCAGTAAAACATCTCTTAAGTCTTTGTGCGTCTTAGTTATGATCATATAATCTCACTTTAACCACCATCCACAGATATTTCAAGAGGGCTAATTGCCTTTTGATTCTCCAAGGCTGGATAATCAGCCTGAATAACCATTCCAAATCCAAATCTCTTAACCATTTAGGGGCCCTGGGGACTTGACCTGATAAAAAATCAAATGCTCCACCCACTGCCATCATCACCTTAATATCTAATTTAGCTAAATTTTTAAAAATCCACTTCTCTTGTTTGGGAGGACCAAAAGCCACAAATAGTAAATCTGTAGCTGGATACTTACTGCTTACTACTTGTTTACCATTATCGTTAACTTCACCACCAGAATCAGTAAAGGAAATTTTAAGATTTGGGTAGCGAGATCTTAAGCGCTCTACACATTTTTCTGCTACCCTATCCCTGCCTCCCAAAAAGCCTGTTGTAAGGCCTTTTTCGGCCCCCAACTTTATTAACCCTTCCATCAAGTCCACCCCAGGAGTATTACAAACTATATCACCTGTCAACTTTAAACCTGCCCCATCAGGAATAGCCAAACCAGCTTTATTGAGAATTTTTTTTAGTTCTTCATCTTTTTGAGCCTTCATTATTATTTCTGGATTGGGAGTAACAATGTAGTGTTTCCCTTTATCCTTAAGCCACCCAGACACCGTTTTCAATGCTTGATCCATTGTTACATCGTCTACCTTTACTCCTAAAACGTCCTTTCTATTGACTTTCATAAACTTATGTTACCATAATAAACTTATGCCTGCCCTGAGTGAACGAAGTGAGTCGAAGGGTTTCACCCTGATTGAACTGTTGGTGGTAATCTCAATCATTGCCATACTGGCTGTTGTAGGCACGATTATTTACAGCATTGTCCAAAGAAATAGCAGGGATGCCAGAAGAAGGATGGATGTAGATGCTATAGCTGCCGCCTTGGAGGTCAACAAACAATCTATAGGCACATATCAGCAAGTTCAATCTTTGTGGTTTGCATCTGGATCAATTCCTTCCGATCCAAGAGGACCGGTGGTACCTCCACCTCCAACAGGTTGTGGAAATTCTGCTGCCACAGATGGCTGGGGAAATGGCTGTTGGTATTGTATTCAAAATGACTCGACCACCCGTGATTACTGTACGCTTAATGACTGGACTGTTGACAATCCGCAGCCGTTTACCTCATATGCTCAGATAGGCTGGATGGTTTGTGCAAATTTAGAAAGTGGAAATCCAGCTTATTACTGTAAGGGAAACTCTCAGTAGCTAAACACTTTCCAAAATCGCTAAAGTTTCTCTGGCCGTCTTTTCCCAGGAAAATTTTTTTATATTCCCAAACCCTGCCTTAATTAATTTTTCCCTAATCCCCCTAACCTGCCTGCCGGCAGGCAAGGTTTCCCTAATCCCCCTTACTATATCCTCCACATCATATGGATCCACCAAAATCGCTCCCTTTCCAGCTACGTTTCGGTTGACACGAACGTAGCCAGCCACTTCAGGCATAGCAGACAGATTAGAGGTAATCACCGGGCAGCCACATGCTTGAGCCTCCAGAATAGGCAGGCCAAAACCTTCAAACAGGGAGGGAAAAACTAAAGCAATAGTTCCGGAATATAATGCCGGCAGATCTTCCTCAGGCACATAACCTAGGAATTTTACTTTCTCCTCTATTCCCAACTTTTTTGGCATTTGATATATCTCATCAGACAACCAACCTTTGGCGCCGACTATCACCAGGTTGTACGCACGAAAGGTGTCGCCTTTTGAGACTAAATTGGCAAAAGCTTGTATCAGCCTTTTTAAATTCTTCCTCGGATGCACTGTCCCCACAAATAGGTAGTAGGTCTTAGGTTGTAGGTCGTAGTGTATCAAACTATTAACTAAAGCCTCATCTTTGATTGGTTTAAATAACTCTTTATCATATCCCTCATAAATTACGGCGATTTTATCTGGCTCAATCCCCACTCTTTTGATCAGATCATCTTTGGTAGCTTTAGATACTACAATAATCTTGGTGGCAGTTTTCAGTTGATATCTTTGCATAATAGAAAGATACAGTCTTTGTTTAAACTGATGCATGGAGGATAAGTATTCTGATCCCAGATCATGCACGGTCACCACAGTTTTTAAACCTGGCTTTCTTATCACCGGCAGCGTATGTGCAGGCACAAACAAAACATCCAGCTTGTCTTTAAAAGTTTGCAGGGCCAGTCCTGCTTGTGTCCACAAAAATTTGAAATTTGAAATTTGAAATTTGAAATTGTTTGGGAATTCTTGGATATCTTTTTGCCTAAAATCAGGTCTAAGATAAACTATATATTGATTAACCTCATCTATTTTTGCCAGAGCCTTCAGAAGTTGATAAGAATAGTTTTCTGTGCCCGTTCGCCGGCTGGCGAAAGATCTTGATCCATCAAAACCAATAACCATTTAAAAATTATACCCGATTTGTTGACAGATAGTTATTAACGCTTTATAATGATTTATTATTTAATAAGTTAAGAAGTTAAGTTTCTTAGTTAACCAGGCAGAAACAGAAATTTATTTTGATAAGATGAAAACACAATTGTTAATCCAAAATAAAAAGGATTATCTTTTATTTTTGCTGATTATTATTCTGACCTCTCTTTTTCTTACTGCACCCCTCGCCAGTGCCAAAACCAGTGCCAAAAAGGGTAATCATGCATCTCCGAAATCTATCATACAACAGACTTTACCAGCATTAACAGGAGAACTGGGTACTTTTTCTACTACCGGCCAGGGACAATTACCTAAACCCCTTTACGAGCACACTACTGTAACCGCAACTACCGGCACCACCACCTATATCTATGTCTTAGGAGGATTTACCCAGACTTCCCAAACTAATCAAACTTTCACAGATGTTTATAAAGCTACTATCGACTCCAGTGGTAATATAGGTTCCTTCTCTTCCCTTAATCAGGGCCAACTGCCCAAAGCGCTAAGACTTCATACCACTGTTACAGTTAATACCGGTGGAACCAATTATATTTATGTGTTAGGAGGCAGAGATATCTATGGTAGATCGTCTGAAGTCTATAAAGCCACTATCAACTCTAGTGGAGATATTGGCGCCTTTTCCACTACCAATCAAGGACAGCTTCCCCAACCTCTGAATGCTCACGCTACGGTTATAGCCAATATTGGCGGAATAAATTATATTTATGTTCTGGGAGGCAACAACGGGGTACCTCAAACAACAGTTTACAAAGCCACTATTGATGTAACCGGAGACATCGGGCCATTCTCCACCAGTGGTCAGGGGCAACTCCCCCATAATCTCATGTCTCACTCCACTGCCGTGATGAACATTGGCGGAATAAATTATATTTATGTTCTGGGAGGCGTAGGTACCAATTCTACTGATGGAAGTTTGTATGAATCTACAGCAGTTTACAAAGCAGCGATTGACAGCTCCGGAAATATTGGAGCTTTTTCTACCGTTAACCAAGGGCAATTACCACAAATACAAAATTGGCATTCTATTGCCAGTTTAAACGACAGCGGCAATAACTTTATTTACATCCTCGGAGGCTACCCTAATAAAGATGAGACTTATAGAACAATTGTCGACACCAGCGGGAACGCCGGAATTTTCTCCACCACCACTCTCTTACCTAAACCACTCTATGGACATACCAGTGTCATCGCAATTACCGGTACCAGTGCCTATCTTTACGTCTTAGGGGGCAACAGTCTCAATACTGTCCAATCAGCTGTCTACAAAGCTCAAATAAATTAGAAGTTTAATACCCGGATGCGCGCTGCATTTAGCCTAATTAAACTCTAACGCTTGCTAACTGATCTTTTATAAAGGTCCAAATTTTCCAAAGCTATTCCGGTGCCTAAAGCCACACAAAGGAGCGGATTTTCAGCCAAAGCTGCCGGAACTCCCAGTTTTTCTGTCAATAATCTGTCCAGATTTTTTAAAAGAGAGGTCCCGCCACTCATCACAATCCCCTTATCAATAATATCCGATGCCAACTCAGGAGGAACTTGTTCCAAAACCCCCTTGGCTGCCCCAATAATTTTGCTTAGCACATCAGAGATAGCCTCGGTGATCTCGCTGGAGGTAACTTCGATGCTTTTGGGTAACCCGGAAAACATATCTCTGCCTCTCACTTCCAAACTTTGTTCCTCAGCTGGCTTTAAAAAAGTGGCTGATCCAATTTTCATCTTGACTTCTTCAGCCATTCTTTCGCCAATAATCAGATTGTATTTTTTCCTGATAAAGCCTTGTATTGCCTCATCAATCTTATTTCCTCCCACCCTGACTGAGGAGTGTACCACCACCCCTCCCAGACAAATCACAGCTGCTTCAGTAGTCCCTCCCCCAATATCTATAATCATGTTGCCAGACGGGTTGGCGATGGGAATTTTGGCGCCGATGGCCGCAGCCAACGGTTCATCAATTAAAAAGGCTGTCTTGGCACCGGCTGAGAGGGTAGCATCCAAAATGGCTCTTTTTTCCACTGAGGTGACTCCGGCCGGAGCACAAACCATCACTTCCGGCTTAAACAGCCTGGAGGAACCGCAAACTTTATCCAGGAAATATCTGATCATGGCCTCAGTGATGACATAGTCGGCAATTACCCCATCTTTCATCGGGCGGGAAGCAAAAATATTGCCGGGAGTTCTACCCAGCATTTCTCTAGCTTCACTGCCTACAGCTAAAACACGATGGTCATCAGTGGTAATGGCCACCACTGTGGGTTCATTTAAAACAATGCCTGAGCCGGCCAGATAAACCAGTGAGTTGGCAGTACCAAGATCAATCCCGATACGTTTGGAGAAGTTAAACATGTGAGGATATTTTAACAACCACAAAACTGCCTCACAAGATCTATAAAGTGGATCAAAAGGAATCAACGAAGATTAATTCCGTAGAAATTTGGCTCGGAGGCTGTGGGGGTTGGCGATGAGCTAATAATGACCAGTCTTGAGGAATCCGGCCAAGGAAACACAAAGTTATCTAAAAAGTTGCCGGCAAAAATCACCGCTTTATTGCTCCCGTCAAATTCAACCAGAGAAATCCGATCTTTTTCCACTAAAATAATGTGCCTTGAGTCCGGTAGCCAGATATGAGACAGGGCTGGCGGTAAACTAAACTCCTTTTTCTCCTCCAGATCATAAACTTTTATATCCTCTTTTCCGGCCATGAATTTAGTTTCATCGGGCGACCAGTGTAAGAATCCCGACTCCGAGGCTATTTTTCTTAAATTCATATCTTTAATAGCCAAAATCCGGATGCTTTCTTTCGAGACCACATCTTCTTCCCACTCTTTGATGGTAGCATCCAGCATGGGAGTAATATCTCGCGGCTCACCATTAAATTTATCACTTTCTAAAAGATAGCGGGTATTTCCCACAGTCACTAAAATCTGTTGGGAGTCAGGAGACCATCTTAAAACAGCCCCGGAGAAATCAATGACAGTATTCTCAGTTATCTGATGAGGCTCGGCTGAGCGGGCGAAAGCAATCTGTTGGTTACGAATCATTGTCCAAACCCAAACGCCTCCTTTTTTGGTTTTTGTAGGAACAATGTAGGCAAGCTTGCTGCCGTCTGGACTAAGCAGCGGATTTTCCACTCCATTGAAGGTCATTGGATAGATGGTAGGGATAGCCGGAAAAAGGGTAACTTTTACTTCACTAACCACTCCTTCTTTCACTTCAACCTCTTTTTCCCAAGGGATAAAACCCTCCTTAACTACTTTAACAGCATACTTCTTGGGGGGCAAAGAAGAAATAGTGGCATCGGTGGCTGTAGTCAGGTGACCGTCTATAAAAACAGAGGCGGCATCCGGCTCAGAAGAGACAGTGATAATGCCTGTTCCCAAAATTCTTTTTTCGGTAGTGGAAAAAGTATAACCTTTGGCAAAAAAGATAGCTATCCCGGCTGCAGTAGCAATCACCACCAAAGTGACAATGGTAATAATAAATCTCCTGGACATCATGGATATGATAACACAAAATCGAATTTTTCTTTAGCTGCTGACCAACCTGGCTCTCACAACCAGCCTGTTAATCAGAGTTCCCGGCGGATCACAGGTTTGTAAAGTCAGAACAGGCACATCATATTTGTTGGTCAGATAAGCAGTCTCTTTGGGACTGACAACTACCTTATCAAACACCACATAATCATATCTTCTGTTGTTGTAGAAAATAATCACCCGATCCCCCGCCACCAACTCCCGTAACAAATAAAAAACAGCATTGTAGCGGACTATATTCCATGGAGCATCGGTGGAGTGAGAAAATAAGTATAAATTGCCCGCTTCTCCGGGCTTGGTGCTACCTGAGGCTTCGGCCACTCCCTTTGTTAAGGCCCGAGAATATTCTTTCTCGTTCCCAGAATTAACGTTGGGAATTATCCTGGCGTTGGCATTGATTTTTTCAATCACTATCCCATACTCTGTTGAAACAGGTACGATCAAATCTTCTTGAGACTGAATATTGCTAAAAGTTTGACCCGGCTGAGTTTGAGGTGCAACTAGTCTTCTTATTCCTCTCATTTGGTCTATCCTATATCCAGCCTCAGCCACCATGGTCGGGCCTAACATAAAAATAGTCATTACCAATCCGCTGACAAAGAAACAATAACCTACAACACGGACCAGTAAAGCTAGTTTGTAATTTTTCAGCATAGTTTGAGCGGCCCTGGCGAGAATCGAACTCACAACCTTTCCCTTAGGACGGGACTGCTCTATCCGTTGAGCTACAGGGCCAACTATAGATATTTTAGCACTTCAGGGGGTATAATTTCTGCTACGGGGACTAGGTCATCGGTAGACCGCTCGGTTCGGGTCCGAGAGGCAGGGAGTTCAATTCTCCCGTCCCCGACATTAACCGGGAAACCACAGCTTAATTTCTTTTTTAGCTTCCTCCTCAGATCCGGAGGCATGGATTAAGTTATAGACCGGTCTTCCTTCCCTGTTGGCATCCAGAATATTATCTGTTCCCAGATCCCCTCTGATGGTGCCTTTTTCTGCAGTGGAAGGATCTGTAAAACCGGTCACCTTTCTGGCCACAGTGACAGCATTCTCCCCTTCCAAAAGCAAAACCACGATAGGACCGGAGGTGATAAATTTTCGAAGCCACCCAACCACTTTTCTACCCTGATCCAGAGCGCTTTTGACTTTTTGTCCCGCAGCAATGGTTTTTTCTCCAATCTGACGCAGGTATTCAGGATCCATCGGATAGTGCTTTTCCACTATCTCAAGTGGAGCCATCATGCCTTTTCTTTTAACCATCTTGAGGCCGGCTGCCTCGTACCTACTGATAATCTCATCAGTAAATCCCCCAGCCACTCCATCAGGCTTGATGATAATTAATGTTCTCTGAAGCATAATCAATCATTATATTACTTTATCTCCACATCTTCCACTCGAATTGTCCCGTCTTCATAAACCCAAACTCTGGCAAAGGAGGGCAGCTGTAAATTCCTCTCAGAGGTAACAGCTCCTACCGTAATCATCGACAGGTTGGTTTCAGGCTCAGTATACTCACTAAATAAATGAGCATCCCCGGCAAAAACTTTTTTTACCCCATTTTCAGAAAATAATCTGATTAACTCCCTGGCCTGATCCTTCAGTTTAGGCTCAACCCTACCCATAAAATGATCAGAGGAGGGGTGGAATAAAGGCTCGTGGACAAAAACCAAAATATTTAATCCCCTGTTTTTACCATCTTCAAGCTGGCTTTTTAACCAACTCAGCTGCATTGAATCTACGCCTGCATAATTGTCACTGTTAAAAACTAAGATAAATTTAAAATTTTGATAATCAAAAGACTGGTAACTTGGACCAAAAACCTCTCTAAAATTGGCTAAGGCTGGTTTAGACTTATCTCTTGAATCCCAAAGGTCGTGGTCTCCGGGTGCTAAGAAATATCTGATGCCGGATTGATCTAGTGCTTCTTTGGCATTTTTAAGCTCATCTATTGTGCCCACTTCTGTATAGTCTCCTAAGCCGATTAAAAATTGGACGCTGGAAAAGTTTTTAATTAGGCCCAGGGCTTTCTGAAAATTTACATTATCACTATGTGAATCTGATATTAGGACAAAATCAAATGCAATCTCAGATGCGGGTTGAGATGAAGAGCTGGTAATTTGTGATAACACATCATTAAGCGAGGAAGATGATTGGTCTTTTTTAAAAGGCAAATATTGAGCAATCTGAGGAGGAACCATTTTTTCTAAGCTTGAAACTGCTGAGGTCAAATCCAATTTTACAGAATCAACTCCGGAAAAATGTTTGTAAGCTGAATATAATCCACCTAAAAGCAGCGCAAACATTGTCAGACTAAGAAATAGTCTAAATATAACAAACACTATATTAGTAGGTCTTTTATGATATTTTCTAAACATAATGACAGATCCTTCGTCGCCTTAATGGCTCCTCAGGATGAGGCAAAGCCTCACATCCTTTCCGGAGCAGTCACTCCCAAAAGTTTTAATGCATTTGCCAAAGTAATCTTCGAGGCTTGTACCAAGGCAAGCCTGGCTTCTTTCGTCCTCTCATTTTCTGCCTGGAGCACCGAACAATTCTCGTAAAATTTATTGGTTAGATCAGCCAAATTTATGGCATACTCTGTTAACTGATGCGCTTGTAAAGTTGAAGCTAATTCTTCCAGTAAATCAGGAAAAGATAGCAGATGTTTAATTAAATTAAGCTCATGATCGTCTTTAAGTAAACCATAATCCACCTCTTGAATTTGCACCTCTATCTTTTCACTCTTCACTAAAATACTGCTCATCCTGGCATGAGCATATTGAACATAATGCACAGGATTTTTATTGGATTGTTGCTTTAAAAGCTCCAAATCAAAATCGATATGGGTTTGAGGAGCAGATCTTAAAAGATAAAATCTGAAGGCATCCACCCCCACCTCCTCTAAAACCTCCTTGGCCGTAATAAAATTTCCCGCCCTTTTACTCATCTTAACAACCTCATTGCCTCTTTTGACCCGAACATACTGATATAAAATAAACTTTAATTTGTTGGTATCGTACCCTAAAGCTGCCATGGCAGCCTGAAGTCTCGGAATATGTCCGTGGTGATTTGCCCCGAATACATCAATTATTAAATCAGCTCCTGATTCAAACTTATCATGATGGTAAACTATATCAGAAGTGAAATAAGTATATCCTCCATCAGATTTTTGGATGACCGTTTCCCTGTCTTTTAAGAATTCATCAGAGGGAGCCAGCCATAAAGCCCCCTCTTTTTCTTTAACAACACCTGCTTTCTTGAGTTCCTCTACTATCTTAGCTGCCTGTTTTCTCAAATCAGACTCGTGCACTACCAGGTCAAATTTTATTCCCATCGAATGAGCATCTGCCATAATGTCCTCAAAAAGCTCTTCCACGGCCAACTGTCCAATCTCTTCATCTGATTTGCCTGCTGTATCAACTTCCAATTTATTAACCAGCTCATCAAGATATTCCCCTTGATACTGATTATCTTTTAACAAATTTCCCGACATTTTAGCTATAATGGTAGCTCCCAAAGCCTTAACCTGCTCCCCTACATTATTATCGATGTACTCCCTTAAAACCTCATAACCTTGAGAAGTTAAAACATTGGCAATCACATCTCCCAGAGGTCCTCCTCTGGCATTACCGATATGTAAAGGACCGGTGGGATTTGCCGAGATATACTCCACTCTGACCTTTCTACCATGACCGATTTGAGAATATCCATATTTTTCTCCTTTTTTTAAAATCTCCCTCAAATCATTTGCCAACATATCTTTTTTTATAAAAAAATTTATAAATCCTCCCCCGGCTACTTCTATTTTTTCTAAGTAGTCACTAGAGTCAAAAGTCAAGAGTCTAGACTTTATTTCATTAGCAATCTCTACTGACGACTGACGACTGACGACTGACGACTGTTTAGCAAGCTGTAAGGCTATATTCGAGGTATAGTCTCCAAATTGAGGATTTTTAGGAATAGATAAAAGTATCTCAGTGGGTGGATAACCTGATTCTTTAACTGCTTTTTTGAGACTTCCTAATATCTGATCCTTGATCATTATTTAATGATAACATAAAGTGCAGCACTCCTCCCACCATTAAATAATATCCCACCCAGACAATCCATAATTTTTCCCCGATATATTCCCAGGCAAAAGGTAAGGAAGCAAAAAATTTTACTATATAAATAAAATAGCTCAAAAGCGCTATCACCACCAAGCTAACCAACTGTCCTAAAAATGACCAGAAAAAGCCCAGAATAATCATAATTGCCCCTCCAATCATAATGAACGGTATAGTCCACAAAATTAAAGTATTTGTTATCAAAGATACCAGTGAGATTTGATGGAAGTTTTGAGCAATCACCGGAGTAACCATTAGCTGTGCCGCCAGAGTAACTGCCAAATCTTGTCCTATGATAGGCACAACTTTTAGCCATTTTAGGAAAATTGGCGCCACCACCACTACCCCAAAGGTAGCTAAGAAACTGAGCTGGAAAGAAATCTCGGTAATCCAGTTAGGATTAATCAGTAGCATTGCTCCGGCTGTCACTGCTAAAATCCTCCAACTGTCCTTATCTCTGCCAAAAAGTTGCGCCAGAGAAGCCAGTCCAAACATGACTGCTGCCCGTAAAATTGGTACTTGCAGACCTGTTAGCAGTGTATAAAGGATAGCTGCCAAAAGACCTAGCAGAACGGCGTTTTTCTTTTTTATCAGGCCGGATAGACCCAGAAAAAACCCGGCCACCATGCTTAAGTTTTGCCCTGAGGCTACCACAATATGTAATGTGGAGGTATCTCTCAAGCTCAATTTAAATCCTGCAGGCAATTTTTTGTTTTGGCCAATCAAAATTCCGGACAGAAGTTCAGCTTGAGGCGAAGGCAGAAACTCGGCTATTTTTTTGTCCAGGCTGTCTCTTTGAGAGCTGAAAAGATCAAATTTTACATCCCAACCACCTTGCTGCAACCTTAACAAATAAATCAGCAAATACAATACAACGCTCAATACCAGAGGCAATATATCAAAATGCAAAAAGTTTTTAATCATTAAAGCTAGTAAAGTGTAATCCGATCTTTAATTTGATCAAAAACTTTCTTGGAAACTATTTTCTGTCCCAACAAATCCTCAACCTTCTGATACGGCCTGCCTGAGATTATTTTTGAGGCCGTGACCGGGCCTATTCCGGGCAATGCTTCCAGTTCAGACTGAGATGAGCTGTTGATGTTCACTTGAGCTTGGGCATTAGTTCCAGATACTACCCCACCCTGGATGTTGGATCCACCAGCTGAATTTTCCCCTTGAAAAGGTATGTAAATCTTACTGCCATCAGATATTTTTTGTGCTAGATTGATATATTTTGCTATGTATTCTTGGTTAGCATCCACAGTAAATCCTCCGGCAGCACTAACGGCATCCTCCACCCTGGAAGTAAGTTTAATCTGATAAACCCCTGGCTTTCTCACCGCGCCTGAAACATCAACAGAAATCAGCTTGTTACCATCAACCAAACTCTCTTTGGGAAACTGCTCTATTTTTGAATTTGGCTTATTCGAAGTAACTAAACCACCAATAATTAAAACCAAACCCACTAAACTTAGAGCTAGAGGAATTCTAAACTCTTGTATTTTTCCGATGGGCAGCTTTTTCAGCTGCTCAAGCATATTTAAACTGCTTTCTGTATTTTTTAACCCAAGCTTTATAAGCTGTTACCAGATGACCCAAGCCTCTTAATATAAGTTCTTGCCTAATCACTCCGCCGTGGTGCGGATACTTATGAAGTTTGGGTCTGAGAGATGAGAAACCATGAGTATAATGACAAAGTTCATGAGCGATGGTATGATCAACCACTGCTGAGGGAACATGATCGTTTTTAAACATACCGGTTAGAGTAATCATTGAATTGCCGCTTTTTTTATCAAGCTTAATAGAGCCTAAACGCAGGCGGGAAGAACGTCCAAATCTGATAAAAACCCTGTTGTTCTGCTTAACATCCGGAAAATGATTGGACCAAATTTCATCCAGTCTGGATAAAAGCCATCTGTCATCTCTTTTATATTTCATAATTATTGATTTTAAACTATTTGTCAACCTTGGTGACAAAATTGATCACTTTGCCGCTGATATAGACTACTTTTTCGACCCTGGCACCTGCCAGATATTTTTTAACTTTTTGTTGACCTTTAGCTATTTCTTCAACTGCCTCTTTATTGCTGACTATATCTTTAGCTATCTTTAAAACATCTCTAAGTTTACCGTTAATTTGCACAATCAGTAGTATCTGCTGATCTTCCAGGTATTTATTATCAAACGCTGGCCAAGACTGCTGATGAATGGAGTATTTCTGACCCATGCCAGACCACAGTTCCTCGGTAATATGCGGAGCAAAAGGAGCCAGCAATAATAAAAATGTCTCATACTCCTCACTTTGCACTCTTGTCTCGAACGAAGTCGAGAGATTGCCTTTTGCGCTTAAATAATTCAACCACTCCATCAAAGCAGCCACAGCCGTATTGAATTTGATGTTTTCTATATCCTCACTCATTTTCTTAATTGTCTTATGCATGAATCTAAAATCTTCCCTTGATACATTTGATACTTTTCCCTCCTTTGACACTTTCCCTTGTAGTCCCCATACCCTTTGTAGAAAATGATAGACTCCGTGAATTCCTCCCGGATTCCAGGGAGTCACTATATCATATGGCCCAATAAAACAAAGATACAACCGGACAGCATCAGCCCCAAACTCCTTAACCTGAGCGTCAGGATTGACTACATTACCCCGTGACTTACTCATTCTGGCACCATCCGGTCCCAGAATCACCCCATGATGAACCCGCTTTTTGGCGTATTCCTCAAATTTTAGAATGCCGATATCTTTTAGGAACTTGACAAAAAATCTGGAATAAAGAGTATGGCCTAAAGTATGCTCTGCTCCACCGAAGTAGATGTCTACAGGCATCCAATCTGTCAATCTTTTGTCTTTAGCAATCTCCTTATCATTCTGATTATCCAGATATCTTAAAAAATACCAGGAAGAATCAACAAAAGTATCCATGGTTTCCACTTCCCTTTCGGCTTTCCCACCACAATTAGGACATTTAACATTAACCCAATCATCTGCTGTGGCCAGCGGCGGCTTCCCCTTGGGGGCATAATCAACCTTGTAGGGTAGTTCCACCGGCAGATCTTTCTCAGGCACAGGCACAGTACCACACTTATCGCAATAAATTATAGGGATGGGAGTTCCCCAATATCTCTGCCTGGAAATAGACCAATCGTGCAGGTGATATTGAACTTTTCTTTTTCCATATCCATTCTCCTCCATCCAATCTTTGATCTTATCTCGGGCTTGCTCAGGTGTAGTCAAACCATTAAACTGGGCTGAATTAACTATGATTCCCTCCTCCAGCACATCAGATTGATTTTGAACCGGGGAATCATCATTAACACTCTTACCAATTACTCTGATAATTTCCAGGTCATATTTTTGGGCAAATTCAAAATCTCTGTGATCTGAGCCAGGCACACCCATGACAGCTCCTGTCCCGTATGTACCAATAACGTAATCTGCAATCCAAACAGGCACTTTTTTCCCATTTACCGGATTAATACAATAGCTGCCTGTAAAGGCACCTGTTTTTTCTTTTTCCAGGCTGGTTCTTTCCATCTCTGATTTACTTTTTGTCTTTTTGATATAGTTTTTGACTAGATTTTCGTTTTCTTTTGTGGTTAAATTTTCCACTAGAATATGTTCAGGCGCCAAAACCATATAGGTTACCCCGAAAATAGTCTCAGGAAAGACTGTATAAGTGACAATTCGATCTTTCGAACTATCAACCTGGAAGGTGATATCCATTCCCTCTGATTTGCCGATCCAATTATTTTGTCCTTCTCTGACAGGTTTAGGCCAATCTACTGATGGAGGATCTGACCATAACAATCTCTCAGCATAATCAGTTATTTTTAAAAACCACTGTTCAACTTCTTTCTGAATCACCTCTGTCCCACACCTCCAGCATTTTCCATCTTCCACATTCTCATTTGCTAAAACTGTCTGGTCAAACTCACACCAGTTAGCCAAAGCTTTACCTTTATAAGCAATACCTTTCTTAAGCATTTTCAGAAAAATCCACTGGTTCCATTTATAGTAGTTGGGCAAACAGGTAATCACTTCATTTTCCCAATCGTGAATTGCTCCCATTAAAGAAAATTGCTTCTTCATATTTTTTATGTTTGACAAAGTCCAATCTTTGGGGTGAACTCCTCTTTGAATGGCCGCATTTTCTGCAGGCAGCCCAAAAGCATCGAAACCATTAGGAAAAAAAACTCGGAAACCCTGCATTCTTTTAAATCTACCTAAAACATCAGGGACAGCAAATGCAAACCAGTGCCCAATATGAAGGTCACCTGAAGGATAAGTAAACTCCACCAAGAGGTAATATTTTTTCTTAGGATCATCCAGATTCACAGCATAAAGCTTATCTTCCTGCCATTTTTTCTGCCATTTGGGCTCAATTTGGCTAGGAATATACTTGTTCATAGTTTGATTGTAGCATCAAATAATCTAATTGTCATTCCTACGTATGAAAGTCGTATTTTTTGGCAAGTTCAAAGCCTCAATTATTAAGATATATCAGCAATTCACACCGGAAAGTGCTAAGTATTCATCCTCCTCCTTTTTATGCCTAGTATCTTTCTTTAGCAAAGGATGTTTTGGACTGATAACTATGCAGGTTACTCCAAAAACAGTATTTATGCGCGTAGTGAAGTCCTCCAGCGATCAAACTTTAGCACTATACTTTCACTTTTGCCAATCCAGTTGTTTTGCTAAAACTCAGAATATTTACATCCCGATGAATCAGATACTCTGAGTCTCTGATTTGTTTTCCCGCTCATTTTCACAAGATCAATATATTAATTATTGATATAGAAGTATATAAAATGAACTAGATTCGGTTGATTTTTGTTACCAGATGCTCCTGTAAATTGTTTGCTTTTTAAAAATAAACCGCAGCACAATTAGGTTCCATTTTATACTCGCTGAGAACAATATTCTTGGTATTTCGGAAATCTAAGTGAAGTGTTTTGATATATTAAGTACAAATGTTTCAATAATGCTTGCTTGTTTACGAAAAATTTGACTTCTGTTAACATCCTGTTATATGTTTTTATTAATGACTAAAATCTATCTAATTTTTATCTTGGTGTCTTTATTTATCGGTCCTACGAGTGTTCACGGCCAATCCACCCAACTTGGCGAAATGAATACAGAGGTAACCACGATTTATCAGATAGCTGACAAAGATGCAGTTGACGGCGATCTACTAATAAGTTCTGTTTTGGGTCTAGTCAGATCCAGCGAAATTTATGATCGCTCTTTGTTTGGAGTATTAAATTCTCAACCTTTACTGGTTTATAGAAGTGGCGAAGAAGGCCAACCGGTCATCAGATCCGGCTTAGCTGAGGTGAACGTGACTGGATTGGGTGGACCGATCAGTGTGGGAGATTACATCACCTCCTCCGAAATTCCCGGCAAAGGACAAAAAGCCATTGATTCAGGATATGTGATTGGAGTGGCGCTTGAACCATTTAACGGCACGGAAAATCAGCAAGGCAAAATTCGGGTGGCTGTTAAAATTGAATTTGCCGAGGTCAATGCTCCCAGATTCATCAATAGACTGTTCAGCTACATTGGCAGATCGCTTTTGCTAAATGTCAATGATCCCCAAAAATTGGGTGATTTGATCAGATATATTGCAGCCGGTGTGATTGTGCTGTTAAGTTTTACTTTCGCCTTTTTGACATTCTCGCGTTCTGTTGTAAGAAGTATTGAAGCCATCGGCAGAAATCCTTTAGCCAGACACACTATTCAAGTAACTTTAATCTTGAATTTAATACTGATGGTGGCAACCGCTATTATCGGAGTTATAGCCTCAGTCATAATCATCAAGCTGTAGTCTAGTCACTAGACACCGGTTTCTCTATATATTATTATTTAGTTAATGCCCGACCTGACCCAAACAATCATCATTTTAATATTAGCCTTGCTATCTTTTTTAATATCGACTCTTTTAATCAGAGAATATCATAAAAGACTTAAATCCTCCTCAACTTCAGAAAAACTATTAGATCAAACCCAGCAAAAAAGTTACCAGATCATCCACCAAGCCATTAAGAAAGCTCAAAGTATCTTAAGCTTGGCAGAAATTGAAGGATTAAAAATTATTGCTTCATCTAAAGTCTCATCCGGTAAATTAGACAAAGAATACGAAGATCAACTATCACAATCAATCCAATCATCGCAAGAGTTAATTACCAAAGAAGCTTCCTCTGCCCAAAAAGTCTTAACAGATGCGGAAAAAGAGTTCATCAGCTATCTGAATGAGCTTAAACTCAGAAGCAATAAGCTTGAGGAGCAAGCTCAACAGGAAGCAATTAGCAGAATGAACCAGCTATTTGCCAATTTCGAAAACAGGATAACTGAGTTTTTATTCAAAACCGAAACCTCTACTACTCAAGCTATCCAGCTTGAGCTGCGTTCAACCAGACAATTAATTGAAACTTATAAAAGTCAACAGTTAGCTTTAATTGATGAAAATATCATCGCCATGATGGAACAAACATTAGCTTCCGTATTAGGAAAGAAACTATCTTTAAAAGACCAGCTGGATTTGGTTTATGAAGCCTTAGAAAAGGCCAAAATCGATAAATTCATAGTGTAATGGAAAAGAAGATCTTAACTACCATTTTAAATAACACCTATACTCTTTCTCAGCTAAGAAAGAGGGTTAATATTTTAAAAAATTATCTAACCTTACGCTTTTTCGGCAATTCTCAAGAGTGGGAAAAACAGGCTAATCAATTTGATCCTGAGGAGATTGCCTGGCTTCAGAATTTGGATGAGACTTTTTGGCAAAACTTTAATAAAGACAATGTTTATCCCATATTCGAGGAGATTGAGAAAAATTTAGCTAAAGCTAACATCTTGAATGTATACTTACCTTTTGAAACGAACAGCCAGATAGCTGCTACTTTAGGCCAGTATATGAGAAAGCTTTTTGACAGAGTCATCTTGTTTGATATTAAATTAGATCCCAGTCTGATTGCCGGCTGTGCCCTATCCTGGCAGGGAATATACAAAGATTATTCATTAAGAAAAAAAATTGCCGATAACAGGATCCAACTGATGGAAAGTTTTAAAAAATTCTTAAAATGAATGAAGAGATTGGTTATGTCATAGAAAGCAGAGATTTTCTGATTTTTTTAGACGGCTTGCCGTCAATCCATATTAATGACATGGTCCAATCTGAGGCAGGATTAAGAGGCTGGGTTAACAGTCTTTTGGAAGATAAAGTAGAAGTATTGATGGTTGATGAAGGAGAAATTACACCCGGCCAACCTTTCAGAAAAATGCCGCAGACTCTCAGCATCCCGGCTGGAGACTTTCTGCTAGGCAGAACCATCAATCCTTTAGGTATACCAATTGACGGAAAAGGACTTTTTACAGCCAAAACTAAAAATAGCCCATCTTTAGATTTGGAACAACCGGCCAGGGGAATTCAATCCAGGAAATTTATCACTGATCAATTTTTAACCGGCATCACCCTAATAGATATGTTGATCCCCTTAGGTAAAGGGCAGCGTCAGCTGGTGATTGGTGATGCCCATTCAGGCAAAACCTCATTTCTGACTGATTTAATCGTCAACCAGAAGAATAAGAATACCGTCTGCATCTACGCATCAATTGGCAAACAAGGGGCATCAGTTAAAGATTTAATGGATGTACTGCGGGCCAACAAAGCTTTACCATATACAATTGTGGTCGCTGCCACCTCAACGGAATCTGCTCCACTGATCTTTCTCACCCCAAAAGCTGCCTTTACCATGGCCGAGTATTTTCAAAAACAAGGCAAAGATGTTTTAGTGATCCTGGACGATTTGGGGATTCATGCCAAAATTTACCGGGAGATGTCGCTTTTGGCAGGTAAATCTCCGGGCCGTGAATCTTATCCAGGTGATATCTTTTTCCAGCATGCCCGTCTGGTGGAACGAGCCGGCAACTACAAGCAGGAATATGGGGGAGGATCTATCACTGCCTTACCTATAATTGAATTGAATCTGACTGATTTTACCACTTTTATCCCCACCAATTTAATGGCCATGACTGACGGCCATTGGCTGTTTAAATCAACTCTGCACAACATCGGCCAAAGGCCTGCTATAGACATATCTTTATCCGTTTCCAGAGTAGGCAGACAAACCCAAGATATTTTATCCAACCTGATCTCATTTAAAATCAAACAAGTATTATCCCGAGCCGAAGAATTGCAAACAATTGCCAAATTCTCATCGGAATTGCCGCCTCAAACCCAGTTGATACTTTTGCAAAAAGCCCTGATACAGGAGGCGTTAAAACAGGAATTCTTAACTTATGTATCCAAGGAAATCCAAATTATTCTCTTATCCTTAATATTCACCAGCTTCTTACCCGCCAAAGGCTTGGAATTTTTTCAAAAAAATAAGAGGAATATCATTACCTTATTTACCACTAACCCCGAGCTTCAATCCATCATCCAATCGATCCCTCAGTTTAAGAGCGAAGACCAGCTAATCCAGGCATTGGAAGCAAAATCACAGCTTTTAGAGAGTTTAATTGGGAAATAAAACATGACTATCAGAGAAATTGATCAATTAATTGAAGAAGTCAATTCTTTAAAGGTGTTGACTCAGGCTTTTGGGGAAATTGCTTCAATTAAATTAACAAGAATCCGTTCTCAGGTCGAAAGAAACAGATTATTTTTCGCTGAAATTGCTCAAATTTTCAAAATAGTCAAAAACTATGGAGCAAAAAAAGGATTTACGCTAAATAAGCCGAAGCAAACTGTCAGTTTGCTGTTGACCTCAAATGAGCGTTTTTACGGAGGGATCGATGCAGAGGTAATCCGATATTTTATTGAAGTCACGGCTAAATATCCCACAGACAGAGTTGTTCTGGGAATAACCGGTAAAGAATATTTAAATACCATGAACTATTTTCATCAGTTTCAAAATCTCACCTTTAAGGCCGATTTGCCCAATGACTTGGAATTCAATCAGGTTGGCCAAATTATTAAAGACTATAAACAGGTGATAGTTTTTTACCCTCAAATTACCACCATTTTAATCCAAAAACCAAGGGCTTACGATATTACCCAGTCTTCTTTCGGTGAGTTAACTCCTAATTCCCAATTATCGCTGGACTACGTCATTTTTGAGCCTGAGCTGGAAAAAATTATTGAGTTTTTTGATACTCAGATCATGATCTTGATACTACAGCAAGTCTTTTTTGAATCAGAGCTGGCGCGGACTGCTTCCAGGTTGATGTCCATGGATCAGGCCCAAATTGCAGCCAATAAATTTATTGATACTCAATTAAAACTTCGTATTAGGATCAAGAGAGATCAGACCAATAAACAGATTCTGCAAAATTTCTCCAGCATGGCTGCCTTGAAACAGGAAGAGGTGGGTTTATGAAAACAGATAAAATCGAAGGAAAAATATTAGGACAGATCGCTTCTGTTAAAGGTCAGGTTGCTTATATAGAAATAACATCAAATACTTTCCCGGCCATCTCTGAAATATTGATATCTCCTGATGAGGAGGATGTAATTTTGGAAGTTTATGCGCAATCCAGGCAACATATACTATGTCAAATATTATCAAACACTAGCAAAATATATCGAGGAATGCGGGTAATCGCCACCAATTCTGATTTGAAAATTCCTGCCGGGAGAAACCTGTTAGGTAGAGTTGTAGATTTATTTGGCAGACCCTTGGATGGTGCGGCATTAACTCCTGAAACGAAAGTGTCGATTTATTCCAGGTCTCCTTCAATTACCACTGTAAAGAGAGGTTACGAAATTCTGGAAACAGGCATTAAGGCCATAGATTTTTTAACTCCAATTGTCAAAGGCGCAAAAGTCGGGTTGGTAGGCGGGGCAGGAGTGGGAAAAACAATCCTTTTAACTGAAATCCTCCACAATATCACTATGAAAAATCCGAACACCTCATCGGTTTTTGCGGGAGTGGGCGAAAGAATCAGAGAGGGCCAGGAACTCTATCAAAGATTATCCGATTCGGGAGTGATGACCAAAACAGCCATAATTTTAGGACAGATGAATGAAAATCCGGCCATCAGGTTCAGAACTGCCCTAGCCGGTACTGCTTTGGCAGAATATTTCCGGGATTCTCTAAAAATGGATGTGCTGTTTTTCATGGATAATGTCTTTAGGTTTGTTCAGGCAGGCAATGAATTGTCTACACTTTTAGGCACAATTCCCTCGGAACAGGCCTATCAGGCTACCCTGCAAACAGAGATTAGCAAACTGGAAGATAGGCTGGTTGCCACCAATAATGGCAGCATCACCTCTTTTCAGAATGTGTATGTGCCCGCAGACGATATCACTGACGCTGGAGTGAATACCATCATCTCTTTTCTGGATACTGCTGTAGTTTTATCAAGAGATGTTGCTCAAAAAGGGTTTTATCCTCCTTTAGATATCAGCCAGTCATCTTCATCAACTTCCTCCCAGACTTTTGTTGGAGCTGCCCATTTTAAAGCCTTAACGCAATTTCAGCAATTACTTGACAACTATAACAGACTATCTCATATTGTAGCAATTTTGGGGGAAGCAGAATTGTCGGTCGAGAACAGAATTCTCTATAACAGAACCCAAAAAATTATTAATTATTTAACCCAACCTTTCTTTGTCACAGAAAAACAAACTGGCAGGAAAGGTGTTTTTGTGCCCAGAATCACTACTATAGAAGATATCAATTTAATACTTTCCGGTAAATTAGATGATTTGGATACGGAAAAATTTATGTTTTTAGGGTCATTAAAAGAAGGAGGAATTGTATAGAAATTAGAAATTTACTATGCCTAATCCTACCTTTAATGTTAAACTAGCTTCTCCCAGTTCTATTCTGTTTGAAGGAAAAGCCGAATCAGTCACTTCTACAAACTCTAAGGGGCTTTTTGACATTCTGGCTGATCATGCCAACTTCATTACTTTAATAGAAAATAAACCCATCATTATCAGAGTTGCCGACAAACTACCTCTGACCTTCACCTTCCCTATTGCCATAATTTACACCAGCTCAAATAGAGTTAACATTTATACCTATAGCCAAAGTCAATCTTCCTAGCCTACTTTTAACACCTGAGTTCATATTCATAATTCATAAATCATAAATCTGATCTAGTTTGTTATAGTCCTCCCCTATTGACAAATCTATGCAAATCTATGTAAGTTGAATATAGAATCTATTTTTTGCATAGATTTAGTGTCTAACTAACACTCCAGCAAGCGTATGGCAGACGGATATGCTTGAATGAAAAAAGGCTTGCCCGAAAATACCAGATTAGTCAAAATTGGTGAGGCTTCCAAAATATTGGGAGTCTCTATTGACACCCTCAGGCGCTGGGAAAAAGCAGGTAAGGTCAAAACCATCAGAACTCCCGGAGGAACCAGACTTTATCCCATAAGACTACTGCATGGATTTAACCAACAGAAAACAAAAACCTCCAGAGATTTGTCTACCGAAAAACTGATTAAGCATGTTCAAAAACCTTTAATTCTACCAGTCTTATCTGTTGATGATTTGATGAAGACAGATTTCTTCCAAAAAGATAGTCAATTTAAAAAAGAAGGTCTACTTAATAATATTAGATTCATTAATAATATAATCTATGCAAAAATCTATGCAAAAATCTATGCATTTTTATTATTAGTTGTTATTATATTTACATTAATAATAAGCGGTTTAGCTGTTATTGAAAAAGTAGAAAACTTAACCAGCTTACCTTCTACTTCCTCGCTTAGCGAAACGAGTAATCTCCCTGTTAGTAAGCAAAACATCCTGGCTGTCACTACTTCTCCCAAATATTTAGAAATTAACTCGGATACTCAGGTTAACGGTTCCTTATCTGTCAGGGAGGCCATTAATGATCTGGTCATTGAATCAACTCCCTCAGGGTCAACTTTTACCCTGACATCCGGAGGAACCAGCTTGGAAGTCACAGATTCATCTACCATAGACCAGGATTTATCCTCCGGCTCTTCCCCTGCTTTCAGCAGTATTAATTTATCCTCCTCCTCCAACCAGCTGGTTTTAAATAGTGGCGGGCCAAGCGGCACTTTATCCTGGACACCCACTGTAGCCAGGACCATTACCCTGCCTGATGCCTCAGGGGAGGCCTCTTTACTGGGTCAGACTATATCAAACTCAGAACTGGCTAACTCTTCTTTAACAGTTTCAGCCGGGACTAATTTATCCGGTGGAGGATCTGTTTCTCTGGGTGGATCAGTCACTTTGAATCTCAAGGATGATGTGTCTTTGTCCGGAACTTTGACAGTCTCCTCTACCACCAAATTCAATGGAGTCAGCTACGCCTGGCCATCTTCCCAAGGCTCATCCGATACTGTGTTATCCAACAATGGTTCAGGGACACTGTCCTGGGGAACCCTTTCTTCTGCTGCCGGCTGGAGCGATGATGGCAGTATCATCAGATTAACCAATCCCTCGGATAATGTAGGGATTGGGACTTCTGCTCCCGGGGCCAAACTGTCTATTGCTGGTAATTTAGGTATCGGGATATCTTTTACTAATGCTGTCATTGCGTCAAATGGTCTGGCAATTCAGGGTAATACAGGAATAGGCACTACTTCCCCCCAATACCAGCTCCATGTTATAGGTAATGTAGGGATATCTCAATCATTAATAGTAGGCTCGGCACTACAACTTCAATCATACAACTGTGCCGGATTAACTAACTCCGGTAAACTGACGGCTGATGCTTCCGGCCGGATAGTCTGTATGGATGATAGCGGAGCTGCCTCCTCTATCTCCGGTTCAGGGGCAGCCAACCAGGTCAGCTTCTGGGAATCCTCCACCCAGTTAACAGGTACCAATACCTTTTACTGGAATAATCCATTAATGAGGTTGGGGATAGGTTCCTCTGCCCCCGGAACAACCTTGGGAGTATTTGGATCAGTAGGAATAGGCACATCTT
>Ga0209542_10002500_pt1 | contig 41045 bp, 44 predicted proteins | sample RifCSPhighO2_01_FD_184028 | JGI IMG/M metagenome (GOLD analysis project Ga0209542, IMG submission 184028) | Soil microbial communities from Rifle, Colorado - Rifle CSP2_plank highO2_0.1 (SPAdes) (version 2) | ecosystem: Environmental > Terrestrial > Deep subsurface > Rock core/Sediment ... | reverse complement strand
CTTGGAGGGCAGAACCCAAAAAGAAAAATGTCCTTTCCATTTTAGAAAAAAACCACCCCCGCGAAAATCAAAAGAGCAAGGAACATTTTTCTTTTTGGGGTTGCCGAGTGAAGCGAGGCGGTGGCGGGGCTTTTGTGGAGATGGGCGGAATCGAACCGCCGTGCAAAAGAGAATCCGAGACCTTTCTACCAGACATAGTTGGTTTTGTTTTTTTAAGCGCTTTTCGTATAAAGCCAGCAAAATCTCAAAACGCCGAGTCCTGATCGCCGGTGAGGCGATTCAGATTAAAGTCAGACACTCTTTAATCCTATCCCGAAAGTATTATGCCCGATTTTGCCTATCGGAAGTCAGCAAGTCGGACATCGCTTAGGCGTGAGCGAAAGCGAAAGCGGGAAAGCCAGCCAAATATGGCGACTTTACCCCAACTGTTTTGGCAGTTGAATTTTCCGAAAGTTTAAGGAGTTCTCGGAGCTCCGTCTGGCCGGCTTCGGAAAAAATTCCTTTGTCTAGGCCGATCATCCCCCTAAGTCACAATTTGCTTTGCAAATTTGACTATTGATTTTTCAAAGTTCTTTCAATCTCGCGGTTTGCCTCGCGCTTTTTCAATACCTCGCGTTTGTCATGTTTTTTCTTACCACGCACCACCGCAATGGTTACTTTGATTTTCCGCTCGGAATTATACAGCGAAAGTGGCACAATTGTCAATCCCTTTTTGTTTTCCCAGCCGACCAGTTGGCTAATTTCTTTTTTGGTCAATAGTAACCGTCGCGGCCGCGTCGGTTCATAGCTAGCTGGTGTATTTTGCGGTTGATAAGGTGGAATATTCGCCCCCAACAGAAATACCTCTTGGCCACGCACCGAAACATAGGCACCATCAAGCGTCCCTCGTTTAGCTTTAAGCGATTTTACCTCCAAACCCAACAATTCAATGCCGGTGTTAAATTTTTCCAGCATTTCATAATTGAAAAACGCTTTTTTGTTTTCCGCCAAGAATTCCATCGCTTAATGGTAGCATAAGTGAATAAAAATTTGCGTAAAAAATGGCGTTGTGCTATAACTACCGTCGTTAAGACAAATAAGTCCTGACAATTTGAGTACTCACCGAATCAACCATCAAATCAAAGCGCCCGAGCTTCGGGTCATTGGCGCGAACGGCGAGAATTTGGGCGTGCTGACTTTAAGCCAAGCATTGGTAGCCGCCGAACAAGCTGGTTTGGACTTGATTGAAATTTCTCCGTTGGCGGTTCCGCCGGTGGCGAAAATCGCTGACCTTGGTAAATTTCAATACACCGAGAACAAAAAAAAGAAGAGCGCTAAAGCCAAAAGTCATAAAGTAGAAGTCAGAGCGATTCAAGTTACCATTGGCACCGGCGAGCATGATTTGGCGCTCAAAGCCAAACGCGCTTCCGAATGGCTACTAGAAGGTCATCGCATAAGAATTGACTTATTTTTGAAAGGCCGAGAAAAATATTTGCCGGAAGTGTTTCTCAAGGGGCGACTGGAACGAGTGCTCAAATTTATTTCCACCGATTACAAGGCAACCGAATCACCAAGAAAAAGTATGAAGGGACTTTCCATGATGATCGAAAAATCGTGAATTACGAAATGGCGGCGAAAGCAAACTTTTTACGAGGTGGGGCAAGGGCTGGTCAGTAAAAAGTTTGCTGAGAAAGACATTTCGTAATTCAAAACAAAAATGAAAACCAATAAATCATTTTCAAAAAGAATAAAGGTGACGAAAAACGGCAAGTTAATCGCGCGCCGCCCGGGCCAGAACCATTTTAACGCCAAGGAATCACGCCGAGCTCAAATGGCGAAAAAACGCGGCGTGCCGTTTTTTTTGAGCAACAAACATCGCAGTTTGTTTTTACCCAATAAGTAATAAATTCCAAGCTCCAGATCACAAACTCCAAACAAATTCCAAAATTTAATTATTAAATATTAACTACTGTTCGGAATTTGGAACTTGATTATTGGAACTTGGAGCTTAAAATCAAAATCATGGCCCGCGTCAAAAAAGCAGTAAATGCGCTAAAAACCAGAAGAAACATCCTCAGACAAGTTAAGGGCTATCGTTTCGCCCGTTCTAAAAAAGAGCGGGCCGCTTACGAAGCGCTGATGCACGCCGGCGCTCACGCTTTCCGCGACCGACGCGACAAAAAAGGCACCTTTCGCCGGTTATGGAATATCAAAATCAACGCCGCACTTTCCTCGACTGCGCTCGGAACAAGTGGCCAACTTTCCTATAGTAAATTTATCGGCGCGCTCAAAAAGAAAAACATCGCCGTTGACCGAAAAATTCTCGCCGACTTGGCGGAAAACAATCAAGCAACTTTCGCCAGAATAGTTGAGTCGGTAAAGTAACTCAAGGCAGAGGGAAAATTTCTAATTCGCCTTCGCCGGGGGAGCTTTTCGGACCGGAGGGGCTTTTAGGCGCACCGTTATTGAATTGCTCCAGTCGCTGTTGAAAGCTCCGACTTTCATGATGTAGTTTCCGGAGGGAGCATCTGTGGGAACAAGAAATGAGAGCGTGGAACCATTGCTCGGAATTCCAACTGTTTCGTAGACATTTCCTGTCGCGGTGTTTACAAACTGGACGGCGTTGTTTGTTTTCGTGAAGCCAGAACCGGAAAGCGAAACGGAGGAACCGGAAATCCAGGCATCAGTAACGGGAACTGTCATAGCGGGAGTAGGAGAAACTGGGGGAAGATTATTTTTGACCACATCCATTGCCTTACATTCGGACCAATAGTACTGGGCGTTCATTTTTGTTGGAGGTTCCCCTTTAATAGCGGCTACAATATAACCACAGTCAATTATATTGAATTTGTTAAGATTACTGGGGTTGTCCATCGCATTAGCCATAATACTCTGGATGCTTGGTCGATAATAGTAGCGTGGGTCAACATCTCTTGGGGACCGAGCTCCATCTACAAACATATATGAACATCCTCTACTGGTTACTGACCCATAGATTTTGTTGTCGTCTGTATTACGATAGTCATTTTGAGGAAATGTTGTGCAATTTTTGATGAAGGACTTATTCAATGCCTGCGCAAGATTCCACAAACTACCAACTGAAGATTTGAGGTATTCATCAAACAGCTTGCCGAATAAGTGACCAAATTCGTGCATATCAACGGTCGGCGACTCCACATAATAGTCAAAAGTATTTTTAACAGGGGGACAACCATAATAGTATGAACATCCGAGGCTAACGGGTTTAAGATTAAAAACAGTCCCGTCAAGATTGGTATACGGAGTTAACCCGTTGATGAATGTATAATGAAGATACTTGCCGTCAGGAGCTACTGAAAAGCAACTTGATTCTGAAGGCAAAGGTTGTATGACTCCCTCTGGATTAACAATTTTTCGCAGATCAACATAAAATGAAAATTGGTTTATATATTCTTTGAATGGCGATATTCTTTTAAAACCGTTTTCAATGACATTATTAATCAGCAAAAGAAAAACATTAACATTTGAATTCCACCTTCCGTTGCGTGTAAACACCACCTTCCTCGGCCCCGTTCCGGAAATAAGGGCGCAGTTTGACATGGGGATATCAAGAGATTTAACCACGGTCTGCGGCGTAGTTGCGGTCTTAAAGTCAATGGTTATTTTTCCACTCACAGCTATGGAATTTATCAGAGCATCTTCCGCGTTGACGCGACTTTGCGCGTTTGGATACGCGCTGGCCAGAGCTGATTGCAAGAGGTTAAAAGTTAGAAAGGGATTGGCGGGAAAAGGATCAGTTCCCGCAAGATAATCTCCCATCCACGACAGGGGAGTTTCAGCAAACACATCTGACCAACCGGGTTCGTTCCAATAATTTGCTATGTAATTAGCTAAATTGTTGTCAACAGGAGAAGAACTATTGGGATCATAGAGGCCGCGGCGGCAAGCAGAAGATCCCCCAAAAGGACAACCTAGATTACCCAGAGAAAGAGGAATGCCGTTGATTGTAAGAAACGCAATAGAGTTGGCGATGTTGACATAATCTGTTGTTGGGCAAGGATAAGTAACAATGGGATACCAATGAAATTCATCATCGGGATCATAACTGTAAATAGGACCGGGTGCCGAAAGATAAATAGTGTTTAACAAAGATGGCAGATGCCGAGAAGAAGCTATATAACGCCAATCACGGAACTGATAATATCTTCCAACAGTGAGGTTGGTGGTGTCAAGACCATCGAGAGTTAGATATCCCAAATCAACATAGGGAGCCAGACAGCCCGATGACGGCGAACTTGCGACTTGGGCGGTAAGTCGCTCGTTTCCGACTCTGGAAATTAAGTCGCCCCAGCTTTTTATCAGAATCAGCGAGGCGGTGATTAAAAGAAACCCGCCGGCAATCATCAGCATCACCTTTTGGGTCTTTGAGGCCGATTTGAAGGACTCCGAGATAAAACTTTTTAAGTTTTTGAGCATTGCAATCATTTTATCATCCTTTGTTTAACCTTCAAGAATGGCGCGGTGGATAAGTAATAAGATAAGCCAGCAACGCACCCAGCGCGTCCATCGCGTAATCTTTGACAGTGTCAAAAACATAACTGCCGTAGGCGACGAAAGTCAAACCGGTGAAATATTCAAACAATTCCCAAATGGCGGCGATAATAAGCGCGCCGAAAAAAGTGGCCAAGAAAATTTCTCGGCGGTTTTGAAATTTATTGAAAAAAAACCACGAGGCAACACCGGCGGCGAAAAAGCCGCCAAGAAAATGCATGGGAATATCAAACCACCGCCAATAAAAGAACAAGCCATAAGCGATAGCGGCGGCGTAAAGAATTGCCAGCAGTGAAAAAGAAAAAAAGGTGAGATAAAAAATCTTTGTTTTCATTCGGCAATTATATTACATATATTTGGTTCACTCGCTCGAAATTAAATAAATCAGAATTTATTAATTTCTCGCTCATTGCCAATTAATTATAATGCCCGTCAAACAAACAACAAAGCTCCCCGCCTTGGCGGGGGCTTCGTTCTGGGCCGCTTGAAAATTTTCTAGCTTTTCGCTAGGTGGGTGCCCTCAATCCTGGCGGTCAGATGACCGAGGTCTTCATCGCGCTAGGAAGATATTGGACTCCCTAAAATTTTACATAGAGAATTTCAAACGACCCGGCATCCATTATAACACAAAAGTAAAAAGAAAATTACAAGAAAATGAAGGGAGATTAAATTTCCTGGAAATTAGGACTGATTTTCACATTAACCGTGCTTTCACAGTGGGAATTACCTACACCAACAACATCTATTTTGGCGCGATAAATGCCGGGTGATGAGTAGCTTTTCTTAACTATTCTGGTATTGCCGCTTAAACCATTATCACCGGACCAACTGTAAGTATAATTGACTGGACTAGGAGGGGGCACGGCCGTCCAAGTTACCTCTTGATTAACCGTAGCGGTTTTAGGCGACGGTTCGCAGGTGATATTGAACAGATTTTGAGGATTATTAATTACCACCACCGTACTCTCACATTGATGATTACTAATGTCAGTGGCCTCCACCCTAGCTCTATAAGTACCGGGTAATGAGTAGCTTTTCTTAACTATTCTGGTATTGCCGCTTAAACCATTATCACCGGACCAACTGTAAGTATAATTGACTGGACTAGGAGGGGGCACGGCCGTCCAAGTTACCTCTTGATTAACCGTAGCGGTTTTAGGCGACGGTTCGCAGGCGGTATCGGATAGTGCCGGCAGTTCCGGTTCTGTATTACAAGAGATGACCGACGAATTGCTGTATACGGCAATTGAACGCTGTCCGTATTCGTGGTTGTTTACATAGACTTGATTGACAATGTCGTCCCCGCCGCCATCTTCGTCGGGAGCTTCATTAGAGTCAGAACCGGATTCTCCTTCACAGGAATCGATTGGCAGGTCATCTTTCACTTTGACGGTTATAGCGGCTATCGCCACTTCGTCCGGCACGAGCGGTGAGGTCGCGTTAAGCATAACATAATGACCGTCCGAAAAATACGCGGAGGAGTAAGGAATGTTTATATTCGGGGTATGGGTTTCGCTCACAAATGAAACCTGGGGAGGCAATACATCAAAAAGATAATTGCCGCCGCCGGTGCAATTCTGGTTGCCCTCGTTGGAAACGGTAATGGTGTAGGTGATAAATCCGCCGGGCGCCGCCTCAAGTTTATCGGCTTCTTTATTAATTACCAAAAGGCAACCTTGCGACTGATCCATGTTAACAAACATCACTGCCGAGGTCCCAACATCGTCAAAACTGCCGCCATAAGCGCCATAGTGGACTGCTTTTATCCGATTCGCATCCGCCGTGAGAATAAGCTCCGTCTCTATGACCTGGGTTGAACCCACTTCATCCAGACCATCAGTCAAATCAACGGTCGGATTTGTTTTCACAATTTCTTGCCCGCTTGATAATAGAGAGAGAAACCAACGCTCGTTACTTTGAATATCACGGCTCCGATTCGGATAAGCGTCAAAAGAACGAGCGTAGACTTGATAACGGCCGGCCGGCAAATTTACGGTAAAAGTTTCGGATTGCTTGCGATTCGCGTCCAATTTTTTTCCCTTTAAATCAACAATGGTGCGTCCTGGGCCAGCGGTAAAGGGATTAAGACTCACGCATTCTGAAGCTCCTCTAGTACAATACGCCGGTGAAACCGCGGAAACGGTATTTGACACGGGCAAAGCGGCTTCAGCCACGCCTAAATAAACGGCTTTGACAAAATAATCAAAAGATGTGCTTGGTGGCAGATTAGTGTCATAATAAGACAAGGTGTTGGCGCCAATAACATAATCAAAGTAAGCGCCATCGCGATAGATGTTGTAGCCGATTACTTCACTGCTTGAGGGCTTTTGCCAACTCAACTTTATCTGTCCCGAACCAACCGCTTGCGTCTCGGCAATCAAACTGGTCGGCGGCGGATATCCGCTCTGCGAGAAGACGGCGGACGAGAGCGACATTGAAACAATAACGACGGCGCCCAGAGCGAGTGATGGCCAAATATGTTTTGCTTTTTTCATTGTGGCATTATTCATTTAACGCTCTGATAATGTTGGCTTTCTCCTCGGCGCTTAAACGAGCCGCTTCGTCAGGATGTTCTACTGCCCAACGAAAGACGGCATGTATTTCAGGTTCATTGAGCGGCTTGTTGTCTGAGACCCTCTCAACGACTTGTGTTTCGTTAAGATTAATTATCGGCACCCCATTTTTATCAACACCGAGAGATTGGGGAACAGGATTTTTAGCGAACAAAACCGCCAAGACGACAACTAATAGCAAAATTGCGACTGCCAATGCGACAAAAACCACCGCCCGTGGTTGAACCGCCGGCTGATGGTCAAATTTTTGACCGCCAGTTTCCACCGAATTTGTATTTTGAAGCGGGTTGTTATCTTGGTCGTTATTCATAAACTCAAAAATAGTTAATAAAGTAATACTTGTTTAGTTTTTAGATTGTAGCACCGCGAGCCAATCTAGTAAAAACAATACTGTTGATAACTCTACTTCAAAGAGGTTGACAAAATTTTGTCGCTGGATTATTCTTTAAAAATCCAAGGTTCGCTCGCGAGGCGAACATTTTTATTAATAATCAAATCCCAATAATCAAGTTCCAAACAAATTCCAATATTTAATATTAAAAATTAATTATTGTTTGGAGCTTGTGATTTGGAGCTTGGAACTTAAAACTATGTTTGACTTAAAAGTAATCAATTCGGTTTTAGACCAATTGGAAGAAGAGCGCGGTATTCCGCGCGAGAAAGTGGTGGAAGCGGTAGAAATGGCTTTGGCGACCGCTTATAAAAAAGAATACGGCAAAAAGGGGCAGATTGTCCGCGCCAGATTTGATTTGGCAACCGGCGGGGTGGAATTTTCCCAAGTAAAAATTGCGGTGGATGAAACCCGAGTAATTTATCCGGTGGAAACTGACGAAGGACCTGTCTTTGAAGACCGTTCGGAAGAAGATGACCGAGTGCGCTTTAATTCTGAACATCATATTCCTATTGAGGACGCCAGAAAAATCAAAAAGGACGCTGTCTTGGATGAAGAAATAATTTTCCCGCTGGAAACGCGCGGTGATTTTGGCCGAATTGCCGCCCAAACCGCCAAACAAGTGATTATTCAAAAAATTCGCGAAGCGGAAAAGGTTTCAATCATTGAAGAATTCGACAAACGACAAAATGAAATCGTTTCCGGTTCGGTACAAAGAATTGAACGGGGTAATATTTTTGTTGACCTTAGCCGAACGGTCGCCATTTTGCCTTATGAGGAACAAATTCCTGGCGAACGCTATCGCCAAGGCGAAAGGGTGCGGGCACTTTTGCTTTCCGTGGAGGACTCACTGCGAGGTGTGTTCTTGCGTCTGTCCCGTTCCCATCCGAAATTTTTGGAAAAACTTTTTGAAGCGGAAACACCGGAAATTGCCAGTGGCGCGGTGATAATTAAATCAGTGGCCCGCGAAGCCGGTTCGCGCACCAAGGTGGCAGTGGCTTCCACCGACGCTCATATTGACCCAGTCGGTTCGCTGGTTGGCCAGCGCGGCGTTCGCGTCGGCACGGTAATGTCGGAACTGGGCGGCGAAAAAATTGACATCATTGAGTGGTCGGCCGACCCGAAAAAATTTGTGGAAGAATCGCTGTCGCCGGCAAAAGTTTTGTCAGTAAAAATCAACGAGGAACAAAAAACCGCCGAAGTGGAAGTGGCTGAAGACCAACAATCGTTAGCCATCGGTAAAGGCGGCCAAAATGTCCGACTGGCCGCCAAATTAACCGGCTGGCGAATTGACATCAAAAGCGCTAAAAGTGAACCGCTGGTTGCCAGCGAAGAAGAAACGCCAAATCAATAAATCCCTCCCCCGCCTAACGGCGGGGCTCTCCCTTTACAAGGGAGATTTTGAGAAAAGAAAAGATGACAAAAAATCGGAAATAGTATAAATTATCTTTTATTACTTTTAACATTTTAAACGATGAATTTGTTATTCCTTTTCGCTTTTTTGGCTTCTACTGTCGCAATTGTTTATAGTGCATTTTTAGCAAGAAACATTCTTAAGTTGCCGGCCGGTTCCAACCGGATGCAAGAAATCGCCGACGCCATCCGCCAAGGCGCCCAAGCCTATTTGAATCGCCAGTATAAAACAATCGCCATTATCGCTATTGTTTTGTTTTTGATTTTGTGGTTAGTATTGGGATTGACGACCGCTCTCGGTTTTCTTTTGGGCGCGATTCTATCTGCTGTTGCCGGTTACATCGGAATGAATGTCTCCGTCCGCGCCAATGTTCGAACGGCCGAAGCTGCCAAAAGCGGGCTCGCTGCCGCCCTTTCCGTCGCCACCAAAGGCGGCGCCGTTACTGGTTTAATGGTAGTTGGTTTGGCTTTATTCGGTCTCACTTTTTTCTACTATCTTTCCGGTGATGTAAAAGCGCTTATTGGTTTGGGTTTCGGCGGTTCCTTGATTTCTGTCTTCGCCCGTCTAGGCGGTGGCATTTTTACCAAAGCAGCCGATGTCGGCGCTGACCTCGTTGGCAAAGTAGAGGCCGGTATTCCCGAAGATGACCCTCGCAATCCAGCCGTCATCGCCGACAATGTCGGCGACAATGTCGGCGATTGCTCCGGTATGGCCGCTGACTTGTTTGAAACCTATGTCGTTACTTCGGTCGCCGCGATGTTGCTGGGCGCTTTGACTTTTACCGACTCCACAGCCGCTGTTACCTACCCTCTCGCTATCGGCGCAGTGGCAATTCTTTCTTCAATCGTCGGCACTTGGTTTGTAAAACTTGGTTCTTCGCAAAATATAATGAATGCTCTGTATAAAGGATTGGCAGTAGCAGGCGGGCTTTCGGCCATTGCTTTCTATCCAATTACCAAATGGGTAATGGGCGCTAACGGACTCTATTCCGTCGCCAATCTTTTTTACTGCGCCTTAATCGGCCTCGCTGTTACCGCGCTTTTGGTAATTATCACCGAATATTTTACCGGCACCGGCCACAAACCAGTCCAATCCATCGCCCAAGCGTCGCTTTCCGGCCACGGCACCAATATCATTCAGGGTTTAGCGATTTCAATGAAATCAACTGCTGGACCGACTTTGGTAATCGCCAGCGGTATTTTGCTCACTTATAATTTCGCCGGTCTTTACGGAATCGCGGTAGCGGCAATGAGTATGCTTTCTATGGCGGGAATAATTGTCGCCATTGATTCTTACGGGCCGATTACCGACAACGCCGGCGGCATTGCTGAAATGGCTGAATTACCTAAAGAAGTGCGCGATGTTACCGACCCGTTGGATGCCGTTGGAAACACAACAAAGGCCGTCACCAAAGGTTACGCTATCGGCTCGGCCGGCTTGGCGGCATTGGTTTTGTTCTCCGCCTATACTGAAGAATTGGCCAATCTTGGCGCGCGATTTGATTTTGCTTTAGGCGACCCGAAGGTCTTGGTTGGTTTATTCATCGGCGGTCTGCTTCCTTATTATTTCGCCGCTCTGGCAATGGAGGCCGTCGGCAAAACAGCCGGCAAAGTGGTAGAAGAAGTGCGCCGGCAATTCCGGGAAATTAAAGGCATTATGACTGGCGAAGCGAAACCCGACTACGGCACTTGTGTGGATATTGTTACCAAAGCGGCCATCAAACAAATGATTTTGCCGGCTTTGATTCCGGTCTTGGCGCCGATTTTGGTGGGCTTCATTTTGGGCCCGGTGGCGCTCGGCGGTTTGCTGGTCGGTTCAATTATTACCGGCTTGTTTATTGCTATATCAATGACTTCCGGTGGTGGCGCTTGGGACAATGCCAAAAAATTTATTGAGCAAGGCAATTATGGCGGCAAAGGAAGCGATGCTCACAAAGCGGCCGTTACCGGCGACACCGTCGGCGACCCTTACAAGGACACCGCCGGCCCCGCCATCAATCCAATGATAAAAATCTTAAACATTGTCGCGCTATTAATTATTGGATTATTGATTAAGTGATATTATTATAAATATGGTAGATGTTCAATTTGAAGAAAATGGCCAATTTGGTTCCAGCGGCAGCTTCCAACCGCGGAGAATTTTAGGCGTGCCGGCAACGCCGGGTATGATTCGCCTGCTCGGCAAGTTTGGAATTCGCAATGAAAAAATCGCCGGTTACATTTTGATTACCATCGCCATCGTCGCTTTTACCGTCTCCATTTTTATCTTTATGAATGTGTTTAATCGTGGTTCAAATAATGCGGGAGCTGACGCCCCGAGAGTCGGTCCGCCGGTCGGGGAAATATGATACTCAACCAAAATGTTTTTAAAATCAAACGGACAAAAAGGTTTTACACTGATTGAGCTCTTGGTAGTAATTTCCATTATTTCACTGTTGTCGTCCGTGGTATTGTCAAGTGTCAGTAGCGCCAGACTTAAAGCCAAAGACAGTAAAAAAATGCTTGAACTCAAGCAACTTATTATCAGCCTTGAAAGATACTACATGGATACAAATTCTTTACCCCCAAATGTAAACGCGGTTAACGGGTGGTGCATTATCGGTCAGAGTTATTCAGGAAGCGTGTGCGCAGGAGGATTGATAAGCAGCGGTTATTTTGGGTCGCTACCAGTATCTCCGGATACCAACCTCTATTATTACTACGACTATGGAACTTATGGATTGGTAGCGTCGCGTTTTAATCCGCAAAGATATGGTCCTGGTACGCGCGGTTTGCATTGTTCTGATGCCACAGGGGGGGCTAGTGATAAATGGTATTGTCTCGAATTTAATAAATAATAGAGATTTGAAAGAGTGGGGCTTAGTTATAATAATAGTAGGCATTTATGAAAAAATTTGAGGAACAAAAATTCAACATCCCGAAACTGAAAGGCATTTCGGAAAAAAATATTGAGGAACATTTGAAGCTGTATGCCGGCTATGTGAAAAATTCTAATTTGATTCTGGAAAAAAACGAAGAAAACGAGCTCCAACGCCGGTTCGGTTTTGAATTCAACGGAATGCGCAATCACGAATATTTTTTTGCGCAGTTTGAAGGCGGCTCGCTATCGCTCGCCGCCGGCAGTCCGTTGAAAAAAGCGACTGTGGAAGAATTTGGCTCATTTGAGACCTGGCTTGCCAGTTTCAAAAACCTGGCGCTGACTCGTGGTATCGGCTGGGCAATGCTTTATTACGACCCTCTGACAAAGAGATTGCTAAACGCTTGGGTGGACGAACAACACATCGGCCAATTAAACGGTTGCCAAACCATTCTCGCTTTGGATATGTGGGAACACGCTTTTGTCGCCGACTATCAACCCAGCGGTAAAAAAAATTATATTGAGGATTTTTTTGCTAATTTGAATTGGGAAATGGTAGAGAGAAATTTCAAAATTTGACTTTTTGTTTTCTACTTTGATACAATATACTTAATATGAGATTCAGCGAAAGCCAAGTAGACCTGTTGGCAAAATATCTGTCAGATATCTCAAAAATTCTTTTTGCTTCAACGGTTGTTGGTTTTTTTCTGCCAACTACCGCTGGTGAAATTACCATTCCGGTATTTGTCTTGGGTTCAATCGTAACAGCAACCAGCTTGGCCTTTAGTGTAAGATTAGCAAGATAAATTTGTTAGAATATTATGAATTTAGCGATCGCATATTTAATAATCGGAGCAATTTTAACAATAATTTTTGTTGTGGTTATTCGCCACAAAAAATAATTTTATGAATGAAACAACTTTTTACATAATCGCCATAATCGCCGCGCTCGGTATGCTTGCCGTTGGTTTGTTCTATAAACCACGGGCGATTTGACTAACTTTTGGTTTTGTAGAAAATGAACTAAAGAACTCTTGAAAATCACGCAATCAAGTTTTTCATCAGAGACCAGAAACCAGCTCGGGAGTCGGTCCTCCTTAATTATCTAAATCATTATGAACCTTCTTACTTTTTACATCGCAGCGGGCATCTTGTTTTTCTTTATTATCATGTGGGTAATTATTATGTTAAAAAAGGGCCAATAAAATGGATTCTGCCGACACAACACTTTACATTGTGGCTATAATTGTTTTCCTTGCTGATTTTGCGGCTTTGATTTATTTCAACCACATTGTTGCCGCGAGACAAAAGTAGTTTTTCTCTTTGATAATATTTTCAAAAACGCGAAAACGGCGTAGCAAAAAAATAGCGCCCAAGCGGGAAAATATGGAATTGAGATGGAAGCAAAAGATAAGGTGGCAAAAAACGCAACGATTTTGAGTTGGAAAGTTAGTAAGATATAGGCGATAAAGGCGAAGGGCAGAGCGATAATTTGGCTGACAAAACCTATGGCGCCGGCGAGAAAACCGAACAGCATAGTCCAAGGAATGGTCGGCAAAATTAAAAGATTGGCCGGCAAGGCAACGAGAGAAAGCTGACCCATTTGATAAAGCAAGAGCGGCAAAACGAAAATTTGGGTGGCGATGGTGGCCGCCGCGATTTGCCGCAGTTGAAGTTTTTCGGTGATGAAACCTAGCCGTTTTTCAATAGTCGGCGACAGGTAAATTAAACCGAGAGTGGAAAGGAAAGAAAGCTGAAACGAGGTGTCAAAGACCAAAATTTTCGGATTGTGAAGAATCATCAAAAAACCGGCGAGCAGCAGAGCCCGGGTAATATCGTAAAGCCGGCCGGTGGCGCGAGCGACAATTACCAGGATTGCCATCAGCGACGCCCGCACCACCGTCGCCGAACCGCCGGTCATTATGGCGAAAAAAATAATGGCTAGTCCGCCAAAAGAAAATCTGGCAAAACGGGGCAAAAAAGCCAGCAGGCGCATAATAAATTCGGCGACGATGGTGATGTTGTAGCCCGACAAAACGACAATATGAATTACGCCAACCACCCGGAATTTTTCCAGCCATTCTGTACCAAGAGAGCGTTTGGCCCCCACCACCAAACCACCCGAAAGTGCCCCCGCCGGCTCGGGAATCATTGCGCCGACATTTTCCAAAAAAGAATTTTTAAAATTAAACAGTACCCTTTTTACCGAGTTGCCGTTATTTTTTGAAACCAAAATAATGGCCGGCTGAAACATCACATAGCCAATGCCGTCTTTGGCGAGGTAGGAAATATAATCAAATTGGCGCAAATCATCGGGTTCGTTAAAATTTTTCGGTTTTTCCAAAATCCCACGCAATTTCACTTTGTCGCCGTAAGAAAATTTTGGATAAGGCGCGACGGTTACTAAAATTTTACCCGCCGACGAGGCAGATCTGTCTTCCTCAATATCAATCGTTAGTTTAGTGTTATTTTCTCTTTCGTCCGGCTCAACGCTGATTATTCCCTCAAGCAAAACTGTTTGGTCAACTTTTTCTTCCAATTTTGGAACAATGCCTTTATCAACGGAAAAATCAAAACGCCAAACACCTAAACTAGCAGCGAAAAAAATCACAGAAATCAGAAATAAAGGCGAAACCTTTTTTTCCGAAAAAGGTTTCGCCTTGTGAAACGCCTTGTGAGAGATTAAACCAGCAACCAGAATCGCTCCGGCCAGAAAAATCAGAAATTGCCAGAAACTCGCGCCGAAATCGTAAAATGACCGAAAGAAAATACCGAGTGCGAAACCGAACAAACCAAAATAGAAAAATTTATCGCGAGTCATTTAATTTGTGGGTTTCGGAATACCTTTTTCGGCATATGTTTCGCGGAACACGAAATTTTCCTGCTGGAAAATTTCTCTGTCCGGCGCCAGCCGCGCCTCCCAAGTTTCCGCTCAACATACGCCTTCAACGGCATTCCGAAATCTAAAGCAATTTAGGTTTTCGGCCTTCAGCAAACGCTTGAGCAATCTCGTCGCACCTTTCATTTTCCGGATGACCGATATGCCCAGCCACATATTTCCACTCAACCTCCTTCCCCGCCGTCAGTTCATAAAGGGATTCCCAAAGGTCGCGATTTAGAACACCTTTTCTGTCCTTGGTCCGCCAACCGTTTTTTTGCCAACCGTGAATCCATTTAGTCATGCCATCTATCAAATACTTAGAGTCAGAATAAATCTTATAACTTGTAATTTGTAACTTGTAACCTTTAGAATCAAGAAAAGACAGCGCTTCAATGGCGGCAGTAAGTTCCATTCTATTATTAGTAGTGTGCTCTGCTCTTCCCCCGATTTCTTTTTTAGAAATTAGAAATTGAGAATTAGAAATTTTTATCATCGCTGCCCATCCTCCCGGCCCCGGATTACCCTTAGACGACCCGTCGGTGAAAATTATTATTTCATTGTCATTCATAAAATAAATTTATAACCTTAACTTGCTCGGAAACCAATTTTCGTTTTGGGTTTTATTTTTTCATCAAGCAAATTTTTTATCAACTCAAAAATTGTTTTGAAACGCTGATCTGATTTTCTTTCCAAATCTTCAATCTTGCGCCGTAATTCTTCGTGTGAAGCCATTAACTGGCGCAATTTGGTAAAAGTACGAATAATTTGAATATTTACTTGAATTGCCCGCCGACTTCTCAAAACACTGGAAAGCATCGCCACGCCTTGCTCTGTAAATACTAAAGGCTTTTTGCGAATACCTCCCCAACTTGATGTCACAAATTGTGACTTCAAGATAATAAATTCTCCTGTGGTTAATTGAAACATGAAATCGTTCGGGAATCTTTCTAAATTTCTTCGTACGGCCTGATTAAGTTCTCTAGTTTTCACTTCGTAAAGTTCTGCCAAGTCATTATCGAACATTACTTTTCGTCCACGAATAAGAAAAATTCGACTGACAATACGCTCATCAGGAATCAACGTTGGTAGATTTTTGTTCTCGCCCATATCCCCAGTTTACCCGAAACTTATTTCAAGTCAAAATTAATTGACCCCAATGCAAGTTGTTGACTTTTTTGTTTATTGGCCACAAAAAGAGGCAGTGCAACTCGCACCGCCTTTTTTATTACTTGTGATTTTTATTTCCTCCCCCCGCCCAAAAGATATTTTCTTGGATTTTCGTCTAGGTCGGTAAAAATGTCGGCTACTTCAATCAGTTTGGCGGAAGTGGATTTGCCGAAAGAAACGATTTCCACCTGACAGCCCTCATTGGTTTTTAAATATTCCACCAGCGGCACAAAGTCGCCATCGCCGGAAACGATAATCACTGCGTTTAACTTCGGCGCCATTTTAATCGCGTCCACTGCCAAGCCAACATCCCAATCGGCTTTTTTGGCGCCACCGGAGAAAATTTGTAAATCCTTAGTTTTGGCTTCAATGCCGACTTTGCCGAGGGCTTCAAAAAACGCTTTCTCTTCCCCGCTTTCGGTCGTAACCACATAAGCAATAGCGCGGATTAAACCGCGACCAGCCACCGCGTCCTTGACCACTTGACCGAAATTGACTCTGGTGTGATAAAGATTTTTGGCGCAATGATAAAGGTTCTGGGTGTCAATGAAGACCCCCACTTTTTGTTCTTTATGCTTTATTACTGACATAAAAATATTTTACTTTTTTAATTCCAACTTTCGAACCAAAGAGCCATATCTCTTTTCGGATTTTTTTTGAAGATAGCGCAAGTGGGTCTGGCGGTCAGCAACCATTTTCAAAAGACCTCGGCGCGAGTGCTTGTCTTTGGCATGTTTCTTTAAATGGCGCGCTAATTCTTCAATCCGTTTGGTTAAAATGGAGACCTGAACCTCTGGTGAGCCGGTATCTTTTTCGTGAATTGCCGCCACTTTGATAACTTTTTGTTTTTTATTTTTTGTAAGCATTGTGCCTAAAGAATAGCACAACAGATTAATTTGCGCAAATGACTTTCAGACACAGCGTGTCCACAAGCTTGTGGACACGCTGTGTCTGTGAGTATACAATTACCACAATGAAAGTCCTGATTATAGAAGATGACAAGTTTATGGCTGGGTTGCTAGCGAAGAAATTCGAGGAAAATAGTTTTACCATTGGCCATTTGGGAAGCGGCGAAAAAGCCGTCGCGGAAACAGTTGCCCAAAAACCCGATGTTGTTATTTTAGATATTCTTCTCCCCGACAGAAACGGCTTTGAGGTTTTGAAGGAACTCAAAGAAAAAGAAGCGACAAAAAACATTCCGGTGATTATCGTTTCCAATCTGGGCTCAAAGGATGATTTTGAAAAAGGCAGCCGGCTCGGCGCCTGTGGCTTTATGGTCAAAGCAACCATTACCCCGGAAGATGTTGTGGCCAAGGCCAAACAAGTGATTGCCGGCGTTATCACCGAAAGCCAGTAATCAAAGAAAACAGCCAAATGATGACCGGCGACAAAAATTTCCAAACCGCAAAAACGACGATAATTACCAACGGAAAAGAATAGCGCTCCATTGATTCGCGAATTTGTCGGAACCGTTCTGGCAAAAAAGCCCAAAGGATTTTCGAGCCGTCCAAGGGCGGCACCGGAATTAAATTGAAAATCGCCAGCACTAAGTTGATAACGACAATAACAGCGGCAATGTTTACAAAAGCGGCACCGAGCGGTGCGCTGGCAAATCTAATCAACAAACCGAAAACCAGCGCTAGGAAAATGTTAGCCAGCGGCCCGGCAGCGGCAACCAACGATTCGCCCCATTTTTGATTGCGGAAATTATAAGGATTGTAGGGTACCGGTTTGGCCCAACCGAAAGTGAAGCCAGACAGTGAAGTCAAAAGCGGGACAATGACTGAACCGACAGGGTCAAGGTGTTTTAGGGGATTCAAAGTCAGCCGGCCTTGTAACCGCGCCGTCGGGTCGCCCAGAATTCCGGCGGCGTAGCCATGCGCCACTTCGTGAATCACCACAGACATTACCAGCACCATAATTTGGAATATCGTATCCATTGCGATAAAAGTTTGTCCATGATAACATAATGAAACTTAAATCCCAATGATCAAATTCCAAGTTCCAAACAATAATTAATTTTTAATATTTAATTTTGAAATTTGTTTGTGATTTGGAACTTATGATTTGGAATTTTTGCGAATAACTATGAGCAAGATTTGTCCTATCACCAAAAAAGGTTCCCGCACCGGAGGCGGTTACAGCAACCGCACTCGCGCCACCCAATTTAATCCGGTTGGCACCGCTCGTCGCTATTTGAATTTGCAGAGAAAAAAAATTTACATTCCGGAACTCAAAAAATCCGTTTCTTTAACTTTGTCCACTAAAGCCATCAGAACCATCAATAAAAACGGCGCTTACGCCGTCCTCAAAAAAGCCGGATTGATCTAGTTTCACCTTTTTGATTCGGCATTTCACTCTGAATTTTTCTAAAGATTTTTGGGATATCACGATGATTAAGTTCTATGGATTGTGATTTATTGATCTTAATTGAATTGATTGGGCGGTGACGCTTCCGTCTGAATTGGCGTATTATGGTGTGAAGCGGCTCTCCAAAAGATTCAGCGATTTCTCTAAAGTTGAAGTGATTGTTATAGCGCAAAAATAAAACCATTTTGAAACTTTTTTGCTGGTCAAATAAAATCTACCTCACTAAAATACTTTCTCCGTCGCTTTTCATTATTATAGAGCCGAGCAGATCGGTTCTTAATGTTTTTACTCCGAACTTTTCCAAGATATCCATTACTTCTTGGTGCGGATGTCCATAACGATTATTTTTTCCCGCGGATATAATCGCATACTCCGGACTGGCGTATCCGATAAAAGATTCCGATGATGAAGTTTTAGAGCCATGATGTCCCGCTTTCAAAACATCCACGTCCAAGTTTTCTTTATCAATAGACACGAGATATCCCTCAATCTTCTTGGGAGAATCTCCGGTGAAAAGAAAAGATGTGTTGCCATAAACCAGTTTTGCCACGATTGAGGCGTCATTGGTATCCATTTTTGAAACATCCCTGTCTGGAAAAAGAATCAATAAATATGCGTCATCATCCAATACCAATTTCATTCCTCGTCTTGCGAGGATTTTTTTGATTTGTTTTTCTTCAACCAGTTTTTCAAACTCCTTATAAACTGCCGTTTCTGACTCAACCCCCGGCTCCATAACAAAATCCACTTCGTATCTCTCCAAAACATCAAGCAGTCCGCTAATATGGTCTTGGTCTGGATGTGTTGCTATCACAACATCAATAGAACGATCATAAAAAGGCATTACTTTTGAAAGTTCAGCCAAAACCTGTTTATTGGGTCCTCCGTCTATCAAAATCTGCTGATTGCCCGGAGTATTGATGAGAATAGCGTCTCCTTGACTGACATTCAGAAAAGCAACGGTTAGTCTCTGGTCGCTTTCCGCAAAAACCGCATACCATACAAAAAATGTTGCCGCGAAAAGCAACCCCAAAAAGTACCATTGTAGATTTTTTCTAACTTTTTCCATGATTACTATATATTGCCATATCGCTATTAAAAAGTTTTGGGCGCACCGCGTTTTTTTGGCGAAAGTGTTCATTTATTTACATCATAAAAAGCCCATAAAAGATATTGTCGTCGGAAACTTTTGTATTATAATATCATTAGCAGGATTACTAATGATAAAAAATAAAAATATGAATAAAATTTCGTTAATTGCCAAAGTTGGCTTGGTTGCGCTTTTACTGGTCATTGCCGGCGCGGTTTTTGCCCAAGGCGGCGCAACGATTAACGCCAGTCGTGAAGTTATTAAAGAAAAGCGTCAAGAAATAAAAGATATTCGCGCTACCGCCACTTCCACCGGTAAATCCCGAGAAGAGGTACGCAATGAAGTAAAACAGAAAGTGGGGGAGGCTGTTGATAAGCTTAAAAATCTCCGTGACGAGCGTAAGGTCCAAGTTGAGCAAAAACTTCAAGAAATCAAAGCCAAGTATCAGGAAAACCGCAAGGCCCGTATTGCTGCTTATATTGAAAAAATTATCAATCGCTTTAACGCCGCCGCCGAACGGTTGGATGAATTGGCAAAAAGAATTGAAGCGCACTTAACCAAATTGGAAACCAAAAAAGTTAATGTAACGGAAGCAAAAGCTCTGTTGGCTCTAGCCAAAACCAAAATCCAAACAGCCAAAGACGCTATCGCCAAAATAAAACCGGCCGGCGATACGGCTTTGTCGGCAACTGACATTAAAACCGCCTTTGAAGATGTTCGCCAAATTACTGATGATGCAAAAGAAGCGCTTAAGGCCGCCCACGCCGCCTTAGTGGATGTTATCAGTTCTATCAAGCCCGGGTTGCACAAAATCAAACCAACGGCTACTTCTACCCCAACCACCACTCCATCCAATGATTAAAATTATCAATAATAAAACAAATCAATAAAAACATGGAACCAAACGCAACTCAAACTTCAGAAAATCGGCCGGCCGGTCCGGTCATTGGGGCGGTTATTATCATTTTGATTTTGGTGGTTGGCGCCTTATATTTCTGGGGCGCTAAATTGAACAAGGAAGCCAATCAAACACCGGAAGATATTCTGAATACAGAAGACCAAACCTTGAATCAATTGCAAACTCAAGGCACCACAACCGACATTGACGACATTAACGCTGATTTGAACGCCACCGACTTGAATAATCTTGACGCCGATTTGCAAAATATTGATAAGGAATTGGCAAATTAGCTAGGCGAGGCGGGACCTGGGAATTTTTCATCGCGTCGGAGCCCGCCAGCAGGCGGGTTAAGCGGGAAAAATTATCAGGTTCCGCTGAAGCTAAATCTGTTATGGACGAAATAAAACCTAAACGGCCAGCGAGCGTGAAAGAACTGGCGGATTCAACGGTGGAAATTGAAAGCGAATTGGCGGCAGAAGAATTAGCTCATCACCGTATTCATATTCTTAAACACCTTTGCGAGGAAACGGAAATCGCCGGTTTCCGCAAAGGTTTCGCGCCGGAAAAAATTATCCTGGAAAAATTTGGCGAGATGGGCATTTTGGAAAGAGCGGTCGGCGTGGCTCTAAACGAAGTTTATCCGGAACTTTTATTGGAACACAAAATTGACGCCATCGGCCGGCCGGAAATTAACATCACCAAACTGTCGCCCGGCCAGCCGGCCAGTTTCAAAATTAAAACGGCGGTCGTGCCAAAGTTTACTCTGCCTGATTACAAAAAAATCGCCGCCAAAATAAAAGAACAAAAAGAATTGCCGGCGGAAGTTTCCGATAAGGAAATTGAAGAATTGCTGATTCGTTTACGTTATCAATTGGCGGGTAAAAATCCGGCCGAGAAACTTGCCGCTGAAGAAGAAAATAAACTGCCGGCGATTACCGACGAAGTGGTCAAGAAGCTTGGCGATTACACCAATGTCGCCGATTTTCAAACGAAAGTCAAAGTGGCGATTTTGGAAGACAAAAAACGCCAAAATCGCGAGAGAAAACGACTGGCGATTTTTGACGGCATTCTAGAAAAAACTGTCATTCCCTTGCCGTCGGTGCTGATTGAAAATGAAACCGATTATTTGGAAGCGCGCTTTGCCGATGATTTGAAAATGATGGGCAGCAATGTGGAAGATTATTTGAAGAAAATAAAAAAGACCAAGGAAGAATTGCGTCGGGATTTGCGGCCGGGCGCGGAAAAGAAAGCGCGGACGCGACTGATTTTTGAAGCTATCGCCGCAACGGAAAAAATTGTCGCGGCGCCGGAAGAAATTAAAAAAGAAACCGAACACATTTTGTCGCACCACAAAGACGCTGACCAGAAAAAAGTGGAAGTCTTCGCCGAGTCCATCATCAAAAACGAATTAGTGATTCAATTCTTGGAAAATCAAAAATAAAAAAATTATGAAAGAAAAATTATCTCCAGAAATTACTCTTTACGGTCTTGGCTATGTTGGACGGGCAATTTTTAATTTTTTGAAGGATAAATATCAAGTTCAAATCGTAGACCCGAAACCGGCCGGGCCATTGCCGGAAGAAATTAGAAAACTCATTGTCACACCAGGCAAACAAAAACCAACGGTTTACGCCGTGGTTGCCGTACCAACTTTGCCCAAAAAAGACGGCTCTTGTGACACTTCTTTGGTTGAATTGGTGATAAAAAATTCTGAACACAAACATTATCTAATAAAATCAACTGTGGTGCCTGGCACCACCGAAAGTTTAATCAAAAAAACCGGCAAAAAAATAATTTTTAGTCCGGAATTCATCGGCGAGGGCGGCTATTTTATTCCCCATTGGAAAGGTTATCCGCATCCAACTGATATGAAACTTCACGAATTTCACATCTTCGGCAGCGAACGAGCAGAAACAAAAATTTGGGTCGGCCTCTGGCAAAAAGTGGCCGGCTGGGCGCCTCATTACGCCCAAACCGACAGCGTTACGGCAGAAATTATTAAATACGCGGAAAATTCCCATTTAGCCACTCTCAAAATGTTTTGGGATGAACTTTATGATTTGTGTAAAATAGAAAAACGCGATTACAATGAAGTTAGAGAATTATTACTCCTTGATGGCCGAATCAGCCGGGCGATGTCTTTAATCTACAAGGACGCCAGAGGTTTCGGCGGTAAATGTTTGCCGAAAGATTTAAATGCCATAGTCCGGCATATGGAAAAACGCGGTATCAATCCACATTTTTTTAAAGCGATTTTGCAATCCAATAAAATTTTCCGCGGAAAAAGCCAAAAACAATAAACAAAACTCGTTGAGGGTGTTTCTTTGGCGAGAGCTTGCGGAGCGCGACTGGCGCGGAGCAGAGAAATTTTTCAGTAGGAAAATTTCGTGTCTCGACAAAGGAATACCAGAGAAAGAGTTTTGTTTAGAAAAATTTGGTTTTGTTGCTAACATTTTGCGACACGATATAATGTTGGGATGGAACTGGCAGCCCTGGTTAAACTGAAAACGGAATTCTTGGAATATTTGGAAATTGAAAAAGGCCGAAGTGTGAAAACGGTAGAAAATTACGCTCACTATCTTGAACGATTCTTGAAATTTTCCCAAGCCAGAAAACCAGCCGACATCACCGACGAATCGGTGCGTAGATTTAGGTTGTGGTTAAACAGGCAACCCGCGCTTGGCGGCACTTTGAAAAGCAAAACTCAAAATTATTACCTCATCGCCCTGCGAACATTTTTAAAATATTTGGTAAAAAGAAAAATAACATCGCTCCCAGCGGAACGGATTGAATTGGCGCGAGTCGGCGAGCGCCAATTGGATTTGATTTCCCAAGAAGAATTGGAACGACTGCTGGCGGCGCCCGAAGGCAACGATTTGCGAACCTTGCGCGACAAAGCGATTCTGGAACTTTTGTTTTCTACAGGTTTGCGAGTTACCGAGCTTTGTTCCCTATCCCGCGATTTGAATTGGCAAGCGCCGGAAATTTCCATTCGCGGCAAAGGCGAAAAAATCCGGCTGGTTTTCATTTCCCCAGCGGCCCGCGAGGCAATTCAGCGATATTTAATGGCGCGCAAAGATATGGAAGAGCCGTTGTTTTTAAGCAATAAAAACGCAGCGCTGACGCGGCGCTCGGTGGAAAGAATCGTCAAGTTTTACGCCATCAAAGCCGGCATCGCCAAGAAAGTCGTCCCCCACAGCTTGCGCCATCTTTTCGCCACTGATTTGTTGCGCAATGGCGCCGACTTGCGCTCGGTCCAAGCTCTGCTCGGCCACGCCAACATTATGACCACCCAAATTTACACTCATGTTACCGACAAACACCTCCGCGAAATCCATCAAAATTTCCATGCTAAGAATAGAAAGTGAGAAGTCGCCAAACTTAATGTTTACTACCGAAAAATGTTAAAATACCAATATGAAAATCATATCTTGGAATGTGAATGGTTTGCGAGCCAATGTGAAAAAGGGTGGTTTTGATTGGTTGCTTAACGCCGATGCCGACATTTTTTGTCTACAAGAAACCAAAGCTCACCCCGACCAATTGCCAGAAGGCGTTCGCCAGCCACCCGGTTATCACGCCTATTTTGACCATTCAAAAGCAAAAAGCGGTTACAGCGGTATCGCGGTTTATATTAAAACCAACGACCAACAACCTACTACCAACAACCAACTAAAAATATTAAAGGTGGAATATGGCTTGGGCATGGAAGAATTAGACCAAGAGGGCCGATTTTTGGGCTTGTTTTTTGAGGGCCCGCCCGACCAGAAAGGGGCGGGTTTCGCGCTTTTAAACGTTTATTTCCCCAATGGTGGCGGTGGACCGGAACGATTGGCTTTCAAACTGCGCTATTATGACGCTTTTCTAAAATATCTTGAAAAAATAAGGAGAAAACATCCTAACATTATCTTTTGTGGGGATATTAATACGGCACATCAAGAAATTGATTTGGCTAGACCGAAAGAAAATGAAAATAACACTGGTTTTCTGCCAATTGAAAGAAAATGGCTGGATGAAGTGGAAAGAAAAAATTACATTGACACTTTCCGTTATTTCCATCCGAATGAAAAAGCCGCTTACACTTATTGGGATATGAAGACCTTCGCCCGCGACCGTAATGTCGGTTGGCGAATAGATTATTTTTTCGTTACAAAAGAATTCTTACCAAAAGTCAACAAGTCGGAAATTCTGTCTAACATTTTTGGTTCTGACCACTGCCCCATTTTTATTGAAGTTCTGTAAGGGTTTTTTGTAAAGGACACTCTATAGGACACTCTATAGGACAAAAATTTTCTATAGGACAAGTTGTCCACATTTTGTCCTTTACATGTCCTATAGAAAGAATAAAATGTTAGTGGGTGCTTTGAAAGGTTAGCTCTCTAACCAAAGAGGCACACAAGTTCCTTTAAGGAGAATCCGCGCAATTCTCTTTTGAAAGGCATCCCTGATTGCCTCATGAGAAATATCATATATCCCCAAACACTAAAACCACTTTTTAACCACTTGGATATTGATTCCTCAAGACAACCTCGGCGGCTCTTTCAACCCACAACCGCCGATGTAAGGAAAAACTCCTGACAACGGCGGTTTTTTAATGTAATGTAGTAGCCAAATTTTTTCTCGGCATATGTTTCGCGGGGCACGGATATTTTTCTACTGAAAAATTCCTCGTGCTCGCGCCAGTCGCGCTCGCCCCTCTGCCCTCGGCGGGGCGAGCAAGCCCCCGCTCAACATACGCCTTCAACAAATTTGGCTACTTTACCCAGTATTTATCCCGTATTTCTTTGACGATTTTTTCTTCCTCTTTTGTTTTTTTGTCTTTTGCTGTTTGACCAACTTTTTTTAGTTCATTATCGGAAAGTTTTGCCAACTCCCCCACCCTATTTTCTAAATATTCAGCCGTATTAAGCTTCGGATCTTCTAATACCTCCTCTAATAAAGCGTGTAAAATAAAACCGATTTTCGGTCCTGGTTTCAAATTAGTAATCTCCATAATTTTCCCGCCGGCGATTTTTAGCATGCTGACAGAAATCGGGTCACGCGACGCTTCTTCCACCATCGCTTGATACTTACGCAGGCGATAAGGGCTTTCTTTCGGCCGACCGGTGCCAATACGGTCAGCGGCGCGGACATCCATCAACTTCCAGATGTTTTCTTGACCGACATTTCGTATCATTCGCCGAACTGAAGACAAAGTGATCACTTCAGTATCGGAAAAAAACATATGCCAGCGCACCAATTTAACGACATCATCAATGGTTTTCTTGGGAAATTTCAAACGCGAAAGAATTTTTGCCGCAATTTTCGCACCAACAACATCGTGACCATAAAAAGTCCAATCTTTTTTTTCTTCACTCCAACGACGTGCAGGTATTTTGCCCAAATCGTGAAGCAACGCCGCTAGCCGAACTTCAAAAACAAAATTTCTTTTAGCGGCATGTTGAAGAGTGCGAAGCGAATGCTCCCAAACATCATAAGCGTGAGCGCTGTTTTGTTTGACGCTAATCCCCTTTTCCAATTCCGGCAGAACAAAAGGCAAGATACATAAATTGTGGCTTAAAATAAGGGCTTTTTGGGGATTATCAGAAAGCAAAATGCTGGAAAATTCATCACGAATTCGCTCAGCGGAAATGTTTTCTAAATGTCGAGCATTAGCTTTGATTGCCTCGGCAGTTTTTTCTTCAATAGTGAAATCCAGTTCGGCGCTCAGACGAATCGCCCGCAAAATTCGCAGGGCGTCTTCGGCAAAACGCGCCGCCGGCTCCCCTACCGCTCGAATAATTCCTGTTTTTAAATCTTCTTGACCGCCAAAAAGGTCAATCACGGACACCTCACAACCAGCGTCGTTCTCTTTCTCAATTTTCAAAGCAATAGCATTCATCGTGAAGTCGCGCCGCTTGAGGTCATCATCCAATTTTTTACCAAAAGTGACGGCATCAGGATGGCGCTTGTTAGAATATTTCGCTTCCAACCGGTAAGGTGTTACTTCTACAACCCTTAATGTTTCATCCGAAACATTTTCATTAATCACGCCAACCGTACCGTATTCATTTTCATAAAAAGTATTGGAAAAAATTTTCATTATTTCTTCCGGCGTCGCATTGGTCGTAAAATCCCAATCCTTCGGCTTTTTATCAAGTAATAAATCGCGCACGCAACCGCCGATTAAATAGGCCTCAAAGTCCGCTTTCTCAAGGGTCTTAGCGACTTCAGTTATTTCCTTTGGAATAGCAAAAATTGTTCCTTGCTCCGAGTTTTTCATTCAATAATTGTATTATATTTTTGGCATTCCCGCTAATTTGGCGTATGATTGTTTGGTGCCCTCGTGGTGAAATGGATATCACAACTGCCTTCGAAGCAGTTATTGTGGGTTCGAATCCTGCCGAGGGCGAAATTTTTTTATCCACAATCGGACTTCCATCATATACATATGTAATGTATGATTAGGTAATGAGAAAAGACAAAGAAAACGCGATAAATTTGAGAAGATTTGGAAAAAGCTATAACGAAATCAAAGCAGAATTGGGTGTTCCAAAAAGCACACTTTCTGATTGGTTTAAAGATCAAAAATGGTCAAACGATTTAGCCAAAAATTTGGCTGAAAAGGTTAAAGAACAATCAAAAATAAGGCTTATCAAGCTAGACAAAATACGCGGCGAACACCTAAAAAAACTTTATAGGGAAGCTGAAATCGAGGCAGAAGCTGAATTTAAGAAACTTAAATATCATCCATTATTTATCGCGGCACTGATGATTTACTGGGGTGAGGGGAATAAATTATCAAGAAATAGATGCTGTGTTGCCAATACTGAACCATTGATGATAAAAATTTTTTATCAGTTTTTAAAGAATATTTGCGGCTTGTCTACACCCAGAATCAAAGCATGGATATTGTATTATCCAGATTTAAATGAAAAAGTATGCAAAGATTACTGGTGTCAAAATTGTGGCCTAAAATATGAGGATTTTAATAAAAGTATTAAAATAATAGGGAAACATAAAACGAGAAAACTCTCGTTTGGCGTTTGCAATTTGGGTGTTTCTAGTTCATACTTAAAGCATAAAATATTGAGATGGATTGATTTGTTAGCACATGATTTGGCGGATGAAAAATACATCGCGGGTGTAGTTTAGTGGTAAAACGTAACATTGCCAATGTTATGTCGGGAGTTCGATTCTCCCTGCCCGCACAGCAAACGAACTAAAAGGTTTTTTAGAAGCCAAAAGGTGGGACGCGCGAAGCGCGTCCCACTGATTTCCCCCCATTTTTCCAAACGAATTCAGAATTTTTGGCGCGCTAGCGCGCACTGTTTTTTCGCCAAGAAGCAGGTTCGAGCCAAAGATTTCTTTGGCAACGACCTTTTTAGCAAAAAGGTCGTTATCCCGTGCGATTCCGTTTAGATTTTGTGCGACTTTTAGCCAATCCAATAGCGGTTCGAGCCAATTATTCTGCTTGTGTGAAAGAGAGGTTATTTCTTCTTCGAGCGACTTCTTTTGTAAAATCAATTTTCCTTTTTCTACGCGATAAATTTCTTTTTCAATATCTTGTTCTAAATATCCATTGAGAAGTCGCTCTAGTTTTTTTGAAATGACAGAAATTTTTGTTTCTTTCTCTTTCACACTAGCACCCACGGATTGGGCGGAGTTTTTGAAATCATCTTTTGCCATTTTTTCCAGTTCCTCCGCCCAATCTCGTGGCAAAGAAACTTTTTGAATGAGTGATGATAACTGATTATTTAATTCTTCCTCGCGAATACAAGGTTGAGAACATTTCACTAATTTATTTTTTTTCGTGCAGTGATAGTAAGTATAGTTATGTACATTTCCATTTTTCTGTTTCTTCACCTTGTATTCGCCAGTTATCATCATTCCGCATTCGGTGCAAGATATTAAACCACAAAACGGTTGAGGTTCATTTTTTGCTTTTCGTTCTGGCTGACCGCGTTGTTTCATCACTTCTTGCACCGAATCAAAAAGTTTCTTTGAAATGATTGGCTCGTGCTTGCCTTCGTGAAGTTCACCAGCGTAGTTAAATAATCCTGTGTAGAAAGGGTTAGAAAGAAGAAAAGTCGTTCGATTTTTGTGGATTTTCTTTCCGGTTCGAGAAGTTATGCCGGACTTCGCCAAAAAGTTTGAAATATCTTCTAACCTTTGATTTCCTTTCGCATATCGTTCAAAAGCCAAGCGGATAATTTTCGCTTTTTTCTTTTCCACCACAATTGTTTTAGTACGAGAATCATTTATGTAACCGAGTGGCGCTTGGCTTGGAAATATTCCCATGCGTACTTTTTGGCGAAGTCCTCGCTTAGTATTTTCGGAAAGAGAATCCACATAATATTTGCTTTGCACAAATGCCATAGATAAACTAAATTTTCCCTGTGGCGTATTCTCAAACCAATGCGTGGGAAATTTTAGGCTCGCAAGTTTTCCGATGTCGAGAAAATACACAATTTGTCCACCGTCCACCGAATTGCGTGCAAGGCGATCGGGGTGCCAAGAAACGATACCGGTTGCCTCGCCTCGTTCAATGCGTTTCAACATTTGCCCGAACACTGGACGACCTGGAACTTTGGCAGATTGTTTTTCGATAAATTCCTCAACAACATCTAAATTTTGCTCTCGGGCAAATGTCCGCAATTCGGTGAGCTGGGCATCAATACTCAAAACTTGTTTGTCTTCGACATCGGTGCTCTTGCGAGCATACAAAAAGAATTTTTGTGATGACATAGATTTTATGAAGCAGAAATGATTATGCTAGGCGGACAATCCCAACGTAAAGTTAAAATTGTTCTAGCATAATCATTTCTGCTAACTTTACTAATAATAATTGTCCGCATAATTATCATAGCACAAAAATTCTTTTTGTATTTGTGTAAAGCAAATAAATTTGTATCGCACGGGATTTCGAACCTGCTTCTTGGCGAAAAAACAGTGCGCGCTAGCGCGCCAAAAATTCTGAATTCGTTTGGAAAAATGGGGGGAAATCAGTGGGACGCGCGAAGCGCGTCCCACCTTTTGGCTTCTAAAAAACCTTTTAGTTCGTTTGCTGTGCGTTTATTGTACCAAATCAGAACCTATTTTCAAAACAAATAATATGTCGCACGCGCGGAGCGCGTGGTACCTCTAAACTAAATCGTACGCTCCACGAAAGCCCCGCCACCGCCTCGCTTCACTCGGCAACCCCAAAAAGAAAAAATGTTCCTTGCTTTTCTGATTTTTCGCGGGGGTGGATTTTTTCTAAAATGGAAAGGACATTTTTCTTTTTGGGGTTCTGCCCTCCAAGTATTCGGGCAATGTGGCGGGGCTTCAATTCGGACTCGGTTTTGCGAAAACTATTTTCTGGGGATATGGATTTTCGCAAAACCGAGACTAATTTGTTTTTTGCATTTTGTCCGCGCGGAGGAGGGGTCTGGGGAAGAATCCGCGCGGGCTTCGCTTTCGGATTTTTTTGGCGGCGGGCTAAAATTACTTCAAAGATTCTATAAAACTGTTGGTGAATGCTTGTCGTGCTTCCACTGGTTTAGTGAGTAGTCCACCATCTTTCATCCATTGAGCGAAGTTTAACCACCGACTTTCTTCTTGCCATCCAAAAACTCCATTGCTGGCTATCCAGATCGGGGCCTCAAGTAAAACCTCTTTGTCTGCAACAGCAGTATCAAGTTCGGGATTTAATTTTTTCATCAACTGTATCGCCTCCTTGGGATTTGCAGCGGCTTCTTTATATCCCTTTGTCGCCGCACGAAGAAATCGCTCCACAGTTTTGGGATTGTTTTTAATCATGTCCTCATTGGTTACAATCACCAAATCATAATAATCGGGCACGCCATAATCAGTAACCTTCATTATGTTTACTTTACGACCTTGATTTTCAGCAATGATGGGTTGATTCGTGTAATACACAGATGCCGCGTCAAGCTGTCCGGCAAGTAATCCAGTTAATGCGTCATAACCGACATTCGTAAATTGCACATCCTCAATTCCGTTTTTAACACCATCGTTTTTCAGAATCGTGTCAAAAAGTAATCTTTCCAATGGAACTCCGGCATGTCCAATTCTTTTTCCTTTCAAATCTCGCGGTCGCTTCAATCCAGATTCCTCAAGTGTCATTAAGGCAGCCAAGGAGTGTTGTGTCAGTGCGGCGACTGAAACTACAGGCAACCCTTCCGATCTTGCGAGAAGCACATCGGGTTGATAATTGAGACCAAAATTATCACGACCTTGAGCTACGGTTTGTAATATTGTCGCCGCATCGGCTGGGGCGTGTATATCAACATCTAATCCCTCCTCTGCAAAATATCCCCTCTCTTTTGCGACATAAAGCCCGCTGTGCATAGCATACGGGAGCCAATCCAAAGCTACGGAAATTTTTGTTGGATTTTGAGTAGTGTTATTTTGTATCCCAGAATTTTTAACAAAGTAAAATACTCCGATTACTAACACCAAGAGGATAATTCCGATGGTTAAGATTTTTTTATTCATAAAATTATTGGCTAGCCGATTTAGCTCGCTTTTCAGCATAGTACCACGGAAGCATTAAACGCTCAACCAAGCCAGCTAATGCGAACAAAGCAACTCCCATGATGGACAAAACGAAGATTGCGGCGAAAACACGCGAAGTTAAAAATAATGGTTGCGAGTATTTTATCAAATACCCAAGTCCACCGCTTGCGCCAACCCACTCACCGATAACTGCACCAATAACACTGATAGAAATTCCAACTTTAATACCGGAAAACATGTACGGCAGAGATGTCGGAATTTGTAATTTAGTAAAAATTTGCCAGCGAGACGCTCCCAAACTTCTCATCATCGCAACCATGTCGGTATTAATTGCTTTCAATCCGTCTATCGTATTTACAGCAATGGGATAAAAACTAATCAGAACGACCACAATTATTTTTGAGGCGAGACCGTAACCAACCCAAATAAGTAACAAAGGCGCAATAGCAATAATCGGAATTGTTTGCGAAGAAACGATAATTGGCAATATTGCTCTCTCTAGTATTTTTGAATGGGTAACAGCTGTCGCTAGTAAAAGCCCAAATATCAAAGCAACAAAAAATCCTGCGACTATTTCTTGCAAAGTTATATAAGCGTGATGCAGGAGTAAACTCCAACTCGCAACAATTTCCTGTGCAATAGCAGAAGGTGCGGGTAGTTGCCATTTTGGTATATCTCCAAATTGAACCCAAATTTCCCATATCACGATAAGTACGACCAAAATAATCATGGGAATCATCCATGAATAAGTCCGAGTTTGTGGAAACTTAAATTGTGGCGAGTTATTTCTCATGTAATTGTGCTAAAAGTTTTGCTTTGAGTTTCGCAAACTCTGGTTCCGTAACCGTGGCGTGAGTGCGAGGCCGAGGTAAATCAACTTCCAGCGACATGACAATTTTTGCAGGCCTAGCACTCATCACATAAATTTTATCAGAAAGCAAAAGTGCCTCGTCAGTATCGTGCGTAACTAAAATAATAGTGTTGCCAAGTGTACGCCATAAATTCATTAGCCATTCTTGCATTTGATGGCGTGTGAGAGCGTCAAGCGCGCCAAAAGGTTCGTCAAGGAGCATGACTTCTTGGTGAAGCAACACTGACCTCAAGAACGAAGCTCGTTGACGCATACCACCAGAAAGAACAAAGGGATATTGATTTTCAAAACCCTTTAGACCAAAAGTTTCTATATGTTCAATCGCCTTTTGGCGTGCCTCCAATTTAGCAACGCCTTTCAACTCAAGTCCCAAAATGACATTGTCTAATACTGTACGCCAAGGTAGCAACAAATCTTTTTGTTGCATGTATCCGATATGTCCTAATTTTGGAGAATTTGCATCGCCATTGATTTTTATTTCTCCACCATCCGCTTCATCTATTCCAGCAATAATATGTAAAAGAGTACTCTTTCCGCACCCGCTAGGGCCGATGACACTGACAAATTCTCCCGTGTTTACACGGAAGGTTATATTGTCCAAAACTTTTCTCTCGCCTTCTTCAGTGGAAAATGATTTTGAAAGTTGATTTACTTCAACCATAGTCTCATATTACGCTTTTTTCATGATTTTATCCATAGCCGCCGCCGAAAAAATCCGAAAGCGAAGCCCGCGCGGATTCCTCCCCAGACCCCTCCTCCGCGCGGGAAATCAGCCGAGGCTTTGCGAAATCCTTTTCCCCAGAAAATAGTTTTCGCAAAACCGAGTCCGAATTGAAGCCCCGCCACATTGCCCGAATACTTGGAGGGCAGAACCCCAAAAAGAAAAATGTCCTTTCCATTTTAGAAAAAATCCACCCCCGCGAAAAATCAGAAAAGCAAGGAACATTTTTTCTTTTTGGGGTTGCCGAGTGAAGCGAGGCGGTGGCGGGGCTTTCGTGGAGCGTACGATTTAGTTTAGAGGTACCACGCGCTCCGCGCGTGCGACATATTATTTGTTTTGAAAATAGGTTCTGATTTGGTACAATAAACGCACCACGTAGGAAAAGTCAATACTTCGCGGCGCGGAACGCGCCGCTCGGCGACCAAATCGTACGGAGTTTTCGGGGCAAAAAGAAATTCCCGATTCCGTTAAAAGCAGAAAAGAAAAATTTTTCAAAATGAAATTCTCGGTCAAAAGGCGGTGATTTTCCGCCTCTTGTGTTTTTATCTGATTTGTGTTATGTTCAGACATTATCGGAATCGACACCGATAATCTCTGCCACGGTAGTGTGGTAGTGAACAGAACCCAAAAGGAGGTGAAAGTATGACATTCGAAATCGCGGTGAAAGTTCTGAAGGGGAGCGACGGGAAAGTGAACGGTATTAGCTTCGTGGCTGGTGCCGAGACCTACTCGGAGGACTTCATTGGACGCTTCCCCCGGTCTCTGAGGAAGGGTGAGGCAACTATTGTCATTATGGACAACAAGATCGTCCTCGAGGGGCCCACCTTCAACGGGAAGCAGAAGTTCGTGTTCAAGCCGAAGCCGGAGGAACTCGAAGGGCTCAAGGCAAGCATCTTCGCTGGAGGTGAGGAGAAACTCACCCTCGAACCCGGCGACATGCTGACACCGGGCTTCAAGCTTATGATGAAGGGCTAGCCCCGCTCCACTCCTCCATCCCAATCGGGCGCACGACCTTCGGGTACGGCGCCTTTCTTTTTTCTTAAATTTTGATAATGAATTTTCATAAAAGAATTTGCCGCCAAAGCAGTAATTTTTTCAAGCTCATTTTTCTTGAAAAATTTACTGTAATGAGTTATGATTAACCCATAAGAAAAACTTGAAATTGTCAAAGATCATGGCGAAGCCGCTCAAATTTTGGGGGGGCTTCCTCGCCGCCTGCGGCGGCGAAATGCGTTCGGACTATTTTCAGAATAGAGCACAGGTTAATAAGTCATTTTAGTTTTGTCCCAAAGAAAAAACTTGTCCTATAGAATGTCCTATAGAATGTCCTATAGAAAATGGCTTAAAATCAAGATTTTTTATTAAAATCTGTGGATAAGTAGGGGGATTAGTGGATAAAGGACAACCTAAAGGACAACATGTCCTATAGAAAAATGAAGAAATTCACTTCGGAAACCCAAAAGGTCGGTCAGCTTGGTGAGGATATTGCCGTAAGGTTTCTCATGAAACATGGTTATGAGATTATTGCTCGGAATTTCACCCAAAAATGCGGAGAATTGGATATTGTGGCGAAAAATAAAGGTAAAATTCATTTTGTAGAAGTTAAAACTGTTTCACGTGAAAGCTTTTATCGGCCGGAGGAGAATGTTAACCCTAGAAAATTGAAAAGAATGGCACGAGCTATCCAGATATATATAGCCCAAAAACATGTTTCACCTGAAACATATTGGCAAACTGACATTATTACTGTTATTCTTGACAAAACAAACAAAACAGCAAAAGTTGATGTATTGGAAAATATAATAATCGGGGCGTAGTATAGTGGTAGCCCCAGTACTACAACCTCAGTCGGTTAAGGGTATGTTTTGTTTGTTAATGTTAAATAAGTGTCGGGACGTGGTGTAACGGTAGCATACATGCTTTGGGAGCATGCAGTCCGGGTTCAAATCCCGGCGTCCCGAAAATTAAAGTTTTCACATGAAACATTTCACGGGAAACATAATAAAAAAGCGATTTCAAAGGAAAATCGAGGACTTTACTTGCGAAAAGTGTGGAACGGAAGTTAAGGGTGATGGTTTTACCAATCATTGCCCGAAGTGTTTGTGGAGTAAGCATTTGGATGTGAATCCGGGCGATAGAGAAGAAAAATGTGGTGGTTTGATGTCGCCGATAGGTATTTTAAAGAAAAGTGCTGACTATTTTATTACCCATCAATGTCAAAAGTGCGGTTTTGAAAGACGGAAAAAACTGAAAAAGGATGATAATTTTGACGCATTACTTGCGATTTCTGGCTCCAAGGGCTAAATTTTAAGCAAATGAAACCGCAGTAGCAAAATTTTTACACGCGTCGGAGCCCACCCCGCTTCGGGGAAGGGTGAAGCGGAAAAAATTTTGCTACTGCGGTGAAATTGCCAAAAAAATTGGTATTAATTAATCTTGTTTAGCTCTTTTACTAACACCTCGGTTAGCGCCGGCGCGAGAGTCTCTTGGAAACTTCGGAACCGTTCCTTAAGATTGTTTCCCATGAAACTTTCCAAATTCATCCCCACTTCTTCATTCAAGCTGTTTTCAATGTGAGTAATAGTAATAGCTTGAAGTGAGCGTTCGCTGGTAGTATTAGCGTCAGTGGCGGTAGCAATAAGACCAATTAACCGACCATCGGAATTAACAATCGCGCCACCAGAAGCGCCTTTTTGGGCGACAACACTGCCGCTAATGGAAAATAAATCAAAAGTGTTTTCCTTGAAAGTAAATACCTTGTCAATCGTTCCAACAGAAGATGTGATATAAAGATTTTGTTGAATGTTAATACCACCCAAAAAACCGGCCGGGTAACTTGCCAAAATCACTGGTTCACCTTTTTTATAACCATTTTCTGTTGAATTAAAAGACAGAGAAGTAAAACTGGCGGGTAAGGAATTGTCACCAACGGCGCCGGTAATGAGTAGTAGAGCGTAATCATACTGGCCCGTGCCGAGCGGTTCTTGAGCGGTAATATCACTAGCATGCTCATTCATCCAACGAGGAGAAATATAAAGTAAATCGGCGATATAACGGGGATAAGCGGGACTACCGGTGCGAATAGTGCACGTTAAGAAATCAGGAGTCATATAGTTTTTAAGCAAAAGATATTGGCCAATGTGGGCACTAGTTAGAATTACACCTCTTTTATCAATCAGGACACCACTACCAGAAATTGGCTTAAACAAACCACCAGTTTTGGAAGTGCAAATAATATTAACGATTGACGCTCTGACTTTTTCATTGAGTTCGTTGAAATTTATTGGCTTGATAGCTTCTACTAGTGGTTCAACGGGCAACGCTGGAACAGTAACTACCGGTTGACTAACCGGGGGTAGTGGAATTGATTTCTTCTTGCCAGTAGTGGTCGCCTGTGTTGTAGTTGAAACAAGTTTTTCATTGGTAATCGGTGTGATTGATGCAAACGGAGAAATGTTTTCCGTTAAATTGACCGACAGGGCAGTAGTAGCAGAAAAAACACTGATAATCAGCCCCAAAAAAGCGGCCAACATTGAATTGAAAAAGTCAATTAGATTCATGCCTTTAATCTTAACAGAAGTGTTAATTAAAGTCGTTTGACTTTTTTCAATGGCAGTTTTCCTTTTCTTGCCAGCATTGGAATTTAGGTATACTTAGGCGCGGTCGATTTAGTAAAACAAATCGGCAAAAACATGACCAAAAACAAACCGACGACACCGCCGGTCCCAGAACCAGCGGGACCGACCACCCCAACAGAATAGTATTTTTAGATAAGAAAAATCCCTTATTCGCCATTGGCGGATAGGGGATTTTTTGGTATTCTGCTTATGAAGTTTCGCTAACATAGGCGGGATTAGTTTAGCGGTAAAACACGAACCTTCCAAGTTTGAGTCGCCGGTTCAACTCCGGCATCCCGCATTTGTTTTTCTTTTAAATTATTGTAAAATAAATCAATTAGTAAGCAACTATTTTATTATTAACTAAAAAACATGGAAACAGGAAAAAAATTTCCAACGGCCGTGATTATCGGGGTATCGGTGTTGGTTGGTTTGGCATTCGGTGGTGTCGGCGGTTATTATTTTGGAATGACAAAAGGCGCGAGTTATGGTCGGCAAGCGCTACTTGAGGAACAAGCTACAGCTGAATCCCAAAAACTGGAAGAAATTTCAAAACAAGCCAATCCTTTTTCAGAAGCGCAAGATGCCGCTAATCCTTTCAAGGATATGTACCAAAATCCCTTTGCTCAATAAATGACAATAAAATGAAAAAACTTTTATTTTTAATTTTGCCTTTTGTCGCATTGACTGCTGCGGCGCTTGCCGCCAGCCCGTTTGACATTAGTTATCCAATTGCTGATTTGGGCAACTGCGGCTCACAACAGGAATGTAAGGCCTATTGCGATGACTCAACCAATCAAGAGCAATGCCAGCTTTGGGCAGAAGACAACGGTTTTGCGCCAAAAAAAAAGACACCAGTTAGCGGTACAAGAGATCGCGAACGCGAGAAAATAGATGGAGAAGCATTGGCTAATGCGCCGGGCGGTTGCGTTTCGCCGCGCGAATGCGACGCTTATTGTCGCATTGAAGAAAACTTAAACGAATGTTTAGATTATAGCGTAAAGTATGGCTATACCACCCAAGAAGAAGCCGATAAAATTCGCGCCCAAGCGGCGCGTGGCGGTCCGGGCGGTTGTAAATCGGAAACCGAGTGCGACACTTATTGCCGTAATCCCCAAAACGCCCGCGAGTGTATGGCTTTTGTAGTTGAAGAAGGAAAAATTACTCAAGAGGAAGCAGATTTTATGGTAGAACAAATGTCTAAACCGGGCGGTCCAGGTGGCAAGCCGACCGGCAAAGGTCCAGCCGAACCGAAAATTAAAGAAGAAAAAGTATTGAAGGCATTGAAGACTGAAAGCGGACCCGGCGGCTGTAAAGATATGAAAGAATGCGCGGCTTATTGTATGGGCGGTGAGCATATGGAAGAATGTATGGCGTTTGCCACTAAGCACGGCATTATGGAACCGGTGGAAATGGAAAAGGTGAAAAAACTTAGTCAAATGGGTGGGCCGGGTGGTTGTAAAAATGCCCAAGAATGCGATGCTTTTTGCGGTGAGCCGGGCAATGGTGAAATTTGTTTCCAATTTGCCAAAGATAATGGCTTGATGTCAGATGAAGAAATTCAAATGATGGATAAACAAATGTCCGTTATTAAAAAACTTGATAGACAGGCAGGTCCGGGTGGATGTCGGAGCAAAGAAGAATGTAGCGCTTATTGTAACGACCCTTCAAAAATTGAAGAATGTATAAATTTTGCTGGTAAAACAGGTATGATGAATCCGGGCGCTGTTAAAAATATGATGGGTCAAACCCAAGAAGCAAAAGATAAATTACAGGATTTGGAGCGCTATCGGGCGGAACGAGCGATGGATGAAGGTGAGGGAGCGGGTGGTTTCTTTGGGAACTTTTTCGGTGGCAACAAACCGTCGAAGGGCGCACGGCCACCAATGGGACAACCCGGACAGCAAATGCCGCCAGGGGGTTTTGTTCCACCAAACGGAATGATGCAAGGTCCACCACCGGGCGTTATGAATAGTGGTGGCCAAGAACAACAACTACCGCCTTGGGGAACTTATGGCCCGCCTCCAGAGGGCTGGATGCCTCCAGTTGGTGGAATGCCACCAAGCGGAACAATGACCAATCCACCAGCCGGCTATGAAGGTCAGATGCCCCCGGAAGGTTTTGTCCCTCCGACTAATTATCAATATGGCCCGCCTCCCGGTGGTAGTGGTGGAATCTATGGACCTCCTCCTGGTTACGAAGGCCAAATGCCGCCACAAGGTATGCCACCACCAACCAATATGATGCCTCCGCCAGGAACGCAATTTAGTCCACCACCAAGCGGCGAAATAATGCCGTCGCAACCTTCCACTTTTCGCATTTTGGAAATGCTCGGCGCCTCGGCTTATTCCATCTTTGATTTATTGAAGCCGTTTGAAAGATAAATTACCAAAGAAAAAATCCCCCGATATCGGGAGGATTTTTTATTTTCTCTCGAGAGAAAATGCTAAAAATACTATTTCACCGCGTCTTTGAGGGCCTTGGCGGCGCGGAACTTGGGAACTTTCATTGCTGGGACATTAACGGCTTCGCCGGTGCGAGGATTTCGCGCCGTTCTGGCGGCGCGAGCTTTGACTACAAAAATACCCAATCCGGCAATGGAAACATCCTCGCTCTTCTTCAAAGAGCCGATAATGGTGTCAATTACTACATCAACGACTTCCTCCGCCTGGACTTTGGTCGTGCCAAGTTTGGCATTCACCGCATCAACAATTCCTGCTTTATTCATAACAAAATGTTAATTGGCTTCTAAAAAGTCGACCTTAATCCCGGCCACCGCCGGATAATTTCACCTACCCATTATATAGCAAGCCATTTTTTGGGCAATACCTAGAAAATTAGGAAACAAAAATTTCTATCTCGCAAATTCAATGACTCGCGTTTCGCGAATGACCGTAACTTTAATTTCACCCGGATATTTGAGTTCGTTTTCAATGCGCACGGCAATTTCGCGGGCAGCTTTTTGAGCGTCTAAGTCGGAAATTTTATCGGGCGTAACGAAAATCCTGATTTCTCGGCCAGCTTGCAAAGCATAGGCCTTTTCCACACCCGGAAATGACTTGGCAATAGTCTCTAAGTCCTCCAATCGCTTCAAGTAATTTTCTACACTGTCGCGCCGAGCCCCCGGTCGGGCGCCGGAAATAGCGTCTGCCACTTGGACAATCACCGATTCCACCGTTTCGTATGGATACTCTTCGTGATGGGCTTGCATTGCTTTGATGATTTCTTCGCTAGCACCGAATTTTTGAAGAATGCGCCGACCGATTTCCACATGGGTGCCAGACACTTCGTGGTCTACCGCTTTGCCGATATCGTGAAGCAAAGCGCCGGCTTTGGCCACCGCCACATTAGCGCCTAATTCTTCGGCAATCACACCGGCCATATGCGCCATTTCTACCGAATGTTGCAAAACATTCTGACCATAGCTGGTACGAAAATGGAGCCGGCCTAAAATAGAAGTAATGCGCGGGTCAAGATTATATACTCCGCATTCAAAAGCCGCTTGTTGGCCTTTTTCTTTGATAATTTTGTTGATTTCCTGTTCGGCTTTTTCCATTTCTTTTTCAATTTTTGCCGGCTGGATGCGGCCGTCCAAAATTAAATTTTCCAAAGCCACCCGCGCCACCTGTCGGCGCACCGGGTCAAAAGAGGAGAGGGTAATGGCGCCGGGGGTGTCGTCTACAATCACTTCCACGCCGGATACTCGCTCAAAGGCCTTGATGTTGCGACCTTCTTTGCCGATAATTTTGCCTTTTATTTCATCCGAAGGAATAGTAACCATTGTGGTGAAAACATCGGAAGTAACTGAATTGCCAAAGCGTTGAATGGCGGCGGTGATAATTTCTTGGGCGCGCTTTTCCAACTTTTCCTGATTAACGGTTTCCAATTTCTGCATCCGAATGGTGATGTCTTCCTCAAATTTTTTCTCCACCGCGCTCAATAAGTTCTGTTTGGCTTCACTTTCGGAAAGTTTGGCAATTTTTTCCAAGTCGGTTTGCTTTTGCGCTTCCATCATATCCACTCTTTCCTTAATTTTCTTAACTTCGGCGACTTTGGTTTTGATTTCTTCCACTTCCTTATCAATATCCACCTGCCTTTTGTCCAGCAAATCCTCCTTTTTTATCATCCGCTCTTCTGTTATCTTAAGTTTGTTTTCCTTCTCCTTAAGTTCAGTACGACCGACAACGAGGGTTTCTTCGGCTTTGGTTTTTGCCTCATCGGTGATTTTTTTTGCTTCCTCGCGCGCGTCTAAAACCAGCTGTTTGATTTCTAGCTCAACCGAACCCTTTTTACCTAAAGAAATAATCCACCGGAGGAAATAACCGACACCAATGCCGACCAGTCCGGCGGCGCCAGCCAGCAAGAAAACCATTTTTAATGACATGTTTGGGATGCGAAAATCCCGCTCTATTCAGCGCGAAAGCGAAAAATTTTAGTTTTTTTAGAAAAAAGCCAAATCATTACTTTCCGATGGTAAAACGAAATTTCCGGAATTAATTTATAGTAACAATAGTATCTTAGCGCAATCCCTAAAAAAAGTCCAATGCCGCTCGCCCTCGCCTTTTCGGATAGCGGAAACTGATTCCTGCGATCAGTTTCCTTAATCCTCGGCGGCTTCCGCCGTGGCATAATTTTCTAAAACAAAATTACGCCACATCGTGCCAAGCAAGCTCGCCTCCGGGCTATTCTCAAAGGTGAGGGCCACGCTCAAAGTAAAAGAAAATTGATTGACATCCAACGCGAGTGGATATAAAGTCAAGGGGTAAACATTAGCGAAAATTTTATGAAAAACAAAAAAGTGTTTTTGTTGGTAATGATTTTTTCTTTGATTTTTGTCGGTAGCGCCGATATGGTGTTTGCCACTGGACTAACACAATCGCAAATCAACGCCATTATTGGTTTACTCCAATCATTTGGTGCCGATGCATAAGGTCAGATACATATTGCACTCTTTGGTTTCCCAAAAGGAGTGAGCTACTTCAACAAATTTCGGGGCACAAAAGGATTCATCAGCACTTGGGAGCGCGTGCTACGCTTTCGGTATATGATCCAAGAAAGCCGAATTCAATTTCCAAGCGCAACACTATTAGCTAATAATACCTCATAGGGGGTAGAAAAGTTAAGACACTTCATCGGTCGGTTGTTGATTTCAAAAGCGATGTCGTCCAATTCAGATTGACTGAC
>Ga0209542_10002499_pt1 | contig 41062 bp, 49 predicted proteins | sample RifCSPhighO2_01_FD_184028 | JGI IMG/M metagenome (GOLD analysis project Ga0209542, IMG submission 184028) | Soil microbial communities from Rifle, Colorado - Rifle CSP2_plank highO2_0.1 (SPAdes) (version 2) | ecosystem: Environmental > Terrestrial > Deep subsurface > Rock core/Sediment ... | reverse complement strand
CGTTCTCCGCGCTCAAGAAAAAACTCGCTGCTCACCACGGCCTGAGGCGCGACCGCCGCTACAAAGTTATCTCGCAATTACTCAAAGATGCGCACTAATTCCAGCCTCCCGTTTCTTTCTTTAAACCCATATATCAAATTCCGCTATTGTGTTCTGCGAGTCTTCGCTCCAAATCTTCGGTACAGCCAATGTACCAACTTTTGTCGTTCCGATTTTCAAGTACGTAAACTTTGTACATACGCGGTCGCGTAAAGGCTTCGCCCACGCGGCTCACGTAAAAGTTGCTTCGCACCTCACATGGCAACCCGCATACGCGGCTCGCCACGTGGGACGTTAATCGCAAAGCGATTACGTCCTTTACGTGGCTCCGGGGGTGGGACTCGAACCCACAACTTACTCCTTACACTTATCCTCCTGTTTCCAAAAGGGGTGGACTATATCATCATCCCAACTAAAAATAGTCGTCGGATGTTCTGGTATCTAGTCTCTACGGCGCTCCCGTTACTTTCTAAGGATTCAAGAAAGTGCCGGGTTCCCACGGTATTGCCCTTCCGCCAATTGGCGGGGAGGGTTTCACCGTTATCCCAGAATGTTCGATCTGCCTTCCGACAGAAAGCTGCCTATGCCAACCCTTCGACTTCGCTCAGGGTCAACTTCGTTGACAGGGAGCCACTCTACCATTGAGTTACCCCGGAATGTTTTTTAAGAACTCTTTCCCAATTCCAGATTTGAAATATTTTTCTCTGGCACGGGCCTCTTTGCGATTTATACCACACTTTTCGCTATAAATTAACCTCCACGGTCGATATCCTTTCGTTGAAAACACTTGACCGAGATTATGTTCCCGAACTCTTTTGTCTACGTCCTGACTCATTCCAACGTAGATTCTTTTTTTCTTACTGGAAGATATCGCGTATATCCAATACATAGGAGATGTTCCAGAGCCACTCCCTGCCTGCCGGCAGGCAGGTACCATTGAGTTACCCCGGAATATTCCATTAGTTTTTACACCAACGGCTAACGAGGAGTATAGCCGAGCATGGTACAGTTTCAAACATGTGGAGATGGGTTATTGGTACGATCGCCATTGTGGCGGCCGCGGCGATTTTTCTCTTTAACCCTCCGTTCATGCAACGTAGCGATAATGGGTATAATGAAAGCACCACTACCCCTATGACCGACGACACTCTCACACTCACCAGCACAGCATTTGAAAACATGGCCAGCATTCCGGCAAAATACACCTGCGACGGAGAGCAGGTAAGTCCGCCGCTTGCGGTCTCGGGCATCCCCGCGGGCACGGTGTCGCTGGCGCTCATTATGGATGATCCAGATATTCCCGCAGTGTTCAAGGAGCAGCGCGGCGTGGGCGAGTTCGTCCATTGGGTGCTCTACAACGTCCCACCGCAGACGAAAGAGATCGCATCGGGCGCGGCCGTGGGAGTGGTGGGTGCCAATGGGGCAGGAAAGAATGTGTACGCAGGGCCCTGCCCGCCGCCGCAGTACGAGCCAAGCACTCACCGCTACTTTTTTAAACTCTACGCGCTCGATCAAAACTTGCCCCTGCAAGCGGGCGCTACGAAAGCGGACGTGGAACGTACGATGGCAGGGCACATTATCGCCGAGACGCAGCTCGTAGGGACGTATAAACGCAAATGATATGGACATGCGCATCAAGACAGACGGTTTTAGCCTGACTCCCGCACTCGACGAGTATGTGGAGGAGCGGATGATGGCTATTCGCAAGCTTCTCGGCGCAACGGACGCGCCCGTGCGCTGCGAGATAGAGCTTGGGCGCGACGCGGGTCGGCCGCGGCATGGCAAAAACATTTGGTACGCAGAGATCCAGATTATACGGCCCGGCGAGCCGTCCGTGCGCGCCTCCAATCGCTCCGAATCCATCAACGGTGCGATAGACGATGCAAAGGAGGAGATGGAGCGGCAATTGCGCAGCGAAAAGGGTCTGCACACACGAGTGTTGCGCAAGAGCGGCGCGCTGGCCAAGCGTCTTCTGCGGCTCGATTAGTCGCCACGTGCCCCCGCAATTGTCCACATTTTACTCACACGTTTTCACCAGTTTTCTTTATTGCACGTCCATGAATTGACCGCTAGCCTGCGTAGGGGTTGAGTCTTGCAGAGACTTGACAAGACCTGCCAGCCGGTGTATATATCAGGTCTCCTTTTATTGGATTTGTTTGCATAATTAAGGTCTTAAACTGGTTATGAATATTCAGGTCTCTGGTCGCTCGCAGCCGTTGGTAGCCAAAGTGGGTACAATCGCAATTGGATTGGGTCTGGTGGTGGCATCGTTTGCAACGCTTGCAGCGCCATTTTCGGCATTTGCTGCCGATGGGCAATTAAGCGTCCTCATCAACGGTGCTCCTCCCACAGGGTTTTGCGTTGCGGGTCCGATCACCGTATCAGGTACCGGCAGAACGGGGCAGCAGGGCGGCACTTGGCATCTCGCTATCGGATGGGGCGATGGAGCAACAACGACTCCCACAGTCACAAGCGGCACGCTGAGCGGACAAAACGAAGCTTTTTCTTATTCACAAACGCGCACGCTGACAGCCACAAGCACCGGTATTACCGTTGTTCTTTATCACAGTCAGCCTTCCGGACAGGACGGCCAGGTAATAGTCGTCAATCAGTGCGTCGCGGCGCCCACACAGGGCGTTGTAGTGCTGGCGAAGCACGTCGTCAATGACAACCAGTTCAACCCGGGCACGGCCGTAGCGTCCAACTTTACGCTTCATATCTCCACGTTCAACTTCACTGGTTCGGAAACTGGTGCTACTCCGGGCGCAATTCTGAGCGCGGGTACCTACTCGGTTACAGAGACAGGTCCTTCTGGATATGCACAGACCAGTCTCGTTTGTATCGGCGATGACAATACGACCACTACCAATGGTTCGGTCACGGTCGTCGCAGGCAAGAATTACGTTTGTACGGTAACGAACAACGACAATCAGCCGACGACCGGTGTGCTTCGTGTCATCAAACACGTTGTTACCGACAACGGCGGCACTGCTACGGCTGCTGATTTCAGTTTGCACGCTATGAGCGGCGCGAGCGAGGTATCAGGCTCTCCGCAAATTGGTTCGGAGACGGGCACCGACTACACGCTCACTGGTGGGCCCTACAATGTTTCAGAAACAGGCGCACCTGCTGGCTACACAGCCTTCTACAGCGGAGCGTGCGACAGCAATGGGGATGTTATTGTGGTCAACGGCCTCACCGCCACTTGCACCATTACGAATGACGACATCGCGCCATCGCTCACGCTCGAGAAGATCGTCATCAACGTTTTTCGCGGCATCTCGATTGCCGCAGACTGGGTACTAACGGCAATCGGTCCCGACACGATCTTCGGCACGAGCCCGGTCTCAAGCGGTAGCACATTCCCGTCGGGCACATACACCCTAACTGAAGGTGGTCCTTCAAATGAGTACAATGCGAGTGTATGGGTCTGCACGGGCGGCAGCCAGAGCGGTGATACGATCACACTTGGTCTCGGCGAGTCGGCGACCTGCACCATCACCAATACCGATAAAGAGCCAGGCACACTGCACGTCATTAAGCATGTGATCAACGACGAGCCCGTAGGATTTGCAGGCACCGCACAGGCGGGCGATTTCACACTGCAGGTGAGTGGCGGCAACCCAAGCCCTGCATCTTTCGAGGGGAGCGAGGCGGGTACTGACGTCGTCATAGACGCAGGCGCATCCTTTAGCGTGTCTGAAACTGGTCCGACTTCGGGCTACGCCATGTCGCAGAGCGCTGACTGCTCGGGCATCATGCCTGAAGGTGGCAGCCTCACCTGCACGGTGACCAACAACGACAATCCCGCGACGACGGGCGGACTCACGGTGATAAAAGTGCTTCCGAATGACAATGGGGGAAGCGCGGTAGCAGGGGATTGGACCTATCACGTTGCGGACGACTCACAAAACAGCACGACAGTTTCGAGCGGAGCGAGTAATCAGTTTGCAGGCGGTACCTATACGGTGTCCGAGACCGATGGTCCCGCGGGCTACGAGGCGACCTTCAGCGGAGATTGCGACGAGGATGGCAGCGTCACCGTGGTCAACGGGGAGTCCAAGACCTGCACCATTACCAACGACGACATCGCGCCGACGATCACACTCATCAAAGATGTTGTCAAAGACAACGGGGGCACCGCGGAGGAAAATGCGTTCGGACTCTCGATTGGCGGCACACCTGTCGCTTCAGGCGAGACTTTTCCGGTAGATGCGCACGTTCCCGTCGAAATTATGGAGCTCGGTCTCACCGGCTACTCTTTTGTGTCCATCACCGGTGATGAGGAATGCCCCTCCATACTCGGTGGCACCATTACCTTGAGCGAGGGCGACAATATCACCTGCACCATCACCAATGACGATATCGCCGGAGAACTCACGGTCATCAAAGATGTTATCAACGACAACGGCGGCATTGCTGAAGCGAGCGACTTCACCATTCATGTGGAGGGCACCGACGTCTCCGACGCATCCTTCCCGGGCGATGAAGTGGGTACCACCGTCACGCTGGACGCGGGTGATTACAGCGTCTCGGAGAGTGGTCCTGAAGGATACGGCGCTGATATGAGCGCGGAATGTGCGGGCTCTATAGGGCTTGCAGAGCACAAGACCTGCACCATTACCAACGACGACGGCAAGGCTACCCTCACCATCGTGAAGCATACGACCAATGCCGATGGCACGTTCACCTTCGACGTGTCGGACGGAGATGCGGTGACGAGTGCAAGCATAACGACCGAAAACCACTCCGGTACGACGACGCTCGCGATTGATGCGGGACACTACAGCCTGACAGAAAATGTGCCGTTTGCATGGGTGCTCCTCTCCGGCGATTTCTCTCGCTGCGAATATGAGAACCAAAGCGTCGGTACCTCTATCCCGGATGGCGAATCCATCACCCTCGATCCTGGCGATCTGATCACCTGCACGTTCACCAACACGTCCACCAACGCTGATATTTCTGTCTCGAAATCAGTGGACGACACGACACCGGACGCTGGGCAGCAGATTACCTACACACTCACTGCTTCAAACAGTGGGCCTGCGGACGCACTGAATGTGATCGTGACCGACACCCTGCCCACTTCGCTCACCTATGTCTCCGACGATGCATCTTCCACAAATTCGACCTACGCGACCTCGACCGGGCAGTGGGTGATCGGCACATTGCAGAGTGGTGCGACTACCACCCTCCACCTCATAGCGAGTGTGAATAGTGGAATGGCAGGACAGGCGATCGTGAACACTGCGACGGCCACCAGCACGAATGCTGATTCGAATATTGATAACAACAGCAGCACGGTGAGTGTAAGCGTGAATACGCCGACTACTCCCACTCCCACCGTCACTCCACCTTCAAGCGGAGGCGGAGGTGGTGGGGGAGATGGAGGTGGTGGCAACGGCCCGATCGTCGGCTCGTTTGGCGGTGGCGGTAGTGTGGTCGGCGCTTCCACGGGCCAGGTATTGGGTGCCGCCTCGACCACGCTCCCAGAACTGCCGCCCGGCTGCATTGCGCTCCTCAATACATACATGCGTCAGGGTAAGAAGAACAATCAGCTGGCTGAGGTAAAGAAACTACAGCAATTCCTCAACGATGAAAGACAGGCCCACCTCCCACTCACTGGTTTCTTCGGCCCTCTCACCGACAAAGCGGTACGAGGCTTCCAGATCGCGCACACCGAGCAAGTGCTGAAGCCGTGGGGTCTCAACACCTCGACAGGGTTCGTCTACAAGACGACGCAGCGTTGGATCAATCTCATCAATTGCTCCTCACTCAACATCCCGCTCCCGACCAATCTCACGCCGTACCACGGCGAGGATCTCTAAATCGGGACCTACGCAAATCGTGTATGAGAGTGACAAACCTGCCCACAGGGTCAGGTTTGTCGCGTTGTATAGGTGTGCGAAAATGTAAGTGTGCGTAAAACAACAAAGAAGGAGCGGCGGGGGAGCGGCTCTCCTCTCAAATCGCTCTTACCGCAAGGGAAACGTGCTCGCCGTCGCGTGGAACTCATGGGTGTCGAAGCATTTGCCGCTTTCGGGATACTGATAGCTCTCGTATTTGTCGTCTCTGGGCTGCAGCGCTTCATCATTGCCTCGCCGCAGGTGGCGGCGGTGGTGTCTGCGGTATTGGTGGAGCTTGCCAATGGTGATCGCGCTTCAGGCGGGTTCGGGATCCTGAAAATAAATCCGCGTCTAGTCGCAGCGGCACAGGCGAAGGCCAATGATATGGCGGCCAAAGGATATTTCGCGCACACCTCACCCGAGGGCGTGGATCCGTGGCACTGGTTTAAAGAGGCGGGCTACACTTTTGATCATGCGGGCGAAAATTTGGCCGTGGATTTTTCTGATTCGGGCGACGTAGAACGTGCGTGGATGGAGTCGCCTACGCACCGCGAAAATATCTTGAATCCTCGCTTCACCGAAGTCGGCATAGCGACCGCGCAGGGCACGTATCAAGGTCGCCCGACTACGTTCGTCGTGCAAGAATTTGGAACTCCCACGCAATCGCGCGTAGCGGGGGCGCCGGTGCAAACCGAGACTATTCCCGAGAATCCTACAGAGCCAGCGATCGCAACGACGCACGTTCGATCTGCTAACATCAGTACTTCCTCGCTCGCCGCTCGGTCGCAGAAGCCTTCCGTCGCCGAGGTACAAGTGACCCAAGTGCTCGGGTCCACTGCGAAAGAACCGCAGAAGGTACCCGATGTCTCGGTGCCCTCGGCCGAGCCTAATCCCGAGAGCAAGGATACCTCGCACGAGACGCCGCTCACGAGCCCGGCGCTTGCCGCAGCACTTGCCCAAGAAATGTCGGGCCAGGTGCCGCTCTGGGCATATCCCGTGAGTTTCCCTCGTGACACACTGCGTTACACCTACTACGCAATCGGCATCCTCGTGCTACTCGCCCTTGCCATCGAGACAGGTTTTGAGATCCGCTTCCATCACCGGAGGCGTGCCGCGCGCGCTGGTCTTCTACTTATCGCGATGTGCGTGCTGTTTCTCGCCGCCAGCTACTTCTTCTTCTCCGAGCCAGTGCTCGCGGCAATCAGCGGCTAGAGCGAACGTGCGAAATCGGCGTAAGGCATCTTGCGTTTGCCCTCCGGCTTGACCGCATCAATGATCAGAGCAGCGTGTTCTATGTGAGCATCCAGAATGGCGACGCGGATTCGCCTGCCGCTCCGCTCGAAGAACGCAAACGTACCCGGCCAGCCCTCGAATGCCTTTATTTTTAGGAGATTTTTGTATGGGTCGGCCTTCAAATCGAGCAGGCCATCTTCCTTTGAAAATTTCTCGCTGTAGGTCGCGAGATCGTGAGTCTGCTCGCGCGGCTCGATGTGGCCAGCGACATATTCGGGCAGTACCTGCGCGAGCAGGCGGCCGCCCTCGGGCACGAGCAATTTTTCCAGCTCGGAATTTTTCACGGGCCAGTTGGGGACAGCGACCTTCTTCTGGGCCACTATAGAACCATGATCCATTTCCTCGTCCACCAGTATGATGCTCACGCCCGTCTCGCGCTCATCATGCAGTATTGCCGAGCGCATGGGGGAGGGGCCGCGCAGGCGCGGTAGGAGGCTTGGGTGAACGTTGAGGAAGCCTTTGTGGGGAACGTCGAGAATACTTTTGGACAATATCTTGCCGTAATCCACGACAACGGCAACGTCCCAGGCATCGCTTTCAAATCTCTGCCAATCGTGCGCAAGGGGAATCCCCACTGCCTGCGCCCTTAGCTCCACAGCCGTCTGCTTAAAAACAAGCCCACGGCCTTTAGGTTTTCCGGGGAGCGTTACGATGAGCGCGGGGGTGAGCCTTGCGTCTATGAGCGCGTCGAGAACGTACACCGCAATGTGCGACGTGCCGAAGAAGGCGAGCCTGATTTGTCGCGAGTCATTCATCATTTGGTTGTCTTGTCCCGTGGCCGCTAGGCTTTACGGGGTCATCATAGATCGCAACTGCTTTGTCGGTGTAGAGAATACCTTCGAGGTGATCCATCTCGTGCTGGAAGATGTGTGCGAGGAAGCCGGAGGCGCCACGCGTTTGCACCTTACCGTTCTCATCCATGTACCGCAGTGTCGCTTTCTCGGCGCGCGGCACCTCGCCCCATTTGCCGCGGATCGAGAGACAGCCCTCGCGTTTCTCCGTTTTCTTTCTCGACAATTTGCGCAGCACGGGATTGATATAGACCTGGTCTGGTTGAGAATGAGGTTTAACCTCATTCTCCGAATCTGGCTCATCCGGTGCAGTTCTCGCTCCGCGGGCCAGGGCTCGGCCGGAAATGATGAAAAGTCGCACGGGCTCGCCCACCTGTACCGCCGCGAGCGCCACCCCGTGCTCCTCCTTGGCCAGCAATTTTTTCATATCGGCGATTAATGTGCGAATTTTACGGCTCTGTATCTGGTTGTTCAGGATATCCCGCGAACGCTCCCGTAGTGCAGGATTTTTATCGGCTGGCAGAATGGTATGCATTACGAAACTATAACGTCAGAGCGGCCTATAGTACAATCCTGTGCGTGAAGCACATCAGCGACCAGCTCAAGCGGACGATGAACAAATCGAAGGAGACGGAGCGTGGGGAATTGATGGCGTATTTTCGCGACCGGCTCAATCGTGATCGTGGAAAGGACGGCTACCCGCCGCTCACAATGGCCCGCATGGGTAAGACGCTAGAGAAGATTCCGACGAAAGACCTATATTATTTAAAACGTGTCTGCGACGATGCGAAGCATTTTTCAAAAAAGTTCTGGTACGAAATAAACCCAAAGAAACACGAAGCGCGGTATTCGCATTGAGATAAAAAGTATAAAAAAGTCGGCGCGGTCTCCATGGGGGGCAGAGACCGCGCCGTTTCGCGATCCGGAAACTCCGGACCGGTGCCCTGTCAGGCAGTGCGGGGGAATGTGACAAGGTCTACCACGGCGACTATAACCGACATATCCATTGTCGTCAAGACTTTATGAAATTCCGTGTGGGTTATACTGCGCTCTCTATGTCCTTCTTATTTTCTCCCAAACTCGGCATTGATCTCGGCACTACCACCATCCTTGTATTCGTGCCAGGGAAGGGCATTGTGCTCAACGAGCCCTCGGTCGTCGCAGTGTCGCGTGACAACAAGATCCTCGCGATCGGAAGTGAGGCAAAAAACATGATCGGCCGTACGCCCGAAGAGATTATTGCGTACCGTCCGATGAAAGACGGCGTCATCGCGGATTATCGCGTGACGGAGGCAATGCTCCGCTACTATATGCGTAAGGCCCTGGGCCGATGGAATATGTTTCGCCCCGAAGTAATGATCAGCGTGCCTGCAGGCGTGAGCTCTACCGAGCGCAGGGCGGTGGTGGAAGCTGCCACGAAGGCGGGCGCGCGTGAAGCGTACGTAGTGAAAGAGCCCATTCTCGCCGCGATCGGCGCGGGAATACCGATCCACGAGGCGCGCGGGCACATGATCGTGGACATCGGCGGCGGGACTACCGACGTCGCCGTGATATCGCTCGGCGGTATCGTCGCCTCCACATCGGTCAAATGCGCCGGCAATGCAATGGACCGCGCCATCGCAGATTACATCAAAAAGACATTCAACCTCGGAATCGGTGAAAAGATGGCTGAAGAGATCAAGATCAGAATGACCTCGGCGGTACCGATGGACCAAGCGCTCTCGATGACCGTCAAGGGGCGTGATCATCTCACGGGCTTGCCGCGCTCTGTCGAACTCGATACCAATGAGGTCGTCCGCGCGTACGGGCGTGAGCTGCGCACAATGGTAAGCGCCATCAAGGATGTGCTGCAGGAAACGCCGCCGGAATTGGCTGCCGACATCATAGACAACGGCATTATCATGACGGGTGGTTCATCGCTCTTGCGCAATCTCGCCGAACTTGTCTTTCGCCGCACGGGCGTGAAGGCGCGAGTGGCCAAAGACGCGCCGTACTGCGTCGCCATGGGCACAGGCGAAGCCCTGAAGCATCTCGAAACCTACAAAAAAGCGATCATTTCAAAGAGGTAACAGAACACTAGTTAGTAGAAAATTGGTAGCAGACCGAAAGGCGGCCTTCACTACTTTTTTCTATTGCCTGCGTACCACTGACTATGCCTTCGGCTGTTGTAACTTCTCAATATCCTGCACGAGTTTGCGGAGGTCGGCTTGGATGTCGGCGAGGGTTTTTTGCTGCGCGACATCGTCTTCGTCGCCCTCTTCCGCGATCTCTTCCACATCTTCCTGCAGCTCGTCCACGTCTTTTTGGATCTCGTCCACATCCTCCTGAATTTCTCCCACGTCCTCTTGGATTTCATCAATGTCTTGCTCCACTTCTTCGATGGATGCGGTCGCGAGATTGACGCTCATCTGAATAAAGATCGCAAGATAGATCGCCTCGAGCGAGACGATGGTGGTGACGATAAGCAACATTTTGTCCCAGCTGACGAAGCCGATGAGCGTGGCAGCGAAGCTCAGTATAAAAAGAATGGTGTGGATGAAAAGCGAATTGGGAGAACCGATCCAACGCGTGGCCTTGAGCGCCATCTTGCTTGGTGAAAGCATATCTTTCATGCGCGGTAGTATACCCCTCACTTGCTATACTGTCATTATGAAGCTTGTGGGGAATGTGCATCTCGTGGAAGGGAAGTCGGCGGACATCCCACAGGTACTTTCGATGCTCGAAGGGGAGGGCATCACAATTTCGGCAAATCCCGATTTGCATGTGCGTCACCATCGGCACTTTGGCATTGATGAAGCTCGCGATCTCTCGGCTCGCGCAGCGCTAAAGGCGCTGGAAGGGGTCAGGCGTGTCTTCGTGCTGGCGGTGGATTCCATCACAGCCGAAGCGCAAAATGCTCTGCTGAAAACGCTCGAAGATGCACCAGGCAACGCGCTTTTTATATTCCTCCACCCTGCGCCGCAAACACTCCTTCCTACTGTGCGTTCTCGCGCGCAGATGCTCGCGCTTCCTCCGAATGTTCAAGGACGGTCCTTGAACAGTGCGCTGGAATTCCTCAAGGCCAACCCCGCGAAACGACTCGATATGTTGAAACCATTCCTCGATAAAAACGAAGACGATCGTCGCGACATGGGAACAACACTGCAATTCCTCAGCGCGCTTGAGTGTTCGCTTGCCCCGCTAACCACAGATGGGAGCGCACGAGCAGGTATAGTGGCGATCTATCGCGCTAGAAAATACATTGGCGACCGTGGCGCGCTCGCAAAGCCACTTCTCGAACAAGTGGCACTTCTGGTGCCAGTGATATAATGAAAGAGTGAATTACGATCTCAAACCGTTTGATCAAAAGGTTGCAGCCGCGCGGGAGTGGCTCGCGCGCGAATACCGCGGACTTCGCACCGGCAGAGCAAACCCTGCAATCTTGGATGGCATACAGGTAGCCGCGTACGGCTCGACGATGCCGCTCAAGCAGGTCGGCAATATTGGGGTCGAGGATGCCCGCACGCTCCGCGTCCAGCCCTATGATGCGTCGCTCGTGAAAGATATCGAGCGCGCGATAGCGGCGGCGGATCTTGGTGTCGGTACATCGGCCGATGGCTCCAGCGTGCGCGTCAGCTTTCCCGACCTCACGGCCGAGCGACGCCAGGAGTATGTGAAACTGGCAAAACAAAAGTGGGAAGAAGCTCGCACGACGCTCCGCATTGCGCGCGATGAAGTGTGGAAAGAAATACAGGAAAAAGAACGCAAGAGCGAATTGACCGAAGACGATAAGTACAGCCTCAAAGATGAGCTGCAGAAAAGGATGGACAAGGCCAATGAAGAGTTGGAAAAAGCCTTTGAGGCTAAGGAAAAGGAGATGACGACATGACTATCCTCCTGGTCATCCTTATCCTCGTCGCGCTCATCATCATCCATGAGCTCGGGCATTTTATCGCGGCGAAGATCTCGGGTGTGAAGGTGCAAGAATTCGGGGTGGGGTATCCGCCGCGCGCGTTTCGATTCGGGAAGGTCGGCGACACAGAATACACACTCAATTGGATCCCTTTTGGCGGATTCGTGCGACTATTTGGCGACGAAGGGGAACGAGAGCGCGGACGCGGCGCATTTGTCGACGCCGGGCGCTTTAAGCAGGCGATCATACTCTCGGCAGGCGTCTTGATGAACGTGGCGCTTGGCTACGGCCTTTTGGTAGCAGCGTACGGGCTCGGCATTCCGAGGCCGGTGGACTCACCTGGGCCAGGTGTGAGACTCTACATTTCCGACGTAGTGCCCCGCTCGCCCGCTGAAGCGGGGGGCATTCGCCCGGGCGACGAGCTTATCTCGATGGAGGACCAAAATGGTATCGCCCTCGAGGCGCCTACACCAGAAACAGTGAGGGACTACGTGGCTGACCGTGGTGGGAAGCGGGTCACGGTGTCCTTTAAACACAATGACATCCCCACGAGCGTCGAAGTGATCCCGGCGAACGCGGTCATAGAGGGTGCTGCTGGCCGCCCCGCGCTTGGGATCGGTCTCGTATTCGTATCAAGCGCGCCACTCCCGCCTTGGGAGGCAGCCCAGGCGGCGGGAGAGACGACCATTTACGGTCTTCAATCGGTCGCCCAAAATTTGTGGGCTATACTCAAAGGCGCGCTCATGGGCGCCCCAAATCTGCGGGACATCGTCGGTCCCGTGGGCCTCGTCTCGGTCGTGGGGGAAGCATCACAGGCCGGGATTGCGCAGGTCTTGGCACTCGCCGGATTCATATCCATCAATCTCGCGGTCATCAATCTCTTTCCTATCCCCGCACTCGACGGCGGTCGGCTGTTCATTCTCGCTGTTGAAACGCTCATCCGTCGCCCTGCATCCAAACTCGCCGTGCATCTACTCAATATGATCGGTATCACTGCCATCATTCTCCTCATGATTGTCGTGACGTATCAGGACATTGCTCGGTTGGTGGCGTAAAACAAGGAGGCCCGCTTACGCGAGCCTAACCCTGGCGCACATCCCTGTCTTTAGAACGGGATGTGAAAGAAATAGGACAACACGAACCAGAGGGCTGCCACCCCAAACGCCATTGGATACATCATAATTTCATCCTCCCGCGAAGATTAAATACTATTGATAGTCATTAGTCAAGTGCTGTACTTGAGCGCATGCGCTACAATGCGCCGACATGAGACAGTCGGAGCTTTTCACCAAGACACGCAAGCAGGCGCCCAAAGACGAGGTCGCTAGAAATGCGCAGCTTTTGATACGTGCCGGATATATTCATAAAGAAATGGCGGGGGCTTATTCCTTGCTTCCGCTCGGTTTACGCGTGGTCAAAAAGATCGAGCAGATCATCCGCGAAGAGATGAATGCGATCGGCGGGCAGGAGATGGAGATGACTGCGCTCCAGAGCCCTGCGCTTTGGAAAAAGAGTGGACGTTGGGACGATACGGCGATAGACGTGTGGTTCAAGACGCGGTTGTCCGACGGAGGCGGATCCGCCTCCGTCGGAAAAGATGGTGGCGAATTGGGATTAGCAACGACTCACGAAGAGCCGATGACGGCCATCATGAAAGAATTTATCCAGTCCTACAAAGACCTGCCGCGCTACCCGTACCAATTCCAAAAAAAGTTTCGCAACGAGCTGCGCGCCAAGAGTGGCATCTTGCGCACCCGCGAATTCGTGATGAAGGATCTGTATTCTTTTAACAGGAATGAGGAAGAGTTCCGCGTTTTCTACGAGAGAGCCGCAGCCGCCTACCTCAAAATATTTGCCCGTGCTGGCTTAGGCGAGGTAGTCTTTCGCACCTTTGCCTCTGGCGGCTCCTTCTCGAAATTCAGTGATGAATTCCAGGCGGTGTGCGATGCAGGCGAAGACACGATCTATCTGCACCGCGACAAAAAAATTGCGGTCAACAAGGAAGTATACCAAGACGATGTGCTCTCAGAACTCGGGATAGGAAAAGGCGAGCTTGAAGAGGTAAAGGCCATCGAAGTGGGCAATATATTCCCGCTCGGCACCCGATTTTCTGAGGCGCTCGGGCTCACCTTCAAAGATGAGGGAGGGAAGGCGCGCGCTCCCATTATGGGCTCCTACGGCATCGGCCCCGCGCGGCTAATGGGAACAATCGTAGAGGTGTTGTCGGATTCAAAAGGGATCGTCTGGCCGCAAGAAGTTTCACCCTTCCGCGCTCATCTTGTAGCTATCACCGGGGGCAATGCTGATGTGGAGAAGGAGGCGGAGCGTGTGTTTGAATTGATGCACGACAACGGTGTGGATGTGCTGTACGACGATCGCGACCTGCGCGCTGGCGAGAAATTCGCCGATGCCGATCTCCTTGGCATACCGCTCCGGCTCGTGGTCTCCGAAAAGACAATGCAAGAAGGAGGGATAGAAATGGTCGCGCGAAGGGACGGTACCACGAGCTTGGTACCGGATAGCGATATTGTAGAGCGTTTGAAGAAGTAGGGAACACGTTATGCACGCGCTCCGCAGATGGAAAGACAGCATATTGGCGATGTTTTCCAACGATATCGGCATTGATCTCGGCACAGCCAATACTCTGGTCTATGTAAAGGGTCGCGGCATCGTGATCAATGAACCGTCCATCGTCGCGATGAACCAAAAGACGGGGCGGGTGGTCGCGGTCGGTATGCAGGCCAAGGAGATGATGGGTCGGACGCCGCCGCACATCGTGGCGATTCAGCCGGTCGTGGACGGTGTCATTTCTGATTTCGAGGTGACGAGCGAAATGCTCTCGTATTTGATCAACAAGGCGCAAGCCGGACACACCAAGCTGCTCGGTCCACGGGTAGTGGTGGGGGTACCCTCCGGTATCACCTCGGTAGAAGTGCGCGCTGTGCGCGATGCCGCGCGCGCTGCGGGCGCCAGGGAAGTGCACATAATCGAGGAGCCGATGGCCGCGGCGATCGGCATCGAATTGCCCGTGCACGAGGCGCGAGGCTCAATGCTCATAGACATCGGCGGCGGCACGACGGACATTGGCATTATTGCTCTGGGTGGGTTGGTGAAGTCGCGCAATGTGCGCATCGCTGGCGACGCTTTTAATGCCGATATCATCGGTCATATGCGCAGCGAATTCAAAATACTCATCGGTGAAAAATCGGCAGAAGAAATAAAGATCGCAGTGGCATCGGTATCTCCTCGGCGCGAGATATTGGAAGCTATAGTGCGCGGGCGCGATCTGGTCACGGGATTGCCGCGTGAAGTCTCTATCGTGGACAGCGACGTGCGCAATGCGATCGGCCACTCGGTGGAAGAATTAGTCGAGGCTGTGAAAGAGGTCTTGGAAACAACGCCGCCAGAGCTCATATCCGATATCATGCAGCGGGGCATCTTCATTGCCGGTGGGGGAGCCTTGATCCGTGGCCTGCCGGAGTTCTTGACCTCCTCGGTAGGTGTGCCGTTCGTCATTGCCCCTGATCCTCTGACGGCCGTCGTGCGCGGCACCGCGATCATCCTGGATGATCTTGATCTCTGGCGCGATGCGCTTATTAGAAGTGATGATGAACTTGTCCCAACAGAATGAACAACAGACGCCAGCGCAAGCAGCTTCTCATCGCGACGACACTCATCGCACTGGTGCTCTCTGTTGACGTGTTTTCGGGTGGTGCGATTCGTACATCTCTACGCTCTCTAAGCTCTGCTGCATGGGGAGCGGGGAGCAGTGTACTCGCTCGCATTGGGCAAAGCGGCTTTTTTTCCTCGCGCGCCTCGCTTGCCCGCGAGAATCAGTTGCTCAAAGAGGAGATAGCGATGCTCCAACTACGGAGCGCCGCATACAGCGCGCTCAAGCAGGAAAATGAGCACCTGCGAGCCATTGTACATATTGCACAATTAAAGCAGGGATTCACCGCACCCGTTATTTCATCGCTGCGCGCCTCTCCGTACGGTACGTTTATGATTGGGGTGGGGGAGGCCGATGGAGTGGCGAAAGGTTCGCTCGTCGTGGGCGGCGACGGGTTCGTCATCGGCCGCATCGCGGATGTATCCCCACATCGGTCCCTCGTCTCAGAAGTATTCGCGCCTGGGACCAGCATTGAATCCTCGGTGGGTGGTACGCCTGTTTTGTTGACCGGACGTGGGGGCGGGAATGGGGTAGGGAATCTTCCGCGCGGCACCAGCGTCTCGGAGGGCGACCCTGTGCTCGCGCCCACTCTCGGACAGCGGGCTATCGGCATCGTGGGTAGGGTCGAGGGAGGTGCCGCAAGTGCATCAACCAAGATCTACGTGCGCTCACCGGTCAATCTTGAGTCGTTGTCATTTGTCTATGTGGAATTGGCGCCCTAAGCGAATATGATACGAATTCTCATTGCTACGGTCGGATTTGTCGGCGCCATTTTTTTGCCTGTGTGGGTGCCGATCACCGCGATCCTGATCTCCGCATTTTTTTGGCGAGCCTCCGAAGCGATGCTCCTGGGGCTCTTCGTAGATTTTTTGTGGCTTCCGGTAGGCGGAGTACCGTGGGTCACGCTCGGCGCGGTCGCCGTGGTGTGGCTCTTTGAACCGATCAGAAGCGAATTTTTGTCGCGACAATGAGTGGAGGTGATGAAAGACATCGGATGTCGGACATCCGATGTCCTACATAGTGAATGTTTCTAGTTCTAGCGGTATAGTGAACGAATGTTCCGCCGCAGACATCGCGTTCGTGAGATTGCTCCGGAGGAGATCTTTCTCGACTCATCCAATCTGCCCGCCATGGAGGCGAGCCAATTCGAAGGGCGCGTGGAGCGACCGGTACCGCGTCGCTCGATATTTGGTGTCGGCGTGATTTTTATGTTGGTGGCGATCATCTTTGGCGCGCGTGCCTTCGATCTGGGCGTCGCACGAGGCGCTTCCTTCGCGCAAACGAGCCGCGACAATACGCTCGAGAGTTGGCCGCTCTTTCCGCTGCGCGGTTTGGTATACGATCGCGCGGGAGTAGCGCTCGCGTGGAACGAAGCCCCGTTAGATACTGCAATTTTTAACGGGGCCACGACCACCAGCGTCGCGGTCGGAGTAGGGACTACTACACCATACGCCCTGCGTCGCTACATTGAAGAACCCGGTTTTTCTGTGCTGCTTGGTTTCGTGAAGTATCCGCGGCAAGACAAAGCGGGCGCGTGGTGGCGCGATACCTATAACGGGATGTCCGGTCTTGAGCTTGCGTTTGACGAAGCACTCGCAGGTCAAAACGGCGCGGTAATGATCGAGACAGATGCGCACCACAGACTAGTGCGGCACAATATCACCACACCGGCAGAAAATGGAAGCGATTTTCTTTTGTCCATAGATGCTGACGTGCAGGGGCACCTGTACCGGATACTCGCTGCTCACGCACAGAAGCAGCATTTCGTCGGCGGCGCTGCTGTGATCATGGATGTCCACACGGGGGAGTTGCTCGCGATCACCAGCTTCCCGGAGTACGACAATCAGGCATTTACCGATGGTGTGGTCGCGGCGGTACGCAGCGCTTCACAAAGCCCTGCGACGCCGCTTCTGGACCGCGCGATTTCCGGCTTGTATGCGCCCGGCTCTATCGTGAAGCCAATGTTTGCCGCCGCCGCCTTGAATGAAGGTATCATCAGCCCCGAGAGGCAAATACTCTCGACCGGTGCAATAACCATTCCCAATCCCTATGACCCAGACAATCCCTCTATCTATCGTGACTGGAGGGTACACGGCTGGGTAGACATGCGCACGGCGCTTGCCGTATCTTCGGACGAGTATTTTTACACGATCGGCGGAGGATACGGGGGGCAACAAGGGCTCGGTATCGAACGCATCAACCAGTACGCAGCGCGTTTTGGATTCGGGACGAAGACGGGGATCGCCCTTTTGGGTGAGAAGGAAGGGGTGGTGCCGAGTATCGCGTGGAAGGAAGAAAACTTTCCCGGAGATCCATGGCGGCTTGGCAACACCTATCACACAGCGATCGGCCAATACGGTTTTCAGATCACGCCCATTCAAGCTGCTGTGTATATTGCGTCGATCGCCAACGGTGGAAAGCTCCTGACTCCGCAACTCACCGCCTCCTCCACACCGCGATTTACCATGGTGGATATTCCAGATCAGTATCTGCAGATCGCACGCGAGGGTATGCGCATGGCGGTCACATCGCCTCGCGATGATGCTACAGTCAAAGCGCTCAATATTGGCGGCATAGCGCTGGCGGCCAAGACAGGCACCGCGCAGATCGGCGCACACAACGAATGGATGAACTCATGGTCGGTCGGCTTTTGGCCGGCCGAGAACCCACGCTTCGCCTACGCAGTCGTCTTGGAGAGGGCGCCTGCCGGCACCGCATCGGGCGCAGCCCCTGGGCTCTTGCCCTTTTTCCAATGGCTCATCAGCGCGCATCCAGAGTATGTGAATTGATATACATCGTGCTCCGATTGTGTTAAAAGGGAGTTTGTCATAGGCGCACCACATGGGAGACGTGCCATGCTTGTTCTTGAGGAACTCCTGGCGAGATTCTGTACCAAAGAATCTGGCTTCCAAATATTGTGGGCAGAAGCGATTGAGTCGTGCCACATGTGTTTGTTGGGCGCGGTGTCACCGGGCGGTGGAACCATCACCGTCACATGGGATGGAGGCAATCGGATGTTGGTTTTGGGACATTCGATAGCAATTCTCGAGTACATCCCATATTACGAACTCATCCAAACTCATTTAGCCGACTGCAACCTCAAACTTGACGGGATGCTGCGGGTTGGCGGGGTGCTTCTTGAAGGGAACCTGACCATTCTTTGCCAAGCTGCGCTCAAGATTTCCGAAGCCGTTGCGGAAAGTAGCGTTCTCGGCGACCTGGTCATAAGCAATATCCAGCAGTTTTGGATCGAGTGCGAAATGTTGTCCCGCGACCTCTCGGCAATCGTCGGACCGCATACTCCACGCCATTAGACGATAGGCTCGGCCCTGTATGAGAAAGCCCTGTCCCCGCGTAGCGTGCGCGTACGGCGGGGCTTGGCTTTTTTTGACACTAGGATACAATGCTCCCGCATCAGAGTACCTACTATGGCCGACCAGACCAACTACTTGAGCAAAGAAAAGTTCGACGAGCTCACGCAGGAGCTCGAACACATGAAGACCACGCGTCGGCGTGAGATCGCAGAGCAGCTCGAGTACGCGCGCTCTCTCGGCGACCTGTCGGAGAATGCCGAATACGAAGAGGCAAGGAATCTGCAGGCAGCCTCGGAAGACCGAATTCGTGTGATCGAAGAGCAGATCAGCCACGCGCGCATCATTGAGCACACCAAGGGCAATGCGGTCTCGCTCGGCTCTACCGTAATGATCCAGAAGCAAGGGGAAAAGGAAGAGCACACGTATGAGATCGTCGGCTCGGCGGAGGCCAATATGCAAGAGCACAAGATCTCGCACCTCTCACCGCTCGGCTCGGCACTCATGGGCAAAAAGAAAAGTGACACCTTCTCCTTCGACACCCCTAAAGGCGCACAGAAGTACAAGATCGTTAGTATCAAGTAGACGAAGAATTGCCCGCGGTGTATTCTTCTCTTCTCGTTCAAAGAGGGCCTATAGTAAAGTGGTATTACGCGGCATTCGCATTGCCGAGTCCGGGGTTCGACTCCCCGTAGGTCCATTGATTCAATTTAAATACCAAATGGCGGAGTTGAGGTAGACGGCGAAAAGTACCCAGGCTAGGTAGGGGAGAAGCAGGTAGGTCGCTCGGCGATCCATTTGTCCCGCACCGAGGACGAGGGCAATAAGGATGATCGCGAGGGAGACGACATCGGTGAGGGCGAGCAAGATAGCGTGGAAGCCAAAGAAAAACATCGTCCACGCAGCATTGAACGCGAGGGAGACGAAGAAGCAACCGACCCACGGATGCCATAGCGCTGTCTTAGACCAAATAATGCCGAGTGCGACGCCCATGAGACCGTAGAGGATCATCCACGCGGGGAAAAATATCCACGCGGGTGGCGTAAGCGTCGGCTTGGCCAATTGCGCATACCACACTCCCACATCTGCGCCAATGAACAGCGAGCCGACTAGGCCAGCAAGATAAGAGGCACCGATCGCGGCGGCATAACGTCCAGCGTAAGCCATACCATTCAGGCATACCGCATGTTTAACGTATCTGTCAAGCGCGTTGTGCACCTCCTTTCGGGCCGCCGAGAATTGAACTCGGGCTACAAGACCCCCAGCCTTGTGTACTGCCACTATACTACGGCCCGTTTTGGTGATGTTCTCTATCGGGCCGCCGGGAATCGAACCCGGTCTTTACACTGCCCGTTTTGTGATGTTCTTATTCGGGCTGCCGGGAATCGAACCCGGTCTTTACGAACCCGAATCGTACGTACTACCGGTATACTACAGCCCGAATAAGAACATCACTGCGAATCTCACGTACTACCGGTATACTACGGCCCGCCGTAGAACATCACCGGATGCGCGATGCAGGATTCGAACCTGCGACCTTTCGAATGTGAATCGAACGCTCTAACCAGCTGAGCTAATCGCGCGTTGGTGGATTATCCACTAAAAGCCTGCCACTCTCAAGGGCAGTCTGTTATACTACTGCGCAATGGATTTCCACATATTCAGCCTCGGATCCAACGATGCCCTGGCGCAAAAAATCGCCGACAGGCTCGGCGCTCCACTTGGCCAGATCATTTGCCGCGCATTCAGCAGCGGCGAGCAGCACGTTCAGTTCCGCGAAAACCTGCGAGGCAAAAACGTCTTTCTCGTACAACCCACGAATCCTCCCGCTGAAAATCTGGTCCGCCTCATGCTTGCGCTCGACGCGGCACACGGCGCTTCTGCGCGCGAGGTCAATGTCGTTATGCCCTTTTTCGGGTATTCGCGTCAGGACAAAAAATCCAAATCACGTGAGCCTATATCAGCTCGCGTGGTGGCGATGACGCTGGAGAATCTCGGTGCGACCCGTTTGCTTACGATGGATCTGCACAACGACGCCATCGGTGGATTTTTCCGGCGCACTATCGTGGACAATCTCTATGCGCGGCGTGTCTTCGTCCCGTATTTCAAAGAACTGTTCAAAGATGCGCTCGACAAAGACGATCTCGTCGTCGTCTCGCCGGACGCGGGTGGCGTGGTGCGCGCGCAATCCTACGGTAAGCGGCTCATGCGGTCAGGCGACCTTGCGATCATTCACAAAGAGCGCGACATCCCGAATCAAGTAGCACGAATGAAGCTCATCGGTGACGTCGCCGGTAAAGTGGCGCTCATGGTAGACGACATGGCGGACACCTGCGGCACGCTCGCGCGCGCCGCGGACCTTCTCGTCGAGAATGGTGCTCGCGAGGTCTACGCCGCTGCGACCCACGGAGTGCTCTCAGGCGACGCGCTCGCGACCATTCAGAATTCTCCCATCAAGAAACTCTTTATCACCGACACCATTTCTGCCGAGCGCGAACTCGGCGACAAGATCGAAGTCGTATCTGTGGGCGAACTCTTTGGCGAAGCGATCGAGCGTATCGAAACGGGTGAATCTTTGAGCGAGCTGTTTGAGACAGAGTAGTCATCCTCCCGGCAGGAATCCTCTTCGAGCCGGGGCTTGCCGTCGTAAGCGACATGGCTGCGCCCTTCGATTCCTGACGCGGCGTGCGCAGGCACGCCGCTCCGGTCGTCGCTCTCGCTCCTCCCGGCAGGAATCGAACCCACATTACGAGCTCCGGAAGCTCGTGTCCTGTCCATTGAACGACGGGAGGTTTTCGGTACTATATAATAGAAATATGCTAAAACACAGCAGCGGTGAAATGCCCAAGACCGGGAAGACGGAGGGTCCGCACGCGGCGAATGACAATGTAGAAAAACCCCTGCCCGAGATGACGGCGGCGAACGATAACGTTGAAGGCAAACATCTGCGCGAAGTCGAACGGCCAGAGCATGAAGAGGGTGAGATGAGCAACAAAGCGCTGCGGGAGATGATGGGTGAGATCGAAGAAGCGCCTCCAGGAGCCGTACTTTTTATCGCTGGAGTCACGAGTCCGCGCGCGTGGGATGAGAGGAGAAGCGGCCACGGCGCGCGAGCCTCGGCGCAGGGGTACGACGAGGGATTTGCCCGTAAACTCGAGAGTGAAGAGGTGGTCTTCATCACTCACGACATGATGCGAGGCCCTACCGGGAGTTACGAAAATGCGCTCGTGGCCCTCGAGCATGCGGTCAAAAATAACCCGGGCAAAAAAATTGTCTGCGATTCCAACTTCCTCCTCCAGCACCATATGTTCAAACCGTGGGAGGCAGAGGATTCAAAGGAATTCGGATCCCTTTCCACCGGGAAGCAAAGCAAAGAATCGCTCGAGAGATGGCTCAAGGATGTGAGCAGCGACAATCCTGATGCCGAAGCGATATCGAAAGCGACGATGCTCGAGCAGCGGTTTGCGCAGTCCACGAAGCGATTGCTGGATTTTGGCCGCAGATACCTTGGGGGGCGGGAGATGGTATTTGGCCTCGCCGCCGACAATGTGCTTGCGCTCGCTTTCTTCGTATTTGCTACGAGGGGCAATCTGCAGCCTGGGGCGGTGAGGGATGTGCTCGGTAAATTTCATGGGTCGAAGCGGGCGGTGGAATTTATCCGGATCAAGGACGGGAAATTCATTACTGAATTGGAAGGCAGAAAATTTAAAGCCCGCCGCGTCGCTTGACGTCGGGAAAAAAAGAGCCCGACACAACTTCGCCATTACAGCGTTGTCGTGTCGGGTGTTCGAAGGGCGGGCGGGAGGTGCGCGCTATTCGACTAGGTTGTCCAGGCCACAATCGCCAACCCGACAACAGCGATCAGCAGCGCGACCATCAGTATGATGAACTGTCCGTCCAGATCTCCGCTTGGCTTTCGGGCGTGACCCTCGATGATCGATGCCAGCGATTCCGCCACAGGGCGGTCGATAGGACTCCTCAGTCCGTTTTCCATTGCTTATGCCCTTCCGCAGTTTCGACAGCTGGCAATATATTACAAATAAATACATATGTCAAGCATGAAAATCCCAACGAGGCGATAAAATGCGCTGCTAGAGGGCCGTTAGCTCATCTGGTAGAGCGTCCGCATGGCATGCGGGAGGTGACCGGTTCAAGTCCGGTACGGTCCATAATGAACCAACCAGCGCTCCGTTACATGGTAGATCTTGGAGAAGAAGTTGCTCGGTTTGTGCATGCGCATAATAAAGGTTTGCCAGAAACGAGAGCGTTGCTTGACCGCTGCTTGGGAGTGATCGATTTGTGTCGCGAGTCAGGAATATCTGCGGCAGGCAGAAAGGAAATCAGTATTTTGCGAGACGTTCTTATTGATTCTATAAGCAATCAGCCCCAGTACAAAGTTAGCGGAGAAGATTTGGAATCCTATTTTATGCCGTTTACAACGCGCTTGGTCTCACATCCATGAAAGCCAAGAAGATCACCGTAAAAGAGATTTAAGATAGCATCTACGTCGGCCCCTTGTGGATCAACTTCAGCCTAAGAGTGAGGCGGCACAAGTAATCCACACAACTATAGGCTTATTCGTACGAATGAGCCCATATGCGTATATACTTGATGCATGAAGGAACTGGAACGGAATTTAAAGGCGCTTGCAAACGGGCGACGTCTCGCCATTCTTAGGATTCTTTCACGCAAAAAGAAAGCATCTGTCAGCGCGATAGCAGAGGCGATCAAGCTTTCTTTCAAGTCGACCTCTCGGCATCTGGGCGTATTGACTGGTGCTGGAATACTCGAAAAAGAACAAATCGGTTTGGAAGTCATGCATAGCCTGTCAGAGCGTAGGCATCCGATCGTTTCTGAAGTTTTGAAAATACTCTAAATCTTGCTCAATAGGCTAATTCGTACGAATTAGCCTATAAGCGTCCGCAAATCATCCCCATTCGATCGTGGCGGGAGGTTTGTCGCTGATGCGGTAGACTACGGCTCCCACTTCGCGGACTTCATTGGTGATACGGCGCGAGACTCGCACGAGAAAATCATATGGCAGCTGAGCGAAGCGCGCGGTGAAGCCATTGACGCTCCACACTGCCCAGAGCGCGACCACGTGGCCCATGCCTGCGTCGTCGCCCTTGCTTTCGGTGTGCTCGGAGCACGTGAGCGTTGCTCCCGCTTGCCACACGGTGTCGTAGAGATCGGCCTTGCGCAGCTCCTCTATGTAGATGCCATCGACCGATCGTGCGATCCGTAGCCGCTCGGCTGAAACCTCGCCTTCGATACGCACGACCAGCCCGGGGCCGGGGAATGGGTGGCGAGTGAGCAGCTCTTCCGGCACGCCGATATCGCGCCCGATAGCCCGGGCTGAATCCTTGACCTCCGTCTCGAGCGGCCGGAGCTCTGGCACGGAGAATTCGATACCGGTGTTGTGATGCACCTTGATCTCCGCGACGCGCGCGCCTGTAGCATGGCCATGGCCGCTCTCGCGAAGGTCTGTATACAGTGTGCCTTGAGCGATAAACGCTGCTCCGAACTCTCGAATTTTTTCCTCCAACACTTCCTTGTACACATCACGCATCGCGAGCCGTTTGTCTTTCATGGCGGGCTTGCCAGCAAGCGCCTGCAGAAAGCGATCGGTAGCGTCCACGATCTCAACCTGAATCCAGTCCGCATCGGCAAAGTACTTTCGTACAAACGCCTCGTCATCCGGTCGGTCAATACCTCGTATATACACCCCCTTAAGTTGTCCAAGGGGAGTCTTTGGCCGCTTGTCCAAGGACTCCCCTTGGACAAGCGCGGCTTTGAGCAAATACGCGACCACTGAAGAATCGGAGCCGCCAGAAAGTGCAATGAGAACCTTTTTACCACCTGCTTGCACTTTTAACTCGGCGATCTTTTGTTCAGCGACATTATGCGCGGGGAAACGATCGGAGATGCCGCAGATCTTGAAGCAGAAATTCTCGTACATTTTTGCGCCCTCGGCCGTATGCGTGACTTCGGGATGAAATTGCACACCCCACAAATGTTTGAAGCGACCGGCGGCAACTGGCGCATTCTCGGTAGAGCCGAGCACGGTCATTGGGGCGTCGGCTTGGATAGCGTCGCCGTGCGTCTGCAACACCTCGGAGAGGTCGGGTACACCCTCAAATAGCTCGTCCGCAGCTTCAAGATGAAGCTTATGCACGCCAAATTCTCGCTTGTCGCTTGGGATGACCCGCACGCCGATATGCTTGGCCCACATCTGGAAGCCGAGGCACACGCCTAGCAGGGGAATATCGAGGTCAAAAATCTTTGCATCAAAAGGTGGTGGCTCGGTCTCTACAGATGCGGGGCCGCCGGAGACGACAATACCCTCAGGAGCGGCTTTTTTCACATCTTCGGCGGTGACGCTCGAAGGATCGGCCACGATGCAAAAGACCCCGAGTTTCGAGAGCTGCTGCACGATGAGGTGGTCAAACTGCGACCCCATCGAAAACAGCATCACAAAGTGCCCGGTCTTCCGCACCCGCATTTCCTCGGCAATCTCCGCAAGCGCTTCAGGAGTGACGTGTGTAAAGATTTTCAGCATAGTGAAATATATCGGAATTGTAGCAGAAATTAAAACAGCCTGGGAAACTTCACGAGTCATCGTGAAATTCCCCAGGCGAGTGTAGACAGCTTCAATCGGTAGCTATTTTTTTGCCACCTTGCTGTGTTCCCGAACAGGGCGTTGCGGGCGGACGCGATCCTCCCGGTTCAGCTGAGCATCGATTGCGGCCCATGTGCTGAAGCTTGACTCCTGTTGGTCGTCCGAGAGCCGATCAATGAGATCAGAGGTTGATGTGCGAGGCACCTTCGACATGAAGCCAGCCCGCGCCACAAGCCCGAACTTCTTGATCTGCGGGCAACTTTCCCGCCGGACCATGGCAGTCAGATCTCGGCGCGACCGCAAATAGCGATAATGGTTGTGGTCGCTGAGCACTTGCGCCGCGATCTTGCGGTGCTTGATGCCGAAGCACGCGCGCGGAGAGCTTTTCACGTTCGCGGCGATCAGCTCCGTAAGGGCGAGCGGTTTTTTAGCGGCAGCATCGGCTATCGCTGCGCGCAGCAACAGCACCTTGGCGTAGCGCGCCACTCCCAGGCTCACGTCGGCGTTAATACCTGGGGAAGCCGACTTTACGTCGTCGGCGATGAACCCCATCAACTCCATGAAGTGCTGGCAGGCGGTATCCCGCATGAGGCGAAGCGTCCGCCGGTCTCGCGGCAGTTGCTTCTGCATTGTGCGCTCGTTGGCCCAGCGTGCGCCCTCGGCCGCCTCTTCCTTGTCGAAGCACAAAGGTTCAGCGGCGCGTGCCGTCATAACAGGCGTGGCGATAAGGACACCGGCCGCGAACGCTGTCGCGGCAATTTTCCCCCAGTTGGTCATAATTCCCCCTATTGGACGGAACGGCGCATACCGCTCCTTCGCTGTCCTTTTGTATCATACCATCTATAGTTGCTCTATGTCAAGCAACAATGCGCAAACTATCAAAACATGGGGATAACTGTCTTGCGGTAGGGTATAGTGGGTTATACTCATTTGCAGTGGGATAAAGTGGTAAATATGGGAAACCTGTTGATCGGTGAATACACGCATACACTCGATGAGAAAAAGCGTGTCTCGCTTCCAAAACAATATCGTAGTGCGCTCGGTAGGCGCATTGTCATGACACGAGGTTTGGATAAGTGTCTCGTCATATTTTCGCGGAGCGGATGGGAGCGAATGGCAGAAAAATTGCAATCGCTATCGTTTGTGGATGTGGACACGCGCGGGTTCAACCGATTCATGCTCTCCGGGGCAGCGGAAGTCGAGGTCGATGCCGCGGGCAGGATTTTGATACCGGATCACCAGAAGGAATACGCGAATTTGAAAAAGGAAATCATTTTCGCAGGCATTTCTGATCGGGTCGAGGTGTGGGATGCAGCACGTTGGAGTGCCTACAAAGCTCGTATCGAAAAGGATCCCGAACAAATCGCCAAAAAACTCGGCGAGATAGGAGCTCTTTAATATTGATGCTACGGGGTGGCTGGAGGATTTACATCGTCATGCGCACGCGACGCTCACAATCCTCCAGCGACCCGGTGTCGTCATCTCTCGACGTTGCTCGAGACAAGTCACCGTACTGGCCTACAACCGCCTCCGGCGGTTCGGCTCACAAGACTGTTCTTTTACATGAGGCAGTGGAAGCACTCTCGATCTCACCGGAAGACATCGTGGTAGACGCGACGCTCGGAGGAGGCGGACACGCGCAAGAAATTGTCGCAAGGCTCAGGCGAGGTGGAGTATTCGTCGGGTTCGATCTTGATCAAGACGCGGTACGTCGCGCTGAGGCGCGCCTGAAAGGAAGTGACGCACAAGTCGTATTGATCAATGCAAATTTTCGCAACCTGGGGGCTGAATTGCGCGCACGTGGCATCGAGCGAATAGACGCGGCACTTTTTGACCTCGGATGGAGTGCGGATCAGTTGGCGTCTGGAAGGGGATTCTCCTTCCTATCTGAAGAACCGCTTTTGATGACCTACGGGCATGACCAAGATTCGCTCACGGCAGGGACGATCGTCAACGAATGGGCAGAAGAATCTATTGCCGACATTCTATTCGGCTGGGGGGAGGAGCGCTACTCGCGAAAGATTGCGAGGGCGATTGTGCTCCGCCGCGCTGTAAAACCATTCACGACATCTCGCGACCTTGCCACCGTGATTCAAGAGGCGACACCTCTTGAATATCGCCGGAGGCGGATCCATCCGGCGACGAAAACCTTTCAAGCAATCCGCATTGCGGTCAACGACGAGCTGGGCGCGCTCGCGGAAGGTCTGAAAGGTGCGTGGGATGTGCTTAGCCCATCCGGTCGCCTAGCGGTCATCACCTTCCACTCGATCGAAGACAGACTAGTAAAGCAGCGGTTTGTTGGGTGGGAGCGTACGGGTGAAGGAATACGAGTGAATAAAAAACCACTGACACCAAGTGATGAAGAACTCAAAGACAATCCACGTGTAAGAAGCGCAAAGTTGCGTGTAATTGAAAAAATTTGAATATTGTATGTCAAAGCATTTACAAAGAATAAGCAAATACCGACCTTCTGCGCTGCAGGGAACCTTGCGTTTGGAAGTCGCTCGTCCGCGTGCGCGCCTTTCGCAGGAGCAGGCGTGGGAGCCGCACACGCGTTCCATTCTTTCGATCGCGCTGATCGTACTCACCGCAGCCTATCTGTATTTTGTCGCGGCTTCGATCATGAACGTTATTGCGCGCACCGAGGCAATGCGCGAGATGCAAACTATCCAGAGTGCGATCGCGGGCATGGAACAGCGGTATTTTGCTCTCTCGCAAGGCGTTACCCCCGCCGAGGGTGTGGCGCTCGGCCTCTCTCCGGTGGTACATACTTCCTACGTGCATCGCCCAGGCAACGCGGCTGTCGCAGCGATCACCTCGAATGAAATCTAGTTTCGTTGTCCAGGCTCCCTGATAAGCTAAGGGCCTCCGGATGGTTTACTATGACTGGGCATGAGTGAATCGAGAAAGCTTCTCACGGGTCGGGCACGGGTGCTTTCCGGGGCGTTTATTCTAGTTGCCGCGCTTCTCATCGCACGGCTGTATTTTGTCCAGATCGTACACGGCCGGCAGTATAGCCGCGACGCAATGGGCCAATATACCGAACAAGCGCCGGAAGTAATCCAGCGCGGGAGCATTTTTTTCACAGAGAGAGACGGCTCGCTCGTCGCCGCTGCGACGATGCAATCTGGTTGGCGGATCGCGATTGATCCCCAGCAGATCGGTGAGGCGCAGAAGCTGTATGACGCACTGAACGCGGTCACGCCGATCGACAAATCGGTATTTATGAACAGCGCCGCGAGGAAAAGCGATCCCTACGAAGAGATCGCCGTGCACGTAGATGACACAGCTGCGACAAAAATACGAGCACTGAAACTGCGGGGCGTCATACTGGTATCAGATCAGTGGCGCTTCTACCCGGGACGCTCACTTGCAGCGCAGGCGATCGGCTTCGTCGGCTATTCGAGTGAAGGTCGCAGTAAGCTCGGCGTGTACGGTCTCGAAAAAAAGTACGAGACAACGCTCTCCGAGAGCTCGCTCGGCCTCTATGTCAATCCGTTCGCGGAGATCTTCACCAATGTGAAATCGGCGCTTTCGAGCGATCCCGCGGCTCACAAAGGCTCGGTGATCACATCGATCGAGCCCAAGGTCGAAGAACAACTCGAAGCGACGCTCGATAGCGTAATGGAAATATACACTCCCACCGCAGCAGGCGGTATCATCATGGATCCGCGCACGGGACGTATTGTGGCAATCGCCGGCAGGCCTGCCTTTGACCCCAACACCTACAATGTAGTCGCCGACCCCTCTGCCTACGACAATCAGCTCGTCTCAGGGCGCTACGAATTAGGTTCGATCATGAAACCGCTCACGATGGCAGCTGCGATAGACAGTGACGCCGTCTCGCCTGGGACGACATACGACGACAAAGGTTGCATAGAGCGCTCTAGCTATACCGTCTGCAACTTCGACTTGAAAGCTCGCGGTGTCATACCGGTGCAACAAATACTCAATCAATCTCTCAATGTCGGTGCGACGTTTCTCGCCGACACTATGGGGCACGCGACACTAACACGCTACTTTCGAATGTATGGACTCGGAACAAAAACGGGCATTGACCTACCAGACGAAGTGGCAGGGGATCTATCACCCTTGGGGAGCGGCAGGGGACCGGACGTAAATTATGCAACCGCCGCATACGGGCAGGGCATCTCCGTCTCTCCCATCGAAATGATACGAGCGCTCTCGGCGCTTGCAAATGGAGGCGTGCTCCCTGATCCGCATGTGGTAGACTCGATCAAATACGAAAGCGGCCTCACGCGCAAGGTTCCTTCAGGGAATGGCCCGCAGGTATTGAAGCCAGAGACCGCTGCTACCGTGACCGACATGCTCATTACCGTGTTTGACACCGGCCTCCTGAACGGCAAGCTCAAAATGGAACACTACTCCATCGCGGCGAAAACGGGTACTGCCCAAATCCCCCAGAAGGGCGGAGGTTACATCCCGGGCGACACTTACCTGCACTCATTTTTTGGGTATTTCCCAGCGCGTGATCCACAGTTTATCGTATTTCTCTTCGCTATTAAGCCGCAAGGACAGAAGTACGCATCGGCCACGCTGGCGAATCCGTTCATGGACATCGCAAAGTTTCTCATCAATTATTACGAAATTCCTCCCGATAGGTGAGGCGTGATATAGTGCGCACCATGATCCTCACCTATCATGAAGGTGCCTGCGTGCGCGCGCAAGTCGGCGACACCACCGTCGTCTTCTCGCCCGTCTCGAAACAGTCGAAAAATTTTAGGCAGACGAATTTCGGGGCGGATGTGGCATTTATTTCTCTCAATCATCCTGATATGAACGGGGAAGACGAGGCTTCCCGAGGAGAGAAGAAAGCGTTTGTCATTTCTGGCCCCGGAGAATACGAAGTCTCCGCCAAAGGCGGATCCGCCTCCGGCGGAAAGGAATCTGACGCCGTCAGAGTAGCGGGATTTAGGACAGCGTCGCGGTACGGTGGAGAGGAAAAGATCAATACGGTCTACGCGCTCACGCTTGACGGGCTGTCTATGCTCTACCTCGGCGCCCTGAATGCTGCGCTGCCACCTGACGTGCTTGAGATGGATGCACCGGACATCCTCTTTGTGCCAATAGGAGGAAATGGGGTACTGGGCCCGGCCGAGGCACAAAAATTGGCAGTAGCGCTGGAAGCCAAGATCGTGATCCCCATTCTTTACGACGATAAAACATTGAAACAATTCCTGAAAGAAGCAGGTGAGGAGAAGGTGCAGCCAGTGGATAAATTCACAGTCAAACTGCGCGACATGGTGGGAAAAGAGGGGGACGTGGTAGTTTTAAGTCCGTAGCTCATGGTAATGAGAACAATACATAAGTTGCGTGAACGTCCGAAGGACGAGCGCGTGGCAGTGGCGGGAGGGATCTCGGTCGCGGTGGTGGGAGTGCTCTTTGTAGGATGGGCGGGATTCGTATTGTACGGTGTCGGAGGCGGTGAAGTGGTAGCCACCAATCCAGAGCCCACTTCACAATCGCAACAAGCCGCGTCTGCCGCTCCGGCGGCTTTACAGCAGGTTATCACCCCGGCTACCAGTTCGTACCAAGCCTCTCCCCCTTCAACAGTCGAACACCCCGCAGCACCTTCCATCGTTCAATAACGCGCTAAAGCTTGCCTTTGGACAACAGGGGATCGTGATTAGTTCATGCGTAGTAATTTAACATGCGGTCGCACACTAAATTGCTACACTTCTATCGAAGCAAAAATTCTTGCTTAAGCCGCTGATCGTTCTCCAATTTTTCTACGATCATATACAGAACACTCGCACCAGTCCGAAGTTCCGTTTTCACGAGAGCGATCACGTCCTCGCAATCGTGCGGATACACCCATACGCTGTCTTGGAGACGATAGAAACCGAAACGCTGCATCATCGTTCGCAACGCGTTGCGCATCGCCCGCTTCTTTTCGGGTATATCAAAAATAACAACGCGCCAATGTTTATCCCAACGCTTCGGTCGCATGGATTGCTCGAGCAACATGTTTCCGCGAACCCACAAAGCACTCTTTCCCGCTTCGGAGATACGCGCGTATTTTTTACCTTTGTGTTCTTCGAAGATGACATACCCATCACGGGCGAGTTGCGTAATGATATTGTTGGAACGATACATGAACTGTCTTTTGAACTTGGGAATCTTGCCCAGCAACTGCAGCGTATTTGGAGTGATCAAAGCAACGGCGATGATTCCAGAGAGCGCGACCGTCGTCAGGATGGTTCTTTGGATGTTGCCCATTCGCCGTTGATGACGCGCCTCTTTTTCGAGTTGACCCATGCGTAGTAATTTAACATGCGGTCGCATAGTAAATTGCTACGGTGGGGAAAACTGAAAAATATAAAAAAAGGATCTAAAAAATCCTAAAACAAAAAAACAAAGGACCGCCGCGCCGAAGAGGGTCGCGGACGATCCTCTGTCCTTTGCGTCTCACTTCGGCGCCTGCGGTTTCGACTAGTTCGAGAGGTGCACGATCTCGGGGAGTTTGCCGTGATGCGGTGCCCACTTCTCGCCTTCAAAGCGAACGCGGATTATTATTGGGTCCTCGTCAGTTGCGACTGCCGGGTGTTCCTCGACTCTCCGCATGATCTCGACGGCTCTGCCCTTCACGCACCTCTCTTGATCCCTGAAAAAGCTAACGCGCGTGGAGCCGTCCTTGGAGTCGAGCATATTTTTGACGTCGCTCCACTCAATCCTGTCGGGTCGCATGGGTTTGTTTATTGTCCCGACGAACCATATCGAATGCATAGGCCTGACGAGATCAGCGACGACGATGTACCGAGTGTCGGGCATGGTTTTGCCTCACGATTTATCAAGCCACGGTGACCTGATTTTCCGGGTGCACATTAGCATTTAAACAAGTGGTAAGCAAAGGGGTTTTCTGCTATAATTGACCCAACATGGCAGCGAAGAAAGGTGAGGAAAATAAGGGTAATTCGGGTACTGTACACGTCAATGTCGTGCCTCGTAGCATCTCTACCGAGATGCGGGAGAGTTATCTGGATTATGCGATGTCGGTCATTACGGCGCGGGCGCTTCCCGACGTGCGTGATGGACTCAAGCCCGTACACCGGCGCATCCTCTATGCGATGCATGATGTGGGGCTCACCGCGACGGCGAAGACGCGCAAATCAGCAACTGTGGTCGGCGAGGTCCTGGGCAAATACCATCCGCATGGCGACGTCGCGGTGTACGATTCTATGGTGAAAATGGCGCAGGAGTTTACTATGCGCTACCCGCTCATCGTGGGGCAGGGCAACTTCGGCTCGATAGACGGCGATCCGCCTGCTGCTATGCGCTACACGGAAGCAAAGATGTCGCGTCTTGCCGGAGAGATGCTGCGCGATATTGATAAAGAAACGGTGGCGTTCGCGCCCAATTACGACAACACCAAACAAGAGCCAACGGTCTTGCCTGCGGCGATACCAAATCTTCTTTTGAACGGCACGCTCGGCATCGCGGTCGGTATGGCGACCAACATCCCGCCGCACAATCTGCGCGAGGTGTGCGAAGCGGCGATACATTTGATAGAGAACCCAGAGGCGACCACCGACGACTTGCTCAAATTCGTGCAAGGGCCGGATTTCCCCACAGGGTGTGTGGCATTCAACGAAAAAGACATTGCGCACGCTTATGCCACGGGCCGCGGCCCGGTAGTGGTGCGGGGCGAGGCCGAGATCGTCGAGGGCAAGAAACAGGATTATCAGATCATCATCACCTCGATCCCGTTCCGCGTAAACAAAGGCGATCTCCAGGAGAAGATCGCCGCGCTCGTGCATGAGAAAAAGCTAGAAGGTGTCCGCGACATGCGCGACGAGTCTACGAAGGACATCCGCATCGTGATCGAACTCAAGAATACGGGCAATGCGCAGGCAGTGCTCAACTACCTCTACAAGCACACGCAGCTCGAGGAGACCTTCCACTACAACGTCGTGGCACTCGTAGACGGCGTGCCGCAAACGCTTTCTTTGAAAGCCATTCTCGAATACTTCATCGCCTACCGAAGGGAGGTGGTGACCAAGCGCACGCAATATGATCTGCGCAAGGCGCAAGAGCGCGAGCACATCCTCCTCGGTCTTAAGAAGGCACTCGATCACATTGATGAGATCATCAAGCTTATACGTGCGAGCAGGGACGTCCCGCAGGCACACACAGAGCTGATGAAGAAATATAAATTCAGCAACCTGCAGGCAACGGCAATTTTGGAGATGAAGCTTTCTCGATTGGCAAATCTGGAACGTCAGAAAATTGAGAACGAACTCAAGGAGGCGCAAGCCATCATCGAAGAATTGAGCTCTCTCCTCAAGAGTGTCGCTAAGATGATGACACTGATCAAGAAGGAGATTCGCGAGGTCATAGAGAAATTCGGCGACGAGCGTCGCACGAAGATCGTGAAGCGCGGCGCCAAGCTACTATCGGCCGAGGATCTCGTAGCCGACGAAGAGTCGGTACTCGTCCTCACTGCTGGCGGCTATATCAAGCGCACGAATCCGGGGGAGTACCGTCGCCAAAAGCGCGGCGGTGTGGGCGTGATGGACCTCAACACAAAGGATGAGGATTTTGTCACGCAATTCCTCACGGCAAGCGCGCACAGCGACCTCCTCTTTTTCTCCGATCGTGGAAAGGTCTACCAATTGAAAATGTATGAACTGCCGGAAGGAAAGCGCGCCACTAAGGGCAAGTCCATTCTGAATTTCCTTTCCCTTGAACAGGACGAGAAGATCACCTCGATCCTCGCCATGCCCAAGGAGAAAAAGGTGGCGGACGGACTATCCCTCGTGATGGCTACCAAAAACGGCACGGTGAAGAAAACGGCGGCTGCACAATTTCGCGAAGTACGTCGCTCTGGCTTGATCGCAATCAATCTCGACGAAGGCGATGCGCTCATCTGCGCGCAGTTTGTTCACAAGGGCGATGACGTCGTTTTGACGAGCGGCAAGGGTCAGTCTATCCGCTTCAAAGAGGGAGATGTGCGTGAGATGGGGCGACAGGCGGCGGGTGTGCGTGGCATGAAGCTCGTAAAAGGGGATTTCATCGTCGGCGCCGGTATCGTTGCAAGGACAGCTAAGGATGCCGAGCTCCTCGTCCTTTCATTGACAGGATATGGTAAGAAAACAAGACTTTCCGAATACAAAACGCAAGGTCGCGGTGGAAGCGGGATCAAAACGATGTCCATCACTACGAAGACAAAGCAGCTCGTGGGCGCAGCTGTAATCGTGGGCTCTGGCGAGCTTGTGGCAATGTCGCAGAAAAGCCAGACCATCCGAACAGGTCTCGACGAGATACCGAGTATCGGCCGTGCCACGCAGGGCGTGCGCGTGATGAAATTGCGCGAGGGCGATAGCCTCGCTTCGTTCGTCGTCTTTCCACAAGATCAGGAATCCCGAATATGAAAGAATCGGGTCCACAACCGATTAATCGAGTTATACGGCAGCGCGAGGATCAGATAGCACCGGAAGCTATCGGCTCGCTCAGCGAGGAAGAGTTCTTGGGTCTTGACCGGCCTCAGTTTGAACTTTTATCCAGAGGTCAATCACTGATGGTTCCCAAGGTCGTGTACTACATCTCGCAGCGAGGGGGTAACCTCGATGTTCAACGGGCGCTACTTCAACGTCATGGCCTTGATGAGGGTGTCTATGATGAAGTCGAAAACAAAAGGGGATTGTTCTCGACTTCTCCCCATCAAGAACGAGCCGTCATAACGGTTATACGCGCAAGCAACTTGCGATTAAGTGGGGTAAGAAGCGAACTGTTGAATCAATTTTTTTCTATTCAGCAACAGTCATTGGTAAAATACTTCTCACCCGCTTTCTATGTGGCGGTTGAACGTTCTGACCACTTGCGCGAGACTTATCCGTTGCGGCATAGAGAACAATTTCCGCTTGTGGACTCGTTGCTCGGCGATATTGAAGCTCAAACGGGTCTCGCGCCGGAGGCAATCTTCAATGCAGGGCATATTCCAACCTCGTTTGAACATCAAGCTCGCCAATCGAGTCCTGCAAGTAGAAACCGAGCGCAGCCTCGAATGATTACTGAATATTTGCAAATGATTCGCGAGGCATTATCAGGCGATAAATCAATGAGTGATATAGCAGCGATCCATGACAGAACGTATCCAACGATTCGTAATATATTCTACGGGGACAGCAAAATTCTAAGCGATCAAATGAGAAAGGTCATCCAGAGCCGCTTGAACGCCAGCTAGAGAGTTCTGCCTTTGATTCTCCTGAAACTACACCATGACTGAAAGATATCGTTGAATTACGTTGTGTTCGGCAATTACCGCTAAGGGGCCGTTCACAAATAACATCCGTTATTTGGGATTATGTTCCCTAGTGCCGCCTAGTGGAACTTATTTACGAATGCGGCCTAAATCCCCAGATTTCTTCCATGTTTCGACGAGCGTGCGCTATAATAGTTGCAATGCAGTCGCATGCTACCGCGCGTTTCGCCCATCCCGCATCGAACACCGATGCGCTCGGCATTGAAGGGGGAATGGTGGTCGCCGATTTTGGCTCCGGCTCCGGGCATTATGCGCTTCATTTGGCAGAGCAGGTGGGAGAGAGTGGCGTTGTGTATGCCATCGATGTGCAGCAAGCACTCCTCGAGCGTCTCAAAAATGAGGGGGTGCGGCGGGGTTTCAAAAATATCGAGATCATCTGGGGCGATGTCTCGCGGCCGCGGGGATCCAAAATCGCAGATCGCACCGTGGACCTTGTGCTCATCTCCAATCTCCTCTTCCAGCTCGAAGATCCCGCGCGGGCGCTCAAGGAAGCATGGCGCGTCTTGAAACCAGCAGGCAGACTTGCCATTATTGATTGGTCGGACTCTCCGCCAGTTGGCGGACGGCGCATGGGACCTACTAAAGCGCATGTTTTGAAAATAGAGAAAGCGCTTGATCTGGCACACGAGGCGCATTTTGATTTGATCCACGAATTCGACGCGGGCTCCCACCACTACGGGCTCATCTTGAAACCCGCACCCGCCTCTCGCATATGAAAACACGCTCACTTTTTCAGATCATTCTGCTCGCCGTCTTCGGCTCCCTTGGGGTAGCAGGTGTACTCATCTTTGCCTTTGCTGTGGGGGGAGGTAACACGGCAAGCACGATCGGCAAAGTGGTGATATGGGGGACCTTCGATAAGTCAGCAATGCAAAGCGTGCTCGATACGGCGATGCGGGACAATCAGGATCTGCAGCAAGTCAGCTATGTGCAAAAAACCGAAGCCACGTATGAGCAAGATCTCTCCAACGCGCTCGCGCAAGTGCAAGGCCCTGACCTTTTTATCCTACGATCTGATTATGCGCTTAAAGACGAGCCTAAAGTCATACCCATTACGTACGAAGAGTTAAGCCGCGTACAATTCCAGAATATTTTTGCGGAAGCGGCCAATCCATATCTGGGCAAAAGTGGCATCATTGCCATACCCTTTGCCGTAGACCCGCTCGTTCTCTATTGGAATCGCGACATCCTCTCCAGCGCTGGCTACGCCGTGCCGCCTGCGTATTGGGATGACGTGCCGAGGGTGTCGGAGAAGATAACACAGAGAGACCAAAGTGGGGGGATACAAAGGGCGACGATCGCCTTTGGGACTTACCGGAATATCGAAAACGCCAAGGCCATCCTCTCTGCGCTTCTAATGCAGGCGGATATTCCCATTACGACGGTGCGCTCGGACGGTACTATAGCCGCCGCGCTTACGCAGGAGACGGGGGGGTCAAGCAGTGCAGCTGACGACGCGCTCCGCTTTTATACCGAGTTTGCCGACCCTTCGCAGAGCGATTATTCATGGAGCGGCTCTATGCAGGGCGCACGGGCGGCATTCGCCGCGGGTGATCTGGCACTCTATGTAGGCTTTGCGAGTGAGGCACCATTGATCGCATCCATGAACCCAAATCTCAATGCCGCGATCGCCGCTCTCCCACAGCTTCGCGGCGCGGCGCGCACATCGGATTTCGGACGCGCGTATGCCTTTGCAGTGCCACGGGCGAGTGGGAATCCCATCGGGGCCAAGGCCGTGGCAGCGCTCCTCGATTCAGCGACGACCTCGGCAGCGATTGCTCGCTCCCTTGGTATTTCCTCTGCCCTGCGCAAGGTATTGGCAGATCCGGTAAGCGGAAATGCAGCGATCTTCAATCAAATGACAATCATCACGAGGATATGGAGTGATCCGGATCCTACGCAGACAGACCCGCTCTTCCGCGCTATGATTGAAGACACCGTGAGCGGAGCATCGCCCCTGTCGCAGGCGCTGCAGCGCGCGGGGCAGCAGATGTCGCAGATCATCAGCGGCGAACAGTGATATGAGAATACGAAAGTGGGTACAAGCATTCTCGGTAGCGTTGCCAATCCTTTTGGTGTTTGGGGTCGCCCACGCCGCCTGCGAGGCCGGTACGAGTGGCCTCTGTAATCCGCTGTCGTTCAAGACTGTCCAGGCCTTCGTCGAAGGTGCTTTGAAAGTGCTGGTGATGATCGCACTGCCCATTATAGGATTTTTCATCGTGTTTTCGGGATTTCAATTCATCTTGGCGCAAGGTAATGAGGGCAAACTAAAAAACGCTAAGCAAAATTTTGTGTACGTCATTATCGGCGCTGCGCTCGTCCTCGGTGCGTGGGTACTCGCGACCTTGCTCGGAGCGACCGTATCGCAGTTGGTCGGCTAACAAACGATATGCCAAAATTATCTGTTCAGTACATGCTGGTACTCCTGCTCGCATCGCCCACGGTGGCGCTCGCCGCGGGCGCTCCGACGGACTTTAAGAGCCTCGCGAATCTTGTCGTTAGTATTATCGAGACGGCGACGGCGGTCGCTATCGGCCTCGGGGTTTTTTATTATCTTTGGGGCATTGCAACCGCATTCAAAGACGGCGACTCGGCGAAGGGATGGGAAAAATTTCGCCCGCAGGTGACGTGGGGCATCTTCGCCCTTTTTGTCATGGTTATGATCTGGGGCATTTTGCGAGTGTTGCAGAATACGCTCTTCCCATAAACAATCATGTTCCCTTCGGCGCCACAGGTACTCGGCTTCTTCAATCTTCTCGTAGGCGTAATGTTGGTGATCTCCGTCACGCTATTTCTCGGAGGGTTCATAATGTATATCGTGCGCCTTGGTACGTGGCCAACCTACCGCACGCAGGCGCTACGCATCATGTCGTGGGGAGTTGCCGTCCTCTTTACGCTGGTTCTGATCCTTGCCGTGCAGCAATTTCTCGCGCGGCACGTCTTGGTGGCGGTATCTATCGCGGCGTTGATCATCATACTCGTAGTGTTGTGGATCATAATGCAAGGTGTGCAGTCTGGCGGTTCCAGTCCCGAGCGCGCGGGTGAGAGGAGGTGAACGCTCGATAGGAACCTTATCCACAGTACCCGGTCAGTCCGCCTTGTGTATATTTCTCCATTCGCTAGGATGAAGCCACTTAGAGGTTAACACTATCAATCAGCTAATACGCATATGAAACGCACCCTTATCGGCTCCTTGGCTCTGGCCTCTCTTACCCTTGCATTGCCGCTCGTGGCCTCGGCGCAGACTATTCAGGGCGTCCTCAATACCTTTGGAGCCATCATCAATATCCTCGTGGTCTTGGCGATCGGCGCTGCCATCCTCGTGTTCTTCTGGGGCCTCATCCAGTACCTATTGAAGGCAGGCGACGAGAAAGCGAAAGGCCTCCAACTCATGCTCTACGGTATCGTTGCGATTTTCGTCATGGTCTCCATCTGGGGGCTCGTACGGCTCCTGGGCAACACCTTCCTTCCTGGCGTATCCAACAACCCGCTTCCGGCGCCGTTCCAGTACCACCCATAGGCAAGACGCCATTCCCTTCCCTTGCGGATCTAGGGGCTTCACATGGAGGCAGCAAAGCAGATAATCGGCAAGTTTAACGATGCCATTCTCAATCCGGCAATACTGGTCGTATTCACGCTTGGATTTTTCCTCTTCGTGTGGGGGCTCGTGCAATTCCTCAAGGCGCTCAATGAGGGGGGAGATGCAAAAGAGGGGAAGCAGCACATGCTCTGGGGTGTCGCGGGCATGTTTATCATGGTGTCCGTATACGGCATCATCGCGCTGATCTCCAACACCTTCGGCCTCGGCATTGATCCGCGCGGCAGCTACAATCCCGACATGTCGCGATTGCAAAATATCAACGTCGGCACGCTTGGACAGTAATAAATGCTTTCGATGCTGGGGAGAGGACTTGTCCGCCGGAGGCGGATCCGCCTCCGGCGGAAACCCTCTCCTCAATGGGCAGGGCGAGACTTGAACTCGCAACCCTTGCGGGACATGGTCCTAAGCCATGCGCGTATACCAATTCCGCCACCTGCCCAGTTCGCCGAGTATACCATTTACCCCCTATTGATGAGGTAGGTATCGAGTCGGTCTTGCGTTTCTGATAGGGTGGGACCGTCAATCCTTGTGATGAATTCTATGTGTCGCGCGCGCCAGTCTATCGATCGCGCGTGAGCAACAAGGATCGCCCCAGAAATGCGATCGGTAGAAAATGGGATCTCGTCGCTGTAGCCCTTGACCTTGGACGAGATAGGGATAACGAACGCCACTCCGTGCCGCGCGTTGAATATCCGTCGGGTAATTACCAATGCGGGACGATGTCCGCCTTGCTCATGCCCCAGAGTGGGGTCAAATGTAAGCCAGACCATGTCGCCACGCTCCGGCACGTAGGCCTTTACCATACCTCCTTACCCACGGGTCTCATCTTTGTCCATGCCTGTATTTCAGGATCAGAGACGGGACGAACGTTTTTTAAGAGTTGCTGCAACGTTTTCTTCTTACATTTTCGTGGGGTGAGAATGAGAGACCCGTTTTCCAAGCGGACATCGAGCATCGCATTGTTCTTTACATCTGCCGCGAGCAACATGTTGCGAGGCAAACGCACACCGAGTGAGTTGCCCCATGCGGACACTTTTATAGTAGCGACCATATATACAGAAGTATATACAACATTTCCCCTCCGTCAAGTTGCTGGTTCCCACTCATGGTACAATTAAGCGGAGTTTATAAACCTTACGTTTGAAATATGGCAAAGAAAAAGAAGCGAAATTACAAAAAAGTGCCCGGTGGCAAACGCCGCCTGAAGCGGAAGTAGGGCATATTGTTACGGGTGTATAAAAAAGAGACCCAGTTTGCGACCGGGCCTCGACGTTGGCGGAGCACGAATGAGAGTCACCAGACTCCTCCTGTTTGTGGTTAGAACCGCGCCAGCGATTCCTGCGCAATCCTCGCGAGACGGTTGGCTCTCGCCAATATCTTACGGAATTGCTTGGCAAAATAGGCTCGCTCCTCGTGCGTGAGCCGAACATCGCGTGACACGACGTCGATCATGCTTTGGAGAGCAGTTTCTGTCTCGCCATTTCGATCAGCAAGCGCGCTGAGTTCCGCAAGAAGCTCCTCTCGGGTCGCCAACGCTTCTGCCAGCTCTCGCGCCGCCGGATGGTTCGGCTTGCGCAGAAGCAACGGTCGCGTGGCCTCCCGCTGGCGAGCGGCCTTCCTGAGTTAAAGAAACTTTCGGGAGGCTGTTTTTGATGTATGGTGGCTCAACTACAAGCTAAAAGTCAGAATATTTACTATGCGAATTAAAAAAAGGCGAA
>Ga0209542_10002498_pt1 | contig 41080 bp, 60 predicted proteins | sample RifCSPhighO2_01_FD_184028 | JGI IMG/M metagenome (GOLD analysis project Ga0209542, IMG submission 184028) | Soil microbial communities from Rifle, Colorado - Rifle CSP2_plank highO2_0.1 (SPAdes) (version 2) | ecosystem: Environmental > Terrestrial > Deep subsurface > Rock core/Sediment ... | reverse complement strand
TATCGCAATAGGAGTTTCCACTTTAGCTATTGGATCAATTCCCTTAGATTTTGCCAGTTCTGCAACATCATATGCTCTTTTTACTTCATCACTGATATGTTTAAAATATTGATTAAAATTCATTTTGCAATTACCTCAACATAATTCTTTTTCAAAGATTCATCTTTTTGAATAACCAATGATTCAGAATATTTTTTAGATAGAGTGCTTAATAAAACAGGAAGGCCTTCACTCAAAACAAATGGATTCACATATCTAAACTTCTTAATTAAAACTATTGAATTTTTTCCATTAGAATTTCTAATCATAAATCCATTCCTCAACATTAAAAGCCCATCTAAAATTTCCTCATCTTTACTGCTCTGTAAAATTTTTATTACATCATAATCTGTCTTCCAAAAATCTGAATTGTTAATAATTCCTAATTTTAAAGCACGTTTCAACACATTACTAAGGATATGATATCTTGCTTTAGCCTCTTCCCCTGCCCAATGTTCCTTTTGACATTTTGCATATCCAAATGCAAATATCTCTGCTGCATCAAGTGAATCAAAAACAATCATGCCTTTATAGTTTACAAGACTATCTAAAATAAGTTTAAACTTCTCAGGTTTCTCAAAATTAATAATCTCCCTTAAAGAATAATCAACTCTATCAGCACAAATGTTAGGAGAATCATTTTCAAGCAATGTAAATTTGCTAAAATCACAAATTGATTTATAATCAAAACCATGCTTTTCCAAAATAACTGGAATCTCAGATTTCTCTATAAATTCTTCAAAAGCCTTATCTTGATAACTTTCATTCTCAACATCTCCTATAACCCAATCTATAACATGAGAAAATGCAGTATGAGACACATCATGAAGCAAACCAGCAATTTGTTCAAGCAAAGAAGCTCCAAGTTTCTTCAATAATATCATCACTCCAACGCTATGTTCATAACGAGAAAACCCTTTTTTATGGTAATACTCATCAGGCATCCCCATTTGAGAAACCCTTTTCAGCCTCTGCATGCTACCACAATTAATCAACTCGATTAAAACAGGCTCATTCACTTCAATTTCACCATAAACTCTATCATTTATCTTCATTCAACCCTTCCTTGATTTCTTTCATCAGATATTGTAAAATCTAAGACCTTTAATTCATGAGTCTTCACATTAAACACAGGTACCTTGCATGGATCAGGTATATTTCCAACTTTTTCTTCAAACTCTGTTCTAGCCTGCCAGCAACTTCCAGTCATTATTAAAGTGCCATTATATCTATCTATATCTAATCTGTGAACTTCACCTGTACAAAAAATATCTGGAACCTCTGAAATAACTAATGGATCCTTTTCTATATTTGGAACATAAACAACAGAAGCGGAAATTCCATGGCTTGGTGCAAGATGTCTCCTTTTCAACATGTGCCTCACAGCCTTTGCAGGAGATTTATGTGCCTTAATCAAACGCAACTCTTCAATGCTATTTATGAAAGCATGAATACTCGCACCATGATACATCTGAACTTTAAACTCCTTCCCAGTCTCATGAAGTTTAACAAGACATGGATTTGGTACTAAAACTAAATTAGAAATATCATATAAAGACCCTGCATAAGTCTTATCAAGAACTGGTTGTGGTTCCAAAACTCTAGAAGCATCATGCTGTCCGGGACACATAAAAACAGTTATTCTTTTTGGAATTCTCTGAATATATTCTGCAAAAGAATCATACTGCCCTTTCAAAGTTTTAATCTCTAAATGTCTTTCTTGTCCTGGAAAAACACCAACCCCATCAACAGCATCACCAACAACAAAAAGATATCTTATCTTCATAGCAGTTTCATCATCACTGTTAAGCCATACAATAAACTTTTCAAATTCTGGCCTAAGAAACTTCTTACTTCCAACATGTATATCTGAAATAAAAGCAAGCCCGCAATCATCGTTAAACTTAGTTTTGCTAAGAACATAAGAATCTGGAAAAAACACCTCGTGACCCATAATCAACTCATTATTTCCAGTACATCTGATAGCAACAACCTCATCAAGTTGCAATTCGGAAGCATCACTAAAACAATTACTCCCAGCTTTAAAAACAACATTAGTCTTCCCAGTCAAATCCTCAAAAACAACAATTAGATTCCTATTTTTTGTGATTCTCTTTTCACTAACCATTCCTACAATCACAAATTTCTGTCTAACATTAGAAATTTTATTTATTGAAATTAAATTATCCAATTCACTGCGCCTTAAAATCATTCCTTGAATTTCTTTATATCTAGCTCTAAAATGTCCTACAAAATCGGCAACTTCAATTTTCTTATCACAAGTAGTATTTGCATAATGTATAGTATAATTTGGTTTATTTCTCTCTATATTTTCAACCTTTCCAAGAGGTTTATCATTAATATCAACTTGTATTCCTAACTGGATAAAAACATTCAAAAATTTAGGTTTAATGTTATCTGCTAAATCGTTTATACTTTTAGAAACAACCCAATTTTTAATTAATGCAGATTTAGTAATCATCTTCTGACCAGAAACATTTTCAAAATTATCTAACAGTTTACTTATCGTATCTGCATCATTAATACTGCTAAGAGCTTCAAATATTTCCCTTTCAAGAAGAAGCCCTCTTTCTTTAACAATACGCAAAAGTTCAACATTATTATTCATAATAATGCACTCTCCAGAATTTCTTTTGCTTTCGGCTGTAAATTATCAGGTATCATTAATTTTATTTCTCTGGTTCTTCCCATTCTTCCTCTGCTTATAACATCTACATTAATCAAACCAAGCATATCAAACTCTGCAATTATATCTGAAATTCTTCTTTGAGTTAAAATCTCAATATTAGTTTTTTGACACATCTCTTGATACCTATTATAAACATTACCTGTAAAAATCCCTTTACCATCACCCCCTTTAGCCAGATTCAATATACTATAAAGAACAAGTTGATGTTGTCTAGGTTCATTTTCAATAATATCCAACATCTTATCTCTCTCAATTTTCTGATTTGCTTTATCAATAAATTCCATTGTTAACTTCTTAGAACTCTCACGTTCAGCAAGCTCACCAGCAACACGAAGTAACGCTAACGCCCTCCTGGCATCTCCATGCTCACGGGCAGCAAAAGCAGCGCATTTGGAAAAAACACCATCATCCAAAACACCCTCGGCAAAAGCTTCTTGCGCCCTATCTTTTAATATATCTTGCAACTGCAGAGCATTATATGGTGGAAAAACTAATTCCTCTTCACCAAGAGAACTTCTAACTCTTGGATCAATATTATCCATAAAAGTCAAACTATTACTTATACCAACCAAACTAATCTGTGCATTTTTCAACTCAGAATTAAGCCTTGTCAAATTATAAAGGAAACCATCTGAAATTTTCTTAACAGCCTGGTCTATTTCATCCATTACTATGAGTATCAATTGTTTCTTCCTCTCAATAATTTCTATAAATTTAGAATAAACAGCATCAGTAGGTAATCCTGTAGCAGGAACACTTTCACCTAAAGAAGAAATAATTTCGGCAAGAATTCTATATTCAGTATCAGCCACTTTCTTAAGCTTACAATTAATATAAACAACTTTCAAATTATCAGCACCATCATCACTAACCCTTTTAAGAATCTCTTTAGTAACATACTGAACACATAAAGTCTTGCCACTACCAGTTTTACCAAAAACAAACAAATTACTCACTCTCTCTCCCTTAATAGCGGGAGCCAGAATAGAAGCAACTTCCTCTATTTGTTGATCTCTATGAGGAATAGTTTCAGGAGTATAATTTATCTGTAAAACCCCTTTATTCTTGAATATGTTTCCACTAGCATATGAGTTAAAAATATTATCAAGTTTCGAAGTCATTTCATCACCTTAAAAATAAACTAAAAACACATTTATTTAAACATATCGCCACCCTGACCTCTATTTCCAATGAAACAATACAAAAAAACGTCGATAAGTCAACAAAGATTTAAGCGAACATAAAACAACACAGACACCCTAATTTCCACTGCAAACCAAATAACACCAAACATAAAGATAATTAATATTTAATGCAAAAATTAAACATAAAGACAATTAATATTCAATAAATATATATTTTTATTAATATTCTTTTTAATTATGAGTTTTATAATATATACATTTCATTATATATGTTATAATATATATTTTATTATATTATAATATCATTAAAGATTATATAATTAATGCATGTATATCTTATAGTATTATAAAACTAATAAATATCTCACAATTAATACATATTTCATTACATATTAATATATTATATATATTATATAATATAAAACTTTATAAACAAAAATATAAAAAACAAACTCTACAATTTCTTTTTAAACCTATCTCTAACTTCCACAAGAAACCAAGGGGACACCCCCCTCATTAAGCTATTTTAATTGAATATTAAATCTCTTTAATTAAATATTAATCTACTTTAATTAGAATTAACCGAACTAAATCCCCAACTAAATTTCTTATAATTTTTCCATTAATCACTCAAAACAACAAAAAAATAATAATAAAAAGAATATAATCGAACACAATATTAATTCAGCCTCAAACACAAATTCTATCAGATACTCTAATTAGCAATAATAATCTTTATATACTTAGTAAAACAATTGTTAGCATGAACATAAATAAAAAACCATTAAGAGAATTCATAGGAAAACCAGTTGTGACAAAAGAAGGTAAACGCTTAGGCCTTGTAAAAGACATAACATTCGAAACCCGTACAGGAGAATTAATACAACTTCTAATAAAAGATCAAACACAGTATTTAAAGAGCTTAAATGTAGAAACAAATACAAGCAAAGAATCTGTAATCCCTTACAATTCAATCATAGCAGTAGCGGATTTCATAGTAGTGTCAGAAGAAGATTTAATATAAACCATGCTAACAAAGTTTAAAAACCATTCTAAATACAACAAACCATGAAAGTCATAGGATTTAACATAGAAGAAATTAGTGGAAAGAAAAATCAAGAATTAAAGCGTTATAGCATAAACACAGATGTAACTTTCAATAATGTTGAAAAATCAAAGTTAGATGTCTTAAAAGACGGCGAAACAATAAAAATAAGCTTCAAGTTTCTGGTAAATTACAAAGATGCAGATTCAAAATCAGAAGAAATAAAAAATGAAATTTCAATTCTTGGCTCATTATTATTAATGGTAGACAAAGAATTATCAAAAGAATTCATCAAGCTATGGAAAAATAAAGAATTGCCAAAAGACAAAATAATAACTCTTTACAATTTTGTCTTAAGAAAGTGTTCAGTGAGAGCATTGCAGTTAGAAGAAGATTTAAATCTTCAGCCACACATCCCTTTCCCGCAAGTCAAATCTCAAGCTCAAAATTAGCAATCAACCTAAAAAACCCAAGAAACATTTATAACTCTCTACAAATATAATTATTAATGTTAAGACGACAACCTAAAAATATAGTTATATATTTCCTATCAATAATTATTATCTCTGTTCTTTTTCTATCATATATTTCATTAATATCTAACTATTCTTTATCTCCCTCAAGCAAGAAAAACTTACCTTCACAAACAACATGCAAGCAAATTTCACAATATGGAATAACATGGACTTTCAATAAAGAATATCCTTGTGGCAGATTTTTGGAAGGCAGAGGAGACTGGTGGGTAATAGGACCAGTAACTATAACTTCAGTATCTCCAGTGCCTTCAAACGGATTACACGGCTCAATGATAAATCCAAAAGGTAGTAACGGAGGTCATGCATTTGACAGTAGAGATTCATCATATGGGTATGACAGCAGATTAGCAGTACAATTCCCTTCAACATTACAACCAGACACCTCTCTTCTTTCAAGCATAAGCAATCCCTTAACAACAAATTGTCAAATAGGAACTTCAGGTCCTAAAGGATGGTTAACATATGACTCAAGAAGATGCTCACTTTCATACGCAAAAACAGTAGCAGTTCTAACAGTTCTAAACACAGTTCCTCCAACAGATGCTTTCAGACCATCATATTCAAGCAACACAAAAACCATTTACAGATTATCTCAAGTAAGAAATGACCTTCTTCTAAACTTACAACCTCCTCCAAACATTCCATCAATTCAAACTCTAGAAAGACAATTTGAAAGGCCTTGGATTGATTTTATTGGCGGTTGGTATGGGAGACACAGCCACCCATCTGATAATATGATGGACTATGGTTACTACATGACAGAAGACTTATCTGATGCAATACTATATTTACAATTAAATGTTCCAAACAAACAAATATTATTAGAAAGATTTTTGCAATATGGAATAGACTTAGAAGGTGTTGCTCTATCAGGAGGATATTGGCCAGCAGACGGAGGACATGATAGTGGAAGATATGTATCCTTTGTCACAGCAGGATACCTGCTTCAAAATCCAAAAATGCAATATCCTCTATCTTGGATGTCTTCTCCTATAAAAGAAAACAATTTTGGAGAAACTTGTCAAACATATTTTGACAGCCAAAATGTTGCAAGATGGGGATTAAGATATTGGCAAGACCCTACAAGAGCAGATTGGAAAGACGAATTAAACGCATACAGAACTTGTTGCACATCATCTGCATGGGTTGGTCAAGCGCTCACAATCAGATTATTACATTTAGATACAACTTTAGAACGTCAGGCATACTTGTACTATGTAGACCGTTGGATGATAGAAAATGGTGGTACTTCATCTCAATTTGTCAAAGATATGTGGAACAAGTATAGATATGATGATTTGGTAATTCAACAACCAAAAATAGCTATTCCTTAAAATCTTCTATATCTCTTTCAGGAGTCTTTTGTCCAACCATATTGTCGTAAACAATTTTTCTCAAAATTTTTAAAAGTTTATCACCATCTTCAGGAATATTTAATTCTTCATATCCAGGTACAACTCTTGCAATAGTTCTAAATCCTACAACTCTTTCATAAGCTCTTATGAAAGCAGTAACATCTTCTCTCTCAAAAGTTCCGCTTAGTAAATCCCCTCTCAATAAAAATCTCTCAGTTTCATTTTTAAATTCATCATAATATATTCCAAATCTTTTATTTAATTCTTCATGAAAATTTTCTAACTGTAAAAATTCATCTCTCTTCCTTTCAAAGTCTTCATAATCCATAAAAACCACATAAAACCATGCTTTATTAGTCTATTCCTTAGATTAAACACCAATCAAAAACAACAACATCAAATGGCTAATCTAAATCAGCTTCAGTTTCCCAAAATCCAAAACTTCTAAATCATCAGAAACAACATAAACCTTAAAATTCATTAAATCAAACTCCCAAGCAAATTTCATATCAAAATCACGAGCATCAGTCCCTTCAATCAATGGAAAAAAACTAGGAACAATTATTATTTTTTTAGATTTATATTTCCCAGACAAGAAACATTTATACTTCTCTCTCTTCACTCCTTCATATAAATTCACAGCAGGATGCCCATGCCCCAAAATCCAATAATTAATATTTTTTGAATACAATTCATCAAATTTCTTATCCCCGTGAGCAAAAGCAACATTATCCCAAATAAAATAATCAACTCCAATAATTCCAAGTTTATTCAATATTGGAAATAAAATAACATCATGGTTTCCCTCAATAACAATCAATTTATTACATTTAGTTTTCACATATTCTATAAATTTGACAATATATTTCCATTCATCATCCAATATATATCCAAACTCATGTTTAACATCCCCAAGAATAACAATATTATCAACATTTCCAGTTTTAGAAATCACCAAATCAAAATCATAAATAGATTTTTCATAAAGCTTTACAGGAATCATAACACCAGAAGACCTCATTGCTCCCTCGTATCCCAAATGCAAATCTCCAATTACAAGAGTCCTCTCAACATCAGATGTAAGCAAGAGGCATTTTCCAATATATTCTATTTTAATTCCCATAAAACAAAAGAAAATTAAGTGTTAATAAACTCTCACAGAACTAAGCAACAGGCTGCGAATCTTCCAATGTCTCAAGACAACTAAAAGATTCTTCAGGTTCTCCATCTGATACTGTACACTTTATTTCAGAAGGTGTTTTAGGGCTACACCCCCCATACGACTTTCTAATTATAGTCCAAGATCCATCAGAATTTTTTTTATATTCATTTATCAATAAATCGAGGCCAATACAATTTAGATGAATACAAGACACCGCCTCGCAAATTCCTTCATCACTACCTAAATCTCTTGGAACACAACCCAATATTTCACACTTTTCTTTTGATCCTTTTATGCACTCATCAACAGCTTCATTAGCCTTAGTTTTTAAGGCATCACACTTTGTTTTTAATTCTTCAGAATAAGCATCAAATGCTTTAGATAAATCAACTAATAAATATCCTCCATAATAATCTTTTCTCTCCACAACCTTAACAATCCCCGCCTTACATTTTATTTCATCCAAAGGACAACTAACAGGAGGTTCAGGTTCCACTTTATCTCCTTCTTTAAACCCTCCTGAATCTAAAGCAGGAGCGGTAAACAACTTATTACCCAAAAGATTAACAAATAACACAACAATAACAATAGCAACAACGATAACAATCAGAACAATATGAATCCGAGATAACCTCTTTCTCATGATTTATTTAAATGGTGTATATTATATATAAACGTTTCTCAAGTTTTGTTTTTAAATCTATTTTTATAATTCCTCAACCCTCCCTTTATTAAAATATAACTCACAAATCCTAGCTAATTTATTCAAATCACTTAGTTCATTAGTATGTAAGTAGATAATGGAGCAATTAATATTCATAAAATTTTTAGGTAACTTTTTAATCTATTCTCACACCACCCCAATCAATTACCTCCTTTTCATCATAAGGTAAATTACATAATTTAGCTAACCCCTCAATAGTCATATGAGGCGTATCATCCCCATTATCTAAATGAACTAAAGGTCCTTGTAATTCATAATCTGCTATTGCATCTAAGTCCCTAATTAAAATATCAAAAAATCGATGCACCACCACACCTTAAAGGTGTGGTTTGATTGGTGCTCGATTTTTGGATGCTCAAAGTGTCACCACACACTAAAGTGCGTGGTTTCATCAAAAACTTATGTTTTTGAGTGTGCTCAAGAACAATAGTTCTTGACATCAAGAGACACTTTGACATAAAAAGATTCCCTGTCAGAATAAACTTCTCCCCCATGTGTTTGTATAACTCTAATTCTATCTTCTTCAGATAATCATAAAACCCATCCATCAAATCTAGACCTAATATTTTTTAGAGCAACCAAACTTTGTTGATAATCTATCTCTATTCCTTTTTTTTCAGATGGTTTAGTTCCTTTAAGCCAATAATTAATTTCTTTCATAATATTATGGATAACTGCATGAGATGTAGCTCTTTGTTTTTGCAGTTGTCCATTAGAGAACTGCGGACAAAATGTGCTATAAGCTACGCAGTTCTCTATATCCTCCCTCAATAATCCTCATTTGCAATTCATGCATTCTCTTCAAGAAATTAACCCTATCTTCAATCTTAATAAAATCAGAATGACTTTGAGTAAGTAAATTCAAGCCAAAAGGAGAAACCATAGGAGTCCTCACTATTTCAACCTCAATTTCTTTTTTCTCAATTTTCTTCAAAATATTTTCAGCATTATCAATATCCATTAAATCATAAAGAACCTCTCTTCTTGCTTCTTTCATAATGGGAAAATCCCTACTTATTTCATTAACAGCACTGTAAAGAAAATGAGAATGCATCTGTTGTTTCCCCACACTCTTGCTTCTCCCCTTATAATTTCTAAGTATCATCAAACCTCTAGCAGCACAATGTCTAAATCTTCTTTTCAAAACATCCGTCTTTTCAATAGCATCTTCAAGTATTTTCCTCAAATTAGAACTATTCAATCCTTTCAATATCTTAGAAGCATCTAAATTTTCTCCAGAAATAAAAAAACCATTATCATTTATGCCAACTTCAATATCTCTATGCTTAAGTTGCGCAGCAATATAAGCATATGCTCTAGAAAGAGCATCATTTACTCTCCTTCCATAAAGTGAATGAAAAAGCAAATACTCCTTATCTTGTTTAAAATGCTCCACAATCAATTTTTTATCCATAGGAAGTCCAGAAAAATCATTTTGCTCTAAACAATACCTATAAATCTGTCCCGCACTTTCAGAACCACAATAAACATAATCTTTAATAAATTTAACACATTCAATAGAATTGCTAATTCTTTCTTTAATCAGCCTTCTAAATTTACCAATCGCAGAGGCAACATCAAAGTTCAAAGGCAACTGTTCAGAAAACCAAGATGGTATTGTTGGTTGTTTACTAACATTAGCAATAACATAAGCCTTCATTCCCTTGCTATGTATGAATTGATATCTATGTCCTCCCAAAACAAAAACATCCCCTTTCTTAAGCTTCTCAAGAAACGCCTCATCAATACTTCCAACGATAGACCCTTTCATTTCCATAGGAGATGAAACAACAACAGAAACAAACCCTTCCTCAGGAATCGTCCCAATATTAGTCAAATAAATAATTCTAGCCATCTTCCCCCTCTTGCCAATCTGTTTAGTAGATGCATCATGCCATATTTTTGCATAAACATTTCTATGCTCCAAATCATAATCTCCAGATAAATAACTAATCACACTCATAAAATCTTCCTTGCTCAAATTTGAATAACAATAACTACTTCTAATCAGCTTAAGCATTTCGTCTATATTCCAAACTTGAGAAATAGCCATTCCATAAATATGCTGTGCAAGAACATCAAGAGCATTTTGAGGAATATCAACCCTATCAATTATTTTTTCTTTCATATGCTTCATTAAAACAGCACACTCAACTAAATCGTCTCTATCAGTCACAACAAATCTTCCCTTAGGATTTGAATGCAATTGATGGCCTGCTCTTCCAATTCGCTGTAACGCTCTAGAAACGCTTTTAGGACTCCTCAATAAAACAACAAGGTCAATAGAACCAATATCTATCCCAAGCTCCAAGCTAGTACTTGAAACAGCAACTTTAAGATCCCCCTTGCGTAACCTCTCCTCTATCATAAATCTCTGGCTTTTACTCATAGAACTATGGTGCGCCCCAATATTTCCAATATACTTTCCAGGAAAATGAGCATCTAAATAATGAATAATTCTTTCAGTAGCATTTCTAGTGTTAGTAAATATCAAAGTTGTTTTATGTTCACCAATCAGCTCATCTAAAATATGATAAAGTCTCTTCTGGTCTTCAGCTCCGTCCATAGTAAGCAGATCAGCACCAGGACTAATCAAATCAATATCAATATCTTTTATCAAAGGGACATTTGCAATCAAACATCTTCTATCAGTTCCAACTAAAAATTTAGCGATTTCTTCAATAGGAGCAATAGTAGCACTCAAACCAATTCTCACAGGCGTTATAACACTAAAATTTTCAAGTCTTTCAAGCATCAAACTCAAAAAAACACCTCTTTTATTAGCAAGAGCATGTATCTCATCAACAACAATAAATTCAAGAGCCCTCAAATTTTCAGAAAACTTAGTTGTAGTTAAAACAATAGCCAAACTTTCAGGAGTAGTCACAAAAATATGAGGCACTTTCTTAGTCATCTTCACTCTTTCATAAGCAGTAGTATCTCCAGTTCTAACAGCAACACGTATCTCTTGCAATTTCACCCTCTTAGATTCGGCCAATTCTCTAATCTCTGAAAGGGGTCTTTCCAAATTAACTAAAATGTCATTGCTGAGGGCTCTCAAAGGGGAACAATAAACTGCATAAATCTTATCCTCAAGCTCTCCTCTAACAGATAAATCTACCAAATAATTCAAAATGCTCAAAAAAGCAGTAAGAGTTTTAGTTCCCCCAGTAGGAGCACTAATAAGAATATTTTTCCTATTATGAATAACTCCCACTCCATAAAGCTGTGTCAAGCTAAAATCCTTAAACTTCTTAAAAAACCATTCTCTAACAAGAGGATGCAAAATTTCAATTATGTTTGCGCTACTTTGCGCACTAATAAACTCAATTTTATTTTCAGCCATAAAAAAAGAACATTCTAAGCGAAAACTTAAACTATAAAAACATTACCTAACACAAACATGCATGCCTCAAATATCAAAGAAGAAACGCTCAAGAATATCAGAACATATTTTATCATATTTATATGAAATATCTCCCAACGCCGAATTTACATCAAAAATTGCAAATAACATAGTCAGAGATGAAGAATTCACAAAAGCACTATTAGAAGAGTTAGAAAAAAGTAAGTTAGTAGTGAAAGTCATGAAGGGCTCAAAAGGTCAAGATTATACAAAGTGGCAACGCTGGAGATTATCAAACATTGCCTTTAATGCCTATAAGAAACTGCGTTAAGCTCTAAACTGTTCTTCAAGTCTATAGATTTCATTTTGCTTTGTTAAATGATCTAGAACTTCTCCACAACCTAGCAATCCCATTCGAATAATAAAGTCTCTCCTTCTCTCGCTAGGATTAATTTCAATAGGAACGTGATCTCTTGCCAATAAAAATCCAAGATTAAAATCTTGTTCAACTAAATCTCCAATTAAATAATCTGAACCACCATTAAATATATTTTTTATCAAATATTGTTCTGTAAAAGCTCCAGCAGATTCGTATGTTGGAATGGGCAGTCCTGTTTTATTAGATAGCTCTACTCCAGAATTAGAGGCATAAATCAAATGTGCCCTTATCAAAGCACCTTGCAGTAAACGTTCTCTTACACCAAGATATAATCTATCTTCATCTGACAAGTGATTTAATGAATTATTATTTTTAAGTATTAGTGTACGTTGCACAATCGGTTCAAAAATAAAGGGTTCCTCTTCTATATGTTGGCCAGGTTCTAAGCTTTCAAGATTAGGCCCTTTCAAATCTCCAACCACATTAAACATATAGGTAGAGCTAATCCGGGGCACACCTCTTGCAACATATAACTTTGGATCATATTCCATAAAAATCGACCAAAAACTTTGTATTTAAACCTTCCTATCTCTGTATCTATAAAGTAGTTATAAAATGACAAAGGCCATTTAAGAAAACCAAAATAACCTAAATCTTTATATTTTAGTTATTTGTTTAAAATCATATGTCAGATCAAATAAAAGAAGCATTCTCAAAAGTTCGACAAGATATCGAATATCTTTATTCAGAAATAGATGAAATAAAGAACTTAATAAATGAAATCCAACACCAGCAATCCCAACAATCAAACCAACCAACAAACCAACACATAATTCCAACACATAAACCGAACATTCCAACACTCCAACACACTCATAAAGCCCCAATAAGCCCAAATAATGCATTTTCCACAGGAAACGAAGGGGTTCCAACAAACCAACCAACAAACCAACCAACAAACCAACACCCCCCTATTTCCACTGAAAACATAATAATAAGTTCGGTTAATAACAGAATAAACAATTTAAGAAGAGTTTCAGAGATTCTGGAAACCCTTGATGATTTAAAGAAAGAAGTTCGTTTAAAATTTAAGAAACTAACAGAACAAGAGATGCTCGTATTCAGCACAATTTACCAACTAGAAGACCAAGGTTTTGTCGTAGATTATTCTCTTTTGGCTCAGAAAACAGGTCTTACAGAAATTTCAATTAGAGATTATATAAGAAAAATCCTCCAAAAACAAATCCCTATAATAAAACACAAAGAATCAAATAAAAAAGTTATCCTTTCAATACCTCAAGATCTAAAAAGAATAGCCTCGTTAAATACTATAAACCAATTAAGAAGCTTATAAAATCGTTATACCGAACAAACTTAGTGTTCTCACTAATATTATCTTAAATCTCTAAAAAGCTTAAAAACTCTGCTTTTAAGCCTTAATAGCCATTTTTACTCTTCTCTCTTTTTTACCAAATCAGACTTCATGCTCTCAATACGGCAAAAAGCCCTCACTTTTTGATCATTACCTTAACTCTTTTCTTTTTTACTCACTCTTTGCACTAAATAATGCTATCCTTCGGTAATTTTTTGTATTTTTTATCTTCTTTAACTCTCACTTTTGCATATTTCTCTAGTTTGTTACGAACTTCTTCACTCACAAATATTCTTTTCTTCCCATTAGGTTCGGTTAACTCTTGTATCAATCCCTCACTTTTCTGTTTTATTGCATTTATTTGTCCTCTTACTGTAGCCCTCTCTTTTCCCAAAAGCCTTGCAATATCTCATAACTTAACTTCAACTCTGTATTCATCAGTGTAAAAACTAATAGTCTTTCATTACTACTCAAACCATTTAAAATATCATGAAAATTGCCTGTTTGAACAGCTGTTTGAACAGGTTTAACAACAGGATAAACAGCCTCCTGTTCATCTAAAACAGCTGTTTTTTTAAACACCTGTTTATGTTCAACAGCTAAATTGGAAAGAGAAACAGCCTCCTTCAACCCATCAAGATCATTTTGTATCGACGATAATTCTCTTTTTAAGTCATTTAATAAATCAAACAGCTGTTTATCGCTGTTGTTCAGGTGTTTAATCCACTTACTCACTCCTTCAAAGTCTTTTCGCACTTCAGAAAAACTCTTTCTTGTCTCACTCTCAAGTTTTTTTACTTTTTTTGAATTTCCAAACAACCCAAACATATTAATTTATAGACGTGTAGACTATATAAATCTTGCTCTTTTTTGTGCAGCAAAGTAACAAAAACAAACAGCCTTAAACAGCCCTTAAACACCCCTAGTCACAAAACAAACAGCTGTTTAAACACTCTTAAACAGCTGTTTAAGATTTTTCAAACTTAAACACCCCTGAGTAAAAAAACAGTAAAAATTCTCTTTTCAAAGTAAAACTATTTAAACATCTTTTACGTCTATGAAATATCTCAAAAGAGGTGAAAGGAGGTCAAATGAATGCACTAAACTGGATAACAAAAATCCTCGTAATCGTAGGAGCGCTTAACTGGGGTCTTGTAGCAATTGGTTGGAATCTTGTCGAAGCTCTATTCGGAACAGGAACCTTTGCAATGATCATTTATGGATTGGTAGGATTATCAGGTATCTGGGAGTTAATTGCTTTGTTCAAGAAGTAATTTTACAATAATTTTTTATTTGATTGCTCCAAATGGGTTTCACACCCTGTAGCTTACTACTATTCTTTATTTAGTTCCCATTTGGAGGCTTAAAGAATACCCCACAGTTCACTGTGGTTGGGATTCTTTATTTTTAATATATTTTTCTTTTTATTCTCTATAAACACCATTAAACACCTGTTTAAAAAAACAAACACTATAAAAATATAAAAACTCTAATTTAGATATTATTTTATGAGCTCAATATTAAGAGAGTTCAAAGAATTCCTAAAAGAGTATAAAATAATAGGTCTCGCAATAGCATTTATTGTTGGAGCAGCTGCAACAACTCTAGTAAAATCTTTGGTTGATGATGTAGTAATGCCAATTTTAACTCCATTTATACCTGGTGGAGAGTGGAAAGAAGCAACATTTTTAGTAGGGCCTATAGTAATAAAATGGGGATCTTTCTTGGGAAATATCATAAACTTTGTAATAATTGCATTGATAGTTTTTATTATTGCAAAGTTTCTACTTAAAGAAGAAAAAGTTGTAAAGAAATAAATGCAAAAGTAGTTAAACTTCAAAGACTTAAACAATAAATGGTTTCAGTTGTATTAACCCTATCAGCAATTCTAGCAATAATAGTTGGGCTTTTGGTCCTTGTCTGGCCAAAGTTTCTTAGATTAGCAATAGGTCTTTATTTAATAATTTTCGGAATTCTGCAACTTTTACAAGATAATCTGGGACTTTCACCATTTTAAATAAACTAAACTTCTAAGCAAAACCCAAATCTTTCCGCACATTAATCAAATTCGTTTAATTATTTAAAAATCGCAAGGTGTCTAATATCTAAAAACAATTACCTCTGTAAGTGTGAGGCGCTGGTTCTCAGAGCAAAGATCTATCTCCACAATTTACGCCGAACTGCGCAGACAAAATCTATTTATACACCCCTTAATTATTTTAAACGTGCATATTGAGTTTACCCAACACGCAAAAGACAGAATGAAAAAGAGGAATATTTCAGAAGATGAAGTAATTTCCACAATTAAATATCCTGAAAAAACAGAAAAAGTGAATGATGTTTACTATGTTCAAAAGCATCTTGGCAGATTCTCACTCATAGTAGTTTACATAAAAGAAAACTATATAAAAGTCATTACCCTCTACCCAATATGAAAATCACATACGACAAAAATGCAGATGCAATGTATGTAGAACTCTCTAATAAGAAGTTTAGCAAGTGCAAGGAAATAGACAAAAGCACAATTTTAGACCTTGATGAGGAAGGCAATGTCATAGGTATTGAGCTTTTATTTGTCTCAAAACGCTTTCCAAACAAAATCCCTTCAAGCATTATTGTTGAAAATCTTCTTGGTTAAGAACATTATCAAAACATTTGCCTCTGTGAGTGTGAGGCGCGAAGCGCCGAACTGCGCCGGCTATCTCCAAAAGTTTTAAAATCCCAAAGAAACTCACTTTTTCATGACTGGCCAAAGATACACTCCAGAAGGGTTGCCTATTATTAGCCTGGCTACTGCAGAAGTATGGTTAAGAGATTTTTTAGCCAAAGTTTCCCAAGGCGTGGATATGACTGGAGAAATGGAGAGAAATATGGTTAACGATAACCCTAGGATAAATGATATTATAGATACTTGCCTAAATGCAAAAGGACTTGAGAGAATGGATAATTTTTATTTAGGTTTTCTAGTAGTATATGATTTGTTGAGAAGGCAAGCAGAAGCAAATAGACTTGAAGACATCTAATTTTACCAAGAGTTCGCACAAGATACATTAACACGACTCTAAAGTTCACAACTATGTTCTAAACCGAACTTATCTCTTTTTTAACTTATAATCTCTAGAGAACTGCTCAAATTCTTTAGAATCTAAATATCCATCTTTAGGATTGTTATCATATTTCTGGAAAGTCTCAGTAGGGTTAGAAGATGACTCTAAGCCGATAATTTTTATTAAGCCTGTTAAGCCTAATGCCATAACTAACGTTCCTGCCATTATGGATACAGCTGCCGTTGTTGGTCTTCGAGCCATAAAATTACCCATAGATTCACTAAATGGGTTTAAAATTTTATAATCTATTCTAGTCATCATTTCAAATAAAAATTGAGCTATTTAAACCTTTCTTTTGCATAATTAAACATTCAATCAACACTTAAATCTTTCAGCACACAAGAGAAAACATAAACAAGTTCGGTTTATTCTTGCTAGATATTCCAGCTTTTGCCTGAAATATTCAGCAATGCAGATAAGTTCGGTTAAAACTGTAAAATCCAAAAATTTATATACTATGGAGAGTTATAGAATGACTATGGAAACAAGCATTCAAATAAGCAAAACCTTATTGCATAAATTAAAACAGATGAAAATGCATGAAAAAGAGAGTTACGAAGAGCTAATTTGGGATTTAATTGAGGACAGAGCAGAATTAAGCGAGGAAACTAAAAAAAGCATTGCTAGAGCAGAACAGGATATTAAGCATGGTAGGGTCCGCAAGTGGGAAGATATAAAAAAAGAGCTGAAATTAAATGTATGAAATTATTTTTACCAAAGAAGCTGAAAACCAGTTAAAAAAATTAGATAAGCCTATACAAGAAAGAATTGGTGCAGTTCTTGAAAGAATTAAAATTCGCCCTCATGATTTTGTAAGAAAACTTCGTGATAAACCTTATTATAGATGTCGCATCGATAATTATAGAATAATTTTGAACATTCAAGATACAGCATTGCTAATTTATGTAATAGACATTGACACTAGGCAAAATATTTACAAAAATCTTCAATAGTTTTTATTTACTTTGCACAAAAACATGTGTATAAATTTCAGTAAGCAGATTTAATTATCCGAACATCTTTAATAAAAAATACAATCAGTTAATCATTTTACTAAAGAGAAAATTAAATATAATTTGCTTAAATATGAAGAAATGTTTGAAATTCTAGAAAATTATGATAAAACTCGTGAGTGGCCTATAGGGAAATTAAGGATAGGTATAATGCCTAATAAGATAACAATCCTTAAATTAAAAAAATTAAAGAAAAAACAGGCAAGCAGATATCAGGAATTATTGAAGAAGTTATAAATAATCTATAAGCCTATCTACTTAGTACTTTCAACTCTTTCCCAGTTATCTCTGTAATGTTTTTCTTTAACTTTCGTTTCCCAAAACACTCTTATCCACATATATAATCTTGCTAATGCTAGAAGAAAACTCCACCAAAATTCTTTTAAAGTTTTAGGATATGTAAATAAATAAAAAATACCCTTACTTTCATTAAAGAAGGATTTTACTCTTTTTGTTTTTTTAGTATCTACATATTTGCTTAGTGTTTCATGAGCCTTACTAGTTCTAATTTTTTGTTTTACCCAATCATTCCAATTGTCTGTGTTTTTTACATAAACTTCTGCATGTTGTGCATATGCAATTTTGTATTTTTTTTCAGCGAAAAAATAAGGGATTATTGTATCTTCAGAGACATCTAAAGGGATTTTTTTTATTTGGTTTTTCCTGAACGCAAAGAGATATCCTGAACATTCTATAAATTCTTTATTTGCAAATGCTTTTTTTCTAATGTTATGTGCTACATCAAAAAGAAAATTAGCCCAGTACCCATATTTAGTTTTTCTATTTTCAACAGGTACTGGACGACCAGTAACACATCCTATTTGAGGATTTTTAAACAAAGATAACATTTCTTCAACAGCTTTATCATTAACAAAAACATCACCATCAGTCAAAATAAGAATATCAGATTTTATTTTTTTAAACAAAAGATTTAAGGCAAAACTTTTTCCTTTTCCCAGGTCTTTGAAAATCTTTACTTTTTTTGATGAATATTCTTTTGCAACTTTAAGAGTTTCTTCATCAGGAGCAGAAACAACGATGTCATATTTTATTTTTGTCTTCTGATTTAAAGCACTTTCAATTGCTTTTCCTATCGTTTTTGGCTCTTCAAAAGAGGTTATAATTACTGTAGTTTTCATGAATTCTCGAGAATTTTTACTATTATAAAACTATTGACTTAAATTATTAGACAGAGTATCAAAAGGGTTTTGTATTTTCTTTATTTGTTCGGAAGAAATATGAGTATAAATTTGAGTAGTACTTAAAGAGCTATGTCCAAGTAAAGCCTGAATCATTCTAATGTCTGTACCAGATTCAAGCAAGTGGGTTGCAAATGAGTGCCTCAATGTGTGAGGGGTAACTTTCTTTTTTATATCAGCTCTGTCCCTAAGATTCTTAACAATTTTTTGAATGTTCCTAGTAGTCAAAGGTTCATTTTGAGAGAATAGGTACTTAGTATTTTCTTTTTTCTTAAGATAATCACTAAGTTCAGATGCTAAGTTTGGAGACAAGGTAAACATTCTATCTTTAGATCCTTTTCCTCCTCTAACCCAACCAATATTTTCAGAGAAGCTAATATCTGAAGGTTTTAAATTAACTAGTTCAGAAACTCTCAATCCAGAAGAGTATAAAAGAGATAAAATAAGTCTAGATTTTCTAGTTTCTGCAGAGTTCAATAATTTAGATACTTCGCTCTTAGTTAAAACCTCTGGCAATTTTTTTTCTTTTTTAGGCATTTTTATATTTCCTACCTCTTTTTTTAATATCTCTGTAAAAAAGAATTTAAGAGCAGCAGCGGCAAGCATGATTGTGTTTTTTGATTTGTCTTCAAACATAGATGCAAGATAATTTCTCACATCTTCTTGGTTTAATTCTTCAGTAGGTTTGTTAGTTTTCTTAAGGAACTTATCCACAAAAAAAGAATAATTCCTTACAGTCAAAGGAGAAAGCCCTCTAAGTTTCAATTCAGTATGTAATTTTTCTAGGCCTTCCATCACCATCTCCAGAATTAAAATATGAATGCTCTTTAAAAGGTTTTGTAAGAAAAATTATTCCGATTTATTCACAGTAATTCTAGCAAGATATGCAAAGTGGAAAATTAATTACTCTGACAATTCCAACAATAATTTTCATTAATTTTCCTATTTTTGATTGAATCTTTTAACATTAACGATAAGACTTTTGTCTCTTAGCTCTAGCTTTAGAATCTCCTGGTTTGCGCTGTTCTTTTCTTCTAACGTCAGCAACAAGCATGTGTCTATCATATTTCAAGTATGCTTCTTTCAGCTCAGGCTTTTTAGTAATTGAAACAAGAGCTTTAGCTATTGCTAGTCTTGCTGCTTGGATTTGGGATTCTTTTCCTCCGCCAGTTGCCTTTATTTGAATATTATAATTCATTTTTCCTAAAACATCCTCGTAAATTCTTATTGGCTCAAGTAAAGATAGTTTGTGAAATAATTTCAAATTATTAATCAGCAGGCCATTATAGCTTACATCTCCAGTTCCATCAAATAACTTTATTTTTGCAACAGAAGTCTTCCTTTTACCCGATGTTCTTAAGTTAGTGCTCATCTTAACTCCTCACTTATTTCTTTAAGAGATATTGTAATTGTGCCTTTGCTCTGAGGAGCAGTTTCAATCTTTGATTCTGCAAACTCTGCAGGCAAGTTTTCATAACATTTAATTTTTTTCAAAGCCTGAGAACCACGCCTTTGTTTATGAGATAACATCCCTCTTATCGTTCTCTTCATAATAGCCGCAGATCTGGTTGGAAACAAAGGGCCTTTCAAAGATGAACCTCCCTTCGCTCTAATTTCTTTATAGCCTTCAAGAGCAAGACGTCTATTCCCAGATATAACTATCTTATCACAATTAACTACAAAAACATCTTTTCCAAGCATAGCTTGTTTTGCAACATAACTGGCAAGGCGCCCGAGAATAGCATTTGATCCATCTATAATCAGCATATTATTCATCTTATTATTTTAACCTCCTTCGCATCAGGATTTTTCTTTATTTCATCAATTATTTTTACAGCTTCACTCTTACCATGCTTTATTTTATCCATAGCCGAACTAGAAAAATAAAGAGCACATATTTTAATTTTCTTAGTTAAAGCACCGTTGCCCAAAACTTTTCCAGGCACTACTAAAATATCTCCTTCCGAAGATTCTTTTTCTATTCGCCCAAGGTTAACATTAGAATATTTTCTCCTAGATCCAGATATTATTTGGGCTATCTTGTTCCATTTTTTAGAACGCTTAGCAACAAATAAAGTATCAACTACATAAGTGTCCATTTTTCTTGGTATTCTTTTTGCAATAGATGTATTACTTATCATTTTACTTTAGAGATTTTTCAAAATATTCAAGATTACCTTGCAATGTTTCTATAGCCTTAGTAAATATTTTATCAGAATCAAACATTCCAAATGATTCTACAAAAAGCAAAAATTCAGAGCTATCTGAAATAGATTCTTTGTCCAACTTCTTTATTTCATCAACTTGATAATCATTTAGGTCACATATCCACTTGCTCCCTTTTTTTTCAGGTTTTATTGTTCCCAAACCTTCTTGAATTATGGTATCTATCTTAACATTTCCCGATTTAACTTCAAACAAATTTCTATAATAAATTAATCCTGGAACATATTTTGTATGTTCTAATCCTATGCTAACAGTAGCATTAGCAACAATTTCTATTTCTTGATCTTTTTCAAGAATAGTCAGAGGCATTGTATCATAAGCCACTTTTGTATCTCCCTTAAAATCTCCAGAGTAGACTATTCCGGGTCCAACTTTCTTTAGAGATAAAGTGCCCGTAGTTTTTCCAGAAATTTTTCCTTCGTTTTTCAATGGAACCAAACCGATTCTATGGGCAAGAACCTCATCGTATAATGCAGAGTCATTCTTGAATATTTCTACTTCATCTATTGCAAGAGTAGGAATCTCCTCAACACTTCTTCTAATCGCATTAAGCAAAGAGTAATTTACATCTACTCTAATTACAATTTTTTCAGGTGTTCTCGTTATTACTTCCATGATGTTTATTCAGAAAAAAGGCTTTTAAACCCTTCTCCCCCTTCTTCCTCCTTTCTTCTTAGGACCGCCCCTAGGCACTCTATGAGTATCAAGAACACCAAGCACTTTAAATCCTTCCTTGCTTAATGTTTTAACAGCTGCATGAGCTCCAGGGCCTATGCCTGGAGAGTTTGTCTTCCCTCTGGTCCTAATATATAACGCATTTATCCCAGCATCACGTGCAAATTCAGACGCTCTTTTAGCGACAAACATTGCAGTAGTGGGATTTGCTTTAAGCCTACTATGTTTTGTAATCATTCCACCACTTATTCTTGTTATTGTGCTTCCAGATAAATCTGTAATGTGTACAATAGTATTATTATAAGATCCAAAAACATATGCTATTCCGGGAACCACTTCAGTTTTACTTTCTTTTTCTTGGACTTTTTTATTTTCAGATTTTGTTTCTTCTACCTCTTGAATTTGATCTCCCATATCAGTTTCACTTTTTTCAGAAACTTCCACTGCAAGATTTGTTTCTTTTTCCTTCATTCTGTTGCCTCCAGTTTCTGAGTTTTAATTTTATTCTTCAAAGACACATTAGGCTCAATATTTACAGGAACTATATATCCAGGAATATTTATTGTTCTTCCAGCGACAAATACTTTCTTATGAACTATAAGTTGCCTAGCATGTTTTGCAGTATTTGAAAGTCCCTTTTTCCATACAATTGTAGAAAGTCTTCTCTTCAGCAGGTTTTCCTTATTTAGTGCAAGAACGTCGGCTATTGTTTTTACAGATAAGCCAATTCCATTAAGTTTTTCAAAGAATTTTTCTTGTTCTTCTTGAGATGCCGTAATTAAGAATTTAGCTCTGTTTCTAAAATATTTTATTTTTGCTTCTGCCTTCCATATTTCTCTTTTATTTTTCAAACCATACTCTTCTACAAGTTTATTTTCCTCGCCAATTCTTGTTTTATCATAAAGTTTTCTTGGCCATGAAAATTTATTTTTTTTGCGAATCATTTTGCCTTCTTCTTGACCCCCACAGCAACTCCAGTAGTCCTAAAGTGGCTTCTTGTCCTCTGTCCTCTAACTGGTTGTTTAAGGGCATGACGCATTCCCTTATAACTCTTTATTTGTTTCATGCGCTTAATATCAAAATCTTTTACCATGTCAAGCTCATTAGTGAAAATATGTTTTGATTCTCCTGTTTCATAATCTCTTTGTCTGTTCTTTAAATAATCATAAATCATAGGCTTTTGTAAAAATGCCTCGATTTCTTCTATTTGTTTTTTAGATAGTTCTGAAATTTTAGTATTTTTATCTATCTTCAAAATTTTACAAATAGCATTGGAAATAGGCCATGAAATCCCTTTTATATACGTCAAACCAGGGTAAATCTTTTTATTTCCAGGAACATCTTTTCCATGAATTCTAACTAGAGATTCAAGAAATTCTTCTTCCCTTTGTTGTTTAAGTTTGTGTTCTTTCACTTCCTTACTTGTTTTTTCTTTTTCTTCTGCCATTTTATATTACAAACAACCTCTGACGAGGGTTTTCTATCAGCTCCTCAGTTATTCTTTTTTCTATAGCTTTTTTTGGATTAGGAACGCTCTTGACTCTTTGCTTTATTTCATCAAAAGATTCAAAAGGTTTCTCATCTCTCGCGCCTAGTAATTCTTGTGTATGTTTACGACCAAATCCAGGTAGAAGTTCAAGTTGGTGCAATCTCGTATTTATTGCCTGAGCATTATTAAAGAATTTAACAAATTCTTGTTCATGCTCCCCGACATATGTTTCTATGAACTCTTGAAGTTGGATCTTCGCAGTTTCTGTAAGCTTATCGACACGTAGCCTGCCGATAATGTAGTATATCTTGTCTCTCTTATCCGGACCTATATAAACTTTTTCCTTGACATCTATTTGGACTCCTCTTATGGGTGCCAGTTCAAGTAATGCCATGTGTTGTATTCCTATGGCTTGCACAACAGGTCTCATATTTCCAGATAAAGGATACCCATTTGCAAGATAATCTAGTACTAAAGCATAATCATCTTTCTTTATCATGTTCAGTACTCCTTAACCACTGCCAAAATTTCATTTACTTCTTTCTCATCAAGAGAAATATCATTAAATATTTTAGAGACAGATTCTGGATCTTTGGGTAGAAGGTCAATTATTTTGATTATAGATTCTTCTTTTATTCTAGGGTTTCCAATAGACTTTAGACCTTCTAAAAGAACATCTGCTTTATCTTTTTCTAACTTCATAAATTCTTTAAGATAATCTCTTAATTCCGGTTTTGACTCTAAGTCTCCAGAAAGTTCTTTCACATCTCCCAAGTGGACAGGAGTCATTTTAAGTATCATTTTTTAGTTACCTCTATTTTTTTCAAATGTATTGGCTTAATAATATACGTTTTTTTCCTACTGAAATCATTTATTGAGACAACATAAGACTTGCCTCTTTTTCCGATAACATTTCCAGTTCTTCCTTGCATTCTAGATGGAAAACCAGGACTTTGAATAGTCAAATCCCTTACAACAGCCACGCTATCTCCCTCATTAAATTCCTGGAAATACTTCATAAATGATATTTTCCCCTTGCTTCTGATATTTTTGTTAGTGAGCATTAAAATATCTGATGAGGTACCTTTAAAAAGCTTCCGTAGAGCCAAGCCCAGTTTTAACCAAAGTAACACTCCCCTGATACAAGTCTCCCTTGTCTCTAGCTACATCCATATTGCTTATTATAGCTTGAAACATCTTCTCACCCCATATTCCCTTTCCGCAAGGAGAACACACATCAACAGCTCTTCCATCAGTTATTTCACTCTTGCAATAAACACATTTATTCACCATTTTAACCTCTTTTAATCAATTAGAATTTATCTCTTTATAAATTTTGATATTCTTATTAACATTTATAAGGTTTAAGCTCCAGTAAAAAACATGAAAAAGAATTTGATGATCCTATTCTTAAGTATATTTCTTTTACATATATCCTCTGCTCTATGTATATTAACACCATCGTTGATAAATCAAGATCCAATTTCAGCAGTACCTGGAGAGATTGTAAAAGTTGTTTTTCAATTAACAGGCACAGAAAATCCCGAATGCGGAACAATTAATTTAGAATTTTTAGAACAATATCCCTTTACATTAGATCCAAGTTATTCAAGAGTTCAAACAATAAAAGGGGGAACATATCAAAGAGACTTCAACTCTTTTTGGATAATTCCTTATAAAGTCAGAGTAGATTCAAATGCATTAGACGGCGATCAAAAACTCAGCTTAAAAACAGAGATAAACTCAGACTCCCAATTAGCAAAAATAACAGATTTTAATATTACAGTAGAAGAAGTTAGAACAGACTTCATAATAACTTTAGATAGCTATTCTTTTTCTACAAATAAGCTAACCATAGGTGTAGTTAATATAGGCAAAAAAACTGCGCAGGCTATAACGGCGCAGATACCAAAGCAAGATAATGTTCTAATTGAAGGAGGAAACATAAAAATATTAGGAGATTTAGATTCAACAGAAGACACAACAGTAACTTTTGATGCAGTCCTAAGTTCTGGACCAATAGCTATAGATTTAGAATATAATGATAAAATAGGTGAGCGTAGAAAAATATCAAAGGAAATATTTTTCAACGATATAGATTTTGAAAGCACTCGTGAAAGGTCTTCAATTTCAGTCAGCTCAATATTGTTGTGGTTAGTTGTTGTAGCGATAGTTATTTACTTATTTATTGTCAAGAGAAGAAGAGAGCATCATAAGTCACACATACAAAAATTTCACTCGTAGTGTAAGGCATTCACAGGCCTTATTTTAGAAGCTCTCCAAGCAGGAACAATTCCAGAAATTGCTCCAGTAAGCGTCGCAAATAATATACATCCTAAAAATAATTGCCATGAATAATGAGGGCTAAGGAAACCCCAACCCCAACTATCAAGTAATGTTCCAGCAATATATGTGATTATAAAACCGAGGGTTATTCCAATAACCCCTGCAACAAATCCCAAAAAGCCAGATTCAAAAACAAACACTGCAAAAACTTCTCTATTTCTAGCCCCGATAGCTTTCATTACACCTATCTCCTTTACCCTTTCAAGCACAGAGGTTATAGTTGTATTTGCAGTATTTACTGCAGAAACAACAACAGAAATTAAAGCTATGAATATAACAAAGTAAACAATATAATCTAATGCTTGGGTAAATTGCTCTAAAAGTTCTTCAAATGAAGCCACGAAGAAATCTTCCTTGCCTTCTTCAAGCCCTCTAGATTTCCTTAATTCTGATTCAATCCTTTCTATTATTTGAGGAATATTATCTGCATCAACTCTTGCTATGATTTGGTTATATTTTTTAGAACTATTAGGGTACAATTTTTCAAAATAATCATTTGTTATGTAAATGTTAGAGTCATCCTGAGGATTCCCCACTTTTTCAAAAAACCCAATAACTCTCAATTTTTCTCCTTGTACTTCGAGATTATCATTTAATGTAAGCGCATCAGAAAATACTTTATCTTCCAGCCCATAATTATATCCCAAGACAACTTTTTTATCATCTCCTCTACGTAAATCCCTTCCTTCAACAACATCAATTGTAAAAACCTCTTTAACCAAATTTGCTTTATCAGGTTCATAGCTTATCAGAAAAACAAATTTTTTTGTTCTTCCTTTATTAATTTCAGCAGCTCTTGAATACATTCCAAGTGCATCATATACTCCTGCAGTCTTTTTAACTGCCTCAATATCTTTTTCAGTCAAATAAAAAGTGGTATCCAATCCAGGAGCGCCTATTCCCTTAGGGATAATCATTAGCTTGTCTGCACCAGAACTTGATTTTAGGCCATTAACATAATCAAACAATCCCTGTCCAAAACTAACAAATATGAATATTGTTGTAATTCCAACGAAGATGGAAAAAATAGTCAAAAAGCTTCTAGCTTTCCTATGAGCAATATGTTTCAATGAGTACTTAATCAATTCTCTATTTATCATCCGCTTCTCAATGCCTCCACTGGTTTCTGATTAGCCGCTCGTATTGCTGGTACAATTCCAGATACAGCTCCTACAAGAAAACTTCCTATAAATGTAAAAATGATTAATATCCAATTTATTTCCGGAGAAGTTGTCGCACCCAAAAAAGTATTTATCGAAAAAGTCCCAAAATATCCAATTGCAATTCCACATATAATTCCTGCTACTCCTCCGACAAGACCTAGTAGCCCTGCTTCAATAAAAAATTGATAAAAAATATCCGAGTTTCTAGCTCCAATCGCTTTCATTATACCTATTTCTTTTACCCTTTCAAGCACAGAGGTAGTCATAGTATTTACAATTCCTAAAGATCCAACAATAATAGAAATAGCAGCAATCATTACAACAAATATTTGTATTCCTGTTAAAATTTGATTAACTGTAGCCAGAGAGGCTTCTGGAGTTGAGACTTCAAAATCTTCTTCACCCCTTTTAACATCTCTTCTCTCTCTCAACAAATCTTCTATGTCTTGTTCAGCAATATCAATCAAATCCTTACTTCTTACTTTAACTCCTATTAAATCAACATTATCTCCGTAATCAGAGATAGATTTTAAATCATCATCATTCAACATTATTATCTGGTCAAAAATAAAACTTCCTTTCTTTTCCAAAATGCCTCTCACTTGGTACTTTTTATCGTTTATAGTTATGCTATTTCCAACCATCACAGATTTATCAAAACCGTTTTTATCTTCCAGTCCATAATTATATCCCAAAACAACTTTTCCATTGTCTCCATCTTCTAGCAATCTTCCTTCGATAGTCTCAACATCAAGGATATCATACATGAGTTTTCTATCAGATCCAGAAACTATATTTGTTGCAGAGCCTATAATCAATTTATCATTAAATTCAGCTCTCACTGTAACAATTTGCCTGGGTATTGCGGCCTCCACAGAGTTAAGTCGTTCAATTGCCTCAACATCATCTAATGTAAGGGGTTTAGCCACGCTTGTTCCAGGAGGACCAAAAGAATTTAACCCTCCAGCCTGCACTTGAATAACTTCAGTAGAACTTATCCCAAATTGAGACAGGATTGCAGATCTTAAGCCGCCACCCAAACTTATTAAAGAAACAACTGTGGCAATGCCTATAAAAATTCCCAAAAGTGTGAGCCAACTTCTAATGCCTCTACGCCTTAAGTTTCTAAAAGCTATGGGAATATAATCAGCAATCACAATTCATATATCCAACATTTAGTTTTTCTTCTTTCGTATTTTACGGAAAATTCTATAAAAAATCCACAATGCAAGTAATAATAAAACAATTCCAACATAAATAGGTGCATTGCTTTTCTTTAAAATACCTTTCTCTATCGCTTCTTGAGATGTATAAGCCCTTAAAGGTATCAATTTAATTATTTCTTCCTCATTATTGTTAAAATCTTTGTATACAACTTTTGTTGAAAGTGAAGCAAATCTGCTATTATAAATTACATCGAAAGAACTTGTTTCAAAATCATCAGAGTCAATTGTTCCAATATATTCATAATTTTCTGAGATAAATGTTAAATCTTCGCTCTCTACAAAAAGATAAACAAATCTCGCGTCCGCGAGTCCTTTGTTTATAATTCTCAAATTTAATCTACCTTGTTGACCAACAATAGGATTTTGAGCATCAGCAACAACTTCTAATTCAGGTTCAGCAGAGACAACTATCCCTATAGTCCCGCTTTGTTCTCTTTTATTATTGTTATCTTCATATAAAATCTTGTAAGGCAAAGAATAAGTTCCAGCAGGCAAATCATTAGCAACTCTAAATCTAAATGCAAAAGTTTCATCATCATCTTCTTTTAATTCATTTACAAAAGCTTCAGAACTACCCAAGGGGATAATTTTAGAATCATCTGGAAAGTCTAGTCTAAAAGATAAATGATCTATATCATTATTGCCTTCATTTTCAACATTTATTTTTATTATTCCTTCTCCCCCCGGAGACACAGAATCCACAAAAACAGAATCTACTGATAAAGCATATGCAGAGCTAATTAAAAATAAAATTAATAACATAAACAAAACTAAAATTTTATTCATGTTTTAGCGCAACAAATATAATTTATAACTTTTATCTATAATATTAACAATCATAGAGTAACAATTACTTCTTAGTCACCCAAGAATTACCTTTTTTCAAAGTTACTTTTTCTATTTTGCCATCTTTAAGCCAATATATTTTTTTAGCATGCTCCATAGCAACATCTGCCGCATGTGTAATCAAAATAATAGTTTTACCCTTATTGTTCAAATCAGTCAATAAGTCCATTACATTTTCTCCAGTTTTTGTATCTAAATTTCCAGTAGGTTCATCGGCAAGGATTATTTCAGGATCATTAGCTAAAGCTCTTGCAATAGCAACCCTCTGTTGTTGTCCTCCGCTTAGCTGATTAGGGTAGTGATTCATCCTATCATCCAGACCAACAAGTTTCAAAAGTTCTAGGCTGCGTTCTTCTCTTTTTTCTAAACTCACACTTTGAAAAAGCATTGGTAACATTACGTTTTCTCTAGCAGTTAAATTGGGAATTAAATTAAAACTTTGAAAAATAAACCCTATTTTTTTACCTCTAAGTTGAGCAAGTTCAGATTCCCCAAATCTCTCTATATTAACTCCTTCTAGGAAAATCTTGCCACTAGTTGCTAAATCCAAACTACCAACTAAATTCATTGCAGTGCTCTTTCCACTTCCAGAAGGCCCCATGATTGCAACAAAATCCCCTCTTTCAATGGAAACATTTATTCCATCAACTGCTTTAACAACAGACTCACCCATGTGATAATGTTTAGTAACTTCATCTAGGAATATCAAAGGATCAGCCATAGAAACAGTTTTCACTCAATAATATATAACTCTTTGGTTCAATAATTTTATGTCTAGGAAAGCTTTAAAAACGATTAAATAAAGTTATTACTATGATCATACCAATAAGATGTTTCGGCTGCGGAAGGCCAATAAGCCAGCTTTGGGAAGAGTACAAGCGCAGAATCAGTGCTGGAGAGGAAGCAGGCAAAGTATTAACAGATTTAGGTCTTGAAAGATATTGTTGCAGGGCAGCGATGCTGGGGCATGCAGACGTTCTAGAAGAAGTTTCCAAGTTTAAAAAGTCTTAATAGAAAATTTTAATCCAAACTAAAATAGCAATTAAATGCAATAACACAGACATAATTAACATTTTACGGCTAAAATAATCCCAATTTCCTATTAATGGAAAAATCTGATCTAGAGTCATGCTAGCTCCAATTCCAAGAAGTATGCTATTGAGCGCCGTAAACCCATTTGCATAAATTAATAAAGAATCTGCGAAAAATATCAAAACTCCGAAATGTACATGGCGCCAATCAAATCCTGTTTTTATCCTAAGCCATCCAACTAAAGTTCTAGGGTTTTCAAGTTCATCAAAATAATTGTTGCTTTTATATATGAAATAAGCCCAAAATCTAACAACTATAAAAGTTACAACTATGCTAATTAAAAAAAAGTTAATCATTTAATCTTCCATCCATTTCTCTTTCCACAGTTAAGGCACAAAACCTTTTTATATTCTTTAGAAATACTCACTTTTCCAGTTTTTAAATCATAATAACATTTTTTACAAAATCTTTTACGATAATCTCCAAGTCTAATGCGATGTGCCATTGCAAGTTTCTTTATTTTTTTAGTCTGCCCGGCATCTAGATTATCTTTAGAAAAGTATTCTTGTATTTTTTGTAAAACATCTGTTTTTGATAATGCTTTCATACATCTAGCTCCTCTAATAAGTTAATAAGCTGTTTATTATTTTTTACAACTATAACTTTGAGTTTATGTTTTCTGACTAAAACTTTGTGTTTTAGATAAGTCAGACCATTGCTTTTTTTATATGCTTTTGAAAGTCTTATCATTTGAATAATTGCTTTAAGTTCTTCAGGATGGCCCTTTAATTTCCCCTTTATGTATCTTACAAAAAGCCTCCAGATTATTACAGAAATACTAGGTTCAATCCAAATGACTAGGTCTGCTTTTTTTATTCCTTGCTCTATCCAGTCACTAAAAACTCCTTCAATTATCCAATGCTTATTCTTTGCAATTTTGGTGAGCATCTTTATTCTTAATCTTTCACTCCTCATTTCAGTCCATTTCTTTTGCCAGTAAATGTCGTCAAGCTGGTAATGCCTTATTTTTAACTTCTTAGAAAGTCTCTCGGCAAAATGAGTTTTTCCGCTACCAATTGCACCTAGAATCCAGATTCTGTTTGTTTCTTTCATAAAAGTTACACACTAACACCTTTTAATTAAATTTCTAATAATATTAAATAAAAATCGAAGACAGCATCCTTGCTTTGCCTCTTGACGGAGACTACAACAAACGGACGTGACCAGCTTGACTTCCGAGTTCAGAAAGGGATCGGGTATTTCCTGGACACTATGGCCGTCTTCATATTTTATCAAAATGTTAGATTTATAAAACTTCCTATTCAGGTATTTTCATGCGGGGGTTCCGGAGTGGTCAAACGGGACAGCCTCAAGAGCTGTTGTGCTTAGTGCCTTCGGAGGTTCGAATCCTCCCTCCCGCATATATTTTAGAATAACTATAAAGATAAATATGTCAAATTAATCTGTATAGGTATGGAAAGTAGGGTGCGCCCATCAAAACAAAATACTTTATGCTTCGTTGTTTCAAACGGGCAAATACTTCTAGGTATGAAAAGAAGAGGATTTGGAGTTGGAAAATTTAGTGGATATGGTGGAAAATCTATTCCGGGAGAATCAATTGAACAGGCTACCCTAAGAGAGTTCAAAGAAGAATCTGGTTTATTAGCAAATATAAAAGATTTAGTTAAAGTAGGACAGATTGATTTTTATTTTCCGCATCAGCCTAGCTTTGACCAAACAGTACATGTTTATCAAGTATCTCGTTTTTCAGGAACACCCCGAGAAACTGAAGAAATGTCTCCCCATTGGTTTAATCTAGATAGGATTCCGTATGGTTCCATGTGGGATGATGGTAAGTATTTGTTACCTTTGATACTAGAAGGAAAAAAAGTTAAAGCAAGTTTTGTATTCAAAGAAATAGATAAAAAGTATATTGTTCATGAAAAAGAACTTTCTGAAGTGAAATTCTTTTGATTTGGAAATTAGGTTAATTTTAAAACCTCTATATTCTTTACGGGCGCATGCGCCCGTAGCTCAGCCCGGATAGAGCAATGGGGTCCTAACCCGGAGGTCGAAGGTTCAAATCCTTTCGGGCGCGTTGAGTTAGGGTTTTATACTCCAAATTACTTTTGAAATGGTGGTTCATAAAAATTTAAAGAATCTTATTAAATCTCTTGCATTTCCATTAAGTATCTTAATAATTCTTTTAATCCTTTCTTTTTTAGGAAAATATTTACAAGTTCCTACACCAGAAGATTTAGTAAATAAAGTAATAAGCACATTCGGAGGTCTTGAAATATGGGCTGTATTTCTTATAGCATTGGTAGAAGGGTTTCTTTTTCTTGGGCAATATTTTCCAGGTGGAATCATAATATTTTTAAGCATCATTTCAGCAGGAAGAGATATATTTAGAATTTCTATTTTAGTATTAACTATTTCAGTAGCATTCATTATAGCATATTCTCTCAATTATACTATCGGAAAATATGGATTCTATAGTTTATTTAATAAAATTGGATTAGGCAACACAATTAAAAATTCTTCTGAAAAAATAAGAAAAAAAGCATCTACTGCAATAGCCATAAGTTATGAAGATCCCAATCTCGCATCAATTACTGCCACTGCTGCAGGAATAGTCCGTTTGCCTTTCAAACACTTTTTGCTTCTTTCAAGCATATGGACACTTATATGGAATATTTTTTGGGCAACAATAATCTACTTTTTAGGTGAAACGGCACTAAATTTAATAGGCGTAAATTACATCTTTTTTATATTATTTGTATGGATTATCTTGATTATTTTACGTTTTTTTATCTCCAGAAATAAGGCAAAGCATAAACTTTAAAATGCCAATTAAAGAAAGAATATAAAGCGCCGATAGCATAATGGTTAGTGCGTCTGCCTTCCACGCAGATGATCTGGGTTCGATCCCCAGTCGGCGCATAAATTAAAAATGGAACAACAAACAAATCAAAACACAATTAAGGAAAAGAAACATTGGTATGACAGAAACTTCAAGCTATTTTTATTTATCCCTGTTGTCTTAATGGTTTTTTCATTGATTTATTTATTTTTATTTTATTCTCAAAACAATGATATTATCTACAAAGACCCAAGTCTTTCAGGAGGAACAACAATAACTCTTAGAACAGAATTAGATACTAATGAGCTCAAAAATTACCTTGAACAATCAGTTCCAAACGTGCATATAAGAACCATTTCAGATATATCAACAGGAAGACAAATAGCAGTTTTAATAGATTCTTCTGCAGAGCCAGAAGTTCTAAAACCCTTGATTGAAGATTTTGTAGGTTTTGATTTAAATGAAGAAAATTCAAGCATAGAGTTTAGTGGTCCAAGTTTAGGGCAGAATTTCTATAGGCAATTAATAATCGCAGTCATTATCTCATTTGTGTTAATGTCTTTAGTAATATTTGTGCTTTTCAAAACGTTTATACCAAGCATAGCAGTAATTTTTGCAGCATTTTCAGACATAGTTATGACTCTTGCTATAGTAAATATATTTGGAATAAGATTATCCGCAGCAGGAATCGCAGCGTTCTTAATGCTTATAGGTTATTCAGTTGATACAGACATTTTATTAACTACAAGAGTGCTAAAGAGAAGAAACGAACCAATAAATGCAAGAATTTACAGCTCTTTTAAGACTGGAATATTTATGACCTTAACAGGATTGTTTGCAGTAATTCCAGCATTCTTAATAATAACAGGACTTCCAGATTCATTTAGACAAATATTTCTAATACTTGCAATAGGGCTTTCAACTGATATAATAAATACTTGGCTCACAAACGCATCAATAATAAAGTGGTATGCAGAGCATAAAAAAATATAATGGCAAAAATAACTTTAAGAATATGGGTTTTAATTATCTCATTAGCATTAGCTCTATTAATGATTTCTCCAACTTTCAAGGAAGGCGTTGTGATAAAAAATATAGATAAGAATTCTAAAGCATTTGAATCAGGATTAAGACAAGGAATGCTAATAAAAGAGATAAATTCAGAAAAAATTAACGACCTTAAGGACTATTCCAATGCTGTATCTGATTTTCTTAAAAATAATGAAGAAAAAAGAATTTCAATAGTCACAGACAAAGATGAATTTATTTTTTTAGATGTTAATGTGTCTTACATAACTGTTGGAAAATTTCCTAGGTCAAACATAAAAACAGGTCTTGATTTAAGTGGTGGAGCAAGAGCCTTAGTCAGGCCGATTAATGGAACGTTAAGTGATTCAGAAATGTCAGATTTAGTAGACTTAACTAATCAAAGATTAAATGTATTTGGATTAACAGATCTAACAGTTAGGTCTTCTAAAGATTTGAGTGGAAATAAATTTTTATTGGTAGAAGTTGCAGGAGCATCACCTCAAGATTTAGAAGAATTAGTTGCCAAGCAAGGTAATTTTGAAGCAAAAATAGGGAACAAAACAGTATTCATAGGAGGAGATAAAGACATAACTCATGTATTTAGGGATGCCTCCCAATCAGCAGTCTATCAAGCAGAATCACTCGGTGATGGAACATATTTGAGTAGATTTAATTTTGCAATAACTCTTAGTCCAGAAGCAGCACAGCGTCATGCAGACATAACAAATTCTATTTCATTGGACCCAGCTTCTGGAGGGCAATACTTATCGGAAAATCTCACCCTAGTTTTAGATGGAGAAATAGTAGACGAATTAAGAATAAGTGCTGGGTTAAAAGGACAAGTCACCACACAAATATCAATACAAGGATCTGGAACAGGCACAACTCCTGACCTGGCTGTCGCAGATGCAAGAGCACAAATGCATAAATTACAAACATTGCTTCTAACAGGAAGCATCCCTTACCAATTAGAGATAGTCAAATTAGATACAATATCTCCTTCTTTAGGTGAGCAGTTTACAAAATCATTAATCACCTTAGGAATAGCAGTATTTGCAATAGTTTCATTAATAATTCTATTCAAATATAGAAAAATAAAGATTACATTAGCAGTAATTTTAACAATGTTTTCAGAAGCATTCATAACCTTAGGCATAGCTGCCTTATTAAGATGGAACCTTGATGCAGCAAGCATAGCCGGAATAATTGCAGGAATAGGAACAGGAGTAAATGACCAAATAATAATCCTAGATGAGTCTAGATCAAAAGACAACTATGGGATAAAAGAGAAGATAAAACAAGCTTTATTCATAGTTTTCGGAGCATTCTTTACAATTGTAGCAGCAATGCTTCCCCTATTCTGGGCAGGTGCGGGGTTATTAAGAGGGTTTGCATTTACAACGATAATTGGAATAACAGTAGGAATATTAATAACCCGTCCAGCCTTTGCAGATATGATAAGAAAAATAGGGGAAAAATAATAAATGCTTCCACGCTGGCACATATTTTTAGGAATCATCTTTTGTATCATATTTAAGTTCATCTCTCCAAATACAGGTTATGTTTCAATTTTTCTAATATGGTTCGCATCTGTATTCATAGACTTCGACCATTATCTCTCGGCTGGTTTTAAACACAACAAGTGGAATCCTCTGGATGCGTTAAATCATGGCCACGCAATGCGAAACAAAGCAATGGAGCAGAAAGTTGAAACGGGCATGTGTGAGAAAGGAGATTTCCATATATTTCATACCATAGAATCTCATATTATAATTGGAATAATCGCTTTATTTTACCTTCCATTTTATTTCTTATTTATCGGCATGATTTTTCATTCATTATTGGACTTAATATGGATGGTTAAGCATGATGTCTTAAATTCAAGAGAATTTTTCATGATAAACAAACTTAGGACTTTAGTTTTATAAAAAACTAGCAACTCCTTTTGACATTAGAAGTAAGCTCAAAAACCATAAAATAAAAGTTAAAGGAGTTATAAAATTCCAATAAACAAAGTAAATGAGGCTATTAAATCTACAAAACTCAATAAATCTCCTCTAAGTATAAACAAACTCTTAACAAAAAGGAGCCCTGCAACGCTGATTACTAGCTGTAAAGGTAGTACTAAAGAAAATACCATTGAAAATAAAATTACAGAGGCAACAATATCAATGAAGCCCAATATTTTTACAAGCATCATACTCCTATCTTCTGATGCCTATTATAAATTTAGTTGTTTTATTAGTTTTGTTTGATATTTCAAAATTTGAGATGAGCAGTTCTTTATTTAATCTATTAATTATGTTCTAAACTTTCTCTTGCAACAACCCCTATAATATTTGCTATGCAGGGTAGTTTAGTCAGATATATAATTGTCAGCTAAATATTTTGCAAACGCAAGGCTTGAAGTTAGTCCTGGAGAAACAGCGTTCAATACATGAAGCTGGTTTTGATATCTTTCTAAAAGAAAATCATTTATTAGGTTTCCATTTCTATCCACAATTTGAGGTCTGATTCCAGACCTATAAGCTCCTTTATTTATTAAATGCAAATTTCCTTTGTAGATTTGCCTTATGTCCTCTAGAAATGCATCTTCTCTGATGGAAATCTTAATATTATGGGCTATCTGCCAAATTGTTGAAGGGCTGAAAAGAGTGCGAAGCCCCCATGTCCAAAAATTAGGGCTGTTTGCTGTTTCTGAGAAAAATTTCATATTAAATCCTCCATCATAACCTTCTCTTCCAGAAAAAGATAGAGTGGCTGTTGGACCAGCAATTACCCTTTCATCTATTGTCTTAGTTAGATGCACCCCTAAAAATGGAAATCTCAAATCAGGAACATGATAAATCATTCCATTTACATCAGCTCCAACCTCTTTATAGTCCCCCCTAAAGGGGATTATTGAGTAGCCGAGACCTACCCCTACAGTATGGGCAAGATTATCTGCATGAAGGCCGGAGCAGTTGATTAAAAAGTCAAATCCTTCATGCCCTTTGTTTGTTTTAATATAATCTTCTTTTATTCTTTCAACCTTTGTTCCAAATTTGAACTCCACACCCTTTAATTTTGAATTATCAATTAATGAAGATAAAAGAGCCTTGCTATCCACAATAGATCCAGTAGGAGAAAAAATAGCCTCAAGACCTTTGGCCATAGGCTCAATTCTTTTAAGCCCATCTTGATTTATAATTCTTGTTTCAGGAACATTACATAATTCTGCATAATTCTGAAGCTCCCTAAGTCTTTGAATTTCATCATCCTTGTTAGCAACAACTACGGTTCCGCATTGATTAATGGGAATTTTGTTTTGAAAACAGTAATCTCTCAAGAGTTTGCTTCCTTCAACACACAATTTAGCCTTCAAGGTGCCTGGTTTTTGATTTATTCCAGAATGAATAACTCCAGAATTTCTTCCAGAAGCATGGGCGCCTGAATAATCTTCCTTTTCCAAGACAGTTATTTTTCCATTGCCCCTTATAGCTAATTCCCTTGCAACTGAAGTGCCTATTATGCCTGCACCTATTACTATATATCTCATAAATATGATTGATGAAATAATTTATATTTTAGATTTAGTTATGCCAAAGTGTTTGAAATTCACATCATTTAATTATTATATAAATATTGTTGTGCATAAAAATATTTAAAAATTCTTAGAAAATAAAGTAACTGTAGCAGCCAAATTAATAAATCAGAGTATTTTTACAGTAATCATTCAAATTTTGTGATTTATTCCTTTAAAATCTTATTGCTTATTTTGTCAATAAATTTATAAACATAATTCATGCCGATACTTATTATGAAAGATTTTGAAAATAATAAAAAAGTAGTAATAACTGGAGGAGCGGGTTATTTGGGCTCTGTTTTAGTGCCAATGCTTTTAGAAAAAAATTATAAAGTCCATATTATTGATACATTTTATTTTGGAAAAACACCGATAGAGAATCAATTAAGTAATCCAAACCTAAAAGTAACAGAAATGGATGTTGCTCATCACGAGAATATTCCTGATCTGTTTAACGAAGTAGATGCCGTAATCCACTTATCTGGAATGTCCAATGACCCTTCGGGAGATTTAGACCCTAACTTAACCATTCAGACTAACTTTCTGGCCACAATGTCTCTAGCAAGGAGAGCAAAAACAGAGGGGGTGAAAAAATTTATATTTATTTCCTCTTGTAGCGTGTATGGAGCTAGCGGATCAATCTTTTTAGATGAACAGTCTGAAGTAGGTCCAGTTACATTATACGCTTTATCTAAGTTGCAATGCGAAAATGCTTTATTTCCTTTAGCTGACTCAAAATTTTCAGTAACTTCTTTGAGATTTGCTACCTTATTCGGCTACTCTCCAAGAATGAGATTTGATTTAGCAGTAAATATAATGGCCAAAAGGGCATTACAGGGAAAAAATATATTGCTTAACGGTGACGGCACACAATATAGGCCATTTTTACACGTTAAGGATGCAAGTAGATCTATTATCACCGTAATGGAAGAAGATTCCAACATAACAAACAAACAGGTGTTTAATGTGGGAAATAGTGAGCTTAATTTCATGATAAAGGACTTAGTGCCTTTAATTGCGAGCCATTTTAAAGATTCTAAAATAGAAAAGGTTGAACAAAACAAAGACAGCCGTTCTTACAAAGTAAGTTTTAAAAAATTTGAGAAAATTTGTAATTTTAAATGTTTATATAATATAGAATATGGACTTAATGAAATAGAACAAGCACACAGATCAGGAATTTTAAACAATATGGATGACGCAAACTATTATAATTTAGAAGTTATGAAAAAAGTAATCAAAGAGCCTTTAATTAATTATAGTCTTGCTTCAAGCCCAAGATGGGCTAACGGAGAAAAATAAAAATTTTCTAACATAATTTTATAAACTTTATTTATTCAAGCCTATAAAATGGCGTTTTACAAATTAGCGTTAAATAATAAACCAAAAGTAATAGGAGTTATCTTGGCTTACAATGTAGCAAAAATGCTTCCTCGTGCAGTTAGTAGAATAAAAGCAATTCCAAAAGGACTTTTAGATGATCTTATACTTATGGATGATGGCTCAAAAGACGGCACTTATGAAGTGGCCAAAAAACTTGGTTTGAAAGCCTTCAGACACGTTCCCAATAAGGGCTATGGTGGCAATCTCAAGGCAGGGATAAAAAAAGCTCTTAAAATGGGCGCGGATTATATAGTAGAAATTCATGGAGATGGAGCCCAATTCAATCCTATTTCAATCAAGTATGCGATGCCTTTCATGAATGAAGGCAAGGCGCAACTTATATTAGGGTCAAGATTCACTATCCCTGGTCAAGCGTTAAAGAATGGAATGCCTTTAGTACGCTTTTTAGCCAATAGAGGATTAAGTTTCTTTGATAGAATAATTTTAGGATTAAAATTATCAGAGTTTCATACGGGATTTAGAATATACGGGCGAAAGTTATTAGAAAAAGCCCCCTACGATTCAAATACTAATGATTATTTATTTAGTTTTCAAATAATTGCGCAGGCAGCTTATTATAAAATGCCAGTAGCAGAAGTTCCTGTAGAGGCAGATTATCACGCAGCCCATACATCACATTCAATTAAAGGTGCAAGTTGGTATGCGATAAGGACATTCGGAGTGTTGGCTCAGTTTATACTTTCAAAGAAAGGAATCTGGTATAATAAAGTATTTAAGAGAATAAATTAGCCTTCCTTTATGGATAATCTTAAATGTCAATCTTGTGGTTTTGAGGGAATAAACAGGTTTCTGGAATTAGGAAATATGCCTCCTGTGAACGCGTTTATTTCCAAAAAAGAAATAATAAACGAAAAAAAATATCCACTAAATTTAGCTTATTGTCCGCATTGTTATCTGGTACAGCTTGAGGAAGTGGTTCCCCCAGAAGAATTATTTAGAAATTATCTTCATCTATCTGCGGGTTCGCAAACGAACATTCAGCATCTGCAGAGTGTTGCAGACTACCTTGGAAAGAGGTTTAAAATTAACGAAGACACAAAGATATTGGAAATAGGTTCAAATGACGGAACTCTTCTTTCTTTCATCAAGAGATATACTAGTAATTTAGTAGGTGTCGATCCTGCAAAAAATCTTGTTGAATTGAATAAGCAAAAAGGAGTTGAGCAAGTAGCGGAATTTTTTAACACTTCAACAGCATCATCACTTGTGAAAGCCAAGGGAAAGTTTGATATATTAATCGCGCTGAATGTCATCCCGCATACTCATAATAATATTGATTTATTGAAGGCAGCAAGGATAGCGATGAGAGATTCAGGTACGTTAATGATGGAATGTGTTTACGCCTTAGAAACCATATTAAAGGGAGAGTTTGATACAATTTACCACGAGCACGTATACACTTTTTCATTGCATTCATTAATTTCAACATTTAGGATGGCAGGCCTTAAAGTGGTGGATGTAGAAAAGATACCCACACAAGGGGGCTCATTGAGAATCTTTGCCATGAAGGACGAGTTTGCACATTCCCCCAGTAATTCTGTAAATGAACTGCTTAAAGAAGAAGAAAAAGCAGGATTATCTAATCCAGAAACTTACAAAAGAGTAAATCAAAAAGTTAAAGATTATAAAAAACAAATCAGAAAATTAATCGATGAAGAAAAGTCAAAGAGCGGAAAGCTAATAGGTCTCGGAGCTCCGGCAAGAGGAGTAGTAATAATGAATTATGCAGGTATAAATAAAGAAGATATGAGTTATATCGTTGATGACACCCCATTAAAGCAGGGTAAGTTTGCTCCAGGGGTCCACATTCCAGTTAAGTCAATGGATGCTTTAAAAAGCGAGAGGGGTAGCAAAACTTTTCTTCTGCTTTCATGGAATTATAAAGAGGCTTTTGTAAAAAGGCTGAAAGAAATAATGCCCTCATTTAGAATTATTGTTCCATTTCCAAATCTTAGAGCGGAGGAATTTTGATAGATTTTTCAAAGGTATTGATAATTGGAAGAGACAGCGCAATAGCTCAGGAAATACCCTTTGGAATAAAGCTCTCCCATAAAGAGTTAGATATTACAGACATTAATCAGATA
>Ga0209542_10002497_pt1 | contig 41082 bp, 46 predicted proteins | sample RifCSPhighO2_01_FD_184028 | JGI IMG/M metagenome (GOLD analysis project Ga0209542, IMG submission 184028) | Soil microbial communities from Rifle, Colorado - Rifle CSP2_plank highO2_0.1 (SPAdes) (version 2) | ecosystem: Environmental > Terrestrial > Deep subsurface > Rock core/Sediment ... | reverse complement strand
CAGATACATGAGCATTGAAATGATGAGTCCTTTAAACTGATTGCGGTATGCGCCAACCAGCCGCGAAAACAAAAAACCGCGGATCAAAGTTTCTTCAGTCAAGGAAGTCACAATCGAGAGGACAAGCGCAATCAAAAGGGTTGTTCCCGTAATCGGCACCACCGGATTTAAATTTATAGTGCCATATTTGAGGAAATTGGCAACCACCCCCAACACCGTAAATATCGCCGCAAATCCAATTCCCAGATAGACGTCCCGCATGAATTTTTTACTCTGCCAGCCGATGCTCGCGAGTGATCGTTTTTCATAAATAAGTACGAAATACAGGACGGGTCCCAAAAACACCAGCGGCTTGACTAGAAATTCATCCACCACTTCAGGTAGCATAAATTTCGCCCGGTAAATCGCCCACACAACCACAATCGATCCCCAGATCGTGTAAAGCTTGGTTAAATATGCCGATTGTTTATCCATATTTGTTTAGTGTAGCATGCTCGAATTTTTTTTGCGCCCCATTTGCTTCGTATTGGTAATACACCGTAACTCCTTTTTCCATCGCCGCCACAATTGCCTGAATAATAGTTTCTGCTTCAACCAGGGAAATTGCTTTAATGTTATGCGGAAAATAGTGAAAAATCTGGTTTCTACCCTCGCGCCAAACCCGCCACAACTCATCGGCAAAAGCGCTATTTCCAGTTAACTGTGTCAATCGCAAGTATACCGAATTTTGTTTCAGACGTTTTTGCATAAAAGGAGAGAGGGTCTTGCCAATTCGGAAATGATCATCCTCATATTGCCAGTGTTTAATAATCCCTAAATCGAGAAACAGTTTTTTCAAAAATCCTTCGTAGGCTTTGGCAAACGGAAAGACCAAAAACGAGTAGTCGGAAATCCGAAATGCCGGCACATGCGCCTTGACGTCCTCCATTAAAAAATACCCCTGTTCCACCAGTGCCTGTTGCGGCTGGGACAAATACTGCCAGAGTTGACTTGATTGTGAAAGCATGATTTCAGAAATTATTTATTCAACAAGGTCTGATTTGTTTTCATAAGACATGTATTCATAATCACCCGCAGTCCAGCCTCACGCGCGCGTTTGGCAGCAGCTTCATTGACGACGCCTTCCTGCATCCAGATCACTTTGGCGCCAATTTTGATTGCCTCTTCAACGTGCGGCAGCACGAGTTCACTCTTGCGAAAAATGTCCACGATATCAATCGTTTCGCCGATAGGCAACGCCTGTTTTGCAGAAATTAAGTCGCTGTGACAATCCAAGCCTAAAACCTGCGCGCAGTTTGGATTGACCGGCAGCACCCGATATCCCAACTCTTGTAAATACTTGGCTACCTGATGGCTGGGACGGGTGGGATCAGCTGATAAGCCGACCACCGCAATATTTTTGGCGTGGGTCAGAATTGCGGTCAGTTCCTCAGTGGTCATATATCTCAGGGTGCTCGCAAATATCTGCTTTGTTGGTCCAAAACCAGATGCCAAAGGCAAGAAAAATTACGCTCGCGGTAAAAAAGACAATCATAAACTGAGTGTTGCGCAGGAAAAATAAGGGCACAAATAGAAAAACTATGGAGATAAGTGACAAAACTACCACGATAAACTGGCAAATAGTCAGCTCGAGCCCCAATGTCTCAATTTCTTCACTTGACGTGGGTTTCAACCCCAATTCCCGTAATCGATTACGAATCCGAAAATTTACCTGGTCCATACAATCAACATAAAAATAATACTTTCTATGAGAAAAATTCCGGTCACTCCATACAGATACCAGTTTGTAGTTTTCGAGTCAACCGGATCAAATAGGTTTCTGAGCCAGCCGGTCAGACTCCCTCCCTGCTGCTTCTCTTCATGCTGCAAATATAAAAAGTGGAAGTTCAACATCAGCACCGTCCCCGCTCCAATCAAAGAATTAGTCGACGTCACGACAAAAAAAGTTAACGGAACAAGCAACAGTTGCATAAATGCGCTTCTCAAAGGTGAGTGCGTCCTCAGGGGTACCGCATTCATACTCGGCTGCTTGGATAAAAACTGTTCGAGTAAATCAAGTAAATGCAGGCCAATCATGCCACCGGCAAAATAAAACAAAATCCATAAATCAGGACTCAACCTCCACTTGACGATACTCGTGACCACTAAATAAGCCCCTGCAAGTAAATATTCATAAGCGGCAAGTTTTGGTAGGCGCATAAGCTTATGCTATCACAGGCTAAGTTTTGTTACCACTGAATTTAATAATTTTAAATTCAGTGGAATTGTCGTGGGTTGTTATTTCATCAATCTTTACCGTCTCTACCGCAGTTCCCGGTGGACCCTCACGGCACAAATCAAGCATTTCATTAACGATACGCTCCTGACCGACAATGATTGCCTCTACCGCTCCATCAGGACGATTCTTCACCCAACCGGTGAGCTTTAAAATGTCAGCCTGGCGCTTCATCCGGCTTCTGAACCCGACTCCCTGAACCAGACCGGAAATAATGAGGTGAACTGATTTCATTAGTTACTCTTTCCGTAACTCCTTCAGCTTCCACATAAATAAACGCCCCTTTGACCGGGCATTACTGGCCTTAACGAAATTAAGGGCTTTCTCGAGAATTGCACGCGGAATGGTTTTAGCAAGCCGAATATAGAGGGCGCGGTGTTTGTAGTCTCCCAACTCTTCGGAAAGATAAATCCCATACGCCTGAAACTCCCGGCTAATATATTTATCTTCCAACGGATTAAATTTTTTTAAAATATCGGCAACTGTCTGGGGTTTGGTAGTATTTGTCATTGGTCGTTGGTCATTAGTCGTTAGACGCCAGATTCATTACTTTATAGACAAATGACTAAAGACTAACGTCAAACGACTAATTGTACTGATTCATCGCCTTATCAATTCCTTTATGAAGTGCGATTGCAATTGCCTTGGCCGTGTGTTTGATGAGCTTGCGCACCTCGCCCTCTTCGTGCGTGGTAAATGGTGAAACGACGTATTTTTCAACCCCGTGACGATGCAGGTTTTGTTTACTGCTGGCTTTTTCTTCGACGTTTCCCCGGCCCACTCCGAGGCGGAAGCGAATAAACGTATCACCCCCGACTTCACGAATAATCGATTCTATCCCATGATGTCCGGCTGATCCTCCACCAGTGCGAATTCGGATTTTTCCCAGAGGCAGATCTATATCATCGTGAATCACCCAGATTTGCTCAACCGGTACTTTATACAAATTTACAATCCGTTTAACCACCACACCTGAATTGTTCATAAACGCCTGTGGTTTGGCAAAAATGAGGTCGCCATTTTTAAAAAGATAGGTATTCAGATCTTTGCGCAATTCCCAGGTCTTTTCCACATTGGCGATATCTTTAAGCACTTTATCCACCACCATAAATCCGATATTGTGTCGGGTACTTTGATATTTTTCGCCTGGGTTACCAAGGCCTACAATTAGATTCATAATTTCTGTTTTTACTTTTGAACTGTTTGCAATACCCGTTTTACTTCCCGATCATCCACCTCGTGAAAGTCTAAATAAAATTGGCTCACTGCAGTAAACTCGGCCGGCGCTGCTAAGATTATACAGTCTTTGGCAAGTTGACGAATACTATCGACAATATCTGCGGGAACGACCGGAATCGCCAGGATCAGGGTAGCAGGTTGTGCACGCTTCACCATCTCCACTGCTACCTTAAACGTTGCGCCAGTTGCCACTCCATCATCAGTCAGCGCTACTCGTTTCTGTTTGAGAGTCGGCCGGTATTTCGTTAATTGCCGTTCTCTTTGACGGCATTCTATCTGTTTAACTTGAATCTCTTGGTGTAGAAAATCGTCACTGATACGCAATTTTTGGATGAGCTTTTCATCAAGATAGACGCTATTTTTTGAAACCGCTCCGATCGCCAGTTCCGGATTACCCGGCACGCCCAGTTTTTTAATAACCAGCGGGGAACAGTTAATTCCCAGTTTGCGCGCAATTTCTGCTGCCACCAGCACACCACCCCGAGGAATTCCCAAAACCACATCCACCGCTTTTTGCCGCTTGCGCAGTTCTTCACTTAACAAGTGTCCTGCTTCCTCCCGCGATGTAAACATAGTCGTCCTCAGTCGTCAGACTTTCTTTAGATAAATTTACCATTGACAAACGACGAAAGACAAATGACCAACGACCGTTATTTAAACTTCGCCAGTTGTTTCTCGGCAAAATCACCCACGTACGGCAATTTGTATTTTTCACCGTTAAACGCCTTCCACATAAGAAACAACCAACCCAGGAAAACTACAGCCGGCAAAATCACCCACAGCATCAAACCCAACACAGGAATAAACCCCAGGATAAATAAGCCGCCGAAAAATATTGTTGATTGCATCGCGTGAAATCTGACAAACGTACTTTTCTTTTCAAGCAACAGTAGTGCAATTCCACTGACGAAAAACAATAAGTATGCGAGTGCGCCCTTGATATTTTCATCACCTTTTGCTTCAGCCATTTTGTATCACCTCCCTTAGAAATACTTAATGAATGTAATGAATTTAGTGTTTCTTAGGTCCTCCGAAGCGAACATTCGGAGGCGCGGATGAATTCCACGCGACGAATTTGAGCGAAGGAGGACAAGTTAATATAGTTTTAATCTTAATTCCCCACTTCACTTTCACGCAAGCACTAAAATCAACTAAACAAACTAGTTACCAATGGTATTTTCTTCTGTGTACGAAACGCAGCCCGGAAATACTCACGCTTGGGAAAAAAGCGTTTAAGTAACAATATTCGCTTCACATCATGCAACTGGCTCTGGTGTGCCTGCATGGCTTGTTTTTTTATCTCCCACACCGGTGAGATGTCAATCTCAACATCCATTTCCTCGCGTTTATATCCAGGCGGAAAGTAAATAAAATAACCTTTGATGAGCCGCGTGTAGGCTTCCAGCTCGCATAAATAATAAAGTTTTAATGAACGCTTAAATTTAACACACACAAAAGTCGTTACCATGGACATAAACATATGATCCAGATGACCTGATATGCCTAACCGGTCAAAAGTGATAACCACCTGCGGCCGGAAAGTTTTAATTTTTGCTTCAATTTTGGCAGCCACTTCGTGATAGAGGTTGTTACTTAACGTCCCATCGTGATAATCCAGGAATTCGACTTTTTTTACACCAAGGATTTTGGAAGCAGTTAACAGTTCCTGTTCACGAATCCCGCCTAACTGTTCCTGTTCATGCTGGGATTTTCCCTCTTCGCCCCGGGTGGCACACAGCACATGAATTTCCACTCCCTCCCGCGCATACTTAGCCAGAGTTCCCCCAAATCCAAAACTCTCATCATCCGGATGGGCAACGATAGCGAGAAGTTTTTTCATTACAGTAAACTCAACTGTTCTTTTTGGTCTTCGGCCTGGGGAGCCGCATCCTCGTCTTTCCAGATTTTGACAATGCCAAAGGTGCCGTCATAACCCGGTTGTATCGTAATCTCACCTTTCCGCACTTTTTCTATGCCCTCGGCAATTTTAGGATTGGAAACTTTCGCAATTTCGGCAGCAGCAGTTTTAAACAACACCGTAAATTCTCCGCCAAACGCGGCGACTAATTTTTCATACTCAGCCATGACTTTTTTGCTGTATGACTGCACTTCCATGGATTCAGCGATAATTTCCTGTAAGGGCACCATCATGATATAGGGAGCGCGGTTCGGAAATGTTTCCGAGTAAATAGCCTGAACCGGAAAATCACCGAGTTGTTTTTTAACCAGTTTTAATTCCGCCTCGGTCCTGCCTGCCAGATCTTCAACGCGGTGCATCACCCCAATGGTCATTGGCTTGCCGCACACCGGACAGATGACGCCTTTCTGTTTCGTATCAGCCGGGTGCATACGAACGTTACACGCGCGATGACCGTCAAAATGATATTTACCTTCTTCCGGATAAAACTCAAGGGTTGCAGCAATGTACGGTTTAGTTTTATCCCGCTGCCAGTTTTTAAGCGCGGTACTGATATCGGCAAATGAAAAATCGTCGCTTCCCGCTTTTGCAAAAATTGTGGCTTCCCGCATGAGCTTGGGCCCTGAGTGCGAATCAGAGCAGGAAATCAGCGTCCGCGTATCAAGTTCTTTGACGCGCCAGTTCATAGCCGGATCTGAAGACAACCCGGTTTCGATTGCATAAATGCGCTCGCTAAACTGACCATAACATTCGGCCAGACTGTCATAGCCGGACATGGAACCAAACGTTGAAAACCACGGTGTCCAGGCGTGGGCAGGAATCACTAATACCTCTTCGGAAATACTCCACACGAGTTCACACACTTCCTGACTCGATAACCCGATAATTGGCCTCCCGTCTGATGATAAATTACAGCCACGCTTGGTAAGCGCTGCATTAATTTTGTCAACTACGGCAAATGAGGGTGCAAATAGTAAAATATGATTTCTACGGCCTTTACCGTTGTGGGTATAAATACAGGAAACCTCGCCTGAAAGTAAAAAGAGCGGATCGCCATGTGCGAGCGTCGTATTAAACTGGATATGTTGTTTTGCTTCGGCTTTTATTTTTAATAAACCGTTTCCCAATTCTTCCAGATTTGCCTTGAGTTCCCGGATCCACAACGGATGCGTCCAGTCGCCGGTAGCCAAGAGCCCAATCCCCTTTTTCAAATTCCACTCGTACATTTTCGGAATCACCATCTCCGGCGATACGGCTCTCGAATATTTAGAATGTAACTGCAAGTCAGCAATCAGTTGCATATATTTTTACCGTTCATTACTTAAATACACTCGTTTTTTTAGCAAAAAATAGTCAATAAAAGTCGTCAAATACGGCATAAATCCTTTAAGTAATCCTTGTTTGAATCGGCGACCAGAAACAAGAACTGGCAGGTTAACGAGTCGAATGTATGTCAATTTACGGACTGCAAAACTGAGCGCAATATCTTCTTGGGTTTGCAAATCTTTCACAAATCCACCTGCTCTTTCATATATGCTTTTTTTAATCCCAAAACTGAATCCAGATAACCAGTAAAATCCAAATACCAACCGAAATACGAACATTGCAGTGGGTTGGATCCAGTTAAACAGGGCATTTTTAACTAAAGAGGAGTCAGCAATATTACAGGTACCGGTAACTGCACCAATATTTGGATTTTTCAGTTCTTCATAAAGCGTTTCAATCCAATCAGGTGGAACAATTGCATCTGCGTCTGTTGAAAGAATAATCTCACCTCGAGCAGCAGCAAAACCTGCAGCACGTGCTATTCCGCGTCCTGGCTGTTTTTCCGTAATTAGTCTTAATCTCAGAAGTTTTGCAAATTTTTTAGCCTCTTCTCCGGTAGTATCAGTAGAATTATTATCAACCACAATCACCTCGAAAGACTCTAACGCAGTTTGCTGGGTTAAAGCTTTCAGGCAACTCCCAATCCACTTCGCTTCATTGTATGCTGGAATTACTATCGATATCATAATTATTCCAGGAATAACCTCAAAAATCGTTTCATTTTCATTTGCACTTTATTTAATACATCGGGTTTGATCTGACTTTTATTTTTCAACTTAAAATACTCTCCGCCTCCCATTGGGTAGGAAAAAATTTCCTGAGTGATCGATCCGCGGGTTAAGATATGCAGGGTTGCCTGCGCATTTTTACGTAACACCGCGAGTCTTCCTTCATGCCGAAATCTGCGCAATGAAAAAATAAGCAGCGGTTTTTTTAAAATCAGCAGGTGGTATCCGGCCTTATGCAATCGAACTGCAAGATCATAATCTTCGGCATGAAAAATGTTTTCATGAAATCCTCCAATTAGATTAAATACTTCGCGGGCTACAATAAAATTGTATCCGCCCACAAACGGCCGATCGACAATTGGCCCTACATCCATCGTTAAATTTACAAGTCGAACAATTGTTTTATCCAGCACGTCTTTACTGTCCGGACGAACCCGGGTGGTAACAAAAGGAGCGGGCAACCGTTTTAACTGCTTTTTAATTTCATGCAAGTATAAACGGGGAATCTGTACATCAGCGTCAAAAAACACCAGATAGGTTCCTTGAGCGCTATGAGCTCCCAAATTCCGTTGAAAACTGACATTTCCGCGGGAACTTTCAATTACGGTTAGTGGCAGTTTCGTTGACCAGGTTCGCGCCACTGTTTGCGTCTTATCCTGAGAATTTGCATCCACCACCAGCACTTCAAAATCCTGTTCTTTTTGGGCGACCAAATCAGTCAGTAAGCGTGGCAGGAATTTTTCTTCATTGAGGGTCGGAATCACTACTGAAAAAAATGGGGGCTGATTTTTCATTTGGCCTGACCCCCCATTTCATACGCAAAGATCGGTTCCCGGATTGGACCTTTTACGAGCTGGTAGATACTTGCGTACATGAGTTTGCCTATTGTAACAATTCTACCGTCTCTCCGCATCCTTCTCAAACTGATCGTATGAAACGTCTCAAAAAACATCCGGCCAATGAAGCCGGCTTTTGCTGCCCGCTGGACAAGATCACAATCTTCAGCATGGGTGATTGATTTGTCAAATCCGTGTAATTTTTTAAATATATTTGATTTAATTATGATGCACTGTCCGGAAAAAAATGGTTTGGCAACCAATACTGAAAATTGCATTCCCCATGATCCGATGATGGTCAATCCCTGATCAAGAAAAGTTTCCTGGTCAGCTCTATATCGCGTGGTTGCATAATCAGTGCCGATGCGTAGCAACTGCGCTTTGAGCCGCAACAGAAAATCTGCCGGAATCCTTACGTCAGCATCTAAAAAAACTAAATACTTACCACGCGCTGGTAGAGCCCCCAAATTGCGCTGCAGACTCACGTTGGCTTTTTTACTCATCTGCAACAGTAATGGTAAAGAATGTTTAAAATAACGTAACTTGCGAAGTGTCGCGTCGGTTGACCCGCCATCGACCACGATCACTTCAAAATCTGGCTCAGCTTGTTTCGTCAAATCGCCGAGTAGTCGCGGTAGATATTTTTCTTCGTTGAGGGTCGGAATAATGACTGAAAAGAAATGCTTACTTGATTGATTCATTATCTTTTTTTGTCTGGCCTCCCATTTCGTATAAAAAAAGCGGGACTCTGATTGGACCGCGAAAAATAACGTACAAATTTGAGCGGATATATTTCCACCATACCGAAAACCGGCCTTCCCGCTCCAGACGTCGGGGTGAAAAATAATGCACCGGAGAATAAAATATTTTCCCAGAAAATCCACGAGCCTTTGCCCGTTGCACCAGTTCGATATCTTCGGCATGCACTACCGTCGGATCAAATCCGCCTACTGCCTTAAAAACTTCGCGTTTGAAGATAAGATTCTGTCCGGTCATAAACGGCTTGCCGAGCAAACCATATACGTAAAAAACGATGTTTGCAACAAAGCTGCTTACCAGATCAAGTAGATTTTTCGTGTCGATCACAAACCAGGTACTTGCAAAATCAAAGGGGTGGCTCGTCAACAGCGCAAATAATTGAGTCAGGTATGTTTTTTCTACCCGAATATCCGCATCAAAAAAAACCAGATAGGCGCCCGCTGCAGCTTCTGCCCCTCTATTTCGCTGCAATCCCACGTTTTGCGCTTTATTCATAATCAGCTTTAGGGGATACCCTACTTTTTTTTGATACTCACGGATGACTGCAACGGTATTATCTGCCGAATACCCATCGACGACAATGACTTCGAAGTCCGTAAACAGTTGTTGTGAAAGCGCGGTCAACAGTTTTGGCACGTACTGTTCTTCGTTAAGCGTCGGAATTACGATACTAAAAAAATTTCGTTTCATATTCACTGTTAGTTTATTTTAAAACTTCGCAGCTGTTCGAATAAAATTTGCCGGTTTTTTTCACGGAACAGGTAGGGATGATTCGCACCGGCAACTACCACCAGCTTTGACCGGGGGATGTGCGCGTTGAGTTGTCTGGCAATATGCGGCGGGAAAAATATATCATTGGTGCCCGAAATAATGAGCGTCGGACAGCCGATTGCGTGCAGTCGGGAGGTAAGCGAAATCATGAGACCATTATACAGGAGCGAAAAGTAACTTTTACTGGAAGTGTGACAAATGTCTGAAGCAATCCGCATGACTGACAGATTGCCACTGCCTTCATAACGAGCATATTGAATCACCCTGTTACAGTGCTTAAGCGAGCTAAGTGCAACGAGAGTTTTTAATACAATAAGCAGTAACGGCTTACATAGTTCTATGATTGAGGGATTTTTAAAAGTCGCGTTCACAAGTACCATTCCGGCCAACGTGCCGATCTCTAACGCGCAGTATTGAGCGACTACCCCGCCGTAACAATGACCAACTAAAATCACATTTTTGAGCTGTTCTTTTTTTATAACCTCCGTAACATCCCGGGCAGTCTGTTCTAAAGCATAGTCTGTTAACAGCCGCGGTCGATCTGATTTGCCGCTACCGCGCAGATCAATAGCAACGCTGGAGTCACCCTGCGCTGCCAATTGTTGACGAATGGCATCCCAGGCTCCCTGTTCTCCGCCTAAACCGTGTAAAAACACAAATACTCTTTTACTTTGACCAACATAACAGGTGGTATAAAAGATGGACGTCTGACTATCAGTCAACAAAGTTTTAGCAATAAACGATATACTCATTGTTTCTCAGATATAATACTACCAAATTAGTAACGGAGTAAAACCATGCGCAAATTTAATTTTGTGATAGTTGGCGCCGGCCCGTGCGGACTGGGTGCGGCGCATCGGCTTAAAGAACTGGGAATTACCAACTGGGCGCTTTTTGAAAAAGAAAGTTACTTCGGCGGCCTGGCTACCAGTTTTCAGGACGCAAAAGGTTTTTGGTGGGATATCGGCGGCCATGTTCAGTTTTCACACTATCAATACTTTGACCAGCTTATGGATACGCTGCTCGGTCACAACTGGGTGTATCATGACCGTGAAAGCTGGATCTGGATTGCCAACCGGTTTGTCCCCTACCCATTTCAACTCAATATTCATCGGTTGCCTGAAAAGATGCGTGATGAATGTCTGAAAGGATTACAAAAACTTCTAACTATCAAAAACAAGCCGAAAAATTTCGAGCAATGGATCTATCAAACTGCCGGAGCAGGTATTGCTAAATATTTTCTATTGCCCTACAACTTCAAAGTCTGGGCATATCAGCCGAAAGAATTAAGCACTTCCTGGATGGGTGAACGGGTAGCGCAGCCTGATATTAAGCGGATTGAAAAAAATATTGCTTCTGGCCACGACGACGTTTCCTGGGGTCCGAATAATCAGTTTCGCTTCCCTTTGCACGGCGGCACCGGTACCATCTGGCAAGCGCTCGGCGCCGAGCTGCCGCAAAAACAGTTGTATTTAAATCATCAGGTTACACATATCAATACTCGCAAACACGAAATTGTGTTCTCCAATCAGGTAACGGTTTCTTATGATCATTTGATTTCAACGGTACCGCTCGATTGGCTGATTGCAAATTCCGATGTATCAACTAAATTACAAACACCAAGTAAACAACTATTCCACTCAACTACCCATATCGTCGGAATTGGACTCAAGGGTACACCTAAACCAGAGCTCAAAACTAAATGTTGGATGTACTTTCCTGAAAGTAATTGTCCGTTTTACCGGGTAACCGTGTTTTCCAACTATTCTCCGAACAATGCGCCAGTTGGCCACTGGTCAATCATGGCTGAGGTATCAGAGTCACCGCAAAAGCAAGTTAATGAGAATAATTTACTTACTGAAGTGTTGCAAGGTTTGAAAAACACGCAGTTAATTTCAGACACTGACCAAATTGTTTCGACCTGGCAGTATAAAACCGCATACGGCTATCCGACTCCATCACTCAACCGGGATATTGCACTTAACCTGATTCAGCCGGAACTGATGAAACGCGATATTTACTCGCGCGGCAGATTTGGCATGTGGAAGTATGAAGTTTCAAACCAGGACCATTCGTTAATGCAGGGCAAGGAAGTCATTGACTTGCTGGTGAATAATGAACCTGAAGTAACTGCCTGGAACACCAGTTAAACGTATTATTGTAACAACTGCGCTACCCTCGAAAAAACGAATTGCGTACCAGTTTTCCAAGTTCTGCCAGGAAAAGAATAAGTATTGAAACTAAAATCACCCAACCCCACTGGGTAGCTGTCAATCCGTGTGTTCCCAGAAGCTCCTGAAACCAGCCGATAGACAAACCGGCGATTTGGACTGAGAAGCTGACCAATACGCCTCCCAACAGCCAGGGATTAGCAAAGAACGGAATTTTCCAGATCGGAGTGGCGCGGTCGCGCAGCGAAAACACGACGAAAAGTGATTTAATGCCAAATGCAGTGAATGCGACTGCCCGGGCAGTCACTAGATCATGAGTCGTATTGAGTACAAACAAAAATAACAGGAAGATAACGATACCAGAAGATAAGGAAACAATCAGCATGAGCGCTGCTATGCTTTTACTGATAATTGCTGAGTTTTGGGCAATTGGTTTGCGCTGCAATAAGTTTTTTTCTTTAGGTTCCATGGTGAGGGCAAGTGTGGGAAATGTGTCGGTGACCAGATTGATCCAGAGAATTTGCGCGGCAGTGAGCGGTAACGGCTGGCCGGAAATGAGTCCCAGAAAAATGAGAGTCACTTCCGCAAACGTATCAGACAACAGATACGTAATTACTTTCTGAATATTGGCAAATATTCCCCGGCCTTCTTCAACTGCAGCAACAATGGTGGCAAAGTTCGAATCCAGTAAAACCAGATCTGCGGTTTCTTTCGCCACATCGGTCGCCTCACCGACTACAATACCAATGTCAGCTCGTTTCAGTGCCGGCGCGTCGTTTACTCCGTCTCCTAGAAGCGCCACAATTTCACCTTTTTTCTTTAGAGCTTCAACTATCCGCAGTTTCTGATTCGGGCTCATCCGCGCAAACAGCATGACCTTCTCCACTCGTTTTACCAGATCTTCGTCAGACAGTTCAGCAATTTCTTCACCTTCAAGAATTTGTGTTTCCGGATGCGAAATTTTTAGTCCCACTTTCCGCATCACCGCTTCTGCAGTCCACCGGTAATCACCAGTCACGACTTTAACTGCGATACCTGCGTCATTGCATAATGCAAGCGCGCTTTTGACACTACTACGTACCGGATCTGAAAATCCGACACAGCCTAAAAAGGTAATTTCGTGCGCATCGTGATCATTTTGTAATTTTTCGATCGTTGGCTTGGTGGCACCACGCTTCACTCCCAGCGCCAGTATCCGTAATCCTTCCCGGGCCCAGGCTTCAATTTTGCCAAACCATTCGTCTTTTTGAGCCTTAGAAAGTGCACTTTTGGCCAGTAAGATTTCCGGCGCACCTATGAAATAAACCGCATGGTCGTATCCGGTTGCCGAAAATTTATGCTTTGAATCAAATGGCAGGACAAAGGTGCGGGGATGTTCTTTCAGTGTAGATTCGGGGTCATACTTTGATTGTCCAGTCAACCACTCCCACAAAGCAAACTCCAAAGGATCAACCAAATGATTAGCATAGGTGGCAGCGCGGAGTGCTTCGTCCTTATCGACAAAGTCGGTTTTTACCACCTGCAATTTTCCTTCGGTTAAAGTTCCGGTTTTGTCCGTTGCTATTACGGTGACTGTGCCTAATGTTTCTGCTACCACGAGTTTACGCACCAAAGCTTTACGCTTGAGAATCCGCTGCATGCCGAGAGCCAGAATCGTGGTCAGGGCAATCACCAAACCTTCCGGAATTGCGGCTACCGCCACCGCTACTGAGGTAGCAAATATTTCAACCAATGATTCACGACGCAATAGTCCAATAAAGAAAATTAACCCGGCGGCAATAATCACTAGAATTGTTAATATCCTCGCCAAGGCGGCAAATCGCTTTTGCAACGGGGTTTCTTCTTCGTTGGTTTCAGATAGTGTATGGGCGATTGCACCAATTTCCGTCTGCATCCCGGTTTTTGTGACAATAAACTTTCCCAGGCCTCCAACTACCGTCGTTCCCATGAACACCTGGGCACTCTTGTCATCCCGAGTCCCGATTTTATCGGGATAAACTCCGTCGAGGGATCTTTTTATATCTGAGTCTGTTGAGTTAGATTCCTCCATTCGGCCTTCGGCCTCGGTCGGAATGACAGAACGAGCATCTTTACTTACCGGCACACTTTCTCCGGTCAAAATTGCTTCATTAATAACAAGCGCTGCCGACTCGAGTATCCGTCCATCAGCCGGTACCCGGTCGCCTGAAGCCAACACCACGAGGTCTCCCGGAACCAGGTATTTCACTTCAATTTCCTGCTGTTTTGCGTCGCGAATTACTTTGGCATGTGGCGACAAAATCCGTTTTAAAGCAACCAGTCCCCGCTCGGCTTTGCGCTCCTGATAAAACCCGAGAATCGTATTCACCACCACGGCCATCATAATGACAATCGTGTCGGTAACATCTTTGAGGAGAAACGAAATACCTGCTGCAATCACCAGTATATAGATGAGCGGGCTTTTCAGTTGGCGAAAGAAAATGGCCGTATCCGGAGTCGGCGGTGATTCAGGTAATTCATTAAAACCAAACTCGCCCAACAGTTCGCGGGATTTTTGAGAAGACAAACCGGAAAGCGGATTCATTAGTCCATTGTATCAAAGAATGGTGAAGATAAAATATATGTTGAAAGCTATTTTTTCTTTTTATGAAACTTTTCTAACCACATGAGTTTAATTTCATCCACCGTAGTAGAATCAATGGCCTTTTTATCGTCTCTGAAGCGTACTAATCTGGGAAACCGTAATGAATAACCAGGTATTTTAACAGAAAAAGCTTTTCCCGACTTGGAGGGCTCAAGAACGCGCCCTGCTGTATTCACTGCAGAACGAGTAATCTCATCGCTGGCGAGCTCCACCACCAGTGAAGGCTTGACCCAGACATCCGGCTCCAGGAGTTTATCAATCTCGTAATTTTTTGGCTGATCGTTCACTTTAAGTTTCTGGGTCCGCGTTATAAATTCGCGGAATTGCTCGTCAGTAAGTCCAGTTCCCACTTTGGTAATGGTGAGAAAAATATCTTTTTTCGGATCGTAAATGCCGGCTAGGAATTGGCCCACACCAAATGCAGTTCGTTTGCCTTCACCCAATGTATACCCCATAACGACACAATCAACCGTATCACTTAACTTTGCATCCATGGCTTTTTTAAACTTGATCCAGTTCCAACCCCGCACACCAGCCTCGTAGGTACCGGATAATTTTTTAGCGATAATGCCTTCAAAATGCAGGCTCACTGACTCGGTGAAAATTGTTTCAATTTCGCTTTCTTTGGTGACTACATGTTCCTGGGCATACATAATCGTCTCACCTGGCTTGATATGTGATTTCAGCGCTTTCTTTCGCTCGCTGTATGGTTCATGCAGGTAATTTTTGCCGTTGGCATATAAAAGCTCAAAAACATACAACTTTACGGGTATCTCAAGTGCTTTCTCAGCAATGTCATACTTCCGTTTGCGCTGCATAGTTTCCTGAAACGGTACATGCACACCGGTTTTGGGATTAAAGGCCACGACTTCACCTTCAAAAATAATCTCGTCAGCTTTAATCTGTTTGGTAACTGCTTCGGCAATATCCGGAAACATGGGCGTAATATCTTCCAGATTCCGGGAATACATCCTGACCAACTTTCCCCTTTCCCCTTCTGACCTGAGCGCAGTCGAAGGATTCCCCTTTCCGCTCACATAATGCACCTGCAACCTAAGTCCATCATACTTATACTCGACCGCGCATTTACCCAGTTTCAAAATGATATCTTGAGCCGAAGTCAAACGGTTGGCACGCGCCATCAGAATTGGTGTTCCCGGTTGCGGCGTAATGTGAGAAAGGCCGCCAATTCCTTTTTGCTTAATGGTTTCAGCAATATATCCCAGGTCAGGTCGCACATTATACGCTTTTTCAATTTCCTTGCGCTTGCTTTTTCCTCCGGTTTCCATCCAGGAAAGACTATCAAGAATGGTCATATCAGAAAAACCCAGGCGCAGTTTTGCCAAGGGAATCCGGACAATATAGCGACTGCTTAATGAATCGGCTTTGGCTATTAAATCTGCAAGTAACTGCAACTTTTTTTCCTGCGAACCTGAACCTGTCGCTTGAGCTATTTGTTTAAGTTCTGTGAATACTTGCTCGATCTTTAAATTTTGCTTTATAATTTTGATCTTTCCCGCCTGCCGGCGAGGCAGGGATCTTTGATTTTTTAATTCTTCTGTCGCTTTCCCCAAGTCTCCGAGTTTTTTGAACAGTTTAACAACATCGGCATCCTTTGTTTCTAAAGCAGTGGCAATTGCCCGAATGAGAAGCTTATCTGCAATTCCAAACTCAAGCGGGGTAAATACCGGCGCGACTCTTCCTTGCAGTAAATAAGTGACTGAAGCCGCATCGTGAGCTGAAAGTTTTTTATAAAGCTCGGCTAGAATTTCCGTGATGATGATCCGGGAGGCAGTTGCCTCCAGTTTTTGAAAGTAGATTGCAAGTTCAGAAAAAGTCATAATTGAGCGATAAGATATAAGCGCTAGGAAAATAGTAAGTGGTGTTTACTAATTGCTTATTGCTTCATCACATACCGGGCGCCTTTGGTGGTTCCCTCTTTCATTATAATGCCTTTAGTGACCAAATCTTTCAACTCGCGCAAAACCGTATCTTCAGAAATCATCGGAAAGAGTTCGAAAAAGGATTTGTTTTGTAAAAATCCGGTAGCCTGAATGTATTCGACCAGCTTAATCTGGCGCGCCGAAAGGGCAAACTGCTGGCCGCCGAGATCTTCTTTCAGTTTAACATCACGCGAAATTGACAGGACTTTTTCTTTGACGCGGGTAAGTTCAATGGCAAGGCCTTCGATAAAATACTCAAGCCAGCTCGTCAAATCTCCCGCCTGTTTTTCCACATTTTGCAGAGCTTCATAGTAATGCAGCGCATCCGTATCATAATGTTCCTCAAGCGCAAAAAAGCGTTTTATATCATAGCCATCGAGAAATAACGACAGTGTCGCCGCTGCCCGGGCCACCCGGCCGTTCCCGTCCACAAACGGGTGAATCCGCACCAGTTCATAGTGCATGATGCCGGCTTTCAGTACCGGATGCACTTCGTCTTCAGTCACCGAATCCAGGTATTTGATAAAGGCCCTGACCTGATAGGGAATTTCAACTGCGTGCGGCGGACGGAAGGTAATTTCTCCAGTCTGGCTGTTTTTGACCACCACTTGGATTTTGCGGTACACCCCACTTTGTCCCGGAGATAAAATCCGGTCCACAATCAGCTGGTGGAGAAATAAAATGATGTCTTCATTAATCCTGCCTTCGCAGTTTTTTATTACTTCCCGGTAGACCCGGTTTTCTACATCTTCAAGCGTGGAGCTGTCCCGCCGAAACGACTGAAACTGATTAATGAAGTTTAAGACATTGCGATAATTTAACACTTCCTGAATATCCCGTTCCCGGCCGATTATCGGCTTACCGGCAACCACTTGCGCCGCTTCTGTAAAGTTTAAGGAGTTGCCTTCGATATGCGTCCCGTGGTGGACGGTGCGGATAATTGCCTCTTCGCGAAATTTTGCTTCCCATGCCGGTACTAACGGTGCATGCTCAACCACTTCTTTGGCCGCTTCCAAAACGCCAATGTTTTTGAGGATTTTATTGGTAATTGAAAATTTTGGTGTGAACATGAGTATTTATTCCCGTATATTTCCCTAAGCTTTCCCGCATGTAGTATACTATACGAAGCAAGAGGGACATAGTATGGCTGATCAGAAGAATCCAAATCTCAAACAAAAAAAAGAAGCCGCCCTGCATCTGACAATTATTAAACAGATGGGCACGCTCGCGACCAGCGGTTTTGGACTGGTGGCGGCTTTAGCCTGGAACAATGTCATTCAGGAACTGGTCAATAACCATATTAAGCCCTATTTACCACAGGGCAGCTCGCTCATGTCACTTTTTATCTACGCATTAGTAATAACTGTATTTGCAGTTATCATAACCTACAATCTTTCCAGAATTATTGGCCGGCTCGAAACCTTAGGCAGTAAAAAAGAAGTAATCAGACCAGATCGTAAGTCCTTCAATTAACCCTCCTTTTTCTGTGCGGGTATCAAAATCCGCTTTAGCCCAATCACAAAGGCTGCGGTTCGTAAATCAACTTTCAGTTTTTGCGCCAGTTGCCATACCTCAAACGCAGCCGATTGCATTTGTTTCTTAAGCCGCTCGTTCACTTGCGCTTTGCTCCACTTTGCATTTTTTAAATTCTGTTCCCATTCAAAGGTTGAGACAATCACTCCCCCACTATTAGCAAGAACATCAGGGATGACCACGGTATGACGTTTCTCCAGTATTTGATCTGCTTCCGGCGCAAGCGCACCATTAGCCATTTCTAAAATCACCCGGGCTTGTATTTTCCCTACGTTTGCCTTTTGGATCACACTTTCGAGTGCAGCGGGAACTAAAATATCAACCGGCAATTCCAACAGCGCTTCATTACTGATTACTTTACCCTTTTGTAAATCACACACCGTACCTGAGCAGTAACAACCGGCTAAATACCCATTTTTTTGCTTACAGTCTTGAGTCAATTGCGGATTAATTCCATCTGGCACCCAGATGCCGCCCCGACTATCAGATACGGCAACTACCTGGTATCCGGCGGCAGTCAAAAACTTGGCAATGTTAAAACCAACATTACCAAATCCCTGAATAGCCACTGTCAACTTGCGGCCGGATTTTGGAGCCAGCTTTACTTCTTCTAAAATTGTTTGCAACGCGTATAAACCGCCTAAACCGGTTGCCTCTTCTCTACCCTCACTTCCGCCATCTGCAACTGATTTTCCAGTAAACGTGGCGCGCAATTCTTGCCGGTCTCCGGAGCGAATTTTGATAAATTCATCAACCATCCACGCCATTATTTTTGCATTGGTGTTGACATCTGGTGCCGGTATATCAAGATCTGGTCCCAGGCAATCACTCAATGCCCGGACATAACCCCTGGACAATCGTTCCAGTTCTGTTTGCGACAGCTTTTTGGGATCGACCACGATTCCGCCTTTCCCGCCACCCATCGGTACACCAACTACCGCGCATTTAATCGTCATCCAAAAGGCAAGCGCCTGCACCTCTTCCAGAGTTACCTGTTCGTGAAAACGAATGCCGCCTTTGTACGGCCCGCGACTGTTGTTATACTGCACCCGGTACCCGCGGAAGAATTTAGTTACCCCATCATCCATGTTGACCGGAATCATCACTTCAATAATCCGCTGCGGATATTTCAGCAGCTCCAGTTTTTGCTGCTCATTTGCATTGAGCCAGGAAGCGGCTTTGGCAAGTTGTGTTTGCGCGGAAATAAAAGGATTAATAGCTTTCATGTTTGCAGACATTAAACAGATCTGAAATATGTTCCAGGATTTTGCAACTCTAAACTTTTGGTTACGGGAAAAATAACTGCTTCATCACCAGGGGAATTTCATCGGCTAAATCTGAAGCGTTAAAGTAAACGCCGACTTTTTTAAATAAATGGTCGCCTGCCTGTTTATTTACAAAACTGCCGGCTACCGCGGCTATAAACGGATCATTTTTGCACGCTATGGCAGCAATCAGTCCCGCCAGCACATCCCCAGTTCCACCTTTGGTCATCCCGGCATTACCACCGCGAATTTCGCAAACCTGTTCCCCATCTGAAATTATATCTACCTCACCCTTAACCAGCACAATGCAGCGGTAATGCAGCGCAAATCTTTTCACTTGCTGTTTTAAGTCTAAATTCTTTAATTTACTGATTAATACGTCATCCTTAATTCTTCTTTTCAGATATTCAAATTCTCGGGCATGAGGAGTTAACACTGCGTTGTTTGGAATCAAACTAATATCCATCATCTGTAGCGCTCCGGCATCAATAATCCACTTTTTATGCGGGTACTTTTTAAGTAATCGGTTCGCAAGTTCCTCAGTTTCCTTATCCCGAATCATCCCTGGTCCAATCAAAATACAGTCATCTTCATCGATGTACGAATCAATATCAGATCGGGGAACGACAATGCCATCCCGAAATTCTTCTTTTAAATCCTGCACGATTTGGTTGTTTTCCGGGACTGATGAGTAATGCACCAGATCAACAATTCTGGAAGCGACTTCTAAAGACCATAAAGACGCAGCATGAAATAAATGCGATCCGCCAATAATCAACAAACGGCCATTTTGACCTTTATGCGACGACTTTTGCGGTAGTATTATTTGCGAAATTTCTTTCGGAGTGTCCATATCAGTGTCATTGCGAGCCCGAAGGGCGTGGCAATCCCAACGGGATCCCTCGACTGCGCTCGGGATGACCTTTCAGGTCAATTCTATCATTTCCGTATCTTTCAAGTACTGTTCCGGCACAAAATGTCGGTCTGCGCTCGTAATAATCGTCTGTTGTAGATTTATGAGTTTCAAAACCTCTTCGCGGTGTACATGGTCAAGTTCAGAAAAAATATCGTCAAGCAGCAGGAGTGGTCGCTCGCCGGTAATTTCTTTAATATAGCGCAGTTCACAGAGCTTTAACCATAACACTAGCAATCGCTGTTCTCCACGCGAACCATACGCTGCCAGACTGCGTTTGCCGTCAAAAAACTGCACATCATCGCGGTGCGGACCCACCAGCGTCACTGCGGCTGCTACTTCTTCTTCGGCATACTGGGTCAATCGGGCTTCGGAAATATAACTGTGGTCGTATAGCAGCCGGAATTCCCCAAATGGTTTATCTGCAACGTTTATAGTGGTAATGAGTTCTTCCCGTTTTTTCTGTAAATACCCGCCGTCGCGGATGAGCACCTGATCCCAGAAATAGAGCTGCTGCCGGTTAGCCAAACCATCCCGAATGCGTTCGAGTAACCGGTTGCGCTGCCTGACTGCCCGCTCATAAGCGCTTAACGATCGTCGGTATTCGCGGTCAGTTTGAGTCAGTACAAAATCCAGATACCGCCGTCTGCCTGAAGGCGACCCGCGCACCAGATCCAAATCTTCCGGATGAAATAGAACAGCCTTGAGCTGGCCTGCAAAATCAACTATTCTGCGCGGTACTCCATTAACCAGGTATTTTTTAATCGGCGCTTTCACTCCCTGCACAAACCCACCAGTGATCACGACTTCAAGGTCGTTAATATTGTCATTCCGATCCACCTCTGGCGGAGAGGAATCTATTACACGTGAGTTGGGTGAGAAAGATCCCTCCACGCTCCCGCCAATCCTTAATTTTAGATGCGGGCGGGATTGGTCGGGATGACAAATACCTTTTACTCTCCCCACTTCTTCCCCAATCCTGACCATCTCCCCTTCCCGCTCTGCCCGAAAACTTTTACCAATTGCCAGTAAAAAAATCGCTTCCAGAATATTGGTTTTGCCAATTGCATTGGGTCCGACAAACACGGTCGTGTTTTGAGAAAACGTAAATGTCCGCTTGCTGTAGTTACGGAAGTTTTTAAGATTCAATTCCAGAAGTCGCATGAGAGGATTGTACGGTGGAACGGCTTGAAGTGCAATTTTTATTCGCTAACACACACGCTACCATCCCAACAGGCAGAAGTGCCACAATCGCAACCAAAAGAAGTGTTTCTCAGACAGGCAGTACCCACTGGCCGGTTACATTCGTCATGGCAATACTGACCATCATTGGGAAATTGCTTCCAACTACCTCCTCCAGAAACACATTGCTGTTCAAAATTTACTTGAGTTTTTGGTGTGTCTATAAACTCAAAACTCGAGAGGATTTGTTTGTATACATTATCATAAACAGGAGTAAGTGCATGGATGGCATAGGTAAGTCCGTTTTTAAATATGCGGGTTTCTTTAAAACCGCTTGTGTAGCAATCTCCTTCAACAGTATATGCATATCCATTGGCTTCATCGATAGTTACCGGTTCGAAAGTAACTTCCTCTGTGCAATTTTCGGAATCTGAAGCACGGCTGTAATAAACATCTTTTGTTTCATCTCCTTCAAGTGTGTATATTTCAACACCACTGCCTTCGAATGGGTAGCACAGACTCTCATGAAGATTTTGTTCTACCAAAACAAACTTTTCTTCTCCTGAAAAGTCATCAGGGCTTCTGCCGCAAGATTTCATCACAATACCAGATGAGAAACTGTAGTTATATTTATCATTTCTGTATGTTTTCCAGTTTATTATCTCATCCTGATTCGGCTCGGGTGAGGCAGGAACTGGAACTGGCGAAGGAAGCATTGGTGCTTGAGTAGAATTTTGTCCCAGGTAATACAGCACGCTACTGATACTTAGTAACAGCAAAATCAGGCCGATGAGGAACATCAATTTGTTTTTGCTTGAGTGAAAATTTGGTGGTACCGGAGTTGGCGGTTGCGGTAAAGATGTTTCCGGAGAAACTGACTGTTCCATGATTTAATTATCTGCCTTTCAGGATATACCTGTCAAACAAATGATAGAAAGCTGAATGACAGGATTGTACGGTGGAACGGTTTGAAGTGCAATTTTTATTCGCTAACACACACGCTACCATCCCAACAGGCAGAAGTGCCACAATCGCAACCAAAAGAAGTGTTTCTTAAACAGGCAATACCCACTGGCCGGTTACATTCGTCATGGCAATACTGACCGTCATTGGCAAACTGTTTCCATGTACCACCTCCAGAAACACACTGTTGTTCAAAATTTACTTGAATTTTTGGTGTGTCTATAAACTCAAAACTCGAGAGGATTTGCCTGTATATGCTTTTTGCCTCTTCGGAAATTGCAACAGGCTCTCTAGCCACAAGTGCTATTGTGTATATTCCACCGTTGTGTTCAACAATTGTCTCTACGCTTGGATAGTGAGCACCATTTATGAGAAATTGGATTGATGAATCAAGTTGTCCACTTTTGACTTCGGAGCAAAAACCAGCAACCGGACATAGTCGTTTATAAACCTCCAGTGTTGTATCAACATCATCAAATGGATGTACTGCAAATATATAATTCCCCTGAGGGTCATTCAGCAAACCGGCGTCATTAGATTCAGTATAGTAAGGAGGATACCTAAAGCTAAAATCTTCATTTTTATATGTTTTCCAGTCACCGATTTCTTCCGGACTTGGCGCGGATGAAACCGGAGTTACAGCCGGTGAAGGAGAAATTTCTAGAACAACGGTATTTTGGTTTAAATAGTAAATAATACTGCTAACACTCATTAAGAGTAAAATAATCCCAATCAGAAAAATTAATTTGTTTTTGTTTGTTCGCGGCGTTGCTACTGACGGCTGCGGCATTGATGTTGATTGAGGTTGCGGCATTTCGGAAGTTGTTGACTGTTCCATGATTTAATTATCCGCTTCTTTATAAGAAGACGTCAAGTTGTGCGGCGGACTGCAAGCCACTTCTTCCTTTCACTTTCTGGAAATCGTTCGATGGCATACCGAAGCATTGTCCGCGGCATTTTTGTAGCATGTTTTCCCAAAAATTCTACCAGTAACTGTTCGCCTCCCCGCTTCCCGACTTCTCTGAGCATCCAGCCACTGGCTTTATGCAATAGGTCCTCTTTGTCGTTTAATAACTTTTCTGCCATTGTAAACGTCAATTGAAACTCACTTTTCATAATAAATGCAAAGGTGGCAATCATGGCAATCCGGCGTTCCCACAGGTTTTTAGAAATTATAAGTTGATCAAGTAATTTCTGCTTGTTTGGATGAACGAGTATAAAGTTGCCGACAATCGAACCAGCACTTGCATCAACCAGATCCCAGTTATTGATAGATTGCAGATTTTTTACATACAAATTAAATACTTCTTCCGGATATTGCTTCGCGCGTGCCACTAACAAATACAATGCACATAGACGCACCTCATGTATTTTGTGACGGAGCAATTCTTCAATTTCTGAAAGCGGCAATTCACGAAATTGTTTTGCAACCAAGCGGGTTTGCGGTACGGTCAGTCCCCAAAACTTATCACCATACCCATACTGGCCGGGTTGGGTTTTGAAAAACCATTGGTTGGACTTAGCCCGCTCAGGTGTGGCGAGTTTCCGCAGCACAGAAAGTACATCCGTGCTGTTATAGTGAGGCGGTGTCTTTATCATGCTACTGAAGATTTATGCCGGAGCGATCATGGAACCGATGAAAGACTGTTGGTCAATTGCCGCTGCGAGATTTGGAATATTTTTTCCATTTAAAATAATTACCTCAAGTCCCAGGGCTTTTGCCTCTTTGGTCGCAATCGGGTCAAACGGAGTATTAAGTCCCGGCGTCCACTTGTCGCCAACCAGCTCGGAAAAATAGTCCCAGGTGACGTGGTCTAATGCTTTGGCATCTGGAAATTTACGCGGATCTTTTTCATAGACTTTATCAATGTTTGACATATTGATGACGGTTTTGGCCTGATAGTTTTTGGCTACCATCACCGCACAATAGTCAGTCGACCAGCCTGGTTTCCACCCGGAACAGACCACGACCGGATACTCGTCAATATCGTATTTCTGGTCATAATGTTCAATGATCATGGGATTGGCAATATCGCGGAATATCGTCCGTATGAGATGTGCGTTCAAGCGAGTCGAGTGAATCCCTAACCAGTCTTTATCTTCATTTGGCAACCCGTCACCTACTACTGCTACCGCCGCCTGCTGGTAATGACGTGTAGTATAACCACCCCCACAGATAATAAAAAATCGCCGGTTCTTGGCGATTTGGGTTCTAATAAAGGCATTGAATTCTGATAAAAACTGGGTGTCAATGTCTTTGGGGACAATTAAAGACCCGCCGAGGGAGAGAATAATAGACTGATGATTACCCATAGATTTAATCAAAAAAAATCCGCGAGTCACGGAATTTCTCATATTGTATCATGGAAACTTCAACTGTCAATGCAGTTCTGGTTGGCAGGTTGGACAAAAGTAGGTACCTCTGCCTCCAAGCGTAATTTTTTTAATTACCGCTTTGCACCGCAGACAAGCCTGTCCGTTCCGGTCATAGACCCGAAAATGCTCCTGATACGTCCCGCCTAACCCGTGCAGGTTAATATATTTAGTATCAGCTGCGGTAGCACCGCCATACTTGATACCCTCTTTAAGCACTTTAATTACGGCAGCCTGCAAAAGTTTGACTTTAGGAAAAGTTAAGCCTTGCGTTCGTGTTTGCGGGTGAATTCTAGCTTCCCACAGCGCGTCATTGGCGTAAATATTACCGACTCCCGAGATCAGCTCCTGATCCATAATGGCGACTTTAATGGCTTTTTTCTTTTTATGAATCAGTTCATAAAATTCTTGGTCGGAAATATCCCAAATCTCCGGACCCAAATTTTTCACAAAGGATAAATTGCGTAATTCCTCCTCTGTCAGGATTTTAATCCAGCCAAAAATCCGCTGATCATTGAAAAACATAGTGTCGCCGGATTTGAAGTGAAAAATCACCCGCGTATGTTTACTGGGCAACTTTCCCGTCCAGTCTTCAGTCGGGTGGCCTCCAACCACTCTGTTTCTAATAGTTTCGTTATCATTTTGTCCGCCGGCTGGCGGATTGATTTTTGCATTTTGAATTAAGATGAGCTGCCCACTCATTTTAAAGTGAATTGCGAGATAGATTAGTTTGTCATTCTGATCCGCCTGTGGAGGAGAAGAATCTAGCGAAGCGAATCTTTCAGGATGACTTGAAGATAGTTCGATCACCAGCATCTTGCCAAACCGCTTAATCGCAACAACTTGTTTGCCAATAACTTTCTGCGGGTTTCCTTGGAGTGATTTTTTATGCAACTGTTCAATACCAACAATCGTCTGCCCAATGAGCACTTTTTGCAGTTGTAATTTTATGGTTTCAATTTCAGGAAGTTCCGGCATACTATTTTAAATGACCAATTCCGTTTTTATGCGCCACGGCAAATGACCGCAGGAATAATAACAAAGAAAGTGACAACAGCAGTAAATTTATTCCAATACTTACCAGTACCCCGTCTAATCTCGCGCTGCCGGTAAACAGTACACTGCGCATCGCCTCAAAAATATAGGCTGCCGGAAAGAAACGGGAAATTTGCTGCACCCAAACCGGTAACACTGATAATGAATAGTACACCGCAGAAAACGGCATGACGACCCAGATCCCAGCCCACGCCAGTGTCTGAATAGTAGTTCCGAAGCGCAAAAACAGGCTGATGGTCAGAAATCCAAACGCCCAGCCAAACATCATGAGTGAGATGATAAATAGCAGTAAATAAAATCCAAGTTCCAATACGTTTACCTGGTACAATACATATGCTAAAACGCTGGTCAGCGTGAATGACAGGCAGAATTTAATCAGACTCAATGATAAGTATCCCAGTATCATTTCAGCTTTGCGGAGCGGTGTGGCCATCAAGTTGGCAATATTTTCGCTCCAAAGTTCCTCAAGAAAACTGACGGCGAGTTCTGATTGCGACCGCCAGACAATATTCCATAGTAGTACCGCAAACACAATTGCCTTAATCTGCAGCGGCGAAGTCTGCCCCATGCGACTGAGTGCGAAAATAGTCAACCCCCACACCAACACATCCAGACTCGGCCAGTAAAACGTATCGACCAGCCGGTCATAATTGCGCCGGAAATTATATAAATGCCGTAACACCAATCCCCAAATTCGCCGTTTACTCATGTTTTCTCCTCAACTACTGATAAAAAGAAATCTTCCAAAGACGGCCTGACAATCTGAATATCGGCATATTTAATACTCTGTTTGCTGATGGAATTTAAAAATGGTGCAATTTCATGCTCCGGAATGGTAAGGGTAATAAACCGGTTTTTTTCAGAATAATTCCACTTTTTCTCTGTAGCCATTTGAATCAAACGTTTGAGTCCATCTTTAACCATCAGCTGCACTTCGCTTTCCTTGTTTCTGCGTGCCAAACCTTCTGGCGTATCCTCAACTAAAATCTGGCCGCGATTTAAGAAAATGACGCGGTCACACAACTCTTCAACTTCCTGCATGTTATGCGAGGTCATAAAAATTGACAGCTTGCGTTTTTTCCGTTCGGTGATGATATAGTCCCGGATTTTGTCGGCAATATCCGGATCCAGACTCGCGGTTGGCTCATCAAGAAGAAGTACCTCCGGATCATTGAGAAATGCTTTGACGAGGAGCACTCGGGTCGTCTGTCCGGCCGAAAGATCAAGGACCCGGCGTGGCAGTAAGTCTGTAATCTCAAATGCTTGAGCGAGCTCGCGGATTTTCTGGTGGTGGTTTGCAACTTCATACAAATGTCCGTACACATCAAGATTTTCCCAGACAGAGAGCCGCCATGGCAGGCGCGAATAACCCGAAGTGTGGTTAATCCGCTTCAGTATGACTTCACGGTGGGTAACTAAAGATTTTCCGAAGTACTGAATTTCACCCTCTGTTGGTGTCATGAGACCCAGAAGCATCTGGATCGTGGTTGTTTTCCCTGCTCCATTCGGCCCCAATAACCCGACAATCTCCCCCTCTTTCACTGCAAACGAAATCCCGTCAACCGCAGTAAAGTTTTTAAAGGTTTTAGTGAGACTTTTGACTTGTAAGACTAAATTAGGCATGGATACAAATCCTAAATAATAGCAGTTAACAAAACATGATATTTAATATACTGTATCACCTATCAAAGCATCTTTGACTTCGCTAAGGGCTTTTGTGAAATCGCTTTTATTTAATTCACCTCTTCGAATAAGTAAGTGGTAATCATGCTCAGTTAAACTTGATAATGCCTCTACTGAACTAATACCATAACGATATGTAATTGCTAACGCTTTACTAAGCCTTAAATTAATTTTATCTCTACCTCCTCCAATTCTCGCACGTAAATCATTTTGTTTCAGTATTGGGTAATAAAAATCTGCAGGTACAATATTTTCCAATTTGTCAATTCGGTTAATTGAATTTTTTCCTACCAAACCAAGTAGTTTTAAATCTAATAATAATAACTCGAATGAGTAAGAACCAAAAAATATAGTAGTATCGTCACTCGCGTGTTTTTGATATATTTCCTCAAGTTCCCGCGCTGTTACTCCACTTTTATGATTTTCTAATATTCCATATATCAATGCCATTCTTAATAGTTGTTCATCATTTAATTCAATTCTATCGCGGTCTGTACGTGGCTTGATCGTATTACCTACAATCTGTTGTATCCGATCAATTGAAATTTCTTTTTTTATACGTCCGTTTTCCCAAATATTTAAATAAGCATCTAAATAATTATCATTAGATACTTGGGCAACTCCCATCTCCTGTAACGCCATCATAAACCGCCATAAACCGTTAAACTCTAAATTTCCAGACACATAAAGATTATGTTGACTTTGAATATATAACACATCTCTCTCATCCGTAGTTGCTGCTCTCGTATCAGTTACTAAATCAAGGGAAAAGTACTTAGAACGAAGTAACTGATTCCATTGTTCCCTAGTTAGATTTCTTATTCCTGGAATAAAGTCGCTCACTGCACTGTCACGCAAAAACTGCACAGTTACAAACGGATCAATACTCAAACACAATGCAAGTTCTTTTTGTAGTATTTTTTTTACATTATCCTCGCAAGGAGTTACTGTTTCTATGAGCTGGTGAGCTCGGCGGCGCAAATCAAATAGGGATTTACTGGTAAAGTGAGGTAAAAATAATTCAGACAAAGGTATAGTAAGTTCTTTGTCAAATACAAACTGATGTAGTACATTGTGGCGAAGCGCACGCAACGCAATCTCCCAGACAAACCAGGGATCTTCCGATTCCGTTACTATCTGATCCTGTTTATTCATCACTGATATCGCCTCGTCTCCTAAGAGATACCATATTTGACCATCATTTGTACGAGTTAACTCTGCAGTACATAGATCCTGTTTGTCTGATGTTAGACCGGTACGTTTGTCTCTATGCGCAGATTGTGCATCACGAGGCAACATGCCTACATCTACATGAAATAGATCTCTCTCTTCTCCATCTTGAATATGTATGGTCATATTTTGTAATCGTGGATTAGTTGGTATCACTCCAGCATCTATCTTAACTGCTAAATCCCCGAATTTAAAACTGAGAGCTATACGATTATTTATTTTACCTTGGGAATTTTTTATTACTTCACTCCCAAGGCTATATATCGATGCAATATCACTCGCTAAATTCATAAATTGAATCCCATCTCTAAGTAACACTTTGATATCCATATCTGCAGGAGAAGAATTAATAACGTCGCGCATTTGTTGATTGTCAGTTAGATCTGCTATTCGTGCATTGATAATCTTCATAGTTTCTGCATAATCGTAAAAATGTTGAGGCATGCCTCGTGCTAAACATTTTGGAACACTTCCTGTGAGTCTTACTTTAGTTGAGTTTGACTTGTCAAATAACGGTGAAGTTAACTGAATTACTGAGTCAACTATTTTTTGTCGCTCTTCTTTATCACTAATAAACCCCGCAAGAAACTGGTCAGTTAAAAAATCTGACAATTTTCCTGCGCGATTCACAGAATTCTCTTTATCTAAGGTGCGCGGTTGTAGTCTTCCAAGTCTTTGTTCAAGATTTGCAGTCATATTTATTTACTATTTACGTAGAATATACCCCTTGCCCCTCACTGACTCTAGTATAGTCGGAGTTAAAGATAAATTTTGGAAACGTTTTCGCAATCGAGCCATCAACCGATCTATTGCCCAGTCAGAATATTCTTCCTGGTGCTCTTGCCAGATTGTTTCCGCAAGTTGCTGACGAGTTACTAAATTACCTCGCTCTTTTAATAAAAGTCGTAAAATTCTGTATTCTTTGCGTGACAAGAAAATATCGAGGGGAACTTTATTCAAGCTAATTTTTCCTTGTTCCAAAAGTAAATTATCGCTGGTTTGTCTATTCTGAACATATTCAGATAGTAAACTTATAGTACAATTGTTAGTTTGATCAAGGATGTTTATTTTTTGCAAATATATTTTATCCTGAATTTCAGCAGGAGAAAAATCGTTCAGATTAAACACTACTTTGTCGAGTGCTTTCTGTTCATCCATATGTAAATACTGATAAATTGTTCGTACTCGTAAATCCATGCTTGGTTGATGCTGATATTCCATATTTCCAGTTTTTATTTGCCTTGTTGCCTCTTTAAGCATCCACAAATGTCCACCGCATTCATGTACTAGATTCTGTTTTACCTCGCTGGATATTATAAAATTCCATTTTTTTTCCAGGTATTGTAGGAAGAGCAACGTGTCACTTTTGTTGTACAAGGCGTAATAAAAAATGTTTTGAAAGAGCTTTGGGAATTCGGAGACAAAAGCATCATTTCTTTCATGCACTACGTTTACCTCACAAAGATGTAAAAAAGAAAAGACCGGGAAGTAGCTATTAAATAAATTTTCGAATAATCTTAATACATGCATGCTCGTTTCGGACAGAAATTTTTCTGTTTGTGGAGTTACAAATATAACTCGTTTTTCTTTTTCATTTAAATAGTTTGCCCATGAATCAAGTGTGGTTTCACTAAACTCTAATTTTTGATTTTTGTTTAGTAAATCAACCAAATATTCGCTTAAATCCTGGTTATCTTCTATGGTCAGTGGATTAATATCCAATATTTGAAAAAAGTAATCTGTGTTAGAGCCGAACACTTTTTTTTGCATAGTTATATCTTCCTGAAGTTGATTAATTCGCATCATGCAGTCTGATCTCGGAGCAGACAAAACCACCAGATTTTCTTGGCGTTTTATCGCTTCCAACCATAAGGAAACCTGCGTTGCGTATTGATTCGTAATCACATACGGATAATGCGTCATCATAGCGTGTTGGGGAGTATACCATCTATTTATTAACCTGACAACATTCTGTCAGATATATTGTCAAGCAGAATAAGAAAAATATTGCATAATGTAACCTCCAGCCCAAGTCTTTCGTTTTATTGCGTTGCAAACGAACGAAAGGAGCACTATGAAAAAGCTGGTGCAACAGATAAGTATTAAGTCAAAACAGATGAAACAGGCTCTCTGGAATTATCAGGTGCGCGCCGAGTGCGTTCACAATCGATTCAAAGAGGTGGTGAAACATGGAATTAACAATCAAGCCTACTCAACCAGATTTAAGTTCTCAACCTGATTCTAACAGTCGGATAACTCCACCTGCCAAAGAAAAATCTCGACGTGATCGGGTCATTGCCTGGATTACCAAAACAATTTTAATTAAAGGTCATTCAATGACCGTCATGTTTCCACCCACTGCCTGATATCCTCAATGAGTGGCAAATACATCTTCACCTCGCCAATATACTCGTTTTTGAAATAAATCGCACCCGGTACCATCCCAGCCCGGCGAAAACCTAATTTTTGGTAGAGGTGCAATGCCCGATGGTTGTTTTCAAATACATATAATGTCAGGAGTCGTAGCCGCATGGCCTTTCCCAGTTCGATTAAAGTCTGCATTAGTTCCGTCCCTATCCCTTCCTCCCGAAACTCTTTGCGCAGCGAAATCCTTAGTTCGCCCACATGCGCCTTGCGATGCGGCAGTTTGCGAAGTTCCGCATTTCCGACATATTTACCGCCAACTTCCACCGCCAGATGAACTTTCTTACCCATATCAATATCTGCGAGCAAGCTGTCCAAATATTGTTGTTCCTCTTCCTCAGTCTTAAACTGGCTGTGTGCCTCGATAAAGGTATCTTCACTGATAAGTTCATTGATAAACTCGAGCATCGCTTTCGTATCATCTTCTTTCGGGTACCGGAATACCACCTGCCTGCCCTTTTTAGAGGTAAATGATTTGATAACTTTACCAAGGTTCATAAAGGTGTATCTATTATTGAGATATACTCAGCAAGTAATTCAATAAAAGTATCAAAATTTTTTGGATTATCATAAGGAGCACTAATTCCTTCATGCTTTACCTCAATTTTTATAGTTTTTTCATCGCGACTAAATTGAGCTTGTGCTCTTCCGAGTTGTTTTTGATGTGCCTCTGAAATCACCATAATTGTAAGTTCTTCGGGATTCTGTGAGGGGTTTGAGATTTCTACTTTATGCAGAACTCCTCGCAGTTTTTGTTTTTCTGTTTCCGGCAAAATTGCTGCGTAATAACTTGCTTTCATAAAATATTGAGGGGCGACACGTTCACGCTCTAACTCGTTACGCATACCAGCTTCAATCAGTTTAATTGCTCTTGGATTTGCTCGAAAATACACTTGTACTGATTTCTGTGGTGATTCCCTAAAGATAGCTCTTAAGTATAACCAGTCGTTCAGTTGCTGAAGAGGTTTTTTTTCATATGAAGGAGGATTATCTTTTGAAAAATCACTCATAGTTTTATCAGTCTTTTTACTTCAGGCTCAAGTTGATTAACTATTTGCTTTGACCCGCCAACGCACCACAAATGATACGGATCACCGGATTGTTTCCGATTTTCATCAGTAAATAACGTTGCAAACTCTCCTCCAGCTTCTTCGATCAAAATCCAACCCGCGCCGATATCCCACAAGGCAATATTGATAAATGTCATGAAATCAAAACTACCCTGTGCAACCCGGGTTGCATGGTAAACAGCAGAGTACATATTTGCTGATTCCAGTTTAAATTTACGGATAATGTCCCCAATTGCCGCATCTCGCGCTGCTGAAATGTGCCAATAGTCAAAACTGCCATACCAACCAGAATCACTTTGTGCCTTACGGACGCGAATTGGAGTTGTGTTGCGGAATGTTCCCTGTCCTTTTACAGCCCAGAAATAGTCTTTGAAGTGCGGAAAGTAAATCGCGCCGAAGACTGGTTTTCCATTATGAAACAGCGCAACTGAGTTGCCAAAAATTGGTAAACCCCGGGAAAAATTTAAGGTACCGTCAATTGGGTCAACTACCCAACAATATTCTTTATTCAGTTCATGAGCGTTTTGTTTATAAGTTTCTTCGCTGTAAAATCCAAAGTCAGGAAACCGCTTACCTAGGTGTTTGCGTAAAAAATTTTCCGTATCAATATCTGCCTGGGTTGCCAGACTCGCAGTTCCGCCGCCTGCTTTTTCCGGGTGCACCACAATAATTTTTGCCTGCTTGAGGATCCGCTCGCCGGCTTCGAGAATTGTGGTTTTAATAAAATTCAGATCTGTGTTTGAAAACAGCTGTTTCATGCGTTTATATACTCTCAAGGCAACTTCGCGATCCAGTTAATTATCGTACTTGCCACTTTTGTTTCACTGTCAGTAAACGAGTGCAGAACATTTGGTAACAGCATTGCCTGATAATTTTTTGACCGCGTATGCGTAGTATACACGTGCATAATTACTTCTGCTGGCCGGTCCAGGTATTCGTCTGCACTACCTAAAATAACCAGCAAAGGTTTTTTAATTCGTTTAAAATGCGTCAGTTGCGGCTTTGCTTCGCCATAGTCAAACTGGTCTTCCAGAGAATTGGGTGTAAATAAACTGACAAAGCGTTTGGGAGTAATCGGAAAAAAGTGCAGGCCGAGTTGCAATTCATCCCCTTTTTTGTTTTTAATTAACTGCTGCATTTTGGCCAGGCGTTCGCGCATTTCAGCAGGTTTAATGGTTGGATCATAGCGATCTGAAACTGGTGAAGCTAAAACTATTGCACTAACCCGTGGATCTTTTCGGCTGCCCGCATAGTAACAAACTTTGTTGGCTCCGGTTGAGTGGCCGATGAGGATAATTTCAGAAAATCCCTGGGTCACTAAAAACGAAATGCCGGCATCAATATCAAACATTGATTTATTAAAATCTTCATATCCAGTTCCCGCAACTATGTGTGAATAACCGGTACGCTTACGCTTGTCTACTTTACGAATTCCGGCTATCAAATCATGGCCACGATTGTTAAAGATTGCAAAGCCGATGCCAGTCTTTTCAGCATCTTGGGCCAATGCTTCCCAAAGCTTAACGTGACTGTAAAACTTTCCGCCCAACCCATGCACCCACAAAAATGCTTTTTTCGTTTGTCTTTGCGGACGGAAGAATATACCCTGATGAATGAGTTTGTCTTTAGTAATGGTCTCAACGAGTTCAAAGTGCTGCATATTTTTTGTCATTTTGCCATCAGCATACTGGCACATTTTTTAATTGCTTCGCCCGCATTTTCCCGTACTTCAACTTTTAAATCAAGTTTTGCAAGCTCTAACAAAGAAAACCAGCCAAATTCTTCCTGCATCCGCACTTTCTCCGGTTCATGAGTTATTCCAAAATAAATGCAGTCAATGTGAACGTGTTCCGGATCCTTGCCGCGGGCTGGTAAAAGTTCTTCGAGAATTGCGGCTGGCGGAATAATCTCCACTACATTTGCTCGGGAAATTAAAGTGCGCTTGGGGTTGTATAAAGTAACGTCAATACCCGCCTCTTCCTTGGCTTCGCGCAGCGCTGTCTCCACTGGATTTTCATGTGATTCCACATGCCCGCCTACTTCCAACCAGAAATTCCACTTTTTGTGTTTATGCAAAAACACTTTCGCTTCATCATTGATACGGGCAACGATATACACTCCGGCAGTAAATTGTTTCAACATATCCGCAGTATACCAAAAGCCCTGGGACGCACCCAGGGCTTTTTTAAATTTTTACAGTTTACTGATTCCTATTTTCTGATTACTGGCTTACATTCCCATATCCATGCCGCCCATTCCACCCATGCCGCCGGGCATACCGCCACCCATGCCACCTGCTCCCTCTTTCTTTTCCGGCAGATCCGTAATCAAAGCTTCAGTCGTCAGAACCATCGAACCAATCGACACCGCATTTTGCACTGCAGTCCGGGTGACTTTGGCTGGATCAACCACTCCGGCTTTGATCATCGAACCAAACTCCATGCTCATGGCATTAAAGCCATAGTCAGCCTCAGTTGACTCTTCGACTTTCCGAAGTACCCAGCCTTCATCAGCTCCGGCATTTTTGGCAATCCATCTCACTGGTTCGCCGAGTGCCTGGAAGACAATGTCAACTCCGACGCGCTCATCTTCACTCTTGAGACTGTCGCGCAGTTTCGCCAGTACCCCGCGGGCTTTAAGTAATGCTACTCCACCACCGGGGACAATGCCTTCTTCGAGTGCGGCTTTGGTTGCGGCAACTGCATCATTAACCCGCTCTTTTTTGTCTTTGAGCTCGACTTCAGTTGCGGCGCCGACATTGATGACTGCCACTCCACCGGCGAGCTTGGCCAGCCGTTCCTGGAGTTTTTCTTTATCAAAGTCGCTCGTTGAAGCATCAATTGCAGCTTTGATTTGAATGACGCGGGAATCCAACGCTTTGGGATCACCCTTACCGCCAATGATCCGGCAGTTGTCTTTGTCTGCCCAGACCTTGTCCGCCCGTCCGCAATCCTCAATCGTCACATTTTCAAACTTCTTCCCGGTATCTTCGGAAATGACCGTACCACCGGTAAGAATTGCGATATCTTCGAGCATTTCTTTTCTGCGGTCACCAAATCCCGGCGCTTTGACAGCGAGGACATTAAACGTACCGCGCAGTTTGTTAACCACCAGCGTGGCTAAGGCTTCACCGTCAATATCATCAGCAATTATCACCAGGTTTTTGGAAACTTTGACAAAATTTTCCAAAAATGGCAGTAAATCCTGGATACTCGATATCTTTTTATCCGTAATCAGGATATACGCATCAGCAATTTCAGCTTCCATTTTGTCAGAATTGGTAACAAAGTAGGCTGAAGCATACCCTTTATCAAATTCCATGCCTTCTTTGTACTCGATCTCCATAGCCAGTCCCCGGCCTTCCTCAACCGTCACCACTCCGTCTTTACCTACTTTTTTCAAAGCTTCGGCAATGAGCGCACCAATTTTCTCATCCTGGGCGGAAATGGTGGCGACTTTGGCTACATCCGTATCTTTGACGGTTTTAGCCATTTTTTTAACTTCAGCAACGACTGCTTCAACTGCTTTATCCATCCCGACTTTCACCATCATGGGATTGGCTCCAGCCGTCACGTTTTTAAATCCATTATTGATAATGGACTGGGCAAGCAGAGTTGCGGTGGTGGTCCCGTCTCCGGCAACGTCATTAGTTTTACTGGCCGCTTCTTTGACCAGTTGCGCCCCCATATTCTCAAACGGGTCCTCAAGTTCAATTTCTTTGGCAACCGTGACTCCGTCATGAATGACGTTCGGTGCGCCCCATTTTTTATCAAGTGCGACATTGCGACCTTTGGGTCCCAGTGTCGTTACCACTGCTTTAGCTAAAATATTGACTCCACGCACCAGCGCCTGGCGTGCATCTTCTGAAAATTTTATTTGTTTGGCCATAACTCTACCTCCTTAGTTAATACTTTTTAAATAATTTTTACCTTTATAAAAATGTCTGATTTATCAGGAAGAGGAAAGGGGTTAGGGTGAAGTGTAAAATAATCTAAACTTTCCCCTTTCCCCTTAACGCTTTACCCTTATTCAACAATCGCCAGAATATCTTTCTGCTCAACGAGCATCCATTCTTCGGCGCCAATTTTTACTTCACTGCCGCCCCATTTTTTGTACATCACCTTTTGTTTGACTTTAACCTGCATGGGGATCTTTTTACCTTTATCATCGGTAATTCCCGGACCAACTGCCATGACAACACCAATCTGGGGTTTTTCCTTGGCGCTATCCGGCAGCACAATGCCGCTCGGAGTTTTCTCTTCTGCGTCAACCGGTTTGACGAGTACGTTATCGAATAACGGGGTAATTTTTTTAGTTGTAGTCATGCATTTCCTCCTTATTTGTAAAAAAAATATAGTACTACCAGAGCAAAAATTTTGAAATATTCAGGGCAATGAAGAATATTGTTCCGCTTCCAATGGGATTGGCAGTCAATTATAACAAGTGCTATTTTAAAATTGAATTGCATTCTTGTCAAGTGGGAATAAGCAAAATACCTAAAAAGCTCCAGTTTGCCTTATCCCCTGGCTTTATTTTATAATTCACCCATGCCAGATGGAAGTCAAAGCCAGGAGAAGAAAGAACGTCGTCAGTATCCGGAAATAAATGTCATTGGTAGAATTATTGGTAAGCGTGACAAAGATCCTAATAAATTTTATGGTTTCCCACTTGGTGTACATATACCAAATAATTGCACAAAAATACGAGTTGATGGTACATCATTAGAATTCATTGGTAGTTATTCCTTGGCAAATGGCATTGGATTCGTACCGGTAAAACCAGCTCCAGAAAATGAGCACGTAATTTCTCTTGAGGGTATTCAAGGACAATCAGGGCTGACTGACTTTTCATGTATCGTAACCAGGGATGGGAGGGTATTTGCAGATCCCTACTTACTTAAGGAACAAGGAGCAGTAAAACCACTTAATCGTCATGATTTTATAGATCTTGTGAAAGATATGGAATTTTTTAAAGCGTTCGTCGACAAACCAAATGCTACTCCTTAACTATTAAGTTCTCACAACCGCGCCCTTTGCGCAATCTCGGCTTCGATGAGTTTATTTAATTTTCTTAAAATCTTTGTCAAAGGACAAAACAGAGGCAAATTCTTGATCAGCTGTTACAAAAAGGTACGCATCAATAAAATCTATGGAGAACTGCTTATAAATCTGGATTGTAGCGCGCATTATTTTTTGATCACGAAGTTCTATATATGTAAGATTTACAATTTTCTTTAATTGAACATAAATAAAAGATTTGGGTTGTTCGTACACTTTTCGCAGTACATATTCAAATTCGATAATTATTTGGGGAATAAGAACCAGTTTTATTTTCCGCTGCCGAGCTTGGGAAAAATAGCTTTTGGCTTTATTGAATTGTGTCTGATTATCCTGAATAAAAAAACGCAGAAGAATGTTTGTATCCAGAAAATACACGTCCATGTTTATTTCTGTTTAAGGAACTTTTTTCGGTAATCCTCGGCAACAGCTTCACCTACTGCATCTTCTTCCATTCTAATTATTTCATCCATTGTTTTCCCTTTGAATTTTTTAGCAAGATGAGAAAGACTTCCCGCAAGATCCATAATATCCACTGCCGGTTCAATCACTAGTTTGTTATCCTGTACTGATGCGAGCACTTTTTGATTTTTTTTAAACCCCAGTTGTCTGCGAAACTTTGCCGGCACGGTTATTTGACCTTGCGAGGTGATAGTGACAAAAACTGACGACATATTGCATTAATTTTATAAATTTGCATTACTTTTGTCAAGACGCATTACATTTTGAGGCTCTATCTACAATCTCGCCCTTTGGGCAATCTCGGCTTCGATGAGCTCACGGGGTTTGCCGAACTTCAAGCGTGACAATTGAATGATCGCCTGTGCCACCCGGGGATTGGCGAGTTTACGTTCGGCGACAATATCGCGCGTCATATCAACGCTAAACGGCGGCACCGGCTCATTGCCCACGACAGTTTTGACATACGCATTGAAGCGTTCGATATTAATAAGATCTGATTCATTAAACACCGGCTGGAATTCGTGCTGCAAATAATTTGCATCAGATACGCCCACCCGGAAGGCGGCAATCGTACCCACATTACCGAAAATTGCATTCTTCACTTCCTCCTCGACCTGGCCGATAAATTGATTTGCCACAATTAAATTTAGGCGGTATTTGCGGGCCTCGGATAATATTTGCGCAAAATCAGGGGTGGCAAAGTTTTGGAATTCGTCGACGTACAGGTAAAAATCTGATCTTTGTTCCTCAGGTACATCCTGCCGGCTCATGGCTGCAATTAATATCCGTGGCACGAGGATGAGTCCCAGGAAGTTACTGTTCTCTTCTCCGAGTTTACCCTTGGATAAATTGACGAGTAAAATTTTGCGCTGGTCCATTACTTCACGGAAATTAAACGACGACTTACTCTGGCCAATAATATTGCGGATCATTTTATTGGTAACAAACCGGCCGAATTTGGAAACAATGTAATCCAGAACTTCGGATTTATGAAAATCTGCAGTCTGGGCAATCTGGTCAGTCCAGTACCGACGGATGATCGGATCTTGTACTTTGGGCAAAAGCTCCTGCACAAATGCGCTGTCGGTGAGCACCCGGACGACTTCGATGAAGGTGTTTCCCGGTTCAGCCATAACCGTCAACATGGCATTACGAACTGCATGCTCAAACCGCGGCCCGATAATTCCGGTTTTCATCGGGTCATAGAGCTTGTACATAAGCCCGACAATTGAGGTGACGACATAGTGTTTTTGTTCTTCGGTCGAAGCCTCAAGCATGTTAAGTCCCATGGGTCGCTCCGTATCCGCCGGATCAAAATACACGACATCTTCGGCGCGTTCCGGCGGAATGAGCGGCATAATCCCATTAATTAAATCTCCGTGCGGATCAATCACCGCCACCCCCTGACCGCTATTAATATCCTGCATGATCATGGCTTTCAGAAACTCAGACTTACCGACACCGGTTTTTCCAATCGTGTAAATATGCCGGCGGCGGTCATCCAAAGACAGATGGACTTTTTTATCAATGCCGCGAAACCTCGACATGCCGATAAACAGGCCTGACTCAGGTACTTTGGCAGACACCGGCGCGCGCTTGGCATTGAGCCAGAAAATATTCGGCGTTTCAATTGATTTATTGGGTAAATGAAACAGGGTTGCCAGTTCCTCATTGGTGAGAATTGAAGTTTGCCGGTAGCGCGGCAGCTCAATTACCGGCATATAGCGGTAAATAAAATCAACCATAAAGAACTTTTTAACAAGTTGTTTCGTGCCGGAAAAACTATTCTGGTCAGAAGCAAATTGTGCAAATACACCCTTCAGGTTATCCAGATGCATCTTGGCCATTTCCTTGTCAGTTGAGGATACTACCAAACGAATTGCGGTCCGAAATCCCGGTTTACTGGTTTTACTGCTGATACTTTCCAGAGTTTTGGGATCGTACGAATATTTGGCTTTTTCCGGGTCTGATTCCTGCTTTTTAATTTGCGAAACAAACCCCTGCCCGAGCTTTTTCCATTTTGAATCAGCTGGCTCGATAATAATTTGCACGACCGCGCCTTCATTCTCGCGCATCTTGCCCAACACCGATGTAATTGAAGACAAGGGATCAGTCGGCAATTCCCGGAAAGTTTTAAATGGCAGATAATTGGCGGATTTTAATCGTAAACCCGCAAACTGGACCGTTCCGGTTTCGGAAAAAATATTATGCTCTTCAACCTGGACAATATCAGCTCCCGGATACGCTCCATAAATCTGTTTCTCGACAAAATCCCGAAGACTTGCCGGTACGGAAACATAAAACCGGATATCGCCGGGCCGGGCCACAATTTCAAATACAATCTGGGTTTGGGCTTTAAATCGCACAAACCAGCCGCTTTTGCGAAGAGAAGCAAAGGAGGCAAACATCTGTTCTGCTGCGTCAATTTTCACTTCATTGTTGCGGGGTACTGCCACCTGCAACATCACGTACTCGAGTGACTTCTCTTCCCGCTCGCGATACCGGTTCCATAAATACACCAGAAATACGACCAGGCCAAAAGAAAGTACGGCAAGAGACAGCACCAGAAAACTCAAGGTCAGTACTTCCAGTTGATAAGTAAAATCAGCCAGTGCTTCTGGGTTCATATAGCAATATCAAATTTCCAATATCCAATTTCAAATACTATAAATAGTCCCAATTTGATATTTGATATTCGTAATTTGAAATCTTAGCTGTCCCGTTCCCGAATAATCCGGTTCCCGATTTTTTTCAAATGAAAATGCGCTTTTTGCAGTTGCCGAACACACCAAACTGCAAACCAGCGAAAACTGGACCAAATCCTGGCATGCAAACCCTGTTCGATTTTTTCGTCAGACAATGGCAACTCAGGACCAACTGGTTGGGTCGCCACCGGCTGTGCTTCACCTGTGGCCTCAACTCCCAATTGCCGCACATCTTCAGGCAACGTTATGGTTTCACTGCGCTGCTCTAGTCCTGCCTGCTCAACCTCGGGTTCAAGTTCCATTTCCGCAACCAGTTCTTCCAGACGTGCGGTTTCTGATTGCGGTGCAACTTCGTGTTCTTTTTGTAAACCCGGGACTGGTGGCACAGCAGGCGGTTGTACCGGATTTGCACCACGGGGATTTTGATCATCAGGCAGGTTGTTCATAGTGTACTCATGATAACACGCACCTACTTACGCCACAATTACGGTTCCTCTTCCTTGAGTAAACCACCTGTGATAAATAATTCCACTCCGTTTTTGACTTAGTTGTGTTTGTCCTGGAAATTGCTTGCTAA
>Ga0209542_10002496_pt1 | contig 41082 bp, 41 predicted proteins | sample RifCSPhighO2_01_FD_184028 | JGI IMG/M metagenome (GOLD analysis project Ga0209542, IMG submission 184028) | Soil microbial communities from Rifle, Colorado - Rifle CSP2_plank highO2_0.1 (SPAdes) (version 2) | ecosystem: Environmental > Terrestrial > Deep subsurface > Rock core/Sediment ... | reverse complement strand
AGGACACGAAGTGGTAAAGCGACTCACCGACAAGGTGATCGGCCATTTCGTCGAGCAGGTGAATCTGTTCGCACTTCAGCCTCAGATCGGCCGAACACACGGACAGCATGCGCTACCGATTACAGTTGGTTTCTGGTTCGCAACAATCCTTAGCCGGATTCTCACCAATATCCAAAGTGCCAACAGCACTGCGGAAAAGTTGGTGGGAAAAATCTCTGGCGCAGTCGGTGTGTACAACGCTCAAGTCGGTCTCGGCATCGCAGCTCGCTGTGGTGACAAAACCTTCGAGGCGCGTGTGCTCGAAAAGCTTGGTCTCAAAGCCTCGCCGATCAGTACGCAGATTCTTCCGCCGGAACCACTCGCTGATTATCTGTTCTCTTGCATCAAGCTCTCTGCTGTATTCGGTCAATTCGGTCGGGATGGTCGACACTTGATGCGGACGGAGATCGCCGAACTTGGTGAGCCCTTCGAAAAAGGACAGGTCGGCTCATCGACAATGGCCCACAAGAGGAATCCGATTAATTTCGAGAACCTCGAGGGAACATGGATCAAGAACCAGATCGAGTTCGGTAAAGTTCTTGCAACGATGGTGAGCGAACATCAGCGTGACCTCGTTGGCAGCTCGGTTGCTCGGGATTTTCTGACGATCGTAGTCAACCTGGTCAATCAGCTCAACACTTTGTTGCGTGAGGCGGGCGGGAAGCCGTTCATCTCTCGCATTTCGGTCGACAAAGTGGCACTCAAACGCAACTTTGAAGTCCAAGGTGATGCTATTCTTGCCGAACCGATCTACATCGCTCTGCAAATGGCCGGCTACGACGGTGATGCTCATGAGCTGGTAAACCACATTGCCCTGCCTCATTCGAGACTAAGTGGAGTCTCGCTTCTCGAAGCAACGCAGTGGGCGCTTCAACAGCAGTCGGCAGATCAGGTGTGGAGTAAAATCCCGCCGGAAACGATCAACATGCTCAGCAAGCCGGAGGCTTATACCGGTGCCGCTACAACGAAAGCCCGTGAAATCGCTGAGAGCGCTGATGTTTATCTCAAGGCGTAGTCATCGTGGTGGAGTTTGCAAAAAAATCATCAGACGCCTGCTCGGGAAACCGAGCAGGTCTTTTTTCTTGTCTTTATTGACTTTTTTCAGTAGTATGCGGATCAGATAGATAGGGAACGATTCCCAAAAGCTGGTACGGCTTTTTCGTATCGACAGTAGAAAAAGAAGGAGAACGCCATGTCTGACACTATGACTGAGGCCTCTGCACGAGAAAGCGGCGTGGTCCTCGCCGAAGGCAAAACCAAGATCATCGCCAAAAACGGCGATGATCCCGACAGCGTGTACATCATTTCCAAAGATGACATCACTGCGGGCGACGGCGCCAAGCACGATCTCATCCCGGGGAAAGCAGCACTCGCAACCCAGACAACCTGCAATGTCTTTCGTTTGCTGAAAGCATGCGGAATTCCGGTGGCATTCACGGAACAGGTCAACGGCACGACATTCAGCGCACCGCTGTGCACTATGCTCCCGTATGAAGTGGTGGTCCGGCGCGAAGCGCACGGCTCATACCTCAAGCGGATGCCTGGTTTGACCAAAGGCCATCTCTTCCCGAAGCTCCTGGTGGAGTTCTTCTTGAAGACGAGTGGCCGGAAGTGGAAGGAGCACGATCTTCTCTGCGACGATCCGCTCATGCACTATGCGGAAGGCGCTGGAGAGATTGCGCTCTACGAGGCGTCGAAGCCGATCCACTCCCAGAAGCCGTTCCTGGTTCTCAAGGAGAACGAGGTCTTCGGCTACGATGAGGAATGGAAACTTTTCGCAGACATGAAGAAGATCGCCAAGCGGGTCTTCCTCATCCTCGAAAAGGCATGGCAGCTCGAAGGCCGGACACTCGGCGTCGCGCCGAAGAAAGACGATGTCCATGCAGTCGGTTCCATGATCGCCATGCCTGCCGGCAAACCGCTCGGCTACATGGGCGGTGGCAGTGGTCCCAGCAAGAATGCTGGGGCAACGAATGCCGCTTTGATGGCGGCGAGCATCCTAGCTCTTGGCGATAGCGATGTTCGCGATTACTTGAGCACGTATCACAACCAACTACGGGACGCCGTCCCGTTCAACTGCTTCTAGGAGGAGCCCATGATCGAAGGAAAAACCAAAATCGTCGCTCCCCTCTGGGAGGGGGCAGACATTGGTGTAGTTACGACCAAGAACGATATTACTGCTGGCGACGGTGCCAAGCACGATGTCATGCCTGGAAAGGCGGAACTGGCTACTCGCACAACCTGCAACGTCTTCGAGTACTTGCGATCGAAGAGTGTGCCAGTTGCATACATCGGCCGCGATAACTCGACAACGTTCATCACGAAGATCTGTAAGATGATTCCGGTTGAGGTGGTGGTGCGGCAGATCGCGACGGGTTCGTACCTCAAGCGCCGTCCTGAGATTGCCGAGGGGACAGTCTTTGAGTATCCGGTGGTCGAATTCTTCTACAAGACGACCGGTCGTCGGATCGGAGAGCAAGCGTTACCATGCGATGATCCGTTGATGAAGTGGAATAGCATCGACAAATGCTACAACCTATATCTACCGAACAAACCCCCCGCCGAAGGATACATTGGTCGTCTGGAGTTATCAGATACAGACACCGAGACTCTGAGGCAACAGCTCCGGGAATGCTCGGCAATCGCGTTTGGCGTCAACAAATATCTGCGCGATGCATGGCGGATGCTCAACGGAGTGCTCTATGACTTCAAGCTGGAGTTCGGCGTTCTACCCGACGATTCTGTCGTTCTGGCTGATGTTGTCGACTGCGACAGTTGGCGGGTCAAGTGGAACGGTATTCAGCTCTCGAAGCAGGGCTACCGCGATGGCGATAGACTCGACCGAGTCCTCAGTGTCTATCGACTTGCCGCGTCACTTACTGACCGGCTGATCTGAAGCTGGAGTGCCTATAAGCACGTGAGCCTGGTGGCGCGTCCGCCCGGCTCTTCTTTTTGTTTTTGTATATACGAAGAAATTTGATGGCGGTTCCATGCGCCACCGATGTTTTCGACTGATCAATTCGATTGTCTGCTCGGACTGAAGAAGCTCAAGACGCATCACGACTCATCTCGAATTCCTGGAACTCACCGTCGTTGAGACGGCGAATGTTGGGAGCGGTTTCACGTGCCGCAAGTTGCGCCATGCGTTTGAAGGGGTCCATAGCTCCTTAGTTCACGCCAACTTCAGCATATGTCATTGTCTTGGGGCTCATGATGTCCTCTTTCTGTCTCAGATTTCAGTTTAATAGTATGCTTTTGTGTGGAACAATACACGAATAAACCAGAAATTACAATTTTCCTCTATATTTATTGTACTATGTTCGACTGTGGTCAACAGACATTTAACAGTTACTCGTATTTAACTTTGTCTGTTATATCGAGGAAAATATAGTTGCCTTCTTGATCCGGACCAGAGACAATGTGTGCTCTATCGGGGAGGATTTCATACTGTGCCTCGAAATAATGATTAAATATCTTTCGAAATGAATTTACTGGAGTTATGCTTTCATATAGAATACTCTTTCCATCACCAGGCAAATAATACGAGCTGAAATTTCTCAGTGTTGCTTGTTGCTGTAAGTGTTCGAAATCTTCAACATTGAATTTTCTAATGTCGTCAGTCATTTCTACAAAACCAATCCCACCAACACCATGATCAGATTGAATGATGATAATAGGCGGTGTTTTTGATTTACGCAGTAAGACATCAACGGTTTTTTCTATTTTTTTACTAATAAAAATAAGTTGATTTAAATAAGCTCTGTTTATTTCAATACTATTGGTGGTGTCGACGGGGGCAACTTCTTCTCCATCTTTGCCAAAAACATAAGGAGAGTGAGGTGAAAGGATATGTGCGAATACAAATTTAGGGCTATCGATATTTTCTGGTGTATTTTCTAATATATCAAGGATATTCAATACTTCTGTCCGTGCATCACTTGCGAGGAAGCTCTGCAAAAAAGGAGCAAGTACTGTCGTTCTCACGAGGAGCGTTAAAAATTCCTTTCCATAACGTCCTCCTTCAAAATTAATATCCGCATATTCATTATAGGAAGTAGGTTCCCACCAGTGCCCAACATTGATTGTTGTGTATCCTTTCGACGTTAAAAAACGCAACACCTCATTATTTCTAACCATTGGGATTATTTTTTCTGGTCTTACATTACCATCTTCAATAATGTCAGGATCAAGGTATTTCATGTTTAAGGAAGAGGGAATAGAACGAGGAGTTCTATCGTAATTACTAAGACTTTTTTCTGCTATATAGAATCCTTTTCCCTTTAAGTAGTCTGTAAATTCAGAGTTATCGTAATCAAAAAGACTTTGCAATGTTTGTGAGCTTGCATAAGCATCCAAAATAATATAATAGATATCCGGTGTATCGCTTAATGACTCTGTGCTTATGACGTCCTGTTCTATACTATCGGTTCTATCTTGTATTGCCGTATTTGACTTTAGTTCAAATACTCCCAAATTAAAGAGGGTAATTAGCACCATTGTTAGTGCGCTTACGTTTAATATTTTATTGATATTATCCAAATCTCTTTTTGTTCGAGCGCAGATATAAAAGCCAAAAGCAAAAAGAAGTCCAAATATTAAAAGTAGGTAGCGATGTCTGCCAAGTATAAAGAGGTTTGTGTTCGCGGCGTAGATAAATTCGTAAAGATGCCCATAAGAAAAGAATAGTAAAATAAAAAGCGATGTGATTATCCCTGCTTTTTTACTATTATTTAGTACGAGAGATAACAAAAAAAAGATAACGGCAGTGGCAATCAGGGAGAGGATTATAATTATCGCTACATCATTGTACTCTGTGAACCACCCCCGATTGTGGACAAAAAGAAACAAAATGGGAAAGATAGTAAAAAAGAATGGGTGCAAAATGGATGTTCTTTTCATATTTTTTCCATACAATATAAAACTCTTTCAGAGTCTTCTATTCTTTCGGTGTGGCTTATTTTAAAGTACTGCTGAAAAGCAGTTTCAAAAGAATGTTGTGTATACTGTGGGAAAATATCCTTTCGCGCGGATAGAAGTCTCTGCACATTGGAATCGCTTTTGGGAACAAATTCAATAATAAGAGACTTGCATAGTTTTGCAAAGAAGTGTGCAATTTTCTCTAGTGGCACATTATGTGAGATAGCTAAATGGTGTACGATGGCGAGTGCTAATACAGTATCTGCTGGGGCACGTTCTAATAAGGACATCCTTTCATTATTTTCCCATCCAAGGGGAGCACTAGGATTTGTTATGTCCATATAAAGTGGCAATATGTTTTTTTCGTTCTCTCGTTTGCAGTTTAGATAGTTTCTTTCAACAGCAAGAGGGTCGTTGTCATAAGCTATCGTTTGAGCGCTTCGGCTACCTTTCATACGATCATATCGACCTGTGTTGGCACCTAAGTCCCACACAATATTTGGTTTGAGTATAGTTAAAAATGAGTTCGCCACTTCTTCCTTGTGGATTGATGCCACGGACGAGTAATTTGTATCCTGGTAATAATTGGCCCACGGGGTATCTTGCGGATTCCACTTTAGGTTTTTAATAGCTGATTCCAGATTATCTATCAGAGCACGAAGAGCAAAATGACTAATCTTTGCGTGGTGCGCTCGTGCCGATTGATTAGCAAAATATTTTTGACTTCGTGCGTGCAGGTGAATGTGAGAAAGTAGAGAACCTCGAACATAGGTGTGAAAAGGTAAAAGTCTGCTTGTAAGATCTAATGGTATACCATCAATAAAAATCTTCATTAATTGACTCAATCGAACATCCTTAAAACTCATAAGAGTAAGGGGGGAAAGGAAATGCTGGCAAAATTGACGGTATGCTACCCACGGCCTATCTTCAGGGTATTTCTCAAATGAAAGTGTATCAATCCACACTGGTTTGCCGTTTTTGAATTGTACATTATAGGCACTGGCATCTTTAAGTGACATTCCACATTCGAGTGCTTTTTTTTGGATTGCAAGTGTGAGAAGAGCCGCATCCCTGTATTGGCTAAAGCACCATTCGTAAGGATAGGAAATAAAAGGAATGACTTCAGGTTTGATAATCTTATAACCGTTCGGTGAGTATTGCTTTTGGGTGGTTGTTTCCTCGTGTGGTATCAGCAGTTCCTTTTCACGGAGTGCTTTGTATAAACCTGAGTTTATGAAGTAATCGTAGTTCTCCTTATATGCAATATTTATCTGGCGATAAAGTATCTTATCTTTTAAAAATAAAAAACCTGCCGGGTCTCGAAACGAACCCGGTATTATTTTATTGCTCATCATGGACATCCCCCTCTTTCTTTTTGGCGAAAATATGTGCCACGAATAATCTAATTTTTTGCCAATACATTTTTACCGCGAACGATGCACCAACGAACGTTGCAAGGAAGAATTGAAAAAGAAGACTTCCTGTTCCTGGGTCAAGATAGGCAAAAGCACTTTTCGGTAAGGCAATAACGTAAAATAGGATAAAATAAATCATCTTTCTTATTATATAGGAAATCAGACTTTTAAGTCTAGCACGTGAGAAAAATAAGAAGGCTGAGGAGAAAATGTAATGAAAATAGTATTTTTTACCCCTCGATAAATATCAATGAAAATCACCATGCTACATTATGTATACATTCTCAAATGCAATGACGGTACACTATATGTTGGGTGTACAAATAATCTCAATAAAAGAGTAAACGAACATAATAATGCAAAACGGGGTGCTCATTATACTAAGATACGACGCCCAGTTGTTTTAGTTTACTCAGAAAGATTCACAACATTGAATAAAGCAAGAAAACGAGAGTATGAAATAAAGGGATGGAATCGTGAAAGGAAGATGAATTTGATATGTTAAATTTTATTACGGTGCACTTTATAGGTTTATAGGTACGTAGATTGAATCTTGTTCTCGCGGTTGCATTCTAATGAACATTTGGCATTATACGCTCAGATGTTTTGCTGTTCTATGGTGGGACAGTAATTGTTGAAATATAGAGTCAGAAAGAGGGTAGAAAAATGCCGAAGAAAAGGAAGATCTTGGTGGCGGGCTCGGGCGGCCGCGAAGCCGTCTTGGCGTGGAAATTTGCGCAGGATCCTAACAATCAGGTATTTTGCGCCCCTGGAAACGCAGGGATTTGGTACGCAGAATGTGTCCCAATCGGAGTTATGGATTTTCCTGGGCTCATTGGGTTCGCTAAAGAACAGCGAATCGACCTGATCGTCGTTGGCCCTGAAGGGCCACTATGTGCAGGTTTGGGAGACTGTGCCCGTCAGGCAGGTCTTCTCACTTTGGGGCCATCCAAAATGGCGGCACAGGCCGAGGGGAGCAAGGATGGTTCAAGAATTTTCTCTATCGGCACAATATCCCTACAGCACCATTTGTTGTTTTTGATGGTGACGATCATGCAGGGGCGCTCAACTATATAAGAGACCGCCATGCTGGAGAAATTATCATCAAAGCAGATGGCTTGATGGGCGGCAAAGGTGTTCATCTTCCCAAAACGCTCTTCGATGCCGAGCGGTTTCTCACAAAGGTTATGAAAGGTGGAGGCAAGATTCTCATCGAAGATCGCTTGTATGGACCGGAACGGTCAGTGATCGCTCTTACCGACGGGGAAGAAGTTTATCACTTCCGTTCTCACAAGACTACAAACGGGAGGGCAATTGTGATACTGGGCGAAATACCGGCGGTATGGGGGCGCACACCCTCGAGTTGGAGCGCACTGAAGCTGATGGAATGAAGCGGATTCTTTACGATGTTGTCGACAGACTTGCCGAAGAAGGATCTCCGTTCTCAGGTTTCATCTACCTCGGCTTCATGATGACAGACCAGGGGCCCATGGTTCTCGAATGTAACTGCCGACTTGGCGGTCCTGAAACACAGGTTATCTTACCAAGTATCGACGGTGATTTCACTGCACTGTGTATGGCGGCGGGACGAGGGCAATTGTCAAATACTCGGTCGCCTGATCACACGAAGCACACGCTTTGCGTGACGCTGACATCTGAAGCATACCCTGATCTAAGTGAAAGGAATGACGTCATCTTTGGCATCGAAGCCGCAGAGAATTCAGACGTTCTTGTCTTTCCTGCTGGTGTGGCGGCTACAGCGGGCGGTCAGCTCAGTACTGGCGGAAACGGAAGGATCCTCAATGTTGTCGGTGTCGCTGGGACGCTCAAAAAAGCACGCTCTCTTGCGTACGGAGGAGTAGGTTTGATTGAGTTCCCTGGCAAAAAATACCGATCTGACATCGGAGCGCCTATCATCGAATCTACTTCTTAATTCGACGGTGGTCGGAGGATTAATCCTCCATGGTGAGGGCCTGACCAGCCCTCTTTTTTTATATAAAAAGTCGCCCGGAGTGGCGACGGATTCTCCGGGCTTATCGCGGGTGATTTTCACTGTCATTGTAATAGCGAGTTTGGTTGTACCCTCTCGGATATACGAGAGAATACGGATTTTTGCCATCCCACCTTATTTCCTCATGAACGATGAGATCGGTGATTTCTGGTTGGAAATAATGTTCACACCGGTTAATTCGTTGCCCAAGTGATTCTGGAGTGTCATCGGTGTGGATAGGGACTCTGCATGTGAAAAATACTGGTCCCCGATCGTATTCTGCTGTGACAAAATGCATGCACACAGCAGAGTGGGTAACTGTCCCACGCTTAAACTCGTGCACCACTGCCTCGTGGACATGGTGGCCATACATACCCGCCCCACCAAACTTTGGAAGTGGACCGGGATGTATGTTGAAAGTAGAGCGAGGATCGAGTCCGACAATGTTCTTTAGCCATCCAGAGAGGGCAGAGAAATCTGCACCACTGCTCTCTACAATCTGCTGATATTGCTCCTTCCCCCATGGCTTCGGGAAGTAGATGAATGGTACCTTAAGCATATCAGCTCTTTTCCGTACGCCACCATCCTTGTGGTTTGAAACAACCGCAACAATGACGGCATCGAGCACCCCATCCATTGTTCGCAGTACAAGGTTCTCAAACCCCGACCCACCACCTTCGGCAGAGCCGGACGCAAACACTAGAAGTTTCGGCTTTGACATGATATTTCCTCCGAGCAGTCTTTGTTAATTATCCTTTTTACATTCCTAAGAGTCAAAGGGATTGAGTGTGGTAAAATACTCTCTATGACGCAGGAGGAGGCACTCAATATCTTAAAATCGGGGCGCAATGTTTATCTTACTGGAGCCGCGGGGAGTGGGAAGACGCATGTTTTAAATGAGTACATTAATTATCTTAATGAAAGGGGAGTTGCTGTTGCTGTTACCGCGTCAACAGGTATTGCGTCAACTCATCTCGGTGGCATGACTATCCACGCGTGGAGTGGTATGGGCATTAAGGACGATTTATCGGATTATGATATTGAATTACTTACCCAAAAGGAACATTTATGGAAACGGTATGATAAGACAAACGTTTTAGTCATAGATGAAGTGTCGATGCTTCACCCACGTTTTTTTGACTCCTTGGACAAACTCACTCGCGCTATGAAGCGGGATGAAAGGGTGTTTGGTGGTATGCAAGTAGTTCTTTCAGGCGATTTTTTTCAACTTTCACCAATCATAAGAGGTGAGGACTATGTATCTTACATTGATAGTTCGCGCGCGTGGGGAGCTCTTGATATACGCGTATGCTATTTGGAAGGGCAGTATCGGCAGAATAATGGCTCTCTGCTCAGTATCCTCAATGAAATTCGCTCAGGGTTTGTTTCAGATGATACCCGAATCTTGCTTGGAAATATGAGAAATATGGAAGAGAGGGCACTCCCTATTACCCCAACACGTCTCTATACGCACAACATTGATGTTGATGTTGTGAATGAACGAGAACTTGAGAAACTTCCCGATCGTGAAGTCGTCTACGAGATGAGCACCCACGGAAGAGCGAACCTCGTTGTCACACTTTGTAAAAGTGTATTAGCGCCAGAAATGCTGAAGCTCAAAAAGGATGCCGTTGTGATGTTTGTTAAGAATAGTTTCGAAGAGGGTTATGTAAATGGTACGTTAGGGCGGGTCGTTACGTTTGAAAACGGTATGCCGGTTGTGGAAACTTATTCAGGAAAGAAAATATATGTCACACAAGCTTCGTGGGAAATAGCTGATGAAGGCAATGTTCTTGCCTCAGTCGAGCAATTACCACTTCGTCTTGCGTGGGCAATTACCGTGCACAAAAGTCAGGGCATGAGCCTTGATGCGGCGGTTGTTGATTTGTCTAAATCTTTTGTGCCAGGACAGGGGTATGTAGCACTTTCTCGTCTCAGGAATATCGACGGACTTGTGTTACGAGGACTCAACAGTATGGCACTTTCTGTTGATCCGTATGTGCTAGAGCTCGATAAGAGATTGTTGCGGGAATCTTCGAAGTGGGCTCACGTCATTAGGAAATTCAGTAATGGTGATTTTAATAAAATGCACCATGATTTTATAGTGCGTTGTGGAGGTACTAATGACGAACAGGAAATTAAGAAAAATAAAACATTAGTTAATAAGGAAAAAGGAAAGAAAATTCCATCGCACGAAGTGACTCTCGCACTTTTAAAAGAAAAGAAAAATTTAAAAGATGTCGGAAAAGCACGGGGGATGACTCTTGGAACTATAATTTCGCATCTTGAAAAGATAAAAGCGGGAGGGTATGACCTCGATCTTAAACCATTTAAGCCAAAGGCAGATGACCTCAAGATTATTAAAAAAGCATTTAAGACTCTTGGTGACACAAAGCTTTCGCCAGTTTATAAACAATGTAAAGGAAAATATAGTTTTGAGGATATTCGCCTTGCCCGTCTTTTTGTCTAATATTCATAGTGAACGTTTGTTGATAGTAATGAATGTGTAGTGTAAGCTTGCATACACTATGTCACGAAATGATGGATTAATTACATTTAATGGTGTTTCGTATGAACACGGCGCAAAACGGCCAATTCTCATTGAGTCAAGTTTCTCTGTACGTCGTGGTGCCAAGCTCGCACTCATGGGACAAAATGGGGCTGGGAAAAGTACTCTTTTTGCTCTTATAACAGGGGTATTAAAACCTGATCATGGCGAGATAAATATATTACCTCGTACGAGTATTGCTGTTTCAAGACAGGTTATTCCTCGGGCGGAGCTCACATTAACAGTCCGTTCCTTTTTTGAAAAGTGTTTTGCTGAGAAAGTGTATGATATTGATCCACGAATTGATGAAGTTCTTGAGGTTGTTAATCTCGCTCCACAAGACTCTGTTGTCCTTCGTACATTTAAAGACCGCTTTATTAAAGATTTCTCTGGGGGCCAGCAGGCGCGTTTACTGCTTGCATCAGCTCTTATTCAAAATCCTGATGTGCTATTACTTGATGAGCCGACAAATAATCTTGATAGGGAAGGCATTACTCATCTCACGGAGTTTTTAAAGGGGTATCGAAAGACAGTGATTGTTATCTCCCATGATTCCGGTTTCCTTAATGCGTTTACACATGGCGTATTGTACTTAAATGTACAGACGCGCATGATTGAGCAGTATGATGGGAATTATACAGATGTTGTTAAAGAAATAGTACTTCGTGTAGAAAAGGAACGACGCAAGAATGCACAGTTAGAGAAGGAGATTCAAGAAAACAAGGATAAAGCAAACTTCTTTGCAAATAAAGGAGGAGGTATGCGTCTTGTGGCAAAGCGTATGCGTGAAAAAGTTGAAGCGTACGAAGAAAACAAGGTTGAGGTTCGTAAAGAAGATAGGACGATACGCTCGTTTGTTATACCTGTGCAAAAAGATATACCAACTGATATTTTTAAACTCTCGTCTTATAACATTATTCAAGATCACAAGGTGAAGCATGTTTCATGTGCCTTAACGTTGAAGCGAGGACAGCACGTGCAAATTGTTGGTCCAAATGGTATCGGTAAGACAACACTTCTCGAATCACTTGCTTCCGGTCATGCTGATGGGGAATCTATTGCGCCGGGTGTAAAGATTGGTTATTATCGGCAAGATTTTTCGAATCTTGACTTTGATCAGTCTGTGTTTGATTGTCTCATGTCAGTTATGGAGGAGAAATTTGAGGAAAATATGAGGTCGGTTGCTGCTGGATTTTTAATCACAAGCGATACTATTAATACAAAAATTGGCTTACTATCAGAAGGTCAAAAAGGACTCGTAGCTTTTGCTCGTCTCGTGCTCTTAAAGCCCGGTCTCCTCATTCTTGACGAGCCCACAAATCACATTAACTTTCGCCACATTCCCATCATTGCAAAGGCATTAAGTGCGTATGAAGGAGCTCTCTTGCTTGTTTCCCACGTACCAGAATTTGTAGAACAAATTCACATTGACGAGGTTCTTGATCTAGCGAGAAAGTAGCGTGTAAGATACTATACCACTCTTAATTTAGCGGCAGCTGCCTTTTCTTTTGAAAAATTCTTCACCTCTTAGCTATAAAGGTAAGTGCTTTACCGTGCTTTTCTGCGCGACCGGTTCGACCGATACGATGCACATAATCTTCAAATGTATTTGGCAAGTCATAATTGATAACATGCGACACATTGTTTACATGGATACCTCGCGCGGCTACATCAGTTGCTACAAGGATGCGGACACGACCGGTCTTAAAGTTTTGCAATGCACGTTGGCGTTGCCCGTGACTTTTATTGCCGTGAATAGAATCTGCTGTGATACCGTGCGTCGACAGTTGTTTCGCTAGTTTTTCAACACTGTGCTTCATTGAGCCGAAGATTAATACGCGACTAAATTCTTGTTCCTTCAAGAGGGCTGTAAGTGTCTCGAATTTTGTATGTGCTTCGTAGGGAACTACGTTTTGTTCGATATTGTTTGTAACGTCTTTCTTTTTAACGGATACGGTCACGGGATTTCTCAGGAACTCCCGCACCAATTGATCAGTATCTTTTGACATAGTTGCAGAAAAGAGAAATGTCTCTCGATCTGTTGGCGTAGTTTCAAGGATTGCCTTCATATCACGGATAAATCCCATGTCGAGCATTCGATCTGCCTCATCAAGCACAACAGTTGTCACCGTATGCGGTGTAAAATGTCGACGCTTTATAAGATCAAGCACTCGGCCAGGTGTACCTATAACGAAATGATTAAATCGACGGAGAGCTCTTATTTGTGGGTGGATATTCATACCACCAACACAGGTGACTGAGTAAAGTCTAAGACCAGTTGCGATAGCGCGCAATTCTTGCTCAATTTGCAATGCCAGTTCTCGAGTTGGGGCAAGGATAAGGGTCTGTCTTTTCTGCTCCTTTAGTGTTTTCTCAATAAGGGGGATAAGAAAAGCGGCTGTTTTTCCTGTCCCTGTTTGGGCAAGACCAATAACATCATGACCGGCAAGTATTTCAGGAATAACTTGATCTTGAATGGGTGTTGGTGCAACCATGTTGAGCGTTGCAATGGTGTGTACGAGACGTTCGTCGAGACCAAGTGTAGAAAAATCATGTTTTGGCGCGTAGACCTCTAGCACGGTTTCAACCGGGTTAGTATTGATAAAACGCGACGGGTCAAATGTTGCCATGGCGCGCGCGCCACGTCCACCACTTTTTTTACCTTTGCTATTATGTGGGTGTCTCGATGAACGATTACCATGAAAAGAAGTGCGGTTAGGTTTAGCACTATTCCATGTACGGCGTCCTTGTATATGAGATCTACCCCGACTTTGTCGGTTTGTTGCGGTATTCATTTATAGTATGTTAATGAAACGAATGAACGTTTCTGTGTTGTGCAGGTAGTAATTCAAACGTCGCTGTAGAGAGAGAAAGCGTCTGCAGCTCAAGAATCCTACACGAGTATCAAAAGCTTGTGCCTATAATAGAACATATTCATATTTTAGTCAAGCACAACACCCCTTGGATTTAACCCTTATCTGGGAATTTGTCATAATATCTAATCATGATATCTAACATGAACTCTTAAACTTTTAAATCAAATGACGGACGTCCGACGTCCGTCATTGGGAATTGCTTCAATACCCCCTCAAGAACCACTAGCTGTTAGAAGCCAGTAGTTCCTGAGGCGCAGGGTATTCAGACAACACGTAGTTTTCCAGGGGTAGAAAGATCAGCGTGCAGTTGGTTAAGTTCCTCGAAAACCCATCGTGGGGCTCGAGTGCACACTCTAATTGATGGGAATGCCTCTTCAGCATATTCTCGCCCAAAGTGAGCAAGATAGACGACATCTTCAACTGTTGTAATGCCAACACCGTGGAATTTCTTTTTTAGTGCCGTTGAAAATGGAAAGATAATTTTTTCTCCAACGCGAGGGATCTGAACAATATCGCATGTGAAGTCAAGCGATTTTCTTTTTTCGAGTTCGGTTCCAAGGAGGCGCCCTAATATCGAAGTTCTTCCTTGGTAAATAGTAACAAGAACGCTCACTTTATCTTTCATCGGTATTTTCCTTTCCTACCGCAATATTTGTTTAATGGAATTCTAGTTTGTTATTCTTACGTAAGAATACTCATAAAGTTACAAAAATACAAAGCATAACAAAAAAGCCCACGACTCCATCTTGGAATCGGACTCAAAACACCACGTCACTCGTTCACCCCATTATGGTTTCTATTCCGTTAATTATACCACACTATCGAGCTAGAAGCAATTTTTAGCGAATTAGTGGAGGTGGTGGTACATTTGATCGTTGACAAGTGTCACATTTCCATTGTATTCTACGTACGCGCATCGTGGTGCGCCTTTTGTTTTATATATGCCGAATCAAGAAATTAGAAATATTGCAATTATTGCGCACGTAGACCACGGTAAGACAACACTTACCGATGCCTTAATGCAGGAGTTAGGAGCTACTCAAGAAGGTACTTCCATGGACTCAAATTCTCTTGAACAGGAGCGTGGTATTACTATTTATGCAAAAAATGCATCTGTTCAATACAAGGGGACAAAACTTAACATTGTTGATACCCCTGGTCATGCGGACTTTGGTTCAGAGGTGGAGCGTGTGCTCCGTTCCATTGATTCCGTACTCTTAGTAGTCGACGCTCAAGAAGGACCGATGCCACAAACTCGCTTTGTGCTCAAGAAATCACTTGAACTTGGACTTAAACCAATTGTTGTTATAAACAAAATTGACAAGCCAGCTGCTGATCCACACTGGTGTGAGGAGCAGGTACTTGAGCTTTTTCTTGAATTAGGGGCAAATGATGAGCAAGCTGATTTTAGCGTGGTATATGCTATTGGGCGAGATGGTGTTGCCAAGCGGAAATTAACTGATGAAATGAAAGATTTGACACCACTCCTCGATACCATTTTGGAGGCTGTCCCACCGGCAAAATCGTATGTCGAAGGAGATCCGCTTCGAGCTCAGGTGTTTAATCTTGGGTATGATAACTTCTCCGGAAGACTTGCTATTGCTCGTATTTATGAAGGTAAAGTTGCAAAAGGACAAGATATTTTTATCAAATCGGCTGGCGAGGAAACGCGTTCCGGAAGGGTCGTTAAAGTTAGCGGGTATCAGGGGATTCAACAAGTTAGTATAGAACAAGCTTTTGCTGGTGACATTGTACTTATTGCTGGTCTTTCTGATATTACTATTGGGGAAACTATTACCGATACTGAGGATGCTGAACCACTTCCCGCAATTTCGATAGATGAACCAACCGTTGGATTGCAATTCTTAGTAAACAACTCACCATTTGCAGGGCGTGAAGGAAAATATGTAACATCGCGCCAAATAGGTGAGAGACTTAAAAGAGAACTAGAAGTAAACGTTGGATTACGGGTAGATTTTTCTACGGGCGATGTGTTTAATGTATATGGTAGAGGAGAGATGCATATAGCAATTTTACTTGAGAATATGCGACGTGAAGGATACGAACTTTCTGTATCTCAACCACATGTTATTTTGAAAGAGGAGAATGGCAAAAAACTAGAGCCTTTTGAAGAAGTGATTGTGGATACACCCGCAGTGTTCCAGGGCGCTGTCATTGAACGGCTATCAGCTCGTGGTTTTATTATGCAAAATCTTATTCCCCACGAGAGTCAGGTGAGACTTTTTTTTGAAGGTCCAACGCGGGGCTTACTTGGTTATAAAAATCAATTTGTTATTGATACAAAAGGTGAGGGTATTCTTGCCTCTCAATTTGTTGGGTTTCGTCCGCATGCGGGAGAAATTAAAAAGCGTAAAACAGGGGCCATGACTTCAATGGCAACAGGAAAAGCTCTTGGTTTTGCACTCTTTGGATTACAAGATCGAGGGGAACTTTACATTGGTGCAGGAACAGAAGTATATGAAGGAATGGTTGTCGGCAATACATCGAAAGGTGAAGAAATGACTGTAAATCCTACAAAAGGGAAGCAACTCACCAACATGCGGGCCTCTGGTAGTGATGATGCCCTTACCTTAATACCTCATCGTCCTGTGACTATTGAAATTGGACTTGAGATTATGCAGGAAGACGAATATCTTGAAGTCTGTCCTCAATCAGTACGTCTTCGAAAGCGGTATCTTACAGAAAATGAACGGGTAAAGCATAAGCGTTAAGATACGAGTTTTCCAGGTTGTTGGGAAAAGGTATGTAGCGTGTTTCATCTCGGGATGTTTTTCAAAAGACAAAAAATTGTTATGTAGTCCCCATGATGGAGAAGATTAACAGTCTGGTATAATAACGTCATGGCAACACGACTGCAATTTCCGGAGGGTTTTCTATGGGGATCAGCTACATCGGCGCATCAGGTTGAGGGGGATAATCATAATAATTGGAGTGTCTGGGAAAAAAAACATGCTGACAAATTAGCTCAATGGGCAAAGACACATTCGGAGTCATGGCAGAAGATGAAATTTCCCGAAATGTTTGATCCCCAAAATTATATTTCTGGCAAAGCCGCGGATCACTATCATCTTTTTGAGAAAGATTTTGATATTGCAAAACAGCTTGGGCATAATGCCCATCGTTTTTCGATTGAGTGGTCACGCATTGAGCCGCAGGAGGGGAAGTTTGATGAAGAAGAAATAGAGCATTATAGAAAGGTACTTAAAGCGCTTCATATGCGCGGTTTAAAACCATTTGTTACATTGTGGCATTGGACTGACCCGCTGTGGGTTACAGAAAATGGTGGATGGGAGAATAAAAAGACAGTGACTTATTTTTTGCGTTTCGTAAAGAAAATTGCAGAGAGTTTTGATACTGATGAAATTCCTGTGTGGATGCCACTTAACGAGCCCGGTACTTTTATTGGCATGAGTTATATTCAAGGAGCATTTCCCCCCAATATTCGTAACTTATTTCGTGCTAATCGCGCATTTAAGAATCTTATGCAGGCTTATCGTGGTGCGTATCGTATTATCCATGCTGTTCACCCGCACGCGCTTGTCGGTATGTCGCATTATGCAGTGTACATGGAACCATATAAGAACAAAATATTAAATCGATTAGTCACCCCTATTCTTGATTATGTGCGCAACTGGCGTTTTCTTAACTCAATAAATGACACGAATGATTTTATCGGTATCCAGTATTATCATCGTGATAACATCGACATTACACTAATGGGTCATGGCAAATGGGGGATTATCAATACCAATAATCTACACTTGTGGATCAATGATTTAAACTGGGATATGTATCCACAAGGCATCTACTCGCTTCTTATGCGAGCGAGCAGGTATAAAAAACCAATTTACATTACCGAGAATGGTCTTCCTGACAAGGAAGATAGTAAGCGTGAGCTCTTTATTAAGCAAAACCTTTACTGGATACATAAAGCTATAAAGGATGGCGCGCTCGTACGGGGATATTTTTATTGGTCATTGCTTGATAATTTTGAATGGGATAAAGGATTTTGGCCTCGCTTCGGACTGGTTGCTGTTGATTTTAAAACATTTAAACGTACTGTTCGACCTTCAGCACGTGCGTATAAGCGTATTTGTAAAGAAAATGCGCTAGAATTATAACTACATGTTTGGATGGATTTTTCTTGTTGTTTTTGCACAATTTTTGAACGCTATTGTAGCGATTGTTGATAAGTATATTGTGTCATCTCCACGGATGCTCCGCCCTTTTGTTTATGCATTTTACGTGAGCGCACTTTCTTCTCTTTCAGTCTTCATTTTTTTCTTGGGAGACATAACAATTCCATTTACATCTGTCAGCTTTCCTTCCTTTCACAATGTGGTGGCACCAACAATGGTTATTCTCAGCATTTCTTTTGTAGCTGGCATTATGTTTTTTGGGGCCCTTGTCACGCTCTTTTCAGCTCTTAAGCGAGCTGATGCCTCTGATGTTATCCCTGTTGCCGGGGCTACCTCTGCTGTTTCTGCTCTGCTTCTCTCTACATTACTCCTTAATGCCTCGCTTACTGTTGGTTTTGCGTGGGGCTTTCTACTCCTTGTTATCGGAACCTTAATTTTGTCATTCTTTCATTTTTCACTTAAGACGCTTCTATTTTCTGTTTCATCAGGATTCATGTTTGGTGCGCACTTTATTAGTCTTAAACTATTGTTTGTTGAGACAACATTTGACGATGCCTTCTTTTGGTCGCGGTTTGGCATCGTTACTGTTGCACTACTCGTTTTTCTCTTTTTACCGCATCATCGGAGACAATGTATATCGAAATCTAAAGAAGCGGGACATAAATTATGGGGTCTTATCATAGGCAATAAAATATTAGCTGGGCTCGGAAGTATTATGCTTTTAAAGGCAACTCAATTAGGTGATGTTTCTATTATCCAAGCGCTTGGTGGATTACAGTTTGTTTATCTTTTAAGTTTTACCGTTTTGTTTGGGAAGGATTTACCACAAATTTGCGGTGAAAAATGTAGTCGACGGCAACTTATACAGAAATCAATTGCTGTCAGCATTATTGTCGTTGGTTTTTTCATCCTCTTCCTTGAGTGAGTATATTATGCGGTCACTAATAATAACGAGCGGAATACTTGTCATACTTACTATCTCATATTTTTTCTTTGCCTTTCAGCCATCCGACCAGTTACAGGATAAAATTACATACGGCGTATCATTTAATACGCAGTATGCGAGGGAATTAGGTCTTGATTGGAGGGAGGTCTACAATGCATTACTCACTGATTTGAATGTTAAGCATGTACGACTTGCTGCTCATTGGCCAATGATTGAACCAGAGAAGGATCTTTATAACTGGGATGAGCTTGATTATCAAATACATATGGCACAGAATCATAACGCTGATGTCATTCTTGCCGTGGGTCGTCGTCTGCCACGGTGGCCAGAATGTCATATCCCACAATGGGCTCAAAATTTATCATGGGATGATCAGAAAGAAGAAATCAAGGATCAAATTACTCATGTTGTTGAACGATATAAGAATGAATCGAACATTATATATTGGCAAGTTGAGAATGAACCCTTTCTTACTGTTTTTGCAACAGAACACTGTGGTGAATTAGACAAATCTTTTCTTAAAGAGGAAATAGCCCTCGTGAGAGAGCTTGATCCCACACGCCCTATTGTTGTAACTGATAGTGGCAATTTAGGTCTATGGTATAACGCATATCGTCTCAGCGATGTGTTTGGGACAAGTGTCTACCTTTTTCTTTGGAATCCCGATATCGGACCATTTAAATCAATTCTTCCGGCATCTTATTATCGTGTTAAGCAAAACATTATGAGATTCCTTTTTGGGAAGAAGCCGATGCTTCTGATAGAACTTTCAGCTGAACCATGGCTTCTAACGCCGGTAATCGAGGCAAGTATTGAAACACAGTATCAACGTATGAGTATTGATAAATTCGAGCAGATACTTAATTTTGCCAAAGAGACTGGTTTTAATCGCCAGTATCTGTGGGGTGCGGAGTGGTGGTACTGGCTTAAAAAGAGGGGCGATAATTCATTCTGGGAGCACGGAAAAGAATTATTTTTGTAGTTGTGTTTATCGTGCGCATCTCATACTATAGTTTTGTAGTATGAAAGAATCAATTGGCAATACCGTAGTGGTATTACGGTTACAAAAGAAAATAACGCAAGAAGCTTTAGCTAATGCTGTTGGCGTAACGCGGCAAACCATCAGTGCTATAGAAAAAGGAAATTATACTCCATCTGTTTTGTTCGCAATTAAGATAGCGCGTTTTTTCAAACTGCCTGTCGAACGTATTTTTGTGATCAAGTAGTTATAATTATTGTATGAAGCATATATTAAATGAAGTGACTCTTTCAATATTACTAATTGTCTTGGTACTCTTTTTTCTTGATCCATTCATGCTTCTCATGCCAGACTCTCTTGTATATACTCTCATCAGTTTTATTTTTATTGTCTTTATGAGTTTTATAAGTTTGGTTTGGCGAGAGGACGTCTATGATGAGCGTGATTCGTTGCATAGAATGATTGCCGGACGTTTAGGCTACTTAATAGGGGCAAGTGTCCTTATTTTTGCTATTATCTTTCAAGCACTGTTTTCACATCCCAGTCCATGGCTTATTGGAGCTCTCTTGGGAATGATCATGGGTAAACTAGCTGGTCTCTATTACAGTAGAATGCATTTTTAGCGGTAGTATTTCCCACATAAATATGTAAAGTATGCTTTACATATTTATGTATCTTTAGTATTCTTCTTATATACATTTATGAATGATATATCAATCATAATTGCACTCGTTGCGGGAGTGGTATCTTTTCTTTCCCCGTGTGTCTTACCTATAGTTCCTGGGTTTTTAGCATACCTTGCAGGGGTGTCACTTAAGAGTAGAGATGACGAACACGCGAAGCAATTTTCTATTTTCCTTAATAGTTTTTTCTTTGTCCTCGGTTTTTCTACTATCTTCGCTACCTTAGGGGTGCTTTTAAATACACTTCTTGTTTCAATTGCGTACGATGTTCAGACATGGCTTGCGCGAATTGGAGGCACTGTGGTTATTTTCTTCGGTCTTTATTTAATGGGGCTTATTAATATCCCATTCTTAAATATGGATCATAAATTTCGCGTCACGCAGACTTTTAGATCACACTATCTAACTTCTTTTGTATTCGGCTCAGCATTCGCAGTTGGATGGACTCCCTGTGTTGGGGCTGCGCTCGGAGCCATTTTAGGTCTTGCAGCTACACAGCCAAGCATTGCCTTTTATCTCCTCTTTGCATATTCTCTTGGACTTGGAGCTCCCTTTTTAATTGTGGGTCTCTTTACTTCTCAAGCGACAGCCCTCATTAATCGTTATGCGGGGGTTCTTACATACATCAATGCAATTTTCGGTTTTATTCTTATTGTCCTGGGCATTTTTGTCTTTACACAGAATCTCTCTCTTATTGCAAATTTCAGTTTTCTCAATAATTTCTTGCTTAAATGATGGGATCGTATAAAGAATCTTTTCGACTTTTATGTATCCTTATACTCATAGGTGGTTCAATTCTTTTTCTTGAATCACGTAAAGTTTCCGTGCCCGACAGGAACAGTACAAATTCTGATATCAAAACTCTTACTGGAAGTGGAAAGGCAAAACAATATGTATCAGCTAAAGAAATATCAACTCCCGATGGATTTATCAATACTGATGCAATTTCTATTGCCGATCTTATTGGGAAGAACGTTATACTTATCGATTTTTGGACATACTCATGTATAAATTGTCAGCGGACACTGCCGTATCTTAATGCGTGGTATGAAAAATACGCTGACCAAGGTCTCGAAATTATTGGGATTCATACACCTGAATTTGATTTTGAGAAGGAATATGCAAATGTAGAACGCGCGGTTCAAAAATTTGGTATTAAATATCCTATTGTTTTAGACAATGATTACTCGACGTGGCAAGCTTATAAGAACCAGTATTGGCCTCGGAAATATTTAATCGATATCGATGGATTTGTTGTGTATGATCATATTGGCGAAGGTGGTTATGATGAGACAGAAGCCAAGATTGTTGCATTATTGAATGAGCGAAATCGGGCGCTTGGCGTGACGAACGATATTCGTACTGATACCACAGCACCACGGGATGTCAGCAGTGTTGATTTTAGTAAGGTTGGTTCTCCCGAAATGTATTTTGGATCAACACGGATTCAATACTTGTCTAATATTCCTGCTCAAGCATGTCTTTCCGATGTATGCACCTATAATACCCCTCACGTTGTGGCATTTAATAATTACGCGCTTGATGGAGTGTGGTCTATTGAGCCAGAACGTGCACTTTTGAAAAGTACTCATGGTTCCATCACTCTTAGATTTTCTGCAAGTAAAGTTAATCTTGTGGCGGGAAGCACGCGGCCAGTCAAAGCAAAAGTTTATCTTGATGGTCAGTTGATTCAAAATAATAGTGAAGGTGCTCATGTAACCGATGGTGTTGTTATATTTAATACGTACGATCTCTATAATCTCGTAGACTTGCGTGGTAATTATGGTGAACATACGCTTCGTATAGACATTCTTGATACAGGATTACAAGCGTTTGCGTTTACGTTTGGCTAGTGTCAACACTGTAAAACATAGTGGTAATACTATATGTCAGCGCGGTATACTAAATATATAAAAGTACTGGCGCATGAATTTTAAAACCATTTTCTCACTCTTCTCAACTGAAACCGCCCCCTATATTTTTATTGCGATACTCGGGATTCTTACTATCGGGGTACTTGTCTTTTATTCTCTCTATGATGCGCGACAGATACATTATCGCTTCCTTACGGTAGGTTCTCATAAATTACGAACACCACTCTCTAAAATTAGTGTTGCGACAGCTGAATTACTTCACCGAAAAGAGGCGGCAGATGCGCGGAAAGAAACATATGTATTTGAAAAATATGATGAACGTTTATTGAGACAAATTGCCGTTGAGAACCAGCGTTTAATCGGCTTGGTCAATTTACTTCTAGAAGTTTCCGAAACAGAAGTTGGACATGCTCATTATGACTACACGGAGTTCAACATTATCAAGCTTATTAGCGAAACATTGAGGGCCTATCAAAATAGCCAGTGGCGGAATGATCGTATTTTCCTAGAATTTGAGTCCGCTCTAAAAGAGCTTAGTGTTTATGCTGATCGAAGACGTGTTGGCTCGGCAATTCAAGTATTACTTGAGAATGCTATTACATATTCTCCAGGTGGTGGGAAGATTATTGTTCGCGTCAAAAAACAACGTAATAATGTTATTGTTTCTATTCTTGATCATGGGATGGGAATCATAAAGAGCGAAAAGCGACGTATTTTCAATAAATTTTATCGTGGAGACCGTGCTCTTCGTATGGACACAGAAGGAACGGGGGTAGGGCTTTTTCTTGCGCGACGTATTATTGAAGGACATCGTGGTAAATTATGGTTTGAATCAGAGGGAGAACGGAAGGGGAGTGCTTTTTATTTTTCTCTTCCGCAAAGATAAATATAATATGGATATATGGCAAATATAAATACTGATAAGTATATGTGGGCAGTTGTCGGTATTATTATTACCTTTTTTCTAATTATGGGGTTTGGAGGGAGCTCATTTCTTAAATGGATTAAAGAAAATCGTGATACTAATAACGCTGTCACAACCAGTAATAGCTACACCAATGAAGATTTTAGTTTTTCCTTTTCTTATCCTGAAGATTATATTTTAAATTCTTACATAGCATCGCAGACAGATAATCCGCGTTTAACATTAATTTTGATTCAGGACAGCCTCTATACAAGATTCCCCAAAAAGCAAAATGCTGATGAACTTTCTTCAGGTATAATAGTGACCGTTTTTGACAACGAAGAGGATCTTTCAAGTAGAACGTGGATGGAAGAATCACCTTACTCAGACTTTTCCTCCGGCGATGGACTCTTTACAACAACTCATGTCGCTGGTCTTGATGCCGTGCGTTACAATCTTTCTCTGCCACGCAACGCGGACTCTTTAGTCGTCACGTCTGATGGTTACGTCTACCGTTTTACTGCAATTTATAAAGATGACGCTGAAGTTGATAAGGTTAATTTTGAAAAAATCCTCAGTAGTATCTCATTTGGTATCGAAGCTACAAAAAATCAATAAGTCGCACAAGCTACAAAGCTGTTTAAAGCGTATGAGCGTCACGATGTGCCACATGTCGCTCAGCTTCAAGAATGGCACGGTCCATCATCTCGACAGCTTCAATAGGATATTTCCCATCTGCAGTTTCTCTATCTAAGACAAGAGCATCTGAACCACTGATAATAGCTGATGCTATATCAGAAATATCAGCGCGAGTCGGGGTAGGGCTTGAAATCATTGAATGGAGCATCTCGGTTGTTATAACCGGTTTATGCGCCCAGTTTGCTATAGAAATAATATTGTGCTGTATGTAGGGTATTTGTTCGATTGGGACATCATTTCCAAGATTATCTCGAGCAATCATAATTGCGTCTGCGGTATCAACTATATTGTTTATGTTGCGCAACGCTTCTATACGTTCTATCTTTGCAATAATGCGTGCACGTGAATTTTTTTCCCACAAGATATTTTGTAAATCTTGCACGTCATCACTTGATCCAACATAGGCAAGCGCAACATAATCAATTTCCTGTTCAATTCCAAAAGCAATAGCTTCTCTATCATGCTCGGTAATTGGCGAAAGGGAGCTGTGGCTATAGTGCGAACGGGAATCTTGTTCAATTCGTGGTCCCACGAGGTCTCCAATAATAGGAATATAGCGGTGGTGATCTGACGCTGCAATGCGGAGGTTATGAATCGTGCGCCTATGTTCCTCGAATATCTCTTGCGAAAAATCCAGTCGTATAACATCAACACCTCGATCAATAAGTACGCGTAAATAATCGATAGATCGTGTTAGGGGGCCGATTGTGGCAATGATTTGTGCGCGTGAGTGGTGCATACAATGTGAGTAAAGATAGTTTAAGTGTACCAAAGCTGTAGTCCTATGTGAGGTAACTATCCCCAGACCAGTTTATAGATTTATAGGTCCGTAAGATCTTTCTTCTGATGTTATCCATTTTGGTATTCCGGGGGATCATAGCATATAAAGTTATTCTTAATATACAATATATATCAGGTGCGAGATGGTATACTGCCAGTAATGGCCAACACTCTGTTAATGATACATGATAAAATCTGATATATGAGTCAACGCAATATTGAAACACTGGAGCAATTTACTATTGAAACAATACCAAACCTTGATGTCGCAGTCTTAGGCGCGCTTGAACTTTTTGGAAAAGTCTCACTACCAGTATTTGATTTCAATCATTTCAAAAGACCGCTTGTTATTGGGAGTCTCAATGCCGCAGTGACAGGGGAAATTCTTTTTGATAGCCATGACGCTGTATTTGCGGACGAAAGCGATTTTGAATCGAAGATTCAGGCAACACCAGAAATTGATGGAGTTGTACTTATTTCGGCTTCTGGTGGGAAGCATGCCGTTAGAATAGCTGAAACACTAAAGAAGTATCCTCTTGAAACCTGGCTTTTAACGAACAACGAAGATGCCCGTGCCGGACATTTTATTGAAAGTGAACACATTATCCTTTTTCCCAAGAATCGCGAACCGTATACGTATAATACATCGACATATTTAGGGATGATACTTTCAAAGACAAAAGAAGACCCTGCTCAGATATATGAGTTTTTAACTAAAGAAGTTCACGCAACAATACCTCAAAATTTAGCATCTTTTGATTCATTTTATTTTATTGTACCCACGCAATTTCATCTGGCGAGCGCTTTGTTCATGACGAAATTCGATGAACTGTTTGGGTCAAAAGTATCTTGTCGGGCTTTTACTTTTGAACAAACAGAACACGCAAAAACTGTTGTACCATCTGATAAAGAATTCTTCATCAGTTTCGGTGAAGAAAATAAAGTATTTGGCAATGACGGAACACGATTTTTTGTTCCACTTCCTGAAATATCCGGATATGCTGCTATGGTTGCCATCGGGTACTATATAATTGGATATATTCAACAGCAACATCCGCCCTACTTTAAGGAGAATATCGCTACGTATACAAAATTAGCATCACAATTATTTAATCAACCAATAAATTCTATTGTAGAGTAGTATGTATATTTTGTTCGATATTGGTGGCACTAAAATGCGTATTGCACGTTCAGGTGATGAAATAGCCTTTGATGAACCTCTCCGGTTCGAGACGCCCGCCATCTTCGAGGAAGGGATAAAAGAAATTAAAAGTGCGGTCACCGCACTTGCTGGAGGAGAAAAGATTTTAGGAATGGTCGGTGGTATTGCAGGTACGCTTGATGAAGCCAATACTACATTAGTAAATTCCACGCATTTACCTCAGTGGATTGGTAAGCCTCTTAAAAAGCAGTTAGAAAAGATATTTGAAACCGATATTTTGATTGAAAATGATTCTGCCCTAGCGGGTTTAGGTGAGGCACATTGTGGCGCGGGGAAAGATTCAGAGATTGTCGCTTATATTACTGTTTCAACAGGTGTAGGAGGTGCGCGCATTATTAAAGGAGTATTGGATCAAAGCCGTTTTGGTTTCGAGCCAGGACATCAGATTATTACTGCTGGCGGTGCTCACTGTTTAGAATGCGATACGGTGAAGGCGCAACACACGTCACTTAAAAGTCTTGATGATATTATCTCAGGCACTGCAGTAGAGCGGCGATTTGGAAGGAAGCCCTATGATATCCCTCAGCACGATCCATTGTGGAATCAGTTGGCATATCTTTTGGCGGTAGGTCTTAACAATACCACAGTTCATTGGTCACCGGATGTAGTTATTCTTGGAGGATCAATGATACTTGGTGACCCCTCTATTCCTATGGTAGACATTGAGCGTTTTTTTAACAATATCGTCACTATTTTCCCCAAGAAACCTTTACTTAGAAAAGCAAACTTGAAGGATAGTGGTGGATTGTACGGAGCACGCATACTCCTCAAGCAACAATATGGCATATGATACACTAGTGGCATGAAAACTCGAACAGCTGTCGGCATTATTGCAGGGTTTATCTTGTTTCTTGTCGGTGGGACATTGTGGTATCAAACGCAAGATACGGAAGTGCCAAAACAAGAACCAGTTCTAGAACATCGATATGTTCCGCAAATTATAAATGCCAAGCATCAATTTAAAAACGGATTGCATACTATTGTTGGTGAAGTAGACTTGCCGACATCGTGTTATTTACTGAGTACAGATACGGTTGTTGAGGTGCGTGAACCTCGCGTTGATCGCGCGACAGTTCGTTTTAATACAGCAGGAGATGATGAAATATGCGCACAAGTTATCACCACGGCCCGTTTTAAGGAAACATTTAGTGCACAGGAAAAAACTGAAATCATCGCAACATGGAATGGATTGGATGTTCTTTTAAATTTAATCGAGGCACGTCCTGATGATAATCTAGACAACTTTGAACTTTTTATCAAAGGTTAATTTTTCACTGAATGGCTTGGAAAAGGATGCGTTTATCAACAAAAATTATAGTGGTCATTACGCTGACCCTCTCCTTATTTGTGGTAGGTGCAACATTAAAATATATAGCAGTCATTTCACAGGGCAGTTTATTGACACTGCCATCAACAAGGATTCTCTTTCTTGGTGACGTCATGTTTGATCGTGACATTCGACGTTTAGGAGAGGAAAATGGGTATCAAAGTCTGTGGGGAGATAGCGGGCACGTATTTAAGCGTTACGATGACGTTATTTTTAATCTCGAAGGCCCTATCACAAGTAATCCGTCAGTGAGTCAAAGCAGTACTGTTGGTGAAGTAGAAAACACGACATTTACTTTTTCTGCCAAGGCATTAGAAGAATTACCTGAGGGAACCAATTATATTGCTCATATTGGCAATAATCACATTTTTGATTTTAATGCTCAAGGAGTTTACTTTACCGTGCGGGCATTATCGGCATCGGGAATTTCTTATTTTGGAGATATTGATTCAGATATGTTGTTATCATCTAGTATAACACTTGAAAATGGTGCAGTAACGATCATTAGTTTTAATGAATTCTTGGGAAATGGCAGTAATTATGTGCTCGAAACAATAAAACAGTTTAAGAAAGAGTCGCCATTTATCATTGTTTATACTCACTGGGGAGTTGAATATGAATTTGATCAACCCGAGTATATCGAGAAACTTGCACATCAATTTATTGACGCGGGGGCAGACCTTGTTGTTGGTTCACATCCACACGTTATTGGCAAAATAGAGAATTATAAAGGAAAGCACATATACTACTCTCTTGGTAATTTTATCTTTGATCAATATTGGGATCAACGTGTCCGATGTGGAATTGCGCTTGACGTGAGAATCTTCAATGATGGTTCGGTTGCATTCAATACCATTGAGTCTTCTTTTGCTCATGGGCGTATAGAATGGGGCGTATGCACATAATGAATGTGATATACTGATTGTATGATATCTGATGAAGAGTTAGGAAAGAGACTTGATGAACAGGGTGTTAAGCTGAACGCTATCTTTGCATCAGTTGAGAAGACGAGACGCTACTTTTTAATTCTAATCATTTCTTCTATTGTCATTTTTATTTTGCCGCTTTTTGGCTTACTATTTGCTATTCCTGCCTTTCTCAATAATTACACCAGCGTACTTGGTATTTGATCAGGGACTCTCAATTCCTTTTTGAAAGCTAAAAGCTCGGGGCCTTTGATTTCTCGATACTCATGTGGTTTAAGCTGACCTAGTAAAATATTTAGAATACGTACACGCTTTAAATCACGAACAACGTATCCTAGAGCTGCACACATACGACGTATGTGGTGTGTCTTGCCTTCAGTGATAGTGATACGAAAGCGGTCTTCGTGAGTCTTTTCTATCCGAGCAGGTTTTGTCGTATAACCTTCAATATTTACACCCTTTGCCATCCATTTTAAGAAATGGTTTGAGATTTTCTTATCAACGGTTACAAGATATTCTTTTTCATGGTCTGTTTCGGGGTTTAGCAAAGGCCCGGTTACACGACCATCGTTAGTGAGGAGTATTAAACCATGTGATTTTTTGTCCAAGCGACCAAGAGGGAAGACATCAGTTCTCTTAATATCCATAGCGATATCAATTTCGTCACCCTGTGGTCCCGTTGTCACTATGTTAATAGGTTTATTATAGGCAAGATATATAAAGCGAGTTCGTGATTTACGCTTTTCTACTACCACGGTATCATTTTTTTCTACCATATCACCTAGCTTGGCCTGCTTTTTGTTTATTGTTACAAGCCCCTTCTCTATGAGCTCATCGGCCTTTCTTCTAGTGGCATAGCCATGCAGTGCTAGATAACGGTTAATTCGTATAGGATATTCTAGTTCCATATTCGCTACTATGGCACATTTCTGCTTTTAGTTCATCTTATTAATGATAATGAAATTATATATCCCCACGACATTATATTGCGGATATTACGTGAGCAGGTACTATGGAGAGACAAATAATTTGTCGAATTATATATGCGAAAATTAACACAAACAGAATGGTTGGGGGTTGTGGCAAGTATTTTTGTTGTGGCCATTGTCTTTTATCTATTTACCCCTTTCCACTTTTTTACTAAAAAATCTATGACATCAAGCGAAGGGGAAGCAGTAACAAATATTGTCAGCAATATTGTTACTGACTCAGGTCTAAGTATCAAAGACGTTGTGCGAGGAGAGGGAAAAGAGGCGGTAAATGGGCAGGTTGTTGTCGTTCACTATATTGGCCGTTTGACGGACGGTACGCAATTTGACAGTTCTGTTGATCGAGGTCAGCCATTTACTTTTGTTCTTGGGCGCGGTGAGGTTATTAAAGGATGGGATGAAGGTTTTGCTGGTATGCGTGTTGGTGGAAAACGAATTTTGACTATACCGCCAGAGCTGGGCTATGGCGCAAACGCTGTAGGAAGTATCCCACCAAACTCAACGCTTGTCTTTGAGGTTACATTACTTGATGTTGTTGATCCGTCTACGCTTCAACAATAATTAGGGTTAAAACTTTCTTTATAAATCTCTTGGCATTTGTTTCCGAACGCTGGTGCGTGTATGCTTCGGTGTATGAAAAGATTTTCTTTTTCTGTCGATAAGCGGGGGCCAGGAGGAGCTCGATCAGGCATACTCAAGACACCTCATGGTGATATAGAAACGCCGGCTTTTGTGGCAGTTGGAACAAAAGGTACGGTAAAATCACTAACACCAGAACAGTTACAGGCACTTGGTTGTCAGGTAGTTCTTGCGAATACATACCATCTGTATCTCACACCGAGAGACGAGATAGTTCGTGATGCCGGAGGTATTCATGCATTCATGAATTGGAATGCCCCACTCATGACAGACTCCGGGGGTTTTCAAGTTTTCTCACTTGGTGTTGCTTTTGGTGCGCACGTTAGTAAACTTGCGCAGAAGGATGATCTGGTAAATGGGGTTGCAGTATATGATGAGCACCTCGCAACACAGCATGGGCGACTTGCTATTATTGACGAGGAAGGGGTATCTTTCACGTCACATATTGACGGCACCCTTCATCGTTTTACACCGGAGCGTTCAATTGAAATACAGCATAACATTGGTGCGGATATACTGTTTGCGTTCGATGAGTGTACGTCGCCAGTAGCAGATTATGAATATCAAAAAGAGGCACTGACCAGAACACATCGTTGGGCAGAGCGAAGTCTCAAAGCACATCGACAAAATATTCAGGCACAAAGTCAGCAGGCACTTTTTGGAATTGTCCAAGGAGGACGGTATAAAGAGCTTCGTCAAGATAGCGCCAAGCAAATTGCCAGTATGGATTTTGATGGTTTTGGTATAGGCGGATCTTACGTGAAGGAGGATTTGCAAACGGCTGTCGGTTGGGTTTGTGAGACATTGCCAGAGGATCGGCCACGACATCTCTTAGGAATAGGAGAGCCAGAAGACTTGATAGAGGGAGTAAAAAGGGGAGTCGATCTTTTTGATTGTGTTGCTCCCACGAGGCTTGCTCGTAATGGGACAGTATATACTCACTATGGGAAAGTGAATCTTTTTAATGCAAAATATACCCGTGATTTTTCTAGTATTGATGAACGTTGTACGTGTGCAACATGCGCGCACTATACTAAAGCATATGTTTCCCATCTCTTTCGTTCAAAGGAAATGCTCGCGGCTACATTAGCATCTATACATAATGTTCATTTTATTGTGAATCTTGTTAAGCGCCTTCGCTTAGCTATTCTTGACGAGACACTTGATATGGTTGAAAAAGATTTTTTGAGCACATATAGAGCATAAGCTCATTTGCAATTTTAGGTTGCTTTGGTACTCTTGTTGCGATGACCTGCGTGACATGTTTCCTAGCGGTACTTTGAAATGCAGGGCGCATGGATCATATGTGGATGTGGCCAACGACTTTCATAGATTGGTGACAGTTGGTATGTGCCACAATGATTTGCGCGCAAGTCATCACCTTACCGGCGACTCTCTGTTGTCGGTTCTTTGTTACAATAATCTCATGACGCCTTTTAAGCTTAAATCAGAATATAAACCGGCAGGAGATCAGCCTCAGGCAATTAACATGCTTACAAATGGGCTCAAAAATGGGCTACGCCATCAAACACTTCTTGGTGTAACAGGGTCTGGCAAGACATTTTCTATAGCAAATGTTATCGCGACAATACAAAAACCAACACTTGTCATTGCGCATAATAAAACACTAGCCGCTCAGCTTGCGCAGGAGTACCGTGATTTTTTCCCCAATAACGAAGTGCATTATTTTGTTTCATACTACGACTACTATCAGCCAGAAGCTTATATGCCTGTTTCTGATACCTACATTGAAAAAGAAGCACAAATTAACGCGGAAATAGAACGATTACGACACGCTTCAACGCAAGCATTACTTACGCGCCCTGACACAATCGTAGTAGCCTCAGTATCGTGTATTTATGGCTTAGGTTCTCCAGAGGAATATGAAAAAGTACATCTTAAGTTTGCCATTGGAGCAGCACTTCTACGGGGAGAACTAATTCGTAAACTTATTTCTATCCACTTTGAAAGAACGAATGCTGATCTTTTGCCAGGAAAGTTTCGAGCACTTGGCAATACTGTTGAGATTATGCCTGTGAATGAACGCACTATCTACCGTCTTGAGTTACAAGAAGGCGTAATTGATTCCATACAAAAGATTGATGCTGTGAGCAGGGCACTTGTCGATGTAGTATCTTCCTTTTTCCTCTTTCCCGCAAAGCATTTTATCACTCCTGAAGAAAAACGTGCTCATGCGATTGCTGATATTAGAGCAGAACTCAAGGATCAACTTGCATACCTTGAGAAAGCAGGAAAGATACTCGAAGCGGAGCGCTTAAAGCGTCGAACAAATCAAGATGTTGCGCTCATTCGAGAAATTGGCTATTGCAATGGTATTGAGAATTACTCGAGACACTTTGATGGACGTGCTCCTGGAGAACCACCGCATACATTACTTTCGTATTTTCCTAAAACAACAGACGGGAAACCGGATTTTCTCACAATCATTGATGAATCGCATGTCACCATACCACAACTTGCGGGTATGTACGCGGGAGACAGATCAAGAAAGAATACACTTGTTGAACACGGGTTTCGGTTGCCAAGCGCCGTTGATAATCGCCCGCTTGAGTTTTCTGAATTCGAATCTCGCGTTGGTCAATGTATTTATACGTCAGCAACACCGGGAAGTTATGAATACGAGCACAGCATACCTCGCGAAACTGCTATAGCTGAACAAATAATTCGTCCAACGGGGCTTATTGATCCCAGCATTGATATACGACCGGTAATTGAGCAGGGCTCATATCCTGGGCAAATAAAAGATTTTATTAGCGAAACAGCCAAAGCGGTAGCGGATGGTGGCCGTGTCATGGTAACCACACTCACAAAGAAAATGTCTGAGGATCTCAGTACTTTTTTGAAAGAGCAAGATATTAAGGCGGAGTATATACATAGTGATATTAAAACTATTGACCGAATCACCATTCTTTCAGAGTTTCGGAAAGGAGTCTTTGATGTTCTCGTAGGAGTAAATCTTTTACGAGAAGGTTTGGATCTTCCCGAGATAACACTCATAGGGATACTTGATGCTGACAAAGAAGGCTTTTTACGTTCAGAGACAAGTCTTATTCAGACTATGGGTCGTGCTGCGCGTAATGTGCAAGGGCGTGTAATTCTTTATGCTGATAGTATAACGGGTTCAATGAGACGAGCTATTGATGAAACGGATCGCAGGCGGAATTTACAACATGCGTATAATAAAAAACACGGTATCACGCCGCGTACTATTATTAAAAATATTAAGGATATTACAGAGCAGATGCAAAGCGATCATGCAAAAGCAGTAGGTACGCTTCTTGCTGTCGATAGGGAACTTTATCAAAAAAATCCCAAGAAACTAATTAAGGAGAAACGGCAACAAATGACGGAAGCTGTTAAAATACTTGATTTTGAAACAGCCGCAATTTTGCGTGGCGAGATTCTTGAGCTAGAAAAAATTAATTAATGTAGAAGAACTGGCAGAATCACCTTCTTTTGGCTGTGATCCCTTAATAATGGATAAGAAGGGTGTCTGTGTGGACAGAGAGATACCATGATGGAAAATTTCAATTATGATAGAGATACATCATATTATGCAAACTTTAGAATTTCCTACTCGTTCTTTGATGGCTCTCTCAATCTTAACAGCTATTCTTTTTCTGCTTTTCGCGGTATTTATATTCACTGTTAATGATGACGGTATACGTAAGGGTGCTGAGAGTCTGCAGAGCAGTGGCCTTAAGAATTTTACCATTACCGCGCAAGGCGTGGCGACTATTTTTTGGACAGCACTATTACTTATTGCTGGACTACTATGGACTCGAGTACTGGTTCGTCCCCACTCTCTCATGGAGTCCCTTATTGTCTCAATGGTTATCGGGGTTGTTTTTATAAACCTTTCTCTTTTTTCTGCTCTCTATCTATTTGAAACATCTTCAACGACAACTCAATCAGCTCTTGTTATACTCTCACTTTTTTTATTTATCATTATTGGTTTACTACTCCTTATATTACGTGAAGTAATAACCGCTATGTTTAGCCACTCTTAATTATGCTTGAATTTTCTTTTATACAAGAAGCTATTCCTGATATTTTTTATCTTGCAGCGCATACGTGGGGGGTTGAATTACGATGTCTGTGCCTCTTACCGCTTGTTCTGTCACTTGTTGTTCTTGTTGTAGTGTGTATAAAACTTGTTCATGTAGCTATTATGGAGGAGCGTCATCGAACACTTGTCCTTACATTAATTTGTTTCCTCGGTTTTTTATTATGCATCAGTGGATTTCGTCTTTTCACTGGAGATTTTTCATCAGTAGCAACATTGTATAAACTTTCGTTGGGAATTGAGCTCATTATCTTTATAGGTATATGGTTACTACTTTTCATCCTCTTTCGACCACTATCGCGTGCATTAATATTGTATGGAGGAGTGGGGGTACTTTGTGGCGTTGTGGGATGCGGACTGCTTTTTATGTACAACAGTCTACTTCCAACATTTACTTCTTTAACTGCTGAAACACTTCTGCTCGTCTCAATTGGTTTTATAGGAATATTTATAGAGCACATACAGTCACGACTTGTACCCATAACATCATGACCTTCTTTCTTCGTAATATATCACTTAGCGCTCTCATTTTAGCTCTTTTAGTCGGGGCTCTCTCCGTTTATGTTTCAAGCAAAACGGTATACGAGACAATGCTGAATCGTATTTTTAATGAGCGTTTATTAACCGTAGAGGTTTTGGGTAAAACATCTCTTGAAAATAGTGGAAGTCAAGAGGTATCAGAATTATTACTAAACGATCTAGGGGTAACACTCGGATATGTCCAAACTTCTGAACCGGGCATCTTAACTTTTCGTGTTGTTGATTCACAATCCCGCAAGATTCTCGCAAGTGCTGATACAACAGAGGTTGGTGTAATTGCCAGCGAGACTCTTCCCGCATTTAAACGAGGTGTTGTTTCTATCGAACTACAATCAGGAGGTGAAAATAAGTCGTGGGTAGTGCTTTCTTATCTCGGATCTCATAACAGGTTGTTGTGGATGATCATAGATCAATCATTTTTCATTAATCCCGCTATCATAATAGGTGTACAACAAGCCGCAGTGTTTTTTCTTTCCTTTGGCCTCTTTGCATTTATGTTTTATGCAATTCTGCGCAAGTTCTTTATGCAGCCTATTCGGAAATTAAAGCACGCGTTGAGTACAACTGAACGCGTAGATAATCGCGAAAAGGATGTTGCAGTAGAAGAGACTTTTGGGGAGTTGCTTGAATCATTTAGTACTGTTGCACAGCGAGTCGAGGCAACATTGGAGCATGATAAGGTTATCTCTGAGACAAAATCTGATTTCATTTCAACAACTGCACACCAACTTCGTACCCCGCTCTCGGGTATTAATTGGGCTCTTGGAGCACTGCTTGCAAATGGCGCTAATCTAACTGAGGAGCAACGATCTCTTATTGAACGAGCATCAGAAAAAACAAAAGAACTTGTGGGCATTGTTGGAGAGCTTCTTAGCGCGGCTGGTATAGAGCAAGGGAGATTTGGTTTTCATCCCGAAGAAGTTCAATTAAAAGATGAAATAGATAAAACGATTGCTGAAGAAAAGGAACTTGCTTCAAAGAGCAATGTGACATTGCGATTTGAGCATGCTGATGAGACGTTTCCAACAGTATATGTTGATAAAGAGCGTATTCGGTGGGTAATACGGAATTTAGTAGAAAACGCTATACGATACGGAAGAGAAGGCGGTGAGGTCATCGTGACACTTACCCGTGAACATCAAAAACTGCTTATCTCTGTGAAAGACAATGGCATTGGTATTTCTCCAGAATCTCAGCAACATATTTTTGAAAAGTTTTTCCGTTCCTCAGAAGCTAAACGTAAGCGTAATGACGGGAGTGGCATCGGGCTTTTCATTGTTCGTAACATTATAAACTATCACGGAGGTCGTATCTGGTTTGAAAGCATAGAGGGAGTGGGGACAACTTTTTTCTTTACTATCCCCACCGTTAGACAGGTACCTCAAAAGATTCCTCTTTCTGTGGGAGGAGTAGAGCGGTCTTCTTCTCATTCGGCCGTCATGGAGAATAATGCAGAATCTCCAAAAGAAGATGTGGTACAACCACAAGAATAGCGCTATACTATAATTAATTAATATTACGTGATATATCTATATGAATGATAAAAAAGTACTTGTCATAGAAGACGACACCCTTCTAAAGGATATGTTGGGTCAACAGTTAACAAAAGATGGGTGGCAGGTGCTCCATGCCACCGAAGGTTCGCAGGCTCTTACGCTTGCTGAGGGGGAACATCCCGACATTGTTCTTCTCGACCTTCTGCTTCCTGGGATGAGCGGATTTGAAGTATTGAGCGGGCTTAAAGAGAAAGATGCTACAAAAGATATACCAGTCATTATTCTGTCAAATCTAGGGCAACAGGAAGATATTGACAAGGGTATGAAACTTGGTGCAGCTGATTTTATGATAAAGTCTAATTTTACTCTTGATGAAGTGAGTGAAAAGATAAAAGGATTAGTCAGCGCTTAATAAAAAAATACACACGTATCACAGCAAAAAATCCATTGCGGTAGCAATGGATTTTTTGCTGTCTGTCAGCCGCATCACTGTTCTCTTTTGTCCTATAATCGGCGAATCGCAGTGATTGACATAATAAAGCCTACAAAAGTAACAAGCCACGAGAAGGTAATTGGAACATACCATGTCCCAATAATAAGGTCCCATCCATAATACGCACGAAGGCCATGTAATACTGCAATGAATAAGAAAATTATTGCAGCAACAATTGAATAAAGTCCGCCACGTACTTCAAATTTATGCATAGAGTCAGAAAATAAGTGAATTAATATCTACTTTATCGTATCAGTTAAATTGATATAATTTATATCTTTATGTGGATAAATTATACTTTCTTAAATAACTGGGCCGGTACACTCGCCTGATTTTTAAAAGCATAGTAAACTGTTCTCATTACCCTGTATGTCTAATGGCAGGGAACTTTCTGTTATGAATAAGAAACAAACAACGCCCCAAGATATAATTGTTGTCAAGGGTGCAAAGACTCATAATTTAAAAAATGTGACGGTTGAGATGCCTCGTAATAAGATGGTGGTCTTTACGGGGTTATCAGGTTCTGGGAAATCATCTCTTGCGTTTGATACTATTTTCGCCGAAGGACAGCGACGTTATGTCGAATCACTCTCAGCTTATGCACGTCAGTTTCTTAATCAAATGCAAAAACCTGATGTTGATGAAATAACAGGTCTTTCTCCCGCAATTTCGATTGATCAAAAAAGTAGATCAAATAATCCACGCTCTACGGTTGCCACAATTACTGAGATCTATGATTACCTGCGCATTCTTTACGCCCGCATTGGACAACCCTATTGCCTCAAGGATGACACTCCTATTAAAAAGCTATCACAGGAGGAAATTATGAGGGTTATTATTAAGGCTGTCGATACAGCAGATATAAAAAAGACAGAAAAGAAGGTCCTCGGTGTTCCTTATACTGATCAAAAATTACAAATTTATGCGCCCGTTATTGTTGGTCGAAAGGGTGAATACTACCAGCTTCTCTACGATCTTTTGAGTAAGGGTTATCGAGAAGTTCGTATAGATGGAAAGGTATGGAATTTACGTGAGCAAATTACCCTTGATAAAAACAAACGTCACGATATTGATGTCCTTGTTGATGAGATATTCTTAAGTGAATTTCATAATAATAAGAAAGATGCTCGAGAACGTCTCTCGGAAAGTATCGAGCGAGCTTTGCATGAATCAGATGGGTTAGTAAAAATTTTGAATCAATCGAAGGACGAGCAACTTTTTTCATCAAAATTTATTTGTCCGAATGATGGAAGTTCATTTCCAGAGGTTGAGCCACGTCTTTTTTCATTTAATTCACCCTATGGAGCATGTCCAGAGTGCAATGGCCTTGGCACTAAATATTTTTTTGGAAGTGAACCCTGCCCCGTATGCGGTGGCGCGCGATTGCGTCCAGAAGCACTTCGTGTCTATTTGCGAGGATCAAAGAAGGAAAAGAATTTTCCTTTAGGGAAAAATATTGTTGATTTTACATCATTAAGCATTCGGGATGCGCGAGACTTTATTGACACCCTCGAGCTCTCTACCCAGCAAAAAGATATTTCACGAGCCATCATCAAAGAAATACAGAATCGCTTGCAGTTCATGCTTGATGTTGGCATTGAGTATTTAACACTTAACCGTCGTGCGAATACGTTATCAGGTGGTGAAGCTCAACGTATTCGACTAGCAAGTCAACTTGGATCAGGACTTGTCGGTGCTCTCTATGTGCTTGATGAGCCTACCATTGGTCTTCATCAACGAGATAACGATCAACTTATTAAGACACTCGTTAATCTCCGAGACTTAGGAAATACAATCATTATTGTTGAGCATGACGAGGATACTATCTATGCATCTGATTATCTTGTTGATCTTGGTCCTGGTGCTGGCGTACATGGTGGGGAAGTTGTTGTTTCAGGAGATCTTGAAAGATTACTTACAGCTAAAACTAACGCATCCGGATCACTAACACTTGACTATTTGCGTGGTGACAAAAAGATTGAGATTCCATCAAAGCGACGCACGGCGCCGAAGGGTTCAATTACTATTGAGGGCGGTAGAGCTTTTAACATAAAAAACATGCGCGTTGATTTTCCCCTAGGAAAGCTTATTACTATTACGGGTGTATCTGGTTCAGGAAAATCAACATTAATGTATGAAATCCTTTATAAAAACTTGCAGGCACGGTTTGATAGGAAATATAGAAGTGCCACAGTACACAACGCCACACGAATAACAGGAACAGAGTATGTGGGGCGCTCCATTCTTATCGACCAATCGCCAATTGGACGCACTCCTCGCTCCAACCCGGCTACCTATACAGGAGCATTCACATTTATCCGTGAACTATTTGCAGAAACAGCTGAGGCACGAGCACGAGGATGGAAGCCAGGACGATTTTCTTTTAATGTCAAAGGTGGCCGTTGTGAAGCATGCCAGGGGAATGGGACTATTGCCGTTGAAATGCATTTTCTTCCCACGGTATACGTAGAGTGTGATATTTGTGGGGGTAAGCGTTTTACGAAGGAAACACTTGAAGTTACCTATAAACATAAGAATATTTATCAGGTGTTACGCATGACGATTGAGGAGGCCCTCACATTCTTTGAAGATATCCCAGGCATTCATGATCGGCTTAAGACGCTGTATGAAGTAGGACTTGGGTATCTCGAACTCGGTCAGTCCGCAACAACACTTTCTGGCGGTGAAGCACAGCGAGTAAAGATATCATCAGAACTATATCGACCGCATCTTCAAAAGACTATCTACTTACTTGACGAACCAACCATTGGTTTGCACTACGAGGATGTTCGGAAACTTATTGAAATATTGCAACGGCTTGTTGATAGTGGAAACACGGTTGTCGTTATTGAACATAATATGGACATTATAAAAAGTGCTGATTATGTAATTGATATTGGGCCAGATGGAGGGAATGGTGGCGGGACAATTGTTGCAAAGGGTACGCCAGAAGAAGTCTCACGAGTAGAGAAGTCATATACTGGTCAGTATTTACGAAAGGTACTCAAAAAACATTAGAATGTATAGGCGCATATCTCCTCACTACTATCCTCGAGCATGAATGTTAAAGATTTCAAACATAAGAAATTGCCAGATTCTCCTGGCGTCTACTTTTTCCTTGGACTACATCAGCAGATACTTTATATTGGCAGAGCAACATCGCTTCGCGACAGAGTAAAAAGTTATTTCAATAAAGATATAGTGAAGACGCGTGGTCCCATTATTCAAAAAATGGTACATGAAGCTGTATCAATTGATTATCGAGGCACCGATTCTGTTCTTGAGGCACTTATATTGGAAGCTAGCCTTATTAAAACACACAAGCCACTCTATAACTCACGAGATAAAGACGACAAAAGCTATAATTATCTTCTTATAACAAATGAGGCGTACCCTCGAGTATTAGTAGTGAGAGGTAGGGAGCTTGATCAAAAATTTAAGGCAAAAGATATTAAGCATGTTTTTGGCCCGTTCCCTGAAGGCAATTTATTTAAGGAAGCTGTTCGTATTGTGCGGAAGATTTTCCCATTTCGTGACACATGTGTTCCATTTGATGAAGTCAAAAAATCAAATAAAAATAAAAAACCATGTTTTAATGCGCAAATAGGACTGTGTCCTGGGGTTTGTAGCGGGGTTGTCACGCGACGCACCTATGCTCGTACAATTCGAAATATTAGACTCATGTTCGAGGGAAAGAAACGAACACTCGTCACGATGCTTACGAAGGAGATGGCTTTGTTGGCAAAGCGACATGCCTTTGAAGAAGCACAGAAGGTTAAACAAACACTATATGCGCTTAAGCATATTAATGATGTAACACTTCTCAAACGTGATATTCGCGAATTAACTCGCGGGCATGGAATATTCCGCATTGAAGCGTATGATGTTGCACACACAGGAGGAAGTAAAACCGTTGGTGTTATGGTTGTTGTTGAAAACGGAGAGCTTAAAAAATCAGATTATCGAAAATTTCGTATACGAGATACTCATGGTATCAACGACATAAGGTCGCTTGAAGAAATACTTCGGCGACGGTTTAATCATGCAGAATGGCGACTCCCGAATGCTATTGTAGTTGATGGCAGTCGTACTCATATACAGAGTGCTAAGCGTATACTTCATGAATTTGGGTATGCAATACCTATTGTTGCACTTGTAAAAGATGCATACCATCGGCCTCGTGAAATATATGGAGATAATTCTCTTGTGAGAGAACATGAGGATGAGATCATGTCTGCCAATAGTGAGGCCCATCGCTTTGCTATTTCCTATCATCGCACAGAGCGTGACCGCCTGTAATAAAGCAACCACTAGAGTTTAGTTTTTTTGGCGTGATATACTTTTTTCATGAGTAAAGTACGAGTTGCAGTGTTGCGGGGTGGTCCCTCAACTGAATACGACATATCGTTGAAAACAGGGAATGCTGTTCTTTCTCATTTAAATACCGAGAAGTATGTTCCCATTGATGTTTTTATTGATAAAACAGGAATCTGGCATGTCTCTGGTTGTCCAAAGACTCCCGGCAACATCCTAGAACAAGTTGATGTTGTTTT
>Ga0209542_10002495_pt1 | contig 41082 bp, 41 predicted proteins | sample RifCSPhighO2_01_FD_184028 | JGI IMG/M metagenome (GOLD analysis project Ga0209542, IMG submission 184028) | Soil microbial communities from Rifle, Colorado - Rifle CSP2_plank highO2_0.1 (SPAdes) (version 2) | ecosystem: Environmental > Terrestrial > Deep subsurface > Rock core/Sediment ... | reverse complement strand
ATAACTTACCGATAGTGGCGTTACAGGTTTGGAGATTGGCTCCGTAGAGTTGGGAGGCGCTTGCGTAGCCACTAGCTTCAAAGTTAGAAGAAACGGAAGCACTGCCCGAAACATCTAAGCTGACGGCTGGAGATGGTTTGTTGATTCCGACTCTGAAGTTAGTCGCATCGACAAAGAAGGTATTTGAAATTGATGCCGTGATTCCTGATGAACTGGCTATCTCAAAGAAAGTCTCCGGAGTAAGATCGCCGAATCCGAATCTTCCCAGCGAGGTGGAAGCAAAGATAAATCTACCGGTGGAGTTGTCTTGGAATAAGACATCGTTATTGAAGATCCAGTCTCCGGTCACGGTTTCATTCTGAGATAAAGAAGCCGGACCTCCTGATCCCCAGTTAATATCAATATCATAGTAGCCTGCGGCATTGTTAGTTACAGTAAACTTGCCGGCATCAAAGGATACGGATGACCTGAGAACTCCTCCATTATCAAGAGTGTCAGAAGTGAATATTTCGATTGCCGTTCCTCCTCCGCCTCCGGTCTGGTCTGCTGCACAGGAGAACTTACCGGTTGAGGCGGTCCATAAGAGTTTATCGGCTGTAGTGCTTGAACAACCATCCGTTCTGGTAGCATCAGCGAAGGCAAGACCTCTGAAAGCAGAAGCACTGGCATAACCTGTTACTTCAAAGTTAGAAGAGACAGAAGCACTGCCCGAAACATCTAAGCTGACGGCGGGGATTGGTTTGTTGATTCCGACTCTGAAGTTAGTCGCATCAACAAAGAAGGTATTAGAAATACTTGCCGTGATTCCTGAACTGGATGCTATCTCAAAGAATGTCTCAGGAGTTGAGTCTCCGAGAGAGAATCTGCCAAGAGAGGTAGAAGCAATGGTTAGGAATCTTGTTCCGAGATTATTGTAGAATTCTAGGTCATTGGAGAAACTTGCTCCGGATCTGAATTCCCAGAAACCGGTGATTGATTCGTTGGCTGATCTGGAGGCGGGACCGTTGGTGTAATCTATGCTGACTACAACTTCATGGGAACCTGAGGGAATCACATCAAATCCATTGGCATTAAAAGATATTGATGCCACTGGATTTAATATGCTGGTCAGGCCTTCTTTGACTTGAAGAGCGGAACCGGAGCCTGATCCTCCGGTAATGGTAGTGCAGGAGAATTTGGCGGTAGTAATGTCCCACTGAAGAGCGTTGCCGGAAGAGGTGTTGCAGTCGGTTAAGCCGGCGCCGGATAAACCTGAGAAGGAAGCTGAGCCGGTTACGGTCAGACCAGCTGTAGTTAAGTTAGTGATGGTTGCGGTCTGAGTGACAGTAAGTGTTTTGGTTGTGATGTCATCGGGGTTGATGACAACGGTCGGACGGATATTCGGATCAGCCGGCATAAGCTGGATGAAGGGGTTAAAAGCCGGGGGCTGGACAACTGTTGAGTCTATGCCGGCAACCTGCAGGGTTAATGAATCCAGCTTGGCGTTGATTTGACTGATCCGGTCATAGATTGCGTTAAGCTGGGAGGGGGTGAGGTCTTGAGTGACTCTTACCTCTTCGATGGTCTTGGCGCTTTGACCAGATTTACCGGCATCGCCTTTTTCTCCTTTTTCTCCTCCGATAACGGTGACATAGATTGATTCTCCAAAGGGGTTAGTGAATTTATTCCAGAGATAGGCGATGGGAGATTTGATTGAGTTGCCCAGAGAGTAGATTCCTTCTCTGAAGGCAGAGGGGCCGAAGGGCCAGAGATAGAGGAAAATTAAAACACCGCCTAACAGTAGTGAAGCTGTGAAGGCGGTGTTGATTCTTTTTGTAAGTTTTTTTTCTGCGCTTAAGGAACTTTTATGATAAAGAACTGTTTCATCAGGGCTTAATAAGCCCTGATGATGTAAAGGCTCGCCGTCACTGATGCTTCGACGAGGAATGGAAAGAACTGTGTCCGGCCGAGTTTTCGGTTCCGCCGTAATTACGCGCGGCGCCGAAAGCTCGGCCGGATCTGATATTTTCTCGGTTTTTTTAAAAACCAAGGGAATTTTACTTGCTGATGTTCCTAAAGAAACCTCCTCCCCTTCTTTGGTTTTTTGATTTTCTCTAGATAAAACCTCGGATTCTTGATTCTGCTCACCCAACATCGTTGAGGACAAAATCGGAACAGGCCTAGACACTGTTAAATCCGCGACCACCTCAGAGGAAGAAGAGAGATTGCCTTGTCTGACCGCTGATAATTCTTTCGATTTAGCTGAGTATCTTTTTTCACTAGCGCTAGCAAGAGAAGAAACGTATTCTTTCAAAGAGTTCTCGAAAGCATACCACTGGCCATACTTACCATACCGCATAGCCTCAATTCGGCCGGTTCTTGAAAGCCACCCGATATAGTCTTTAGCATAGCCATATTTTTCGGACAGAACGATTAAAGAAAAATACCCCTCCGGTAAAAGCGAAAGTTGATCAGGCTTCCCTGATTTTTCTTTTTTGACTAATTTTTTCTCTTTTGTTTTCTTCATAAACTCAATGGCAATAAAAACTCCATTGAGCGCAGAAAATTTTTCAATGAACTTACAAAAAAAAAGAATTGTTGTCGAGACTCTCGAGAAATACGAGAAGTTCAGCAACTATGTATATTATATTAGATTTACCTTAAGCCGTACAACCTTACTTATCCACAAAAAACAGCCTTAAATTTCCTGCTGATTTTACACACTAAAATGTCCTTAAAATTGAGTCTCCGATCCCTATATGTTAAGGCCCCATAGCGGAGCCTTGTTCATGGGACTATTTAGGGCCTAGATGACACGCTCCTAAAAACGCTATATATGGGGCTAAAAGTATAGTAATATGCTAGTAAATTAAACTAGACAAAGCCATTAGAAAAACCGGTAAGCAGTAAACTATCCACTCTGATTCAAACGGTGATTAAAATTGCTGATGAGAACACGACTTTGGATACATTCTAAAGTTCATATGCTGAGGATAACTTTATAAAGGTTAATAGATTAAGCCTCAAAGAATATTAAACTATACTACTTGCTTAGCCAGAACCCATTAAATCGTGGTTAGTCTCCTTTACCTATCTAGAGTATTTCTAATACTGGGTCCGGCAATATTAATTCGCTAAGAACAGCTAACTTTTCTTAATGACTATTCGGGGAGATAGTCGCACAACATAGTTTATTCAAAAAGTATGTTTTTTATTTTTACTACGAGATCCACGAGATGACTAGGTATCATATGAGTTACTTGATTAGACGGTCTAAAGTTGCAGTTGCTGTTTTGTCCCATGTAAAATCAGCGGCTAATTTTTGTCCTAAGGCGCTTATTTTATCCTTAAAACGCTCATCGTCCAGAATATTTGAAATAGACAGGCATAAATCGCTGATATTATGAGGGTTTATTAAGATTCCCCCTTTTCTTACTACTTCCGGGAGTGAAGATGAGTGGGAAACAACTACCGGAGTGCCACAAACCATTGCTTCAAGAGGCGGGAAACCAAATCCTTCAAAAAAAGAGGGATATACAAAAGCAGATGCTAAACCATAGAAAAAGCTCCGGTCTTTATCGGGGATATAATCTTTAAATATGACACTCTCATTATATGTAGACCTGAGAGCTTCTGTTGCTATACCCTCATCGAGCCATCCCCTTGAACCCACTATTACCAAGCTGAGATCTTTATACTTTTTCTTTAGAGCTTCGAATGCTTTTATTATGCCAACAATATTTTTTCGAGGCTCCAGCTTGCCTAAAAAAAGTATAAATTTAGAGGGAAGTTTATTAGCCAATCTGAAACTCTCCAGCTCCTTGTCAGTAGGCCTTTTGATCGATGGGGAGACTCCGGAGTAAATTACAGAAACTTTAGTTGGATCAACACCATAAATACTAACGAGGTCATGTTTAGTTGAATCAGAAACAGCGATTATTCTGTCAGAAAACTTCGATTGCCATCTGGGTTTCATTTCTATAGTGTGCCATAGGCTTCTTTGCCAAGAAAAAAATTCGGGAAAGTGGACATAAGATAGGTCATGAAAGGTTGTTACTCTTTTACAATCCGGTGAAAGAGCAGCTAAAAGAAAATGAGGCGAGAAAAAGACATCAACACCGCCCAGTATTTTGTCCACTTGAGGACGATCAAACAAAAATGAAGAAGTGCGCAGTAATTTATTCGGTATCTTAAACTTATGAACTTCGATATTAGGTTTTAGTAACCAATCATAGCTGTACAGTAAATCCTTTTTTCCTGAGCTAAAAAGCTTGTATTTTATTGACTTATCGAGCGGAAGCATATGAGAAAGGAGATTCTCCGTATATTCCTCTATACCGCTCTTTACCCTGTTTTCCAAAACTCGAATGTCGATACCGATTACCATCAAACAAGCTCGAAATTTGAAGATTTAAAACAATTTATTTCTACTGTATTTCAACCTTATTTCTATTGTATTCCTGAAATGAGTTGAAATACGTTCCGCAAAATATATGGGAATATATTGTTTTTAATCTCGTGTTTCGGATTTTAACTTTTCTAGTACTTTTTCTTTAAACACCCCTATATTAAACTTCTCGGCTTGATTACGGCATATAACCGGATCAAAATTATCGGTATTAAAGCTTTCTAAAACTTCCAGCAATGCTTCTTCTCTTTGCTCGTTAAAGAAGAGGCCCGTCTTCCCTTCTACTACAGTCTCCATCGCTCCCCCGCTACGATAAGCAATCACGGGTCTACCCGAGGCCATAGCTTCTAGCGGGACAATTCCAAAATCTTCCTCCTGAGGAAAGATGAGGGCTTTAGTATGGGAATATAAATCAGCTAGCCTCTTATCTGAAACGAGTCCTAAAAATTCTATATTTTTATCAGCTATTTTCCTTAGTTTATTAATTTCAGGACCGGTTCCAGCAATCTTCAAGGGCCAGCCTAGTTTGTTAAAAACTCTTATAGCCAAATCAAATCTCTTATAAGAAACCAGCCGGCCGGTCATAAAAAAGTAATTGTTTATCTCTTCTGAAACATAAAACTTATCGGTATTAACCGGGCAATAGATGACTTCCGAATCTCTGGAATAGTACTTTTTGACTCTATTCCTGACAAAATCAGAGATTGACCAGAATTCATCAACCCTTGATGATGCTTCCCTGTCCCATAAACGAAGGTAGGTTATAAGGGGCTGAGAAAATAACTTAATAGGCCATGGATAGCTGAAATCTTCAACGAATTTCTGACTATCGTCCCATAGAAAACGGGGCGGAGTAAGACAATAGCATATATGCCTTGTGCTCGGTTTGGTAATAATACCTTTTGCGAAAGAGGCAGATATGGAGATAACCACATCAAATTCAGAGAAATCAAACTGTTCAACGGCTACCGGCATAAATACCGGAAAAAATCGGTGATACTTTTTAATAAAAGGGGTTTTTTGTAAAAAAGATGTTCTGATGTCTTTACCCTCAAAAACCCCTCCGGTCGCTTCGGTATCATAAAAAAGAGTGTATATGGGTGCCTCCGGAAACATTGCACTCAAAACCTGAAGCACTCTTTCAGCTCCGCCGAATTGATTTAAGTATTCATGGGCTAATGCTATGCGCATTTAGGCTGTAGCCTAGTTTAGGTAGTATATAGCATGGTTTACGGAATTTAAAATATTTTTCATACCCACGCTACTTTCTACATTCTACTTGCTACTTTCTTTATACGGCGCTTCTATCAAAAAACATCTTTAGCACAGTTTTTAGGATTATTTTTGTATCTAGCCATAAAGACCAATTGTCGATATAGAAACTATCTAAAGTAACTTCCTGTTCAAAATTTAAATCAGAACTTCCTGAAGTCTGAGCCAAACCGGTTGCTCCGGCTTTGACTGCTAAAACTTTCTTCTGGTGCCTCCTGTAAAGCGCTATTTCGTCAGGCTGGTGCGGTCTTGGTCCGACAAGGCTCATCTCACCCTTTAACACGTTGATCAACTGGGGAAGCTCATCAATCCTTATCCTTCTCATCAACCTTCCTATATTTGTGACTCTAGGGTCGTTTCTCATCTTAAAAAGCGGGCCGTCGCTTCTCTCATTAAATGAAGCTAAAAGAGGTTTTAACTCTTCTGCATTTTCTATCATTGAACGAAACTTGAGAAGATAAAACTCTTTTCTTCCGCTTACCCGGCCTAAACGAGCAAAGATCGGCCCCTCCGTTTCCCATTTGATCATGAGAGCTAAAAGTCCGAAAAGTGGAGATAGGATTATCAGGCCGGCTAAAGACCCAACAATATCGATCACTCTTTTAATAACCTTCCCCCAGCCGTCAAGGTTAGTTCTTTTAATTTCTATAATCGGCAGACCTTCAAAAATATCTATGTCAAAATTACTAGCCAGGAGGTTAGATCCGGTCGGAATGAGTTTAAAAATTATGTAATGCTCATGGCAAAGATTTACCACTTCCGAAATTTGGTTCTGAGGGTAGTCATTCTGAGCCAAAAGAACTTCATCAATCTGGTATTTCTCGATCAGCACTCTTAGTCTTTCGATATCGGGAGAGTCTACCGCTTCGACGATTCTATAACCCAAAGACAAGTCTTCGGCCATAATTGAAACAAGAGCCGAAATTGCATTGCTTTTCCCAATAATTATTATTTTGTGAGCGCCGAAGTCGTACTTAGCAACAGCTACAGCCTGAACGTATCTGATAATAAACCTTCCAATAAACACAAAAATAATGCCAAAAAACCATCCGCCCAGAATTAAGAATCTTGAATCGAAAAGCTCCTGCCGCAAGAAAATATAAATGATTACTGCTAAAATAGCGGCTGAGGAGGCAAAAATTACTTTGGATAGTTCTTCGAAAATCCTGATCCTGGTTTTTATCGAGTAAAGTCCCGAGAAAGCATAGCTGGCAATAAAAATAAAAGACACCGGTACGGCTAGATAGAGAAACTTGCTCAACGGTAAATTAAATTCAAAAAGCACCGGCCTAAAAGACGATAGAATTTCCGTTCTTAAAAAGTACGTCACCAAACCAGCTAATATAAGCATTAGGGAATCAACCGGCAGACGCAGAACATTAAAGAATAGGTCAGATTTTTTCATAAAACCAGAGGTTCAACCTCTAAAATACCCAAGGTTGAATCTCGCAAAACTACCACAAAGAAGGAGCTTTTTCAAACGAAAACTTCCCTTTCGGGAAGTTTTCGGCCTTGTAAAACGTAAGCCGAGTTCTGTTATCCCTTTCGGGATGGCAACAATTTATCTGTGATCGATATCACTACCGACCTATAGCGGTCTAACTTTTCGAATCCTTCAACAAGCTAAGGACAAGCCTCAACTTATCAAGAAAACGCTGACCTTGCACTCAAGTAAGGGTTTAGCCGTTTCATCTCTGCTTTTTTATCCTTATGGCAGAGCTAAGCCAACTACGTTAGGACTGGGCTTTCCTTCACCTTTCGGTTCAGGACGTTTCTGCTCGCACCTCTTGGATCACTCCAGATGGGAATTACCCACTACTCGTCCGCTCCATTGAAGCGGTAAGTGCTCGGACTTTCCTCTGTGGGTTGCCCCACAGTAGTTGCCTCATTTACAAGGTACTGTGATTATAACATACCCAGACACTAAATTCAATCTATCTATCGAGCTTATCAATCTATCGAGGTTGAACCTCATTATATTATCTGATAGATTAAAACTCATGATAAAACCTCCATTCATAGATAAAGAGATTTACCATATATACAATCGGGGGGTAGAGAAAAGAATTATATTTAATGACGACAGAGATCGGTTTCGTTTTATACATAGCCTATTTCAGTTTAATGACACCAATCCGACCCCTACCAACAACTGTTACTACTACTCTAGATCTCCCGAGTATAATGAGTATAATGAGGTTGAACCTCATTATACTCGGGAGCCTCGCAAGCCCATCGTGGATATATTGGCATTTTGTCTTATGCCCAACCACTTTCATTTAATGCTTAGACAAAAACAGAAAAACGGCATAGTCAATTTTATGAAAAAACTTGGGACCGGCTATACAATGTATTTCAACAAAAAACATGAGAGAGTCGGTCCCCTATTTCAGGGTAGGTTCAAGGCAGTTCATGTCGGTTCTGACGAGTATTTCAGATACCTTTGCCATTACATACATTTAAATCCCCTCGATATGAATACGCCAGAGTGGAGAGAAGGAAAAATAAAAAATTTCAACTCTGCAATAGATTATATCGAGAACTATAGATGGAGCAGTTTACAAGACTATTCAAATATCAAGAACTTCCCTTCTGTTATTTCTAAAAACCTAATATCTGAAGTATTTAATAACAGATACAAACAGGATCTTCAAGCATGGATAAAAGATTTTAATCTTGAACCGGTGCGGGATTTACTCTTAGAATAAATGAATATAATCAAACCTGACCAACCTAATGAGGTTCAACCTCATTAGGTTGGTTTTTGTCTATCTGCCCATGTTGTAGAGTTTTTGAATTTCCGCGGCGGAAAGGGCTCGGTTATAGATGCGGACGTCGTCAATTTGGCCGTTTAAAAAATTACCCCCGCCATTTGGTTCGGAACCAATAGCAACATTATTGGAAGTATTTGCAATTGAAGTAGTTTCCGATCCTTCTGTTATACAGGATGCGTCGATACATAACATTGTATAATTTTCAGAATCACTGTACACTGCCACAACATGATGCCAACTATTTATATAACTGTAGGCAGTTGATTGCATAATAACAGTATTATCTTGGTTAAGTCGTAATAAGCCCCCGCTAACATCGAATTCGTATTCACTACCTTTCACAATTATTCGTTCTGCCGTAGTGCTAGTTAAATAAATCCACGCTGCAATAGTAATAACCCCATTTGTTTGTATTGAACTATTATTCGGAATTGCAACATAATCATTACTCCCGTCAAAACTCAATGCTTGGCCGAGTTTGCCGATGGTGGTTGTGGGACCGTTGGTGAGGGTGCCGTGGTTGTTGTTGCCGGATGAATCTTTTGCTCTAGTCCCGGAAATATTAGGACCGTCGAAATTCCAATACCCGACGAGTCCTTTGGTTAACGAATCGGTCTGCGAGGAATTATATTTTGATTGAGTTAATTGATAGAGACGGCTGATTTCGGCGGCCGAGAGGGCGCGGTTATAGATGCGGACGTCGTCGATAATAGCATTGATAAAGTTTGGGCTACCAATTTGAGTCGCTCCACCAATTTGAGTTTGTATATTGTTTCCTGTGATACTATTATCATGAGAGCCAACAGAACCAGCAATACCATCAACATAAGCCGTAATAGCGCTGGTTGTTACTACCATAACCGCATTGTGCCATTGGCCATCATGAAAAGTCCCATTTACAGTTGAAGATTGAAAGGCTCCGTCATAAAGACCAGCTATAAGACCTGCTGGATTTGTGGTTTTTATATATATCTCATAATTGATATTGGTTATGGATGACCATTTTGACAAAAGACGTTCTGCATTTGTCTGGTTTGTCGTCTTAAACCAGAGGCTAATACTGAAAGGACCGGAAGTAAAATCTATATCACCCACGTCTACGCGGTCATTCACCCCGTCAAAATTCAGCGCCTGACCGACTTTGCCGATGGTGGTGGTGGGACCGTTGGTGAGAGTGCCGTGGTTGTTGTTGCCGGAGCGGTCTTTGGCGCGGGTGCCGGAGATGTCAGGACCGTCGAAGGTCCAGTGGCCGACGAGGCCCTTGTCAAAAGGTTCGGCAGACGTTCCCCGATTTGCCGTCGAACCAAGCCCGATGCGATAGAGACGGGCAACATCCGTGGCCAAGAGAGCGCGGTTGTAGATGCGGGTTTCGTCAATCTGGCCAAGAAATGGCCCAAACGGTAATGGCCATATTCCGATACTTAAACCCCGATCGCTACTCGACGTATTGATAGTTGCAGAAGTTGTTAAAGTCTTATCTAGTCTTCCATCAACCCATATTTTACATGTATTAAGATTGTTTCCAGAACAAGTAATGGCTACATGGTGCCATATATTGTCTCCTACTGCAGTTACAGCCGATTCGGCAGATCCTTCAATTCCGATAGATAAAGTGTTGCTAGTGTTTATACTAAATGTGAAACGTTGTCCTGCTACACTATCCGATCCCCAAGAAGTAATAGTTCTATTGGTTGCAGAAGATGTGACTTTTACCCACACACTGACTGTTCTGGGATTACCACCGGACACAGGAACAAAAGATCCCATATTTACCCAGTCATCCACCCCGTCAAAACTAAGGACTTGGCCGACTTTACCGACAGTTTTAGTAGGACCACCAGTCAGAGTCCCCACGTTATTATTCCCCGAACAATCAGGAGCATTGGTATATGAGCCGTCGAAGGACCAACAACCCACTAACCCTGCGTTTAAACCAAGGTATGCTGGCGACTTAATGATAGTTCCGGCGTGGGTAGTAGAAGAAAGTAGTATGTAGAATGTAGTAAGTAGTATGGGTAGAAATAGAGGTTTGAAGAATTTAGGATTAATTTTCCTTACTACGTACTGCATACTACATCTCAAAAGCATGTAGTATGGTAAAGATTTTAAGAATTTAATTTTCATGCACAGCTCTAATACTTTTAATTAATCCGTTCAATAATTTACTAATTATTACAGTCCTTTCTGCTATTTTATCAAAACTTTCTTTATTAAGATATTGAACATCTCTTGAAATAAGTAACTGATTTTGCACTTCTGTTAATGAACCTAAAGACATTGAATAGAACTGAGCTTTTTCTTTTAGAGATTGCCGACTAAAACCTTCGGCAATATTAGAGGTAATCGAAACAGCTGCTCTTCTAATTTGGTTTGTTAAGCCAAACAGCTCTTCTTTAGGAAATTTTTTTGTTAATTCATAAATATCAACAACTAAACTATGGCCCGTCTTCCAGGCATTTAAATTAGTGAATGATTTTATTTTATCTTTTTCTTCCATGCTACATGCTACATACTACTTACTACAATCTATTTCCACTCCCACTTTTCCAGGGTCTCAATTATCAATTCTTCCGCCGTTTTTGGGCCGACTATTTGGTATAGCTTCCCTCCGTGAACTGTCCAGGCTTCGAATGTTTCGCCCATGTCCTCGTCGTAACCGTTGAAAACGAGGGTTTTTGAACCGTCGAGGTCGGCGTTCTTGGGGTCGTTGATTTCGGCATCCGGCAAGTCCTGCCAAATCCGCTCAGGAGTAATGGATCCTGACTCATCCCAATCTATAATAAATATCTGAAAACCGCTCCCATTCTCGTTCTCTATTGTTACTGTTTCTGTGCTAACTCCATCAAGTTCTGCCGGAACAGAAGTCACTTTGTATCCGCTTGAGTATTTAAAAGAAAAACCGTCGCCGGAATATAACTCTTTAAGCTGGCCGAAAACAACCGGTTCGGCAAAAACCGGATCAGGCTCGATAGGAGCTAGCTGTTCTTCGGACGACAGTTCGGATGGAGATAGTCCAAATTTATTGAGGTCAGACCTCAATAAATAGTATGCTCCGGCTCCGATGATGATTATTATTGTTGTTACGACAAGAAGTTTTTTCATGCTACTAATTTAAAATGTAAAAATCAAAATGGAAAATGACAATGTAAAATCATAAAATTTTAAGATTTTGAATTGTAATTTTTATTTTTGATATTTAAATTTTGCATTTTATAGACCCAATTTATTCCCCTCCCTATCCAGAACCTGATTAACCAGCTTATCGGCATCTTCATTTTTGCCCCTTAAAACATGCTTAAATTCGACTTTTTTAAAATCAAGTCTGAGGTTATGAACTTCTAAGAACAACTTCTGCATACCTTCGTCTTTCACTTTATATTCATGATTAAACTGCTTTACTAAAAGTTCGCTGTCCATATAAAAAACCACCGAGCTTTTTTCGGCACTATCGTTGCCAACCAGTTGTTTTAATTTTTTTAATCCAAAAATAACTGCCTGATATTCAGCCTCGTTATTTGTTTTTACACCAATGTATTCTCCGTATTCTTTCTTCCAGCCCAAAGAATCGAGGTCGGACCGGGTCTCCGAGGTCGGACCTCGAAGATTTCTAGAGGTCCGACCTTCTTGTCCGACCTCGGCGGAGATAACGACGCCGATAGCGGCCGGACCGGGATTGCCTCTTGAACCACCATCGGTGTGAATTGTATATTTATGCATAGATTTAGTAGTAGGTAATGAGGTATAAGTAGTAAGGTTTTTGAACACTTCTGAACCATACGACATACTATATACTATATTCTACTTACTACTTTTAACTTCTTTCCAGGGAAACTGACTTTTTGATATAAAATTGAATCCCGCCGCCGCTTTGTGGCCACCTCCTCCGAACTTTTGGGCTATTTTAGCCACATCAATTGAACCGTCGGAACGTAGTGAAACGTTAACTCTTTCCTTGTCTTCGCTCCAGATAATAGCAATAGGTGGATTTTTTGCTATAAGTATGGTGCCAATATCAGAAGCGGAGAAATGAGGAGCATTCACACAGTAAGGCTGGTAGCCCTCGAACTCAACTAATCGAGCTCCTTCCTCAACCATACGGTTAATAAGCCTGTTTTCATGTTTAAGTATTATTTCTCCTTTCTCAATACAACTAGCTATATACTGACCATCTTCCATGTTTTTAGCAAGTTTATCCCAGACAGAAAAATCGTATTCAAAAGTGTCGATAAATAAGCAAAGTGCAGAAGTATTACCAAGACTAAATCTCCATAAATCCCTGTCTTCTATGTACTTGAGAAGTTTTGGCACCGGCTTATCGGGATAGAAATACATCCAAGCAAGAACCGAACCGGAATGGTCGTTGGAATATAGGTAATCCGTAGTCAGCTTAACTGCCCCTTCTCTCGTAGCATGATGGTCAATTGCGGTCACTCTTTTACTTTTACTGATAAGATCTTTCATTATTTCCTCAGGATAACAAAAATCTAATAAGTAAACATCTTTATCTTTAAGACCTTCGGGTATGGGCGAGTTATGGTGTACTCCTATGTACTCGGCCTCGTCTCCTAATTTTTTATGAGCCACCCAAGCCGCCCCAAAACCATCTGGACATTCGGCATGATATAAAATGATAATATCCTTCAAAAGATTATTTATCATTTTACATTTTTCAATTTCCATTGAATTAACCATTTATTATTTATACATTTCGGAAATGACCGAATTGTTAAATGGTAAATTATTGGCAAATGATAATTGGTAAATGATAATTACTCATAATATCCCAACGCTTCCAATCCGGGCAATTTATCTCCAGCCAGAAAGGACAGCATGGATCCTCCGCCAGTAGAGACAAAATCGAATTTATCGAGAAGGCCCAGCCTATTAACTACCGTAATCGTATCTCCCCCGCCTATCGTCTTATAGCCCCCAGACTGGGCAATCGCCATAGCTACAGCATTAGTTCCAGCAGAAAATCTTTCATCTTCAAAAAGCCCCATCGGTCCGTTCCAGATGACTACCTTAGCACTCTGAATTTTATTTACGTACTCTCTTATAGTATTGGGTCCAATATCAAAAATCTTCTTCTCAAAAATATTAAAATCAAGCGGTATCATCAGCCGCTTATCCTTAATATCAAGCCCCTTCAGCAACCCGGCCGTATCTCTATCGGCAACGGAAAGACCTATATCTACGCCCATTTCTTTTAAAATATCATTGGCCACCACGCCGCCGACAAGAATATTCTGAGACTTACTGATAAAATTTTTAATAACCGGAATTTTTGTCCTGGCCTTTGCTCCGCCCATGATTATTACTTTCCCGTCTTTCTGAGAATCAATTACCTTTTTGAGCTGAGATGTCTCTTCCTCAACCAAAAACCCGGCGTATGACGGCAGAAATTTAGTTATAGCCGAAATTGAAGCATGCTTTCTGTGACAGGTAGAAAAGCAGTTGTTTATATACAGATCCAGCCCGTCCGCCAAGACTTTGGCAAATGATTCGTCATTCTTCTCCTCGCCGGGCCAGTTTCGGATATTTTCTAACAGATACAGTTGTCCGGGCTTTAAATTTCTGGTTTTGGACCCGAGCTCTCCTAAACTATCAATGAAACTAAACTTATGACCCAACATCTCCTCCAGCTCCGGCTTTATTTCCTTAAACGAGCTGGCCGCCTTAATATGGGCAACTATCACGACTCCCGATTGTTTCAATAAAAAATCTATAACCGGCTTTTGTTTTTCAATCCTGAATTTCTCTATAATCTTTCCGCCAACGACGGGCACGTCAAAATCACAGCGCAAAAGCACTTTTTTACCATTTAAATAATTGGTACCTGGCATTATTCTCATCTCTGTGATTACAAAGGCAGTCTTTGCAACGCAAAGACTGCCTTTGTTCAAATTTTGGAAGCAATGTCAATAATTTTAACAAACTCTTCTTTGTTTACACTGGCTCCACCGACAAGAACACCATCAATTTCTTTTTCTTTGAGAAAGCTTTCTGCGTTTTTAGAATTGACGGAACCACCATAGAGAAATTGAGTATCTAGTATATTGTATTTAGTATTTAGTATATCTCGGATATAAGAAATTGATTCGAGGGCAGAAGAAGGGGTATCGGGACGGGAGTTGGGATTGGTAGAGATAGCCCAGACTGGTTCGTAAGCGACAATACATCTCCCCACCTCGTCAGCCGTAAGACCTTCGAATGTTTTGAGGATCTGATTTTCAAGAAATTGCTTAAAACCGGCATCGCGAGTTTTCTCACCAATACATACGATGGGCACCATCGTATTTCTTAATGCTGATTTTAATTTTTGATTTACCACCTTATCAGACTCGCCTAATTTCCAGCGACGCTCAGAGTGGCCGATAATAACATACCCCACTCCCAGTTTTGTAAGCATAGGACCGGAAACTTCTAAAGCTTTATCCTCGATGGCAATATCTTGAGCTCCAAGGAAAGCTTCGTGCTCAAGATGCGATGTTTTTAATATCTTAGAAACCTCCTCCGTAAAAACAAACGGCGGACAGAAAACTAAAGAAAATTCTTTTTTTTCTGATAATGATTCGAGATAGTCGTTCGTAAATTCTAAAATCTCTTGCGCTTGAGCAAGAGATTCGGGATAGTTCTTCCAGTTAGCTATTATAAGTTTCTTACTCATATTACCTTCTCCCGATTTTGTATTCGGCAAAGCCGAATCTACAAAATCGTGGATCCTCGATTCGTTATCAAAATCTTTAAAAGATTTTGGACGAATCGGGACAGTTTGCTACGATTAGTTTCTTATCCATAAACTAGAAATTATGACATCCAAAACAATTTATTTCTACCGTATTTCAAGGCTATTTCTACTGTATTTCTGAAATGAATTGAAATACGCTTCGCGAAATATATAGAAATACATTGTTTAAGATTTCGTGCTTCGGAATTAGACCTTGGCATTCCTATAGACCTCTGCGCACTCATCCGGATCAACTACATTTATTGCCACTCCGGTGCCTATCTCTACCCCCGCATCAATTTTTAAATGGGGAACTATTTCCATATGCCAATGGTAAAACTCGTGCAGATGAACACCAAACTCATCAGTAAGAGGAGCCGTGTGAATAAACATATTGAACGGAGGGCTATCCAGAGCAACCTTCATTTTTTGAAAGGCAGTAAATACGGCATCGGCAAAAAACTCATCAGAGCTATCAGGCATTTGGTGGAAATGAGCGTGGCCTTCTTTTGAAAAGATTCTTAGCTCATATGGATATTTGGAAACATAAGGACAAAAAACTATGAACTCCTTATTCTCATAAACAATCCTTTTTCTTTCTTTCTGCTCCCACTCCAGAAGTTCCGCATACACCTTCTTTTTATGGTCTTTGTAATACTGAAAGGAACCGTTAACGCTTCTAAAAACATCGGGCGGGAGAATCGGCATAGTTATAATCTGAGAATGAGAATGGTATACGCTGGCCCCGGCGGACTTTCCCTGATTATGAAAAATCAATATATATTTAGCACACTCGGATTTTTCAACAAGCTCAGCAAAACGCTTTTTATAAACTTTCACCGTTTGTTCAAGCTCGGCAAGAGAAAATTTGTATATTCCGTGATCGTGGTCCTGATAAACTATAACCTCGTGATCACCTATCGGATCAAATATTTTAAAAGGTCCGACGGATTGTTCGGTGGTGCAGAGGCCGGACCTGACAGCAGGGTATTTATTTTTAATAAGCGTAGCAAACAGATTGTTGACGTCGGGATACTGCCAAATTACTTCCTGACCAGATTCGAGTAGATTTTCAAACGGACATTCCCTCTTTGTCTGATAAAAATCCTTAAACTCGTCGCCTCTTAAACTGTGACTTCGGCCAGTCATAAAAAGCACCCATTCGCCGGAGACTAGATCTTGTCTGAATTCGTTGAGCGACTTCGTATCCATTTAGTTATAGCGTCCGATTATTAAGTTCCATCTTATTATTACTGTTTCGATTAAAACCTGGATATATGCTTTTAGCCCGACCTTCGAGTTAGGATCGTTCTTCCAATCTACCGGAAGTTCTTTTATCTTATATCCAAATTTTTTCGCCAAAGCTAATAGTTCTATGTCGAATCCCCAGCGATTAATTGTGAGCTTGGGAAAAATATGATTAGCAGCTTTTGAGGTTGTAAGTTTAAATCCCCTCTGGGTATCATGTATACCGGGGACGGCCATAATTTGAATAAACAGATTTCCTAATTTGCCTAATATTCTCCGCCAAGCCGGCTCACTTCCTGAAGCAACTTTATGACCGACAACGGCTATCGAACCTATAACAACATCGTAGCCCTGGCTGATGTACGGGATGAATTTTTCTAGATGATCAATCGAAGTCGAATTGTCAGCATCGGTAAAAAGACGCAGGTCTCCATACGAGGCAAGCATGCCCTGTCTGACGACATAGCCCTTGCCATGATTCTCGGGATTATCTATCAATCGCAATCCCCTGACTTCAGCCTCCAAGCCAGTTACTAATCTGCCGGTTCCATCTTTTGAGCCGTCACTAACTACAATAATCTCATAGTCATAATTTTGCCGACTTAAATAGGAGTCTATTGATTTTAGAGTTTCTCTTATCCTTTTCTCCTCATTATAAGCGGGAATGATAACGGATAGATACAATTAAAATCAAAAATCAAAAATCAAAAATCAAAATTACAATTTAAATTTTAAACTGTCATTTTACGCTTTGATCCTGAAATTTTACATTATAATAATAACATTAATGGTATTTTAATGAAAATTTGACCAGAACCTGGATAGCATGTATTCTTTGCAGAATGCAATATCCGATACTGGAGGTAAAACAAGGAGATAAGGAATACCCTAGATTACTCGCCCAGATCCATGATCCGCCAAAACAATTATACTGTCGAGGCAACGTAGAACTTTTTAATACTTTTTGCTTTGCAATTGTCGGGACCAGAAAGATAACTTCGTATGGCAGGGAGGTAGCCGAAAGTATAATTGCCGGATTGGCCGATACGGGCTGGACGATTGTTAGCGGATTAGCGCTGGGTGTTGATGCCGCTGCGCACAAAGCGGCTCTGGATAACAACCTGCCGACTATTGCCGTGCTGGGTTCCACCGTTAATGATAACGGTATTGGACCAAGATCGAACTTCCAGCTCGCTAAAGAGATCCTAATAAATAAGGGCCTGTTGATTTCTGAATATAAAAGCGAGGGAGATGTAGTCAGGGCAAATTTTGCGATCAGAGATAGGATAATAAGCGGTTTATCAAAGGGAGTGCTCGTGGTCGAGGGAGCAGAAAAAAGCGGCTCTCTCATAACCGCAAAATCGGCCGCCGATCAGGACAGAGATGTTTTTGCGGTACCGGGAAATATTTTTTCTTCAGTTTCAAAAGGAACGAATAATCTGATAAAAAACGGGGCCAAGATGGTAACATCAGCTGATGACATTCTCGAAGAATACGGTAAAAACCCCGAGCTAAGCTTAAGTGCTAAATCTAACATATCAACAAAAGATCCGATTCAGCAAAAAATCCTTGATATACTTGATGAGAAAGGAGAGCTGTCGGCGGATGAAATAATAAGAGAGTCGAAAGAAGAGGCGTCAAAAATAATCGGCTCAATATCAATGCTTGAGATAAGAGGGACAATAAAGAAGAGGAACGGAAAATATTCATTAATTTAAAACTTAAAAATCAAAGTTCAAAATAACAATGTAAAATTAAAAAAGTCTTAATTCGATAATTTTAACATTTTGAACCGTAATTTTGATTTTTGATATTTACACTTTAAATTTCATTAATGAACCTAGTCATCGTCGAGTCTCCAACTAAAACCAAAACCATCTCCAAATATTTAGGGGGTGATTTTACAGTCCAAGCTTCGGTTGGCCATATTCGCGACCTTCCGAAAAGCAACAAAAAAGCAATCGACATCAAAGGCGGTTTTATCCCCCATTATGAAGTCAACGAAGATAAAAAACGTATTATTGAAGATTTAAGGAAAACGGCTGAAAAAGCCGATCAAATTTATCTTGCCACCGATCCTGACCGGGAGGGAGAAGCAATCGCTTGGCACATATCGCAAGTTCTGGAACTTGCTAAATTAAAAAGTAAAAATGAAAAATTAAAAGTTAGCAGAGTCGTATTCCATGAAATCACTAAGGAAGCGATCCGAGAGGCCATAAGCCATCCTCGGGATATAGACATACAACTGGTTAAATCCCAAGAGGCAAGGAGGGTCCTCGATAGGCTTGTCGGATACGATCTATCGGGCCTTATTTGGAAAAAAGTTCGTTACGGTTTGTCAGCCGGAAGAGTCCAGTCCCCCGCTCTTAGAATTTTAGTCGAGAGGGAAAGAGAAATACGGGCTTTCATAAGCGAGGCTTATTATACTATTACCGCTAGGGTTTCCAGTAAAAATAAAGGGGTCTTTACTGTCGCCTGCGAGGAAGAAATTAAAGACAAGGAAAAAGCCGAAAAGATCCTGGAAAAAAGCAGGCCCGGTTCCTGGTTTGTCAAAGACATTACCGAAAATGAAGTTAAGAGATTACCACGATCACCTTTTACGACTTCTACTTTACAGCAAACGGCAAGTTCCCGCCTTGGATTTTCGCCTTCCCGGACAATGTCTATAGCTCAAAAGCTTTACGAACAGGGATTCATCACTTATATGCGCACTGACAGCGTCAACCTCGCTTCATCGGCCCAATCGCAAATCGTCAGCTTTATAGAAAAAACATATGGAAAAGAATATGCTCAGCCAAGATCCTATAAAACCGCCAGCAAAAATGCCCAGGAAGCTCACGAAGCTATTAGGCCGACAAACGCATTTTTAGAACAATCTGGATACACCGAAGAACAGAAAAAACTCTATCGCCTTATTCGTGAAAGAACGGTCGCTTCACAAATGTCTGATGCCAGACTCTTAAAAACAAAAATAACAGCTAACATTATCGGGGAAGAAATTCCAAATTTCTCAGCAGTCGGCTCCAGAGTTTTATTTGACGGATGGCTGGCTTGTGATAAGCGCGCCCGAGGAGAAGACATTGAGTTACCAAAAGTCAGCAAAAATGAGAGTTTAGATCTTAAAGAAATAGCGAGCGAAGAAAAGTACACCGAACCACCATCGCGCTATTCAGAGGCAGGATTAGTCAAAGAATTGGAAAAACGAGGCATCGGCCGGCCATCAACTTATGCTTCCATTATAAAAACTCTTTGTGATCGTAAGTATGCCGAAAAGGAAGGGAGAGCCCTAAAACCGACAGATATAGGAGAAGTTGTCAGTTCATTTCTGGAAGAAAACTTCATGAATTATATCAGTGACACCTTTACTGCCGAGATGGAAAACGAACTTGACGACATTGCTGACGGAAAAAGAGAATATGCTAAAACTCTGCAAGACTTTTATATCCCCTTTCATAAAGACGTTAAAGCCAAAGAAAAGATAGACAAGCTGACAAACCTTGGTTCGGCCGGCGAAGAATGGAAGTGTCCTGAATGTGGCAGTTCTATGACGATTAAACTGGGCCGAGGAGGAAAATTCATGAGCTGTGAAAAGTATCCGGAATGCAAGGGCGCACGACGGATTGACGGTTCAGTACCGGAACCGAACAAGTCCCTGGGAATAGATCCTGAGACTAACCTGCCTATATTCGTCATGGAAGGACGCTTCGGACCCTATGTTCAGATTGGAGAAAATCCGGCAACTGGCGGAAAAGCCAACCCAAAGCCCCGACGAGCCAGTATACCAAGAGATAAAGACATGGGCACCATCACAATGGAAGACGCTCTTAAATATTTGGGCCTGCCCAGAGTCCTTGGCACTAATCCAGAGACAGGAAAAGAAATTAGTGCTAATATCGGGAGATTCGGTCCATATGTTGTACATGACAAGGATTTTCGCTCGCTAAAAGAAGATAATGTTTATAGTATTGAACTCCCGAGAGCTTTGGAGATATTTAAAGAGGAAAAGAAAAAGAGAAGTTTTGGAAAATCTAAAAAGTAAGCACCAAGCATCAAGCACCAAATCTCAAATAATCTCCAATTTTATAAAATTCTAAATCCCAAACAGTTTGAGATTGATTATTGGAATTTATTTGTTATTTGATGATTGTAATTTGGAATTTAAATTATGGCAAAATGTGACAAGTGCGGTTCGGATATGGTGATTAAGGTCGGCCGTTACGGCAATTTTACGGCCTGTTCTAATTTCCCGGAATGTAAGAACATCCTCAAAGATAAAAAAACCGGTCCCCCGCCAGAGAAAACGGGCGAAAAATGCGATAAGTGCGGCGAAGGAGAATTTTTAATAAGGGACGGTAAGTTCGGAAAATTCAAAGCCTGCAGTCGCTACCCGCAATGTAAAAATACAAGAAAGATGGAATCCCACACTCAATAGTTGCAAGAAGACTATACCCAGACTCGGATTTAACTCACAAGAGATTATTACCTTTCGGGACCCATTCGCCTTGCTCCAGCGGCAAGACTCATTTGATCGTCGCCGGATTTTGTCAAGGAAAGACCGTTGACAAACCAAGCAATCCGGCGACTCCATGGTCCCGAGAAGGTAACAATCTCTTGCTCGTAGCTTTTTATTTCCTCCTTGGAGTATAGTCTCTGAGCTTTCTCGGGTATTGAAAAAGACCCATACGGGGGTCTTAATGATCTGAAAATATAAGCTCGGCAACTAGTTCAAGCTCTTGTATTTCTTCTTCTGTTAACTTCTCTTTTCTAAACTGTTTTCCGAGAAATGTTCCGTATCGTTCTCTTAATTTATTTTCGTCTCCGAATCATTCGTATCTTCTTGCAGAATTATCGAAATTACCTTCCATAACATACCCTCGTTGAAAAAAGGCTTTTATTAGAGTACTTTTAATCTATCAATAAGTCAACAACCATGGTCCAGATACTAGAAAAAATACTAAAAAATCCGATATATAACGAGACTGATCAACGGTTGATACAGAAGGCTTTTAACTTTGCCGAGCTTGCCCACCGAGGACAAAGGAGACTTTCGGGCGAAGATTATATCTCCCACCCGCTTTATGCGGCATATTTTTTATCTCAATTGGGGATGGATGCAACAACAATCGCCGCCTGCCTGCTTCATGACACTCTTGAAGACACGAACATTAAGCCTGATGATATTAAAAGAGATTTCGGTCAAGAGGTATTATTTCTCGTCGAAGGAGTAACAAAGCTTGGAAAAATAGAATATTCACCGAGCCAGCCAAATCAAAAAACTGCCTTCGAGAACATCCGCTCTCTTAAAAAAATGTTTTTTGCTATGGCTGAAGATATCAGAGTAATTCTTATTAAGCTGGCGGACCGCTATCATAACATGGAAACTCTCAAATACCGGGACAAAGAAGCCCAGAAGAGAATAGCCCTTGAAACACTTGAGATATACGCCCCGATTGCGGCCAGACTGGGAATGGGAAAGCTGAAGGGCCAGCTTGAAGATACCGCCTTTCCTTATGTTTACCCCGAAGAGTACGCCTGGCTGATGAAAAACGTTAAAGGGAAGTATGCCGACAGAATGGAATATATAGAAAGGACCAGACCAATTCTAAAACACTATCTGACTGAAGCAAATATATCTGTCCTGGATCTTCATGCTCGCGCCAAACATTACTACAGCCTTTACCAAAAAATTAAAGACCACAGCATGGATGCGGAAAAAGTTTTTGATCTTGTAGCTATGCGGATAATTGTTCCCGACATTAAGTCCTGCTATGAAGCTCTTGGTGTTATTCATAAGCATTACCGGCCGTTTCCCGGATTAATAAAAGATTATATTGCTCTCCCAAAACCCAACGGATACCAGTCTTTGCATACAACAATATTCTGCGAGAAGGGAAAAATTGTTGAAATACAGATAAGAACTCCTGATATGCACGAACATGCCGAAAACGGCATTGCCGCCCACTGGGCATATTCGGAAAGCGGAAAAAAAATATTCAAGGCAAATCTTAAAGAAACAGAGTGGGTAAATCAATTGAAGGAGTTTTTGCAGGATATGAAGCCTCGGGAGGGTATAACCAAGCTAAAAATAGATTTTTTCAAAAATAGAATTTTTGCATTCACCCCCAAGGGCGACGTAAAAGACCTGCCTGAAGGAGCAACTCCCATTGATTTCGCTTATGCCATCCATACCGATCTTGGCCACTCAATGAACGGAGCAAAAATAAACGGAAAAATAGTTCCGCTTAACCGTAAATTAAAAAACGGGGACGTGGTAGATATTATAAAAAGCAAAAACATGAAGCCGTCTAACGACTGGCTGAGAATAGTTAAGACAACTGAAGCTAAGAAGAAAATAAGGTCCTGGTTCGCCGAAGAAGAAAAGAAGAAATCAGAACTTGAAAAGTTAAGTAAAAAGAGCGGAGATGAAAAAATTACAGCCAGAAAGGAGAAAAAAAAGAAAATTGCCATAGTCTCCGGTCCCAAAGGAACTCCGGTGATTCAGGGCCAGACGGGACTTATGTATAAAATTGCAAAATGCTGTAACCCTAAAGTCGGAAATAAAATAAAAGGCTATATGACCGTCAACCAAGGCGTCAGTATTCACTCCGTTGACTGCTCTAATATCAAAAAGGTCTCCGGAAAAGACAAGCGCATCCTCTCCGTCGACTGGTCTTTGCGGTCAAAATAGTCGTTCGCTCTATCCCTATTTTTTGACCTATCGGCTTTTTTCGGACAATGCGTTTTTTATTTTAAAGAACAAGGCTAGTCGCGACTAGTCAATAATCCTTTTTGCGACTTTGTTGAGTTCTTGGAGAGTGGCAAATTTGATGACAATATGGCCGCCTTTGTCGGTTGAGCGGATCAGAACCGGAACTTTGAGCATTTCGCCGAGATTTTTTTCAAGATTTTGGAAACGATTCATTTCCTGAACTGATAGTTTAGATTTTTTAGAAGGTTTTGACGAAGACGCCATCTGCTCAACATCTTTTGATGAAAGTCGTCCACCCATTATATGGCCGTAGACTTCTCTTTGCTTTGTCTCGTCGCCAAAGGCTAATAAAGCTCTGGCGTGAGCCCGTGAAAGCACACCGCCACGCAACGATTCTTTAATATCTTTTGGCAGAGCCAGTAAACGAATGGCATTAGCTACTACCTCACGTGATTTGCCGACTTTCTGAGCGATATCGTTCTGAGTAAGGCTAAACTCTTTGGCCAATCTATCATAGGCCTCGGCTTCTTCAATTGGATTTAAATCCTTTCTCTGAACGTTCTCAACTAAAGCAACCTCAAGTTTAGCACCCTTAGTCACAAAATCATCTCTTATCACAACCGGCACATTGGGAATACCGGCCAGCTTAGAAGCCTTTAAGCGCCTTTCTCCGGCGATTAGCTGATAATATACATTTCTTCCCCTTAGACCTTCTTCCTCAACTTTAGAAACAAGTAACGGCTGGAGAACACCGTATTTTCTAATGGACATTGAGAGCTCTTTAATTCCGTCTTGGTCAAAATCCTGCCTCGGCTGATCAGGATTAGGTCTGATTTTATTTATCTCAACATAAAAAACGTTCTCTTTTTGAGACTCGGGGTGCATCTGCTTGGAACCCGGGATCAGTGATTCCAAACCCTTTCCAAGTCCAAACATTTTTTTTACATTATTAGACATGATTACAAGGTCAATTTAATTACCTCTTCCGCAAGACGGCGATACTCGTTCGCCGCTTTAGAACTGGGACTAAATTGAATAATCGGCTTGCCGTAGCTTGGCGCTTCAGCTAAATCAATGGTTCTTGAAATTATTGTATCGAATACCCGTCCTGGAAAATTCTTGGTTACTTCATTCACAACGTGTCGGTTAAGCTGAATCCTCTTATCATACATTGTAAGTAATACTCCTAAGACTTGCAAATCCGGATTCAAACTCTGTTTTATCAAATCTATAGCATGGAGAAGCTGGCCTAATCCTTCAAGGGCATAGTACTCGCACTGGACCGGAATAATAACATTATCTCCGGCGGTAAGAGCATTAACCGTGAGCATGCCCAGCGACGGTGGACAATCAATCAATATATAATCGTAATTTGTTCTCAGAGAATTTAAGGCCTTCCTTAAACGATATTCTCTCTCATCCATTGATACAAGTTCAACAGTTGCTCCGGCGAGGGCTTGAGTGGCCGGCAGAACATCAAATCCGAAGATCGTGGTTCTCTTTATCATTGATAAAGGATTCTGATCATTTACTATGGCGTGATAGATATTTTCGTGATCGATAGGTATGCTTATGCCCAAACCTCCCGTAGCATTCGCCTGGGAATCCATATCGACAAGAAGGACATATTTACCGAGAGCGGCTAAATAAGCTCCCAGATTGATGGCTGTAGTGGTCTTGCCAACTCCCCCCTTGGCATTACAGATAGTGATTATTCTTGCCATTTTATATTATAACTTTTGCGCAGAGACGGCTTGATTTACTGATACTTTAATTTTATACTCTTAACAAGAACTTTTCAAATTAAGGAAGGCGGCCTAGATGGAGCTTGACGGTATTTTGCACTTCTTTTGTGAAGCGGGGTTTGGGGGCGGTTATTGGGCATTCCAGGATAGAAAATTTATCGAACCTAATACTAGTTATTTGATCTGCAATAAATGCTACCTATACTGGAATAGAACCAAAAATTCGGAATGCCCGACTGCAAATATCTCAAATATACGGAACATTCCGTTGGATAAGGCTGTTGATCTTAACTTTCAACTACCACCAGAGTGCGAAACGAGTCAGCACAATTTCCGGCCCATAGCTGATGAGTGTTGGTCATATGACGGTCTCCACATTTTGGAGAATGGGGATATTCTTACAGTAAACTCGAAAGATGATCCAAATACAATTATTTGGAAAGGAACGATAAAACTAAGCGGTCTAGCTCCAGGCTGTGCACACGTTAACGGTGTTCTTAAAGTATTCTCCTTCCAGGAAGACACCGACAAAAATACGTGGCTGAAGTGGTTTTTTGAAGAATATCCGGCTAAATTAATAAAGATAAGACCTCAAAGATGAGGTTTTTTTATTTGAAAAATAATGCAAAAGTGATAAAATACAATGGTACTTTGGCTTGCTATCAAGCTTGCCGAAATGCCCGAGTGGCGGAATTGGCATACGCGCGCGACTCAAAATCGCGTGTCCTCACGGACTTGTGGGTTCAACTCCCACCTCGGGCACCAGAATGGAAATTTTGAATTTAAGATAGCGCTGGACTTGACCAGACGGCAATACGAAAATGGCTCGGGCAAGACCTAGAATTATGTCTTAACCGAGCCATTTATTTATCTCATCCGCCATTACCTGATCCTCGCTTTCTCAACTTTTTCAAGCCATCTGAGAAATTCCGGTTCAGTAATAATCTTATTCACAATCGGACTGAGAATGGTGTGATCGTCCAGTAGTCCGCGCGAAGGAGTAAGCGTATTTAACCACCAATGGACAAACTCATGGACCAAAGTTTCGAACCCGGCTTCACGCCAGAGCGTAATATCCAGATGGCTGGGGTCATTCTGATCCTTGTTCCAGCGACCATAAATGATGAATCTTGCGTTCTCCCCGACTGCCCGACATCCATTAATAACAGAAATGTCGATTGTTGACTTACTCGCTAGACATTCCTGATATGCCTCCTTCAAGTAGAAATCATGTAGCTCCTTCTGGGCTACATAGGTAATCGTAACACGAGAAGGCTTTGCCCCCGTCATTTCAGACAGCTTACCGATAATGAAAGAGTTAGAGTCGGCTTGATTCCAGATTTTGTCTTGAGCTTCAACAATCGTGGGAATGGCCGCAACTATTACAAAGGCCATGATAAACCGCCGAGTCCATGCCATAGCGCACCTCCACTCAAAGAACTGATCCAGAGGTAATTCTCTGGCGGGAAGAGGCGAAAGCAAATCCACGCTTAGATTCTCTAATAGGCGTATTCATGGCCTTCTTCCGTCAAAGAGTCAGGCTCTTGCCTAAATTAATTGTTATTTTAATTGTACCACCTCTTATAGAACTTGTCAAATCACTTGCTCAATACAGTAATATGATATATATTGTACCGAGATATTAACACGAAGGTCTGCCTTGAATAGCCAAAAAGAAGTCCTGCTGAATATTAGTATGTATAAGTTTCTGCTCGGAACTTTGTCTAAAAAAGAGGTGGGAGTACTTAAGGAAGAGCTTGCAGAAAGATTCCAATCAAGTGAAACTAACAGCGCCCTTGAGAGAAGACTTCATGAGGCGTTTTCAGTAGACAGAGCTACGAGAGATTACCTAAACCAGTCATTTGATGAGTGGGAAAAGAATCTTAAAGGAAGAAAGTCGGTGGATTAAGTAAGTAGTCCCCATACCTAAAACCGCTCCTCCGACAATATCTAGCGGCCAGTGAACGCCACTGAAAATTCTGGCAAAACCGATAAGTCCGGCTAATATAAAATAGATATAGCCGGCTTTTTTATTGTACAAATAAACTCCGGTTGCTAGGGCAAAATAAAAAGAAGCGTGGCCCGACGGAAAAGAACCGGTCGTCTCATGGTTAATCAGTTGGTTTATATTTTCTAAAACCATAAATGGCCTGGGATTATAGTAAAAGAATCTTATTGCCTCAACAAAAATAAAGCGCGAAACAATCGCAGAAGCAAAAGCAACGATAAGCATCTTTTTATAATAGCTCCGTCGTAGCAAGACCGTTCTTGCCCAAGAAGAAATGCGGTCATTCTTTATAAAAAAAGTGAGGAGCCATGGAGTTACAAGAAGCAATAGCAAAAAGTATCCCAGCCACTCGGCTGAAAATACCATAAACTCATCAAGCCACTGATTTTGTCCGGCCCATGAATTGATTATTATAAGTAAAGCCTCATTCATTAATTTTTGACTTTTAATTTTTAATCTTTAATTTTACGAGGTTCCCTAGAACCGTAGTAATCAGTATCGGTCCCATACCTCCTGGAACGGGCGTAATAAGACTTGATTTTGGTGCAACCGAATCATAATCAACATCTCCAACCATTTTATCCCGATTTGTCTTTCCGGCAAAGCCGGAATCAGCAAATCGAGGATCCTCGATTTTTCTATCTTGACCTTTGGTCAAAGATGAAAAATCGGGACCCCTTAATCGTCCGTAACCAAAGTCTATTACTACTGCTCCCTCCTTCACCATACCGCCGGTTATTAGTTCAGGTTTTCCGACTCCTGAAATAATTATATCAGCTTCTCTTGAAATATCTGCTGGATTTTCTGTTTTACTTCTGATTACCGATACCTGCGCCCCTTGTTTGTCCAGCCAGAAAGCAACGGGCTTGCCCACTAGAAATCCGTAGCCAAATACGGCAATCTTTTTGCCCCTCAAATCAATGCTGTATTTATCGAGAATCATCTTTACTGATTCTACGGCCGGAGGAAGAATAGAAAAATCACCAGAAAAAAATTTATCCTGAAGCGGTTTTGATAAAGCATCTAAATCTTTACTGGCCGAAATAACATCTAGAATGTTCTGAATATTTATATGTTTGGGCAAAGGCAGCTCGATAAAAATTCCGTCAATTTTTGAATCGCCCGATATTTTCTCAACTTCCTTGATTAATTCGTTTTCGGATATATTTTCATCAAAAAAATAACTCTGAAAACCAACTCCGATAGACCTAGCCGCTTTTTCTTTAAGTTCAACGAATTTCTTAAGCGCTAACCCTTCGACTCCCTCGGGGCAAGCCAAAACAGCCGCCATCTTTAGGTTTAATTTTTTTGAAGCAATTTCTTCCCTTAACTTAGCCAGGGTTTCCCCTGCCATCTGTTTGCCGTTGATTAACATATTTTTCCTTAATTTTATACGTATTTCCGTGTTTCAGCAATCCGAGATAAGAGCTTACGGCCTCTGGGCTTTTGTTAGTTTTTAATTTACTGATCATCCTTCTTTTAGTCGCTGTTCTCAATACTCTATGGTCGGTAAAGTGAACCCAACCTAAGAAATCAACTCCCGAAGATATGGTTTTAATGAATATCTTATTGGGATGTAATTTTAGTTGTAGTTCTTCAGATAAAAAGTCTCCGATTTTGATTAATAATTCATAGAGCCAGTCTTTATCTTGAGATAAGACAACAAAATCATCGGCATATCGAATATAATATTTGGCTTTTAATTTATGCTTAATAAACTGGTCAAATTCATTCATATAGATATTAACGAATAGCTGAGAAGTTAGATTACCCAATGGCAAGCCTTTATTTATTGATTTATGAAAACTGAAAATTATTCTTTCCAACAGCCAGATGATACCTTTATCTGCTATGCGTCTTTTTAATATTTTAATTAATATTTGATGATCTATATTCTCAAAGAACCTCTTAATATCACATTTTAATGCCCAGCAGGTTTTAGTGTTATTCTTACTTACTTTTCGGAAGAAAGACCTGAACCTATTTAATGCTTTATGAGTACCCTTGTTTACTCGGCATGAGAAAGAATCGGATACGAAAGTTCTGTCAAAAAATGGATACAATATCCTATGCATGGCATGATGGAGAAGACGGTCACGAACAGGTGCTTTATGGATGCTTCTGGTTTTAGGGTCATTTATACTAAAAGCTTGATATTCTCCGTGCTTGTAGGTATGATTGTTTAAATCTTGATGGAGAGATATTATATTATCCATCAAGCTTAGAGAGAATTCCTGGACATCCTTTCTCCCTCGTTTTCCTTTGATAAACTCCTGCCAGGCTAAAAGCAAGTTATCTAAACATATTATATCCTCGTAACTATGAATAAATTCAATCCTTCTACGCCCCCCCCCCAGCGCTACCTTGCCGATTATTCAAAAAATTATTGTCGCCTACAAGTTGTGGCATGGGTATTTTATTAGATTAGAAAAAATCAACCGATATGCTCTTGGTCTAAAAATTGATAGTTTATTTATTGAAACTCTGGGGTATTTATTTATTGCGGTTCATAAAAACCACGAACAAAAAGGATTTTATCTTACCAAGGCCTCGGACTCATTTGATATGTTGAAATTTATATTACAAATTGCATGGGAAATAGAAATACTCGATGTAAAGAGATATATAGCGTTATCAAATAATCTGAATGAAATAGGCAAAATGCTAGGTGGCTGGCAGAAACAAACAAAATCCCGGTAGAAGCCGGGATTTTGAACAAATATAATTTCGAGAGAACCAGGTTACCGGCATTCCACTCGTTCAGGTTGGCAACCGAGTTGACGTTCACGTTCCAGTCGCCGTAATTCGGGTTCCAGTTCGCGTTGACCGCCCAAGCTCTGTGCGAAGTACATCCATTACCACTGTCCTTTGAATACTCTTAGGACTGTATCGAATTCGTGAGCTAACTCACATAGTGCCCCGCACCAAGTATCTTCGTTTTTAAAGCTCCGAGAACAACCTAAATGCACGCTTAGAATTCGGCCGCTGATGTCCGATTGGAGGTCAGCAGATTCGCCTAATATCCAAATCTATTATAGATAATATTGAAAAAAGAAAATGCCCTACGTGTTGACAACACGTAGGGCACCAGAACCAACCCAAGGACCAAGAACCCAAGAGTCCTAGTTCCCTGAAGATACTTGCGAGAGAACCAGGCTACCGGCAGGCCACTCGCACAGGCGGGCAACCGAGTAGACGCTCACGTACCAGCCGCCGTAATGCGGGTCCCAGTCCGCGTGGACCGCCCAAGCTACGCCGTTCTCGTCAAGGATATATGCGATGTTCGCATATCCGTTAATGAGGAGAGGGCCCTCCTGGCCTTGACCCTGCTCTTCAATCAGCTGGTATAGGTGACCCAGCTTGATGAAACGCCTGGACTGCGGACCGAGGGCAACCATGATATCGGGGTCGTGCTTGGGCAGCAGGAGCGTGTTCACGGCCAACTCGCCTGCTGGCACGTCCTCCTGCTTGCTGAAGAGCTTGCCGATCCTCTTGTCAATGTAGCCGACCTCACCTTCGGATTACTCTTGGTAAAGCTCTCTTTGACGATGAATCGGCGGTTGGCCACCGAAACCTTCCGCTCGAAGTTGAGAACCATGGCGGTCGCGCGAGGGTCGGTCCGCTCGACGAGTATGAGTTCTCCGGACTGGAAGCGTTTGATACGCTCCTCGGTGCCAAACTTGTTGGCAACATCCTGCATTTGTTCTATCGGATTCCAACGCATGACTTCCTCCTTCCGGCACTATGCCGGTAGTCTTAGTCGCACTATGCGACAGCAGTGGCCACCTGAATTGATAGCCATAGCGATAAAGTGCTTAAAAGTCAGCCCCTTATCGCTACGGCTATTCTCGCAAATAGTATACAAAAGTACTTATTCTGTACTTTCAATTATACACCTTTTTAACTAAAAAGTCAAGCAAAATAGAGTTACCTAAAATTAGAAATTAAGACTTAGAGATTAGAATTTCCGCAATACGCTTAGCTATTGCGGTCATGTCTTTTTCTTTCATTCCCTGAGTAGTCACCGCCGGAGTACCAAGACGGATTCCGGACGGATCCCAAGCTTTACGAGTATCAAAGGGTATCATATTTTTATTAACGATTACCCCCTCTTTTTCCAATTTGTCGCTGGCCTGCTGGCCGGTTAATCCAAGCGGAGTAACGTCAACTAGAATCAAATGGTTATCTGTTCCGCCGGATACCAGTTGAAAGCCAAGATTTTTTAATTCTTCGGCCAGCGCTTTTGCATTTTTTACAACTTGCTGAGCATAATCTTTGAACTCCGGCCTTAATGCCTCCTCAAGTGCCACCCCCGTTGCCGCCACTGCATTCATATGTGGTCCGCCCTGAATGCCTGGGAAAACAGTTTTATCAATATTATCTGCCAAATTTTTCTTGCAAATTATTATCGCGCTTCTGGGTCCGCGAAGGGTTTTGTGAGTGGTAGTTGTAACAATATCAGCATATGGAAAGGGCGACGGATGAGCTCCTCCGACAATCAAACCGGCTATGTGAGCAATATCAGCCATCAACAGTGCATTAACCGAATCGGCTATCTCTTTGAATTTTTTGTAGTCCAACGTTCTTGGATAAGCCGAAGTGCCAGCAATAATTAGTTTTGGCTGAAATCTTTTGGCAATTTCTTTTACTTGGTCGTAATTAATATATCCGTCCTCTCCAACCCCATAGTGTTCAAACTCAAAAATTTTACCGGTAATACTCGCGGTATGACCGTGAGTTAAGTGACCACCATGCTCAAGAGACATAGAGAGAACTTCATCATTAACATTAAGAACGCCAAAATACGTCGCAATATTTGCGATACTGCCCGAATATGGCTGAACATTCACTGAGTACTCGTCTTTGTGAATATTAAAAGCCCGGTGGACCAGATCAACAACTTCATCCTCAAGCTCATCAACAAACTCATTGCCGGCGTAGTAGCGATGATGGGGCTTGCCTTCGGCATACTTATTAGTAAAAACCGACCCAAGAGCCCTCAACACATCCTCCGACACAAAATTCTCCGATGGAATCAGATTTATGGTCTCCTTCTGACGTTTCTCCTCTTTTTCGAGTATTTCGAAAATTTTAGATGGCATTTTTATATTTTATCAGAGATTATCCACTCTTCATATACCCCAGAGCCTCCCCACACTCCTCTTCATCACCTTCGCTTCATCAACAAATTCAAGATATTTATTCATTTTTCAGACATAAAATTGGGTCCCGCTCGTCAGTCCTTCGGACATATTGGTAATAAGAATTACCAATGCCAGATAAGACTCACTCCCGATTCTTTGTCTTCTGAAAAACTATCATAAATATCCTGAATTTATACTGAAGAAGCTCAAATGGATTCAGAGGAGTATGGCTAGTCTCTGGCTAGCCATAGAGAGCATCAAAATTCCAAATAAAAATCCCCTCCTTTGCTAAGTCTAACTTAGCTCCGGAAGGGCAATGCGCCGTTAGGCGGTTATTTAATATTAGCTTCAAGAATTTCTATGACTTCCTCTTCTAAAATTTTCTTTATTTTGTTACTTGCAGTTTTGCGCCACTCAGCCTTCAAATCGTTAATTTTTTCATGCCAACCTTCTTTCTTATTTGGACAGATAAAACTATCGTGCAGATGTTCTCTATGACCCATTGCTTCCGCCCAAGAAGTCGCCCCAAGCACATTGCGCCTAACATCCATATTGGCTCCACAAGAACCACACTTAACTGTCTCCATCGTTCTAGGACCTGGAGAGCAGTAACCCGAATTTCCACACCAATCTACCTTGAATTCTTTTGCCACTTCATTTCTCCTTCAAAAGAACCTTCGATATATTATCATAGTCGCAATAAAGAACAACGCCCTCGATAGACGAATCTCTTCCCAATTTATTCTCCTTCCGCAGTCAAGAAAATATAAGAAAACTAAAGAGGATTTACTCAATAATCACGAGGTCGAGCGCCGAGCTTTATAGTGGCGAGGGGGCAAGCGAGGGTAACCTGTGATTATTGATACGTAAATCCTTATTTAGTTTGAGTATATGGACGCAGACGAGGACTGGAGAAAAATTGGGAAGAGATTCGTCTATAACTATAATCGTAACAGCTTAAGAAACTCCTCCGGTTTTGAGGGACCGATGCGGGAGATTTTGGGTTTGTCTCCGGTAAGATCAAGAATAGCTGACGGTTCAGATCTGGGGAGAATACCGATATCAAGAGCAAGATCTGGCCTTTTGATCATTGGCTGTTCTGAGAATATTTCTATAATTTTATTGATATCCTGCGTTGGCTCTTCTCCGGAAATATTAGCTGATGTTAAAGCAATCGGATAACCGAAGATCTTAAGTAGCCTATCTACTAACGGATGATTTGGTATTCTAATGCCGACAGTTTTCTGGCCTGAAGTTAGAATATCCGGGACAATTTCTTTTTTTGGCAAAACGGCGGTTACTCTCCCCGGCCAAATCTTACCTAGAATTCCTTCATTTTTCTTACTTACAAAAGCTAATTCCTTAGCCCATTTAATATTTCTCACTATTATCGGCAAGGGTTTTGCATATGGCCGTTCTTTTATGCTAAATATTTTTCTTACCGCACTCTCGTTCAAAGCATTGCACCCGATGCCGTACAGCGTATCCGTCGGACAGATTATTATTCCGCCCGACTCTAGAACCGCCGTCGCTTCTTTTAGAGCATCGGAGTAATCTTTATTTAAGTCAATTTTCAGTACTTTCATAAATTTATTATTTGCAATTTAAAATCTGCTCTGCTTTTTCTAAGTCGCTGGGATATCCGATCGGTAGCCAGAAATTTGACCTTATTGCCTTAAACTTGTATCCAGTACTTATCATTTGGGATATCGAATCTGTCAGATAGTATTCACCATTTGCGTGCTGTTTGGCCGGATATTTAAAAACGTTATCGTCCAGAACCAAAACACCGGTTGAAACAAGATTTGTCTTTGGATTTTCGGGCTTTTCCTCTATCCCGATAATGTTCCCGTCTGAATCTATCTCAATAACTCCGAACTTCTTAGGATCCTCAGCCTCCAGTGCCAATATTGCACAAACCTCCGACTCAGAACATTTTTTAAAATTATCGGCGCCATGCAAATCATCGGCATAGGTAACAATAAACTGTTCGTCTTCGCTAATCATGTCCTTGCACATCTCCAAAGCATGAAACGTACCAAGTTTATCCGGCTGAATCACATAATCAATCTTCTTGTTTTTGTAATAATAACCGAAGTAATCACGTATTTGCCGATGGAGATAGCCAACAACCAAAATCACCCGATCAATTTTATCCGGCAACGAATCCAGTATATGTTCGAGAATTGGCTTTCCGTTTATTTTTAGCATCGGCTTAGGAGTGCTGTCAGTTAATGGCCTCATTCTGACTCCTTCACCAGCCGCAAGAATTATACATTTCATCTAGATTTCCATATCTAATGAGGTCCGACCTCATTAGATATGGTTTCATTTAATTTAGACCAGTTAGCTCCGCTGTCTATTAGCCAATTTTCTGTATCTTTTTTATACTTGCTTGGCTTACCAATAAACTCTTCTAAAAAGTATCTTTGTGTTATTGAAGGAAAGTTTTTGTAGCCGCTATAATCTAGATAACTGCTCCACCGATACTTATTTAAAAAGTTAATCGCCTTGTTATAATCTTTTATCTTAAACTCCCTCCATTCAGGCGATATTAAGTCCAATGAATTTAAGTGGATATAATATGGAAGATATTTAAAATGTTCATCTTCATTAATTAGAACTGCTTTAAACTTACCCTGAAACAAAGATCCAACCCTATCATATTTTTTATTGAAATACATTGCATAGCCAGTACCGAGCTTACGCATAAATTGCACTATGCCATTATCTGCTTTCTGTCTAATTAAAAGATGAAAATGATTTGGCATTAAACAAAAAGCTAAGAGTTCAACTAATAACTTCCGCTGTTTTTTAATATAATGAGGTCGGACCTCATTATATTATTCTACTGTAACGGATTTAGCAAGATTGCGAGGTTTATCTACGTCATGGCCACGAAAAACACCAACATAATAAGCAAAAAGGTGGAGTGGCATTACGGACAATATGGGCGTGAGCATCTCTATGGTTTTGGGTATATATATTACATCATCAACAAGTTTACTAATCTCTTTATTGCCTTCGGTGGCAACTGCTATCACCGGACCGTTTCTGGCTTTTATCTCTTGGATATTATTTACCGTTTTTTCATACATACTGTCCGATGGAGCTATAAAAATTGACGGAAAATCTTTACTAATCATAGCAATGGGTCCGTGCTTCATCTCTCCCGCCCCATATCCTTCAGCGTGAATGTATGAGATCTCTTTCAGTTTTAGAGCTCCCTCCAAAGCGACCGGATAATTATATTTCCTGCCAAGAAAAAGAAAATTATTGAACTTATGGTATCTTTTTGCTATTTTTTTAATATCTCCGGCCCGAGTAAGAACTTTCTTCATTTTTTCCGGTAATGCCTGGAGTTCTTCGGCTATTTTGCGTCCAGCAATTAACGACATTCCTCTTTGCCTTCCCAAGAATAGAGTAATCAAGGCCATAACCGTCAATTGGGAAACAAATGCTTTCGTTGAAGCAACCCCTATCTCCGGCCCGGCATGGTTATATACTCCGGCTTGAGTCTCTCTGGCAATTGAAGATCCAATTACATTCACCACTCCCAGGGTTAGAATCCCCTTTCTCTTTATCTCTTTTAGAGCCCCGAGGGTATCAGCGGTTTCACCCGATTGACTGATAGCCAGAAGAGCGGTTTTCGCGTTTAAACTATTTTTCTTATACCGGAGCTCGGAGGCGTATTCTATCTCAGCCGAAATCCCTCCGCTCTCTTCAATCATGTATTCACCAATTTGGCCGGCAAGATACGCCGTTCCGCAGGCAGTAATAATTAACCGATTAATGTTTCTTAAGTCTTTCTCCACCGTTTCTAATCCGCCGAGCTTAGCTAAGCCGTCTCTGATAACCAGCCTTCCCCTGATTGCGTTTTCCACCGCTTCCGGTTCTTCATAAATTTCTTTGAGCATAAAGTGGGGAAAATTGTTCTTTTTTACCGCATCGGGTGACCACTCTATTTTTTCGTGACTCCTCTCAATCGCCTTCCTGTCCAGGTTGGCTATCCTAAAATCATTTTTGGTTAAAATGGCAAATTCTCCGTCTTCCAGATAAACGACATTGCGAGTGTGAGGCAGTATCGCTGAGGCATCAGAGGCTACAAACTTAATTTCATCACCCAGTCCGATAAGCAATGGGCTGGAATTGCGGGCAACGATTATTTTTCCAGGGTGATCGGCGTAAATAATCGTAAAAGCATAAGTTCCAACTATTGATTTTAAAGACAGGCGAACGGCTTCTTCAAAACTAGTGGCTTTATCGTTCATAAAGTCTTCGACTAAATGGGCGACAACTTCAGTATCGGTATCGGAACTGAACTTATGGTTATTTCTGATAAGTTTGTCTTTCAAGTCTCTAAAGTTTTCAATTATTCCATTGTGGGCTAGATAGATCTTCTTATCACAACTGGAGTGAGGATGGGAGTTCTTATCCGTCGGCGCCCCATGGGTAGCCCAGCGGGTATGGCCAATGGCAGAGCTTGATTCGACGTTCTTATTTAAAATCTTTTCAAGCTCTAAAATTCTTCCCGACTTTTTGCGCGAAAAAACTCCCCGCACTGTTGTTGCGGCAATCCCCGCCGAGTCATAACCTCTATATTCAAGACGCTTTAAGCCATCCAGTATAATCGGAACAGCTTTTATATTATTTTTACTTACAAATCCGAATATTCCACACATACTATTTATTATATCAATAAAAGCGCTTTTATGCGCTTTTATTGATAACATTTATTTTATACATTATGCCGCTGGAACTGATTCTGGAGCTGGAGCTACTTCTGCTAATTTAATCTCTTCTGTTTTGATTTTTTCGCTTTGCTCTTTACTTTTCTTTGGTTTCCAGCTCTGCATTTTCGGCTTACTCCAGACTTTATAATTTACCATTAAATTATTGACTGTGGGTGATACTTGAGCGCCTTTTGATACCCAATATTCAATTCGATCTTTTTTGACTTTAAGCTCTTTCTGGTGAGGATTATAGTTGCCCAAAAGCTCAAGGTACTTGCCCTTAACCCTTGAGGTGTGCTCGAGAATAACAACCCTAAAATAGGCCTGTCCCCGCTTTCCCGTACGTTGTAATCTTATCATTAACATGTTCAGATATATTAACAAAAAACTGATGGCAATGCAAGGATACAACTCACAAACCTCTCCCCAATTTCTCGCTCCATCACCCTCATTTTAAATCCGTTCGCTGCATCAACAAATTCTAAGTATATTATCTTCATTTTCTCTGACCGATTGGGAACCCTGGTCCGGCCATGCGGCTTAGACCGTTCCGGACCATCCCAATCAGGTGGTGGCGACCTACAAGTCAATGCAGAAATCAATCAATCGAATCTGCTGACGGCGACGTCTCTCGCCAAGCCCGACTCTACTGAGTCGGGCTCTTTCTTTTTATCCCAAGTATCTCTGGAAACTTAACATCTTTTTTCAAAGCAACTTCTAATGATGATTTTTCATTTAAATGCTTGAACGGTTCTTCGCAATCAGTAAAAGACGTGGCTCAATGAGCCACGTCTTTTAGTTAGAGGCTGATGAACGACACCACCATGATGCCGATACCAGCGATGGCCAAAAAGGCCGATGGCAGAGAGAAACACATTTCGTGGTTCATGGTCTATAAATTATTTAAAATTTTATTAAGTTTCTCAGATTTTTCAGAATCAACTTTCTGAGACATGAAGCTGACATAGCTTTCCAGGATTTTTTTAAAGACTTTCCTTGATACTTCATCCATTTTTTCTTTTGGATAAAAGGAGTCTATTACTTTCTGAAGCTCTGCTACTTTGGGGTCATTCTTGTTGTATTGCTTACTGGTAGCAACTTTGACTATCCACTCTCTTTGTTCATCGGACATACAGTCCCGGATTTCCATAAGCAGTTGGCTGGCAAATTTTTTCTTAAAGCCTTCGAGGGCTTTTTCTCTCTCTGATTCAAAGAAACCTAAAGCATCAAACATCTCCCAAAGTATTTTTTTGTATTCACCTCTAATCATTTATGTTACTGGGTATCAGCATCAGTAAACCCTTCAAAAGCTTCCCCGACTAAATCTCCCAGGATTTCAACCGGTAATACTGTAAACTCTCCGATCATTCCCCCCAACTCTCCTATAGCCTCCCACTCTTCATGCAGGCCATACCCCTCTGATTTTGATTCTGGTTGTTCGTAAGGCATGTAGTAATTTTAAATACTTCTAATGTAATTTACAAGGGCAGAACGATAATCGCCTTTCTGAATATTAATGCTATTTATCAACTCGGCATATACCGATTTTATCTCTTCTTTGACGAGATAAACAGTATCCCCCGAAAAGCTAGATGAATCTTCTGAGAACAGTAAGCTGATTATCTCTTTTATGTCCTCCTGCCCAAATTCGGGACATTTAGCAGATATGGTAGCTAATCCTCCGGCTATATCTCTTAGGCCGTGCTGTTTAGTCAGCAAGCAAGATTCGATGATGCTTAAAGACCACTGCCGCAAAAAAATATCTGCCTTAGCATGAGCTGACTCATCCGCAGAATATTTACTAACCAGCTCTTTAGTTTTTAGGTACGAGTACGCAACAAGAATTACATGCAGACTGGGAAAACAATTTCTTGGCCTATCAAAAAAATGAAGCAATTTTAAACCGACGCTTGGACTTTGCCTGTATTTCATCCGAGTTGGAGCATTTTCAAAAACAAAACCGGCATCAGAAAAAAGATTCTTTAAATCTCTAAAATACAGGTGCACATCCTGTCTTACCTTTCTGCCAAATTGCTGTTTCAAAAACCCGAGGCTTCCGATAAAAAACGGGATTAAGCTTAAATAGCTGTTTAGCGCTCCTGACCGAGGAATAATTCTATTTTCCAATTCAGTATCTACATACACCAGAGTACGTGCCGGCTTATACTGCTCAAAAAGATAATCCTTAAACATGTGGCCTAAAAGAGTCAAGAAGTCCTTGGAGTGCCAAACCAAAAGATCGGTAAAACCGTACATAACGGTACCAAATCCAAAAAGATCACTCTTCTTTGTACTACTATTATTTTCCATATGCCCCAAACTTACCCGTTCCATCCCTTTTTACACAAAGCATCGTTTGCCGCTTCCTGCTGGGCTTCCTGTTTAGAAGGCCCCTTTCCCGAACCAGCCATTTCTTTATCCAAAAATACACCTATCTTAAAATTTCTGGCATGATCCGGCCCCCACTCCTCAAGAACTTCGTAAGTCGGAGTAATGCCCACGTGCTCTTGAGCATATTCCTGAAACAAGCTCTTCGGATCACGGTATAGGCGCTTCTCAATAATGTTGGGTAACTCCTTCAAAACAAACCGACTTATAAATTGTTTTGACGGTTCATAGCCCTGGTCAAGGTATATCGCTCCTATTACAGCTTCTATGGCGTTAGCAAGAATGTATTGCCGTGCCCGGCCGGTATCTCGCGCTTCCCCCCGAGAAAGAAGCACAAAGTCGTTAAGACTAAATTCTCCTGATATTTTAGAAAGCATATTGGCGTTTACCAAAGCCGCCCGCCAATTGGTCATCTCACCTTCCGGATTTGGGTAATTATTGTAAAGATACTCGGTAACTATTAACTCCAAAACTGCATCCCCTAAAAATTCTAAACGCTCATTGTGGTCTAAATGCCATTTTGCATTCTCATTTATATATGAGCGGTGAGTGAGAGCTTGTAATAATAAATCCTTGTTTTTGAACTTGAAACCTATTTTAGATTCAAGTTGAGAGATTTTATCGTCAAACATTAATACGAGATACTAATATACTAATGCATGCGAATGATACTGATAATACGAATAGGATAAATTTAGTATCCATTCGTATCATTAGTACAATTCGTATATTGGTATCTTTAACTACTTTCTTCTTTTTCTTCTCGCTCCTCTGAAGCGAGGCCCGCTTCATCCGATAAAGCGGCTTTCTCCTTAGCGGGTGGTGCATCATCTTTGCCCGGCTCGCCTATTTCTCTATAAACAGTTCCTAAAACACCATTAACAAACTTGCCTGAAGATTCTCCGCCGAATGATTTAGCCAACTCGATTGATTCATTAATAGCTACTTTAGGCGGAACCTCATCCCGCTTTCCAAAAAGTAGCTCGTATAAGCCGAGACGAAGAACATTTCTGTCCACAACAGCAACTTGTTCAAGAGGCCACTGGGGAGCGGCCTTCTCAATTATTTTATCCAATTCCTTCAGACGCTTGATCACTCCGTCCACAAGCTGGTGTATAAAAGTAGTATCCTCAAGACCAGAAGCAAACTCCTTAATATTTCTTTCCACAATATTGGGTAGTTCTTCCATTTTTCTGCCCTTAAAATCCCACTCGTAGAGGGATTGCATTGCGACACTTCGGGATAAATGCCGACTTGCCAAATCAAGGAACAAGGAACAAGGAACAAGGAACAGCTTTAAGTCTGCTCATCGTTCATTGCTCATTGGTAATTCTTACTTCTGTTGCTGTTTCTTCTGCTTCTCTTTCTTCTTAAGCTCTTTTGCTAAAACATTAACAATCTCTTTACCCCTATAAAAACCGCAATACTTACAAACCAAATGAGGCAAGATTTTTTTCTTACATTGAGAACAATCAGCTAATTTTAACGGCTTAAGAGCAAGGTGGCTTCGTCTGCGAAGCTGTTTACCCTTAGCCATGTGGTGTCTTGGTACTGCCATAATAACTTACTCGCTCTTTCGTCTGGTTCAAGTACTTAGGAGCCTCTGCCAAAAGAGCCCCTTGGGTTTACTCGATTTATTCGTTAAAATCTACGTTTGAGACTCGCCGTAGTTATACTACGTCCATCTCAAGCCTCGATTTTGCCTAGAACTTGAGCAAACGACCTACATTATTAAAGACAAAGATAACACAAAATGATAATTTCTGCAACTCCAACTCCAGTACATTCAACCTGCAAGTGCAACACTAAAGGCTTCTAATGGGGTTAAATAGTTAAGTCTTTTTCTGGGTCTAGTATTAAGCTTGTATTCTACTAAAGCAAGCTCCTCTTTTGATATCATAGTAAAATCTGTTTTCTTTGGGAAATATTCCCGGATAAGTCCGTTAG